>ERZ772993.582-NODE-582-length-17213-cov-6.642791_pt1 | contig 17213 bp, 14 predicted proteins | sample MGYA00580670_ERZ772993 | MGnify/ENA primary metagenome ERZ772993 (study PRJEB29015, sample SAMEA2737936) | human oral metagenome | biome: human oral; feature: human-associated habitat; material: dental | place: China | collected 2136 ... | reverse complement strand
TCATCGCCTACACCCTGCTCAACGCCGTGTTCTACACGGCCAACAACATCGCCTATTCCTCACTGACCGCGCTCATCACCCGCAACGGTTCGGAGCGGGTGCAGATGGGTTCCATCCGTTTCATGTTCGCCTTCGGGACGAACCTGCTCATCCAGAGCATCACGGTCGGGGGCGTGGCGATGTTCGGGGGCGGCGCCGCGGGCTGGCGGACCATGGCGATCATCTACGCGCTGCTCGGGCTGGCGGTCAACACCTTGTCGGTGTTCTCCGTCAAGGAGCTGTCCCCGGAGGAACTGGCCGGTGACGACGACACGAAACAGAAGGACGACACGCTGACGGTGCTGGAGTCGGCCAAGATGCTGCTGTCCAACAAGTACTACCTCCTCATCCTGGTGGTCTTCCTGCTCACCCAGATCTTCACGGCCATGCTCAACATGGGAATCTACTTCATGAAGTACATCCTGGGGGACGAGAACCTGCTGGGGACCTTCGCCTGGGCCATCAACATCCCGCTCATCGTCGGCCTGCTGGTGACCCCCATCATCGTGAAGAAGTTCGGGGAGATGTACCGGGTCAACCTCGGCGGCTACGTCATCGCGACCCTCGGCCGGCTCGGGGTGCTGGTGGCGGCCTACTTCCACAACATCCCGCTCATGCTGGTCCTCTCGGCGGTGGCCTCCCTGGGGATGAGCCCGCTGCAGGGGACGCTCAACGCCATGATCGCGGAGGCCTCGGAACACACCTGGCTGCGCACCGGCAAACGCATCGACGGGCTCATGTTCTCCTGCACCTCCCTGGGGGTGAAGGTCGGAGGCGGCATCGGAACGGCCGCAGCCGGGTGGCTCTTGGCCGCCAGCGGCTACGACGGCGGTCTGAGCATGCAACCGGACTCGGCGATCCAGATGCTCTACGTCATGTACGTGTGGTTCCCGCTGATCGCCAACGCCCTCATCTTCCTCCTGCTCACCCGCCTCGACGTCGAGAAGGCCAACGCCCGCCTCCGGGAGCGGGCCGACGCCTGACCCCGCGTCGCCCGTCGGTTTGCTGGCCTTAACCCGGTTTTGCTGGCCTTGTTCGTGTTTGCTGGCCTCACAGCGCAGGCAAACGTGAACAAGGCCAGCAAACCGTAAAGAAGGCCAGCGAATCAGCGGGAAGGCCAGCGAACCGACGGGGCAGATCGCGACCTCCTGTCCTGCCGGACGAGGTGACCGAGGGCGCGTCGGGGCTCTCAACCCGCGACTGGTGCCGTCTCCTTCTCGTCGGCGCCCTCCGGTTTCGTCTCCCCGGCCGTCCTGGGCGCGCCGGACATGAGACGGGCGCTGGTGCCCTCGCCGAGTTCCTCCAGCGCCAGGCGGCCGACCATCTGCTGGTTCGTCGTGACGCGTTCCGCCCGGCCGCGGGTGAGGAAGCTGATGAACCAGTGCAGCAGCGTCGACATCCGCTGCTTGAAGCCCGCGATGTAGAGCAGGTGCAGCACCAGCCACGCCGCCCAGGCCAGGAAACCCGAGAACTTGACCTTCCCTGCGCTGACGACGGCGGAGAACCGGGAGATCGTCGCCATCGACCCCTTGTCCTTGTACGTGAACGGGGCCTCCGGGCGGTTCCCGGCCAGCTGGCCACGGATGACGTTGGCCGCATACCTGGCGCCTTGGATCGCGCCCTGCGCCACCCCGGGCACCCCGTCGACGGCGGCCAGGTCGCCGATCACGAACACCTCGGGATGGCCCGGCAGGGTCAGGTCCGGCAGTACCTTGACCCTGCCCACCCGGTCGGTCTCCGCGCCGGTCTGTTCGGCGAGCTGCGGGCCGAGCGGGTTCGCGGACACACCGGCGGCCCACACCTTGCACACCGATTCCACCCTTTCGGTGGAGCCGTCCTCGCGTTTGACGGTGAACCCGCGCGAGTCGACCTCGGTGACCATGGTCTCGGTCCACACCTCGACGCCGCGTTTCTCCAGCGACCTGCGGGCCGAGCCGCCGAGGTCCTCGCCGAAGCTGGGCAGCACCAGGGGACCGCCCTCGATGAGGATCACCCGCGCCTGGCGCGTGTCGACGCGGCGGAACTCGCCGACGAGGGTCTTGGAGGCCAGTTCCCGGATCTGCCCGGCCATCTCCACTCCCGTCGGTCCCGCGCCGACGACCGCGAAGGTCAGGAACCTGGAGACGTCCTCCCCCTCCGGGGCGAGTTCGGCCAGTTCGAAGGCCCCGAAGATCCGGGCCCGCAGCTCCAGGGCGTCGTCGATGGTCTTCATGCCGGGCGCGTAGCGGGCGAAGTGGTCGTTGCCGAAGTACGACTGCCCCGCGCCGGCGGCGACGATCAGCGAGTCGTAGCCGGTGACCTGTTCGAGGCCGTGGAAACGCCACCGCACCTGCCTGGACTCCACGTCGATCCCCTCGACGAGCCCGAGCTGCACCGTCACGTTCTTGTTCTTGCGCAGCACCTCCCGGGTTGCGGGGGCGATCTCGCCCTCCGACAGGATTCCGGTCGCCACCTGGTAGAGCAGCGGCTGGAACAAATGATGGGTGGTGCGTGCTATCAACGTCACATCGACGTCGGCGCGCCTCAAGGCCTTCGCCGCGAACAGACCACCAAAACCAGAACCGATTATCACAACATGATGCTTGCGCATATCGGTTATTGTGCTGGTCGGCGAGGCATCATGCCAAGTCAGGTCCACCTACCGGACGGCGCGAGGGCCGCGCACACACCACCACGCTGGTTGAGCCAGCACGTGAGCCTCCTGCCCGAAACCGGCTGAGCCGGGGCGCGATCCCCTCTTCGAAGCTGGTTGAGCCGGGGCGCGAGGAACGAGCGACCCGAGTCGAAACCACCCGACCCAGGTCCCCCGGACACGCACCAGAGGTTTCGACACGGTCAACTCGCCAAGCGAGCAGGCCGGCTCAACCGGCTGTGGGGCTTCGGGGTCAGATGAGGGCCACGGCGATCGTGGCCGCGACCTCCTCGCCGGAGCGGACAGCGCCCTCCATGTAGCCGTTGAACTTGGTCGAGTACTCCGCCCCGGCCCAGTAGAGGCACCCGTCGGGGGCCGCCAGGACGGGGCCGTTGGAGGTCCAGATCCCGGGCGCGAAGTGCGCCCCGTGGCAGCCCCATGTGTACTGCTCGGCGCTCCAGTCCCGTTCGAGGTATTCGATGGGTTCGGCGGCCTCCGCCCCGAACGCTCGGACGGCCGACTCGACGAACGCGCGCCGCCGGGTCTCCAGGGAACGATGAGCCAGGGAATCGGCCTCGTTGCCCTCGAAGAATCCCATCAGCAGCCCACGGGTCGAGTCGACCGGCGTTGTGTCAAACGTGACGCGAACCGCCCCCTCGTCAGAGCTCGACTGCCCTGAAAGTCCTCGTTCGCGCCAGAAGGGCGTCTCGTACACCAGATAAGCCTTGATCACATTTCCCGGCGCCACCTTCTCCGCGACGTCCCGTCTCCACTGCGGCAGGGGCGGGTCGTATTCCAGGGCGACGGCCAGGCGCGGCGGTAGCGTCGAGACGACGGTGCGGGCCTCGATGGTCTCCCCGGATGCGAGCGTCACGACGGCGGTGTCGCCGTGCGTGACCTTCGTCACGGGGTTCCCGAGACGCACCACGTTCCCGAGATCGGCGGCCAGGGCCTCGCACAGGGCGACCATGCCGCCGTCGATGCGCTGCTGGTTCAACCCGCCGTTGTTCGCGATCATCGTCTCCAGGCTCGGCCCCGAGTTGATCTGCCGCAGGCCCTCCTCCAAGGTCGCGTGCGGGATCATCGGCCCGAAAGCCGCCTCGTACACCTCTCCGAAACGGGCCTGTGCCCCGCCGGTTCGTAAGTTGGTTCGCACCCAGCGTCGTAGGTCCTGCCGCAGCCAAGCGCCGTTTGCCGCCACCCATGCCGGATCGTCGGCCAGGCGGTGCGCGAGACGCCGCAGCCTCAACAACCCCTGGCTGAGGTCAGCGACCTCGAACGGGGTCAGTTCTGCCCCGTCCTCGGCCGACGGCACCTCGAGCAATCTGCCGTGGACACGCACCACCAGATTTCCGCGAGCCGGAATACCAACGGTCCTCAGCCCGTAACGCTCGATCAGTTCAAAGATGGCGTCGTGTCCGGCGCCGATCCATTGACCGCCGAGCTCCACGTACTGGCCGTCGGCAAGGACCCCGTTCTCGACACGCCCTCCCACACGGTCCCGGGCCTCGATCACAACAACACCGAGCCCCCGGTTCCGCAGGTCGCGAGCAGCCACGAGGCCCGCCAGGCCAGCCCCAATGATGGCGCAGTCCAGCATGTTTCCTCCCTATGAACCGGCATGCTCCTTATGAACCGGCATACTGCTTCCCCTCGGATTTCTAACCCTACAAGGGGTTCGATTCCCGTTTTCAGGCGGCCCCGCCAATAGCCCGCCGAACCGCGTCCACGTCCGCCGGGATGCGCGTCACGCGCCTGGGGAGGTCCTCGATCCCGGCGAAACGCTCGGGGCGCGGCGGGACGATGCCGGTCGCCTGGGTGATGGTCTCGGCGAACTTCACGGGAAGCGCGGTTTCCAGCACGACGACGGGCCCGGTCACCTCACCGGAGGCCAGCAGCCGGCGGGCGACGTGCACGCCGTCGGCGGTGTGGGGGTCGATGAGAACGCGGTCGTTCTCCCAGGTGGCGCGGATCTCGGCCAGCCGGTCGGCGTGGGTGGAGGAACCCGAGACGAAACCGAAACGGTCGCGGTCCTCGCCGGACAGGTCGATCCGGCCGGTTTCCGGCAGTTCGCGGCCGAACAGGTCGGCGACGCGGGCGCCGTCGCGGCCCAGCAGGTCGGCGACGAAACGTTCGAAGTTCGACGCCTTCGAGATGTCCATGGACGGGGAGCTGGTGGCGTGGGTCTGCTGCGCGGCGCGGGGCCGGTAGACGCCGGTGCGGAAGAATTCGTCGAGGACGTCGTTCTCGTTGGTGGCCAGCACCAGCTGCCGGATGGGCAGCCCCATGAGGCGGGCGATGTGCCCGGCCGCGATGTTGCCGAAGTTGCCCGAGGGCACCGCGAACGAGACGGGGGCGTCTCCGCCGGTGCGCAGCCACGCCGCGAAGTAGTAGACGACCTGCGCCATCAGGCGAGCCCAGTTGATGGAGTTCACCGCGCCGATGCGGTGGTCGCGTTTGAACTCGGCGTCGGCGTTGATGGCCTTGACGAGGTCCTGGCAATCGTCGAAGACCCCCTCGACGGCCAGGTTCACCACCCCGGGGTCGTCGATGGAGTACATCTGCGCCTGCTGGAACGGGGTCATGCGGTCCGCCGGGGACAGCATCACCACCCGTATCCCGGGCCTGCCCAGCAGCGCGTACTCGGCGGCCGAGCCGGTGTCGCCGGAGGTGGCGCCCAGGATGGTCAGGCGCTCGCCGCGGCGCGCCAGTTCGTGGGCGAACAGCTCGCCGAGCAGCTGCATGGCCATGTCCTTGAAGGCCGCCGACGGGCCGTTGCTGAGGTGCGCCAGCCGCACCCCGTCTGAGAGTTCGGAGACCGGCACGATCTGCGGGTCCAGGAACTTCTCGGGGGCGTAGGCTCGCCGGCAGATGCCCAGCAGGTCGTCGGCGGGGATGTCGTCGATGAACAGGGAGCACACCTCGAAGGCGAGCCCCGCGTAGCCGTCGTCGAGCAGCACGTCGCGCCACCGGGCGAGGGTGCCGGCGTCCACCCGCGGGTACTCGACGGGCAGGTAGAGGCCGCCGTCGGGTGCCAGGCCCTCCAGGAGGATGTCGCTGAAGGCCCTGGTGGTGTGGTCGGTGGCACGGGTGGAGACGTATCGCACGGGCAGCGATCCTACCGGTCGGCAATTCGTGTGCGGGTGGGGATGCGGACGATGCCGTCATTTCCGTCCCGGGTGGAAGCCGTCGATCCGGGTCCGGTACGCCAGCAGCAGGACCGCCACCAGCCAGAGCAGGAGCGTCCCCGAGATCAGCAGGACCGGGAAGGACCCCATCGCACGGGGAGGCAGGAACGAGATGCTGAGAAGCATCCGCTGGCTCCGCAGCGGCAGCAGGACACCGGGCAGCCTCCAGCCGCCGAGCAGGCCGTCCAGGACCAGCCAGGCCAGCAGCACCGGGACCGCGGCGGTCATGGAGCGGGTCAACGCGGCGGCGCACCACCCGACCAGCCCCCAGAACAGGCAGGAGAAGAAGATCAGGGGTATCGACGCCTGGAGGCCGGTGGCGTCCGTCGCATGCGTGATGCCCTTCAGTCCCCAGCCGATCCCGACGAAGGTCACCGTGAACAGGGCCGACAGGAACACCATGCTGTTGATCCGCACCGACCAGTCGGCCCGCCGTCCGACGCGCACGAACCGGCAGGCCCCCGGGCGGCGCAACCCGTTCTGGCTCCCCAGGAACGCCCCCATGGTCGCCATCGACATGCACGCCAGGCACAGCAGGATGTCGAGCAGTTCCTCCAGGTCGGATCTTCCCTGGTGTATCGGAGGCAGCAGGGCGACGGCGGGCATCTGCGCCAGGAGCCAGACCAGCCCGACCGCCAGCGGCGCCAGTTTGTGGCCCCAGAGGATCGTCAGGTTCGCCTTCACGCCACCAACCACCAGCCGCCCCAGGCCGGGGGACTCCGCCACGGGCCGGGCAGCGTCGCCCGGCGACGGGGGCGAAACCCCGGCTGCCTGCTGCGCGTTGGGAGGTTGGACACCCCAGCCCGGTGAGGAGGACGAGGCCGCCCTCCCGGTCGTTTCACGCAGAGCTTCCAGAAGCGGGCGTTTCCCCTCGCCCGTCGGCAATCGACCGCGGGCCGCGATGATCCCGTCGTGGAGGATCGCGTAGCTGGTGGCGACGTCCCCGAGGACGAGGGGATCGTCCGCCGTCACCAGGGCCGCCCCTCCTTCCCGCCTCACCTCGCCCAACCGTTCCCGCAGGATCTCCAGCCCCGTGTGGTCCAGGGTGCGGTCCGGGGCGTCCAGCACCAGGAGCCGGTCGGGGACCGTCAGGCACGAGGCGGCCAGTTGGACGCGCCACTTCTCCTCCGGCGGCTTGAAACGCATGGTGCGCAGGAGGAGAGGGTTGATGATCGCGACCTGCGCCAGGATGTCGTCGCTGTCACGTCCTCCCAGCAGGTACGAGTCGTCCGGCTCACCGGAAGCCGACATGCTGTGGGTCCCCACCTTCTCGCCAGCGGTATCGGCCACCAGCTTCAGGTTCTGCGCCGGCGACATGTGCTCGTACAGCGCCAGCTGCCGGGGCAGGTACCCGACCGGGAGCGGAACCTCACCGGGGGTGGTCTCCAGCACCTCAACGCTTCCCGAGGACGGTCGCCTCAGGCCCAGGATCAGCTCGACGAGCCTGGTGCGCCCGGAGCCCGACGCGCCCAGCAACAGGCACACCTCCCCCGGTTCCACCAGCAGGTCGACGCCCTTGAGCACCTGTTCCCCCTTGTGCCAAGCCGTCAGTCCCCGGCATCGGATGGCCGACACGGTTTCTCCTCTCGTCCGATTAACCTCGGCGGTTTTCCGTCCGCGAAACCTCTGAAAGCGACAATACGTCCCGGGGAGTCATGCTGGAGGGGTCGCGAACCACCGTCGGCCACGGGGAACGGGCGAGTCGAGATACAAGTCCGGCCACAAGTCCCCGGGCAGGGTCACCACGGTTTCGACACGACCAGCTCCTTCGTCGCAGGTCGGCTCAACCAGCTCGAAAATAGCGAAGCCGGTCGAGCCAGCACGTGAGCGAAGCGAACGACTGAGTCGAAACCATCACTGACACCCGGTAGGCAGACCCGACCACAAGACCCCGGGCACGGTCATCATGGTTTCGGCCCGGGCCGCCTCTTCGTCGCGGCCCGCCTCAACCGACTTCGGGGGGACCTCGCAGGCTATTTGAGGATGTTGCGGCGAGAGAAGCTGACCGACGCCCAGATCCCGATGACCACCAGCCAGAAGACCACATACCCCAGCGAGTATCCGTAGTCGAGGTGCGGGACCGGTTCCTGTCGCACTCCGTCGCTGTTGTAGATGGTGCGGCTCCATTCGCCGTTGACGAAGCTGAGTACGTTGGCGGTCGGCAGCAACCAGACCGTCTGGGCAATGTCCCTGGAGGATTCGAGGAATTGGGAGAGCGCCAGACCGGCGGAGATCAGCACCCACGTCTTGACCGTTGATGCCAGGGCCATCGTCACCAGCGCCGCCAGCATCCCCATCACGGCCCCGGCCAGCAGCGCACGCCCAACCTGCGCACCCAGCAGGGAACCGGCGGTCAGTCCCTCGATTCCGCGCATGTTCAGGTAGAAGAACACGCCCAAGACCACCATGAGCGCCGTCCAGAAAGCCATCAAGCAGGCCCCGCAGATCGCCGAGGCCAGGGCTTTCGCCCACAACAGCGGCAGCCTGCGTGGGGTGAAGGTCAGCTGGGTGCCGATGGAGCCGGTGCTGAACTCGGCCCCGATCATCACGGTGATCAAGACCACCACGATGAGCAGACCCATCTGCGCCGTCGGTTCGAGGGAGGAGACGACGAGTTGTTCGAAACTCATCTGGGGACGCAGGAACCCCTCCACGGTGATGTTCGTCGGAAGCGCGGTGCAGTCGCTGTTGGAAAAACTCGACCCGCAGGTCACCTCCAGGTTTATCTGGGCGTCGTTGGACTGCCGCCGCGCCTCGTCCCAGTCGAGCGCGGTGTAGGGCCTGAGTGCCTCGGCCATCGAGGCCGAGATCCAGAAACCCACGCCCAGCACGAAAGCCGCCAGCACCATCACCTTCCGGTCGCTGACCAGTCGGAGAAGCTCGGCGCGCAGCAGATTCAGCATCACGCCACGGCCCTTCCCTGCGTGGTGGTGAGGCGTTCGTCCTCGGTCAGTTCCAGGAACACGGATTCGAGGCTGGAGCGTTGCAGGCTGAGGTGCCTCGGCCACAGGTCCGCCTCCCCGAGGACCCGGGCGACGGCTGCCGGGTCGAGTCCTTCGTCACGGGTGACGCGCAACTGCTCTCCCACCAGCTGGCCGTCGAAACCCGCCTGTCGCAGCGTCTCGAAGGCCGCCGGGACGTCGTCGATCTCCACCGCCACGTACCCGGAGCCGTCGTTGAGGAACTCCTCCAGCTCCCCCGTCGCGATCACCCGTCCCCGGCCCATGATGGACACGGAGTCGGCGATCTGCTCGATCTCCCCCAGCAGGTGGCTCGCGACCACGACCGTGCGGCCCGCGTCGGCGAGGGCACGCATGGTGGTGCGGATCTCCTGGATGCCGGCGGGGTCGAGGCCGTTGGTGGGTTCGTCGAAGATCAGCAGGTCGGGTTCCCGCAGCAGGGTCGCGGCGATCGCGAGTCGCTGTTTCATGCCGAGGGAGCAGGTGTGGAACGCCGCCTTCTCGCGTCCCCGCAGCCCGACCTCCAGCAGCACCTCCGTGACGCGGCGGCTCGGCACCCCGGTGGAGATGGCGAGGATCTCCAGGTTGCGCCGAAGGCTCATGTTCGGGGCGAACGTGGGGTTCTCGACGATCGCCCCCACTCTGTCGATCACCTCGGGTAACCCGCAGGGCACCTCGTGATCGAAGATGCGCATCTCACCGTCGTCGGGGCGGATCAGGCCGAGCAGCATCCGCAGCGTCGTGGTCTTGCCGGAACCGTTGGGGCCGAGCAGCCCGTGGACACCACCGAGGGGGACGTCCATGTCGAGTCCGGACACGGCCTGGACGCATCCGAAACGCTTGGCGAGACCGCGAATTCGCACGGCCCACGCCCCGGGGGTCCGTTTCCAGCGCTGCTCGGTCATGCCCGCGACCCTAGCGTCCGGCCGCAACGAAACGCGTCGGCCCGCGGTCGCGGAGACGTCAGACCCCGGTCCGTTCATCGAGGACGTCGAGGTCCTCCGCCTCGAGGCGCCGCCACAACCACCAGACGGCCAGCCCCAGCAGTGGGGAGCCGAGGGAAACCTGGGTGGAGGCCGCCATCACGACCACCACGGTCGCGCTCAACCAGATCCGCTGCCAGCGCCTGCCGGGCAGCGCCAGGGCGACGAAGGGCGCCACCCACGTGAAATACCAGGGTTGCAGGGCGGGGCCGAGCAGCGCGAAGGCCAGCAGCCCGCCGAGCAGCACCACCCAGGGACGTCCCGGCTCCCCGGGCCGGGGGCCGAACCGCGCCACCAGCCACACCCAGGCCGTCAGCACCGCCAGCCCGGCGACGAGGGTGAGCACCCGCATCACCGGGGTCAGCGACGCCTCCTGCCCGAGGAACCTCATCACCTGGATGACCCACGACAGCGGCGAGTCGCTCATCACGGCCAGGGGGCTGCCCGCGGTGGGGTTGTTCCACCCGAAACCCAGCCCGGAACCCAGCGAAACCCCGACGAACACCCCGACCGCGACCGTCCCCGCCGCCGCGGCCCGGCCCGCGAGCCGCCACCAGTCGCGGCCCGGCGAGGCCGCCCAGGCCAGAGCGACGATCCCGAGCCCCGCGGCCGCCCCCGACTGCTTGACCGTCAGGGACAACCCGATCAGAGCCCCGCCCAGCAGCAGCCCGGACCAGCCGCCGCGAGTCGCCACCAGCACCGCCAGGGCGATCAGTGCCACCAGCACGGCGTCGTTGTGCAGGCCCCCGATCCACTGGAGGATCAGCAGCGGGGTGGCGATTCCCGCCCACAGCGCCGTGTTCACGGGAACCCCGACGCGTGGTGCGACGCGTTTCACCGCCCACGCCACCACCAGCAGACAGGCCAGGTGCAGCAGCCGGAACAGCAGGATCCCCAGCCACGGCAGGCCACCGCTGGCCCAGAACACGGCCGCGAAGATCAGCAACGCCCCCGCCGGGTAGACCGACGTGGTGTCCACCCAGTCCGCCCCGACCGTGATCCCGGGCAGTCGTGGTTCCCCGAGCGTCATGACGTAGGGGTCGTGGCCGCCCAGCACCATCCAGCCCTGCGTCAGGTAGGCGTTCACGTCGAAGCTGAACAGCAGCGGGCAGGCCAGCAGCGGCAGCGCCCACAGCACCGTCGCGACCACGGGATGCGGGAAACGCGGCCCGATCCGCCACCACGCGAACAGCAGGCCCGCGCAGGGCACCAGGAACAGGGCGGCCAGCAGGTAGTCGACGACGGTCACCGCGGGTTGCGGCACCACCCAGGCGAAAGCGGCCGTGACCACGCTGGCGAGCATCCCGAACCCCACCCATCCCCAGCCGCCGGCGGGATCGGTGATTCGGGAACGCGTTTTGAGAGCAGACATCGGGCACAACCCTAGATGAGTTGCTCCGTGGGGTGGCCGCGTGCGGGTTCACCGCGCCCGTCGGGGCGGTTCGGGAGCGATCAGCCGGGCTCGACGAACCGCACCAGGTCCTCGCCGCCGCCGCGCAGCATCACGCCGTGAGTGAACAGTTTTCCGAGGTCCTTGGGATGGAACACATCCGGCGCCACCATGAGTGCTCGGATCACCTTTCCGTCCTTGAGGAACACGAACAGGTTGGCGGAGCCGAGGTAGCGTTTGTCCCGGATGATCCTCTCCCCGAACAGGGACTCGATCTCCTCGGCCTTGGCCCCTTCACCCACGACCCCGAATTGATCCCAGTCGAAATCGGTCATCGAGGAGAGCGCGACCGGGCCACCCCCCTCCTTGATGAACGCCGACAGTGCGGCATCGAAATTTGCATCGGAACTCGGCATGACACCCTCACTCTTGAAACAGGCCGTCAGCGAGATGACGGCGCAGACCACGCACAAAATCCTGCACAAAGAACCACGCACGAGGCTCCTCCTCACGACTTTGCGGACTTATCCGGCTCACCTGGATCCTTGCCGGGAAGTTCCTCGTTCGAAGGATGCCCCGTCTCTCCTCGAGGCACACGGTCGCTCCACTCCAGGTTGCCCTGCTTGTTGACAACGACGGTGTCACCGTTTTCCACGGCTTCCTTGATCTTCTCGGCTATCTCCTCGTCCGAGGCATTGGGGTTATCGCGCACTACTTGGATCCCAACACCATTGTTGTGGAGGTCCATCGCCTCACGAACGGCGGGGTTTTCCGGAAGGCGCTCGTGAGCGGTGGTGTAGTCTTCGGCCCAGTCAGGCCCAAACCTCTTCGCCAGTTTGGCGCTCCACAAGGCATGCCGATAGGCATCGTTGTGATCATCGTTCTGCCCAGCGTCAGGGGTAGAGGGGAAGACTTCATCCGCCTTATCAAAAGCTTGGTCGTGAATATCTTTGAGGTCCTTCAGTTGAAATGCTCCCAGTTTGTCGAGCATCCTACCCTCAGTGGCCGTGATCTTTTTTGCATCGGTGAACAGGTTGAGCGGAAACCCGGGCGACCATTCGATCACTTCGTCTTCTTTCACCTGGTTGTTCTTGAGAACATCGTCGAGTGATTCACGACCATCGGGGGGTGTCATGGGGGCCTTGTTCCCAGCCAAAGTCATCGCGCCGGGGCTCCCACCCAGAAGTGCAGCGGCCCTGTTGAAGCTGTTCGCAGCCCGACGGAACTCCTGCGTCGCTTGAGCCCCTCGAGCCGCGGCCGCCTGCACCAGTCCCTGAACCTCGGTCACCGCCCCCTGCACCGCGGGTTCCGCGGAGGCAAGGAACTGTGTGCTCATCTGGGCCCAACGTATTGGGTCCGTGGCGTGTGGGGCCACGCTCTGGGCACTGGCAACGAGACTGGAAACCAGCGAGGTTCCCACCATCTCCACCCGCTGACAGCCGTCCGCCCACTGGGCCACGGCCCCGGCATCGCCAGTCAGCAGGTCGAGTGCTTTTTCGATGGGGGCGAGCTGACCCACGATCCACGACGACAGGCCAGCAGGAAGCTCTGGCACCATGGCCGCCAGATCGACCGCGCGGTCCAGGCCTTCCAGCACACCCGGCGCTGCGGCACTCTGGGCGGAGCTGTTTCCCAGGGCCTCAGCGGCCGACCGGTAGTTGGCTGTGGACACCACTAGACATTTCCTTCCAGGAAGCTGTGCTCAATGGCCTCATCGGTGCGTTGGTAACTCGTAATGCATTCACGCACCTTGTCAGCGCTGGCGATCGCCGCTGCCCCCAGGGCGGCCAGGAACGCGTTCCCAGCATCTGTCACGGCCCCGGCGGAGGCGCCGGCCGAACCTGCCAAACATTTACCGAAGGCATCAGAACCCAGCGTCCACGCCACCCCCTGAAGCCCGTTCACCTCCGCACCCGCTGAATCCATGCCAGCGGCGGCACTCCGCACCGATGCGCCTTCAATATTGAAGCCCAATTGACACTCCCGTGTACATGCCCAGAGAACGGGCGCCCCACTTCACTCGTGTCGCGTAAGCATAGCCTGCGCCCGAGTGACGCTCCCAGGAGCACGCTCTGCGCCGGAGGCCCCGGCGCTGGCCGGGCATGCGCGATGGCCGCTCCAGTCCATTGAGACAGCGGGTATGGCGAGAATCCGCTGGACCACCACGAGACGGACCAGTTGCGCATCGGGGGAACCAGGGCTGCGGTCGGGCCTGCGGGAGGGGACCCCGACGAACCACGGCCGCCCTGGAGGGTGGAGAATTTTATCAGAAATATTTCGAAGCAAATGGTTGGTTCGTGTCATACGATTGGCTGAAAGACCGACGGCAGGGAGAACCATGAAGGCATTCATCCACGTGCTCAAAGGCATCACCCTGATGCTCGCCCGCATCGTCATGGGCCTCATCATGGTCACCCACGGCTGGCACCGCTGGCAGAACGAGGGGATCGCCGCGGAGGCCGGCATCCTCGAGCAGGCGGGCATCCCGAACCCCGGGCTCATGGTGTGGTTGCTGATCGGGTTCGAGGTGATCGGCGGCATCTTCCTGATCCTCGGGCTGGCGACCCCCGCGATCGGCCTCGGCCTGATGGTCCTGAACATCGGCATCATCCTCACCCTCAGGTCGCACAACTTCTACGTCCACGACTCCGGTTGGGAGTACAACGCGGTGATGGCCGTGGTCGGCATGGTGCTGATGAGCCACGGAGCGGGCCGGCTGGCCCTGGACAACCTGTTCCGAACACCGAAGGACATCACACCGGCCGAGGAGGATCCACTTCCCGAGGAGGAATCACCACGACACCCCACCCGATCCCTCCGGGAGGAGCCCGCCCGTTCCCTGGACGCAGAGCCCGCGCGTTCCCTCGACGCGGAGTCTGTCCTCGCCACGTCGGACAGCTGGGCCACATCGACATGGGGAACACATGTCGCACAGGAGACACACAGCAGTCTCATGGCGAAACCTCACTCCTGACTGTCACAGTAGAGGCATGCCTCCCGCACAGCCCACTGCACTGACCCGCCCCGACGGCACCCCCCTGCGGGTCCTCACCGTCGACGACGAACCCAGCCTGACCGAGCTGCTGGCCATGGCCATGCGCTACGAGGGCTGGGAGGTGACCACCGCCGCCACCGGAACCGACGCCGTCCACGCGGCCCGCGCCGTCAAACCCGACGCCATCGTGCTCGACATGATGCTGCCGGACTTCGACGGCCTGGAGGTGATGCGCCGCATCCGCACCGAACAACCCGACGTGCCCGTGATCTTCCTGACCGCCAAGGACGGTGTGACCGACCGCATCACCGGGCTCACCGCCGGCGGCGACGACTACGTGACCAAACCGTTCTCCCTGGAGGAGGTCATCGCGCGGCTGCGCGGACTGCTGCGCCGCTCCGGTGCCACGACGGTGCAGCCGGACACCCAGCTCGTCGTCGGCGACCTGATCCTCGACGAGGACTCCCACGAGGTCACCCGCGCCGGCGAGAACATCAACCTCACCGCCACCGAGTTCGAGCTGCTGCGCTACCTGATGCGCAACCCCAAACGGGTGCTCAGCAAGGCCCAGATCCTCGACCGGGTGTGGAACTACGACTTCGGCGGCCAGGCCAACGTCGTCGAACTCTACATCTCCTACCTGCGCAAGAAGATCGACGCGGGCCGCTCCCCGATGATCCACACCATGCGCGGGGCCGGGTACGTGCTGCGACCCGCGAACCCCTGATGCGCCCGGCCAGCCTCTCCGCCCAGCTGCGGCGGCGCGTCACGGCCGTGGTGGCGGTGCTGGCGCTGCTGATCTCGGCGGGCACCATCATCGCGGCGGGCGTCATCATGTACGAGCAGCTCGACAAACAGGTGGACAACGCCAAAGCCCTCCAGGCGCGCGAAACCGGCCAGCAGGACGGCCGTCCGAAGGGCATCCTGGCGCCCGGCACGCCCCCCGGCACCATCGTCGTGCTGCGCAGTTCGAGCGGCGTCAGCGTCGCTTCGAAGATCGGGCACGGCGAGTACGACAACGTCTCAGCGGAGGCCATCAACGCCCTGTTGAAGGTCAACACGGACGGCCAGAAACACACCGTGGACGTCCCCGATCTGGGCCAGTACCGGGCGGTCGCGCAGTACAACCGCGACGGCGAGCTGATGGTGTTGGCCCTACCGCTGGAGACCGTCAACACCACCATCGTGCGCCTGACCCTGCTGGCCGTCGCCCTGGGTGTGGCGGCCGTGGTGGCGGCGGCGTTCGCGACCCGCGCCGTCGCCAACGCCGCGACGAAACCGCTGCGGTCGTTGTCGGCTACGGCATCGACGGTCTCGCAGCTGGACCTGGACCGCGGTGAGGTCGACGTGCCCGCCGTTCCCGACCCGGCCCTGCCCCCCGAACACGAGGTGGCGCAGCTGACCGGCGCCTTCAACCGGATGCTCGGCAACGTGCAAGGAGCCCTCAAGGCCAGGCAGGCCTCCGAGACCAAGCTGCGGCGTTTCGTCGCCGACGCCTCCCACGAGTTGCGCAATCCCCTGGCCGCCATCCGCGGCTACTCGGAGCTGGCGGCCCGCGGCGACGGCGCGGACTCGGCGTTCGCGCTGGGCCGGATCGACTCGGAGTCGCAGCGCATGACGAAACTCGTCGAGGATCTTCTCCTGCTGGCCCGGCTCGACGCCGATGCCCCCGTCGAGATGCAACCCGTCGACATCGTCGCGGTGGTGCTCAACGCCGTCAGCGACGCGCGCGCCGCCGGACCCGATCACATCTGGCGCCTGGAACTTCCCGAGGAGGGTTTCGAGGTGCGGGCCAACGCCGACCGCCTCCACCAGGTGATCGTCAACCTGCTGTCCAACGCCCGCAACCACACCCCCGCTGGCACCACCGTCACCACCGTCGCCGGGATCAAGGACGGCCAGGCGTGCCTGATGGTCGTCGACGACGGCCCCGGCATCGCGCCCGACGTGCTGCCCCGGATCTTCGAGCGCTTCCCCCGGGCCGACGCGTCGCGCCGCCACAACGAGGCGAAGTCGACGGGGCTGGGCCTGTCGATCGTGCAGGCGGTGGTCGCGAGCTTCGGTGGCCGGGTGGAGGTGGACTCCCGCCCGGGTCGCACGTGCTTCACGATCTGGCTGCCCTTGGCCCCCTGACCCGGGAAACACCCACCTGGAACGCTTGCCCTCCCGACGAACGCTTGCCCTCCCGACGGGAACGCTTGCCCTCCCGCCAAATGCCAGCGCTACAGCGCAAGCACACGACCACAAGGCAAGCGTTTCCGCCGGGCGGGGTGGCGGACGCGGGGCTGTCCGGCGGTTCGGCCGCGACCGGCTACCCTCGACGCATGGAGATTTCCCGGGACGCGCTGGCGCGCATGATCGACCACACCCTGCTGCGAACCGACGCCACCCCGGCGCAGGTCTCCGCGCTGGTCGCGGAGGCCAGGGAGCTGGGCGTCTTCTCGGTGTGCGTGTCGCCGTCGATGCTGCCGCTGACCGACGACCTCGCCTCATTGAAGGTGGCGACGGTGTGCGGTTTCCCGTCCGGCAATCACACCCCGGTGACGAAGGCCGCCGAGGCTGCGGAGTCGTCGCGGCTGGGCGCCGACGAGATCGACATGGTCATCAACATCGGCTACCTGAAGGCCGGTGAAGCACACCGGGTGGTCGAGGAGATCACCGCCGTCCGCGAGGCCACCACCGGGCTGCTGAAAGTCATCATCGAATCCGCCGCCCTGACCGACGAGGAGATCGTCACCGCTTGTCAGGCCGCCGAGGATGCGGGCGCCGACTTCGTGAAGACCTCGACGGGCTTCCACCCGGCGGGCGGCGCCAGCACCCACGCCGTCGCGCTGATGGCGGCTACCGTCAACGGCCGCCTCGGGGTCAAGGCCTCCGGCGGCATCCGCGATTGGAACACCGCTCAGGAGATGGTCGGCGCGGGGGCCACCCGCCTGGGGTTGTCCGCCAGCCGCGCCATCCTGGAGGGCGCCCCGGCCTGACCTGTCAAGATGGCAGCAGGCGACGACCAGCGCTTTCCCGAGTAT
>ERZ772993.581-NODE-581-length-17230-cov-10.161514_pt1 | contig 17230 bp, 16 predicted proteins | sample MGYA00580670_ERZ772993 | MGnify/ENA primary metagenome ERZ772993 (study PRJEB29015, sample SAMEA2737936) | human oral metagenome | biome: human oral; feature: human-associated habitat; material: dental | place: China | collected 2136 ... | reverse complement strand
CCTCGGCCGGCGCCTGCTCGCGGCAGAGGACGTCGGCGTCACCGGTGATGAACGGGGCGATGCGACTGGACGGCGACGATATCGCCTCCGCCACGGGGGCGTTCACGACGATCTCGCCGCCCTCGCGTCCCGAGCCCGGGCCGATCTCCACGAGCCAGTCGGCCTCCCGCAGCAGCGCCACGTCGTGGTCGACGACCAGCACCGAGTTGCCGTCGGCGAGCAGGTCCCGCACCAGGCCGGTCAGGCCTGCGAGGTTGGCCGGGTGCAGACCGATGCTGGGTTCGTCGAGTATGTAGAGCACACCGGTGGTGCGGTTACGCACGGCCCGGGCGAGCTGGACGCGCTGGCGTTCCCCGGTGGACATGCTCGACGATGCCCGGTCCAGCGACAGGTATCCCAGGCCGAGGCCGAGCAGGCGGCGGGCGGTGGTGGTCAGCTCGTCGATGATCTGGCGGGCCATGGCGACGAGCTCTTCCGGCATGGTGTCCACGATGCCGGCGGCCCATTCGACGAGGTCGCTCAGCGCCATGGTGCAGGCCTCGTCCAGGCCGAGACCACGCACCGTGGTGGAGCGCGCCAGCTCTGACAGGCGGCTGCCGTGGCAGGTCGGGCAACTCGCCGCGTGGAGGAATTTCCCCACGCGCTTCATACCCCGCTCGTCCTTCACCTTGGACAGCGCGTTCTCCACAGTGTGCACCGCGCTGTAGTAGGTGAAATCCATCTCGGCGGCCACGTCGGTCTTCTCGTTGACGTAGAAGATGTGCCTCTTCTCGGCCGGGCCGTGGAACACGATCTCCCGCTCCTGAGCCGTCAGCTCCCGGAACGGGACATCCGTACGCACGCCCATCTCCCGGGCGATGTCCTTCATGAGCGACCACATCAGGGTCTGCCAGGGCGCGACCGCGCCCTCGTCTATGGAGAGCGACTCGTCGGGCACCAGGGTCGATTCGTCCACCGTCCGCACCACGCCCGTACCCTCGCAGCGGGAGCAGGCGCCGTCGGAGTTGAAGGCGAAGGATTCGGCACCCGGCTGGGTGAACTCAACCCCGCAGGTGGTGCAGTGCAGGGGCAGGTCGAGGGCGACGTCGATGGTGGGCTCGTTGAGGTGTCCGTTGGGGCACATGTGGTGGCCCAGGCGGGAGTAGGCCAGGCGCAGTGAGTTGAGCACCTCGGTGGATGTGCCGAAGGTGGAACGCACCCCGGGCACGGGCGGGCGCTGATGCAGGGCCAGGGCGGCGGGCACGTGCAGGATCTCGTCGACGTCGGGACGGGTCGCCTGGGTCAGGCGTCGGCGCGTGTATGTGGACAGTGACTCCAGGTAGCGGCGTGCGCCCTCGGCGTAGAGCACCCCGAGGGCGAGCGAGGACTTGCCCGAGCCGGACACGCCGGCGACCGCCACGAACTTTCCCAACGGCACCTCGACGTCGATGTTCTTGAGGTTGTGCACGCGGGCACCGAACACGCTGATCGCGGTGGGAACGGAAGGAGGGTTTCCAGCCATGCGCGTGAGACTACGCGTCCTCCACGCGGACGGGGACGCCCCGCACCATCGGGGCGCGGAGGTTCTGTCCCCCTGCACGTGCGATGTCCCGCGGGCGATGACGGCGGGAACAAGACGACCCCATGATGTAATGATGCGGTGATGCTACTGTGTTCTCATGCGAACGACGCTGGACATCGATGACGACGTTCTCGCCGTCGCGAGGGAGAAGGCGCGGCGCGAGGGTATCTCCCTGGGCCGTGCCGTGTCGGCCTATGCGCTGCGCGGGATCCACGGTGGCGAACCGAGCTCCGGCTCTCGCGGAGTCCCGGTCTTCACGCCCCCTCAGGGAAGCCAGGCCCATACAGTGACCCTGGACCACGTCGAGAGATACCGCGATGGCGACGAGTGAGCGAACACTGCGCCTACTCGACATCAACGTGATGATCGCGCTTTCACTGGCCAATCACGTTCATCACAAGGCCGCCACCAGCTGGTTCGAGGACATCGACGCGTGGGCCACGTGCTCGATCACCGAGTCCGCGTATTGCAGGCTCCTGCTCAACCCGCGGGTCACGGGGTTCGAACTCGGGGTTTCAGAGGTCTTCGACGCCCTGAGGACATTCCGTTCGGCCAGCGGGCACGAGTTCATTGAGGACTCGGCATCGCTGACCTCTCCTGCCATCGATGTCAGCGGAATTGTCGGATACCGTCAGATCACGGACTTCCACCTCGTGGCTCTCGCGGCGCACCATGGAGCGGTGCTGTCGACGCTGGATACCCGGATTCGCCTTGCTCTCGCAGATGACGATCGCCACTTCGTCGAGGTCATTCCTGTCGACTGAGGGGACGCACCAAGCGGGATGAGTCGGCGCGTCCACCGTCGTGTTCTCGTACCGGGCCGTGCCGGTCACGATGGTGGAACATCGAATCACCCGATCCGGTGCGCGGTTGCCGGAGCACCGGAACGGAAAGTCATTCCTGCCCCTTCCCGCGTTTGCGCGCCCGCAGGCCTTTCCAGTGCTCCAGGCGCTCACGGATGTGCCGCTCATGCCCGTTGGCGGTGGGCTCGTACAACGACCGGCGCTCGACGCCGTCGGGCAGGTAGTCGGCGCCGGAGAAACCGTCGGCGGTGTCCGGGTCGTACTCGTAGCCCTCGCCGTAGCCGAGCTCCTTCATGAGCCGGGTGGGGGCGTTGAGGATATGGGCCGGCGGCATGAGCGAGCCGGTCTCGCGCGCCAGGCGCGCCGCCCGGCCGTAGCCGCGGTAGACGGCGATCGACTTGGGTGCGGTGGCCAGGTAGACGACTGCCTGCGCGATAGCGAGCTCCCCCTCGGGCGAGCCCAGGCGCTCGTAGGCGTCCCAGGCCGCCAGCGTCATCTGGAGGGCGACCGGGTCGGCCATACCGACGTCCTCGCTGGCGAAGCGCACCAGTCGGCGCACCACGTAGAGCGGGTCCTCGCCCCCGTCCAGCATCCGCGCCAGCCAGTACAGCGCGGCGTCCGGGTCGGAGCCGCGCATCGACTTGTGCAGGGCGGAGATGAGGTTGTAGTGCTCCTCGCGCGACTTGTCGTACAGGGGAGCCCGGGAGGAGACGACGGCGCGCAGGCCCTCGACGTCGAGCCGCTCCGGGTCGCCCGCCTCCTGCGCGGCGAGGACCTGCTCGACCATGCCCAGCAGGTAGCGGCCGTCGCCGTCGGCCATGGACAGCAGGGCGGTACGGGCCTCCTCGGTCAGGGCGAGGGCGCGACCGGTCAGGGACTCGGCGCGCGCCAGCAGCTCGGTCAGGGCAGCCTCGTCCAGGCGGCGCAGGACCATGACCTGGCAGCGCGACAGGAGAGCGCCATTGAGCTCGAAGCTCGGGTTCTCGGTGGTCGCGCCGACCAGGACGACCGTCCCGTCCTCGACGTAGGGCAGGAAGGAGTCCTGCTGGGCGCGGTTGAAGCGGTGGATCTCGTCGACGAACAGGAGCGTTCCCTGCCCGATCTCGCGGCGGCGGGCCGCGGCGGCGAAGACCTTACGCAGGTCGGCCACCCCGGAGAAGGTTGCCGAGACCTGCTCGAAGACCAGGCCGGTGCGGTCGGCCAGGAGCCGGGCGACCGTCGTCTTACCGCAGCCCGGCGGGCCCCACAGGATGATCGAGGACAGGCGGCCGGAGCCGACCATGCGACCCAGCGGGGCGTCAGTGGCGAGCAGCTGGTCCTGACCGACGACATCGTCGAGCGCCCGCGGGCGCAGCCGGTCGGCCAACGGGCGGGCCGGGTCGTCGACGAGGCCGGAGCCGTCAGGGCCGGCATCGTCGAACAACGAGGGCGAGTCAGGTTCGGGCGCGTAGCGAGCCATGCCCCGAGCGTAGGACCTGACGGAGACATCAGTATCCGGCCACCCACCTGTCCGACCCACTCCCATTCCTACCGACGCACTGGACCAGTCCGCCAATGCCCCCGGACACGCCTCCAGCCGCGTCGACATCACGGAGAAGCCGGCCCTGGCCGCGGGCTCCGGTCCCGCCTTCCTCGCCCTGCTCCTCATCCTGGCGCTCACCGCCGCCTCCACGGCCCTCCTCGTCCTCGGCTTCATCGCCGCAGCGACCGGTCGGCCGGGAGCCGTGCTGCGCATCGTCGCCGGGAGCGTCGGGCTCCTCCCGGCCTGGAGATCGTCGAGGTGCGCATCTCCTCGTTGGCCTACGCCCCCGAGATCGCCCAGGCGATGCTCCAGCGCCAGCAGGCCGACGCCATCATCGCGGCCCGCGAGCAGATCGTCGAGGGTGCCGTCACCATGGTCGACCAGGCCCTCAAGCGCCTCGAGGCGGACGACATCGTCACCATGGACGAGGAGCGCCGCGCTCAGATGGTCTCCAACCTCCTGGTGGTGCTCTGCTCCGACCAGCGCACCCAGCCCGTCGTCAACACCGGCTCCCTGTACGCCTGAGCCGTGGCGGGCAAGGAGCGCAAACAGGTCCTGCTCCGGCTGGACCCCGCCGTCCACGCGGCGATCGCCAAGTGGGCGGCGGACGAGCTGCGCTCGGTGAACGCGCAGATCGAAGTGGTCCTGCGCCGGGCGCTCGACGAGGCGGGGCGCGGTGTCAGGGCCGCTCCCCTGCGCGGAAGAGGGCGCCCGCGCAAGGACGAGGAGCGCTGATGGGAGTTCCGGCGCCCTGCCCCTGACCCCGCGGGATCAGGGGCAGGACCGCGCCATCGGCCTGCGGGGGCGCTCCCGCGGGCGCCCGGGGAGTGCTGATGGGAGCTCGCGCCCGCTGGGGCTGGAGTGGAACGGGGCCGACCGCGCGGGGCGGGATCATACCGTCCGGGACGGGCGGCCCTTCGTGGGCCCCGATCCGTCCGGGGCCCGCAGGACGGGTGCTATGGCCGATGCCAGGAGCACCGTTGCCGCGCGGTTCTTGAGGAAGTCCTCCCACGGGTCCTGAGCGGGCCAGGAGTAGCCCAGGACCAGGATGAAGGCGAAGAAGCCCAGTGCCGCCAGCGCCGCAAGCCGGGCCGCCCTCCCTCCGGCCAGCAGCGCCGCGCCGAGAACGAGCTCGAAAGCGGCTGTGACCAGGCTCAGCCACTCGATGTTCGCCATGACGGAGCCCCGCCACAGATCCGCGAGCCACGGCCACAGGGCCGTGTCGGCGAAGGGCGCGTAGCTCTGCGGGGAGAAGGAGGCGAAGTAGGCGTGCACCAGTGCTCCGCCCAGGAAGACGACGCCGAAGACCACCCGCGCCGACGTGCGGTACCGGTTCATGGCTCCGCCCTTTCCCCGGCGGTTGCGGACGGTTGGACCGGTGCCGCCTGTTCCGCCCCGGCCTCCTGTTCCGCCCCGGCCTCCTGTTTCGCTTCTCCGGTCTCCTGTTCCGCCCCGGCCGTCCGATGGAGGTGGGTCGTTCTGAAGTGGCGCACGTGGGATCTCAGCAGGGCCCGTGCCCGCTCCTCGGCGCCGTCGCCCGACTCGGCGAGCTGGAGCAGGGCGAGGACCGGTCCGAAGAAAGCCAGTGCCGTGGCCATCGGGTCGAGGCCGTCGCGGAAGTCGCCCGAGTTGATGAGTCCGGCGAAGACGCCGGCCTGGAAGGCGAGGGGCTGCTCGATCCAGTAGTGGCGCAGGCGTCGTCCGATCTGCGGGTCGCGGTACTGGCTGACGATGAACAGGCGGCGCAGGGCCGCGAGTTCCCGGTCGTGCAGGACGGCGTCGAAGAAGCCCTCGGCGATCGCCGCCAACTGCTCTTCGCCGATTCCCCGGTAGCCGGGGAGCGCTGCGCCGGGGGAGGCGACCGAGACGCCCAGCGCGGCCGCCACCTCGGCCATGCGCGCGTCGGCCCGTTCGACGAGGGCGTCGAAGATCGCCTGTTTGGAGGGGAAGTGCTTGTAGACCGAGCCCTCGCGCACGCCGGCGTCGCGAGCGAGGTCGCGGATGGATGTGCCGCCCCATCCTTCCCGGGAGAAGCGTTCCAGGGCGGCGTCGAGCAATCGGTCCCGCGTCGAAGGTGAACGATCGTTAGCCACGTGGTCGATGCTATCACGCCGCCGCGCAGGGCCGGCCCGGGTCCGGCCGTTGGGGCTCGCACGATGTTGTGTTGGGTGGTCTTGGTCCTTGTGCGCGCAACCGGGGGCTGCGCGCAAAGGAGGGGCGCCCAGCGCCACTGTGCCCCGCTGTGGTCGGGGCGGCTTTGCAGCGCTTAGGTGTTGTGGGCCGTGTGGTCTGGTTCCGGTTCTTTGAGCGCGTGGTTGGGGAGGAGGGGCTGTGTGTGTGGTGCGTTGTCGGTGTTTGTGCGGTTCCTCGCTCCGTGCTGCGGGATCCGCCCGCGGCTGCGCCACTTAGCGCGCCGTTGCACCACTTGGGCCCGAGTGGGCCCTGGTTCTCCCGGCGTGTCGGGGGCCTAAGTGGTGCGTGCAGTGTCTAAGTGGCGCAGGCGCAGGGCGTGTTGTGCGTGTCGTTCGAGCCGGTGGTCGATGCTGGATGCGGGTGGTGGCTTGGTGCCGGGCGCCCACACACCACCCCCTTTAGAGACACGCCCTAGTAGTGTGGTCTATTGGCCGCACTCCTGCGGGCGGTGCGGCTGCGGTGCGGCCGCCCGGCCGCGCTGGGCCCGGGGAGCGCCCCGCCGCGCCGGCCCTCCGACCGCCTGGGACACACCGGGACGGGGGCTCTGCGTCCGCCTCGCGCACCGGGCCGAGGAACCCAGAGGAGTTGCACATGAGCACGATGAGAGCCGTTCGCTTCGACGAGTACGGGGGCACCCCGGTCCTCGAGGTCCGGGAGGTCCCCAGCCCCCCGCCGCAGCCGGGGCAGGTGCGCGTCAAGGTGGCCTACGCCGGGATCAACCCCGGGGAGGCCGTGATCCGCGAGGGCCTCATGAAGGAGTACTTCCCCGCGCGCTTCCCGGGCGAGGGCCAGGGGAGCGACTTCAGCGGCGTCGTCGTCGAGGCGGGGCCCGGAGTCACCGGGGTCCACGTCGGGCAGGGCGTCATCGGGATGAGCGATGAGCGCAGCGCGCAAGCCGAGTTCGTCACAATCGACCAGGACCGCGTCGTCCCCCTGCCCGACGGCGTCGATCCCGCCGTCGGAGCATGCCTGTACGTGGCCGGGACCACGGCGTGGGCGCTGGCCGAGGCCATCCAGCCACGACAGGGCGAGGTGATCGCCGTGTCCGCCGCGGCTGGCGGTGTCGGCTTCCTGCTGTCCCAGCTGCTGCGCCGGGCGGGCGCCCGGGTGGTCGGCATCGCGAGCGACGCGAGCGCCCAGGCGCTGGAGGGGATCGGCGCCACCCAGGTGGCCTACGGCGACGGGCTGCCCGAGCGGCTGCGCGCCGCCGCCCCCGGCGGCCTCTCAGCCTTCGCCGACTGCTTCGGGGGCGGCTACGTGGAGGCCGCCATCGACTGCGGCGTGCCGACGGAGAGGATCAAGACGATCATCGATATCGCGGCGGCCCGGCGCTTCGGGGTCCAGATGGTCGTCATGGCCGGGGTCGCCGACCCGGGCCGGGTCGTGGGGGAGCTGGCGGACCTGGTCGCCGCCGGTGAGCTCCGGGTGCCCATCCGCGCGCGCTACCCCTTGGACCAGGTGCGCGCCGCGTACGAGGATCTGGCCACGAGGCACGGGGTGGGGAAGATCGTCCTGAGCGTCGCCGGGGAATCGGCGGACGCGGTGCTGTGAGGGCCTGAACGGCTGCCGCTCGGGCGGGGGATTGGCCGGGGCCACGGGAGCCACGGGCGGATCCGTCTGCCCGGGGTCACAGCCCGTCGACTCCTCCCCCGTGCCCCGCGACGGCGGATCCGTCTGCCCGGGGGCCGCTCAGACCGAAGGGCTGTGGCCGACGGCTCCGCCCGAGGCCCATTCCGCGAGCCCCAGTGGGCTCGCGACGTCGTCGAGGGCGATCTCGACGGCCCCCCATGAGCGCCCCGGGGTCGAGCCGCACAGGGCTGTCGGCGTCGAGGACTCCGCCCCTGGCCTGGCGGCAGCGCGAGCCGCGGGACTGGTCGTGGCATCGGTGGGCGGCGCCCGGTCCGCGGACATCGTGTGCGAGGACCTGCGCCAGTTGCTCCGGCTCCTCGCCGTGTCGAGGAGGTGAGCCCATGGGGCCCGCCAACATCGGCGCGCGCTAACGCCTCCGCGGAGCACGGACCGGTCCGGGTGGCGGTGATCAGCGCGGGGGGCAGTGCGCGGCGGCGCTCCGCGCTGGCTGGCGCGTCGTCCACAGCGGCGCGCCCGGCCCAGTGCCCGTCCACAGGCGGAGGCGGCCGAGGTGCCAGCGCGGCTGCGGCCCGTCCATGCTGAGAACCCCGGGGAACCCCGGGGCTCGCAGTCCCGGTGCAGCCGGGCGATGGAAGGACACAGCCATGCCAATCCGCAACCGAATCGAATGCGGCCTCATTGAGGCCAGGAGCCGCCTCGTCGAAACGGCGTCCCGCCTGGTCCGCCCCCAACCGGGCGACACCGACGGCGAGGAGGGGGCGGCCACCGTCGAGTACGCCATCGGCACCATCGCCGCGGCGGGGTTCGCCGGACTCCTCATCCTCATCCTCAAATCCGACACCGTGCGCTCCGCGCTCGAGGGCCTCATCCAAGAGGCCCTCGCCACCCGGTGACGACAACGGCCCCGGGCGGCGGCGAGCCCCCGGGGCCGCCTGCCAGAACCGGGACCGGGAGAGGAGTCGCCATGGATGGGCCGGAGAAAGGCAGCAGCCGGACCAGCGGGAGGAACAGTAGCCGGACCAGCGGGAGGAGAGACCGGCACCGCGCCTGCTCCCTGCGCGACGCTGAGCGCCGCGCCCCTGCCCGCCGCGGACGAATGCGCGTCTTCCAGCTGCGCGGCGCGGAGCGCGGGAGCGTCACAGTGGAGCACGCGATCGGCCTCGTCGCGGTCGTGGGGATGATCGGGTTGGTCGTTTGCGCCGCCCAGGCCAGCATCACATCCACGGCCCTGTGCCAGGCGGTCCGGGACGGCGCCCGCGCTGCCTCCATCGGGGGGAAGGACCCGCAAGCCGTCGCGGCCGCGAGCTTCTCCGCGGTCTCGTCCGCGCCAGCCTCTTTCGCCATCGCCTACGACGAGGAGTGGGTGGAGGTGTCGGGGAGCGCCACCTACCGCGGTCCGATCGGCTGGGTGGGCGGAACGGCCACGTGCGCAGCGCGCACCCTCGCCGAGGGGACGACCCCGTGAGGCCGCCCGTGACAAGGGACGCGCTGACAGGTCCGCGGCCCCCGCGCGCCGGTGCCGCACGGGTCGGTCCGGGCGGTGCGCTCCCGAGTGCGGCGCGGGCCCGCCCGGACCCCGGGGCGCCGGGTGGCGCGTCCGATCGCCGTGGCCCCGGGCCGTGGGCCGCCTCGGGGCACCGCTCGGGCGCCGCATTTCACTCATGGGATTGCGCGACCACGGATGGCACCGGCGGCCGCCCCAGCGCCACCGGCCCGGAGCACTGCCCCGCGACCGCGGCGGCCGCCGACGAGCGCGGTTCGGGGAGCCTGTACGCGGTCGGAGTGCTCGCCCTCGTGGTCGCGGTGATCGTGGTCGTCGTGGGAGTGGGCCAGGCCTTCGCTGCCCGCACCCGTCTGCAGGCGGCTGCGGACCTGTCGGCGCTCGCGGGCGCGGAGGCCGCGGCCGTGGCCGCGTGGGAGGACGTGGGGGACGGGCCGTGCTCGGCGGCGGCCAGGGTCGCCTCGGCCAACGGCGCTTCCACTGAGAAATGTGATCTGCACGGGAGCGACTGCCGTGTCGAACTGGTCAGACGCGTTGCGATCGTTGGAATACCGGTCCAAGTGCGGGCCCGGGCGCGCGCCGGGGTCGAGCCGTGAGAAATTCCCAGGGAACTCGCAGGTTCGTTCAATGGTTCCACAAGGTAGGGCCCGTAGGTTGTATACCAACAAGGACGCGAAACCACAGGGGTTTCGAGGGAAAGGGAGTTCATCGGAAGACTTGCACTGTGTTGATGGGATGCTTGAAGGGCTCGGCCGCAAGGCCGGGCCCTTCAGGTTTCTCCTGCGGCCAGTCCCTTCGGCGCCCTCCTCCGACAGGTAGTGGGCAGCGTCGAGGAGGCTTCTTCTGCGGCTCGCACCCCGGTGCCCCCTCCAGTCGAACGAGGCGCTGGCACTGGAGGCTTCTCCTGCGGCTCGCACCCCCGGTGCCCCCAAGGAACGGGCCCGATCGTGCTTCCCATCGCGTCTACTGGTCCAAAATGCGTCTGGGTTCCGCAGTTCTCAGACGGCTCCGCGGTGGTCTGGTCCAAAATGCGTCTGGGTTCAGCCGTTTCGGCGTGATCCGGGCGAAATCGGGCAGACTCAGACGCTTTTTGGAACAAGCGCCCGTCGCGCCACCATTTCCGCCCGAAACTCAGACGCATTTTGGAACACCCGACGGGGCTCGCCCGCCGGGCCGTGGACGGCGCGCATCTTCGGCTCAGTAGTCGGCGCGCTACGGCACGTCCCATATCCGGAACTGTGGAAGGCCTGTCCCTCCCGCGTCGCGCCCGCCGCGCGGGGAGCAAGGCGGACTACCACTGCTTGCGGGGCACAGGGGTCGCTGCCCGCTGCGGGCACTGTTGGAGGTGCGGCGCCTCTTCGCAGAGTGGGCGGGGCCCAGGGGCGCCGCCCGCGGGCGCGGCCCGGCGCCCGGCCCTCACGGGCAGCGCTCGAGGACGAACCCGAGCAGGGCGACCGCCCCCGCCTTGGAGAGGGGCTCGTTCCCGTTGCCGCACTTGGGCGATTGGACGCAGCGGGGGCATCCGTCCTCGCACGGGCACTCACGCACCGCCTCCAGGGCCGCCCCGATCCACTGCGCGGCCCGGGCGTACCCGCTGCGGGTGTGCCCGGCGCCCCCGCGGAAGGCGTCGTGGACGAACACGGTGGGGCGGCCGGTGTCGTCGTGCGACTGTGTGGACAGTCCCCCCAGGTCCCACCGGTCGCAGGTCGCGATGAGCGGCAGGATGGCGATCATCGCGTGCTCGGCGGCGTGCAGGGCTCCTGGCAGATCGGCGGCGCCGATGCCGAGCACCGCCTCGGCTCCGCGCTCGAGCTGGAACCAGGCGGAACGGGTGGGCAGGGTGCGCGTGGGCATCGCCAGCTCGGTGTTGCGGATGAACTCCAGGCCCGGCAGGCGCAGAAGGTCGTAGTCCGTGACCCGAGTCGACACGTCGGTGGGGCCGAAGCACCAGGTGAGCAGCCCGTCGGGGCTGGTCCAACGCGCCTCCACACCGCGGATCGCGACGCTCGTGTGGGTGGAGGCGCGCGTGCGCAGAGGGGTGCGCACCTCCTCGACGACGGCGACACGCTGGTCGCCGGGGCGGACGGGGGCGACCAGGGGCGGCGCCCCGACCGGCGCCCGCCCCCAGCCGACCGGGCCCGCGGCCCCTGTCACGGAGGACAGCGACAGCACGTGGTAGGTGCGCCCCTGGTGGACGTAGACGGCGTCGGGGAAGACGTGCGCGTCCGCCGATGCCTCGTCGATGGTGCCGATGACCACGCCCGCCGGGTCGACGATCTGCACGTCGCCCCCTCCTCCGCGCAGGTCGGTGAGGTCGCTGGGCCGCTCGGGGCGCGTGGCGTCCCAGAACCAGCCGGCCGGCCTGCGCCGCAGGAGCCCGTCGCGCTCCAGGGCCCCGACGACGTCGGCGAGGCCGGGGCCGAAGTACGCGGAATCGGCCTCGGTCAGGGGCGCCTCGGCGGCCGCTGCGCACAGGTGGGGGGCCAGCACCCACGGGTTCGCGGGGTCGATGACTGCGGCCTCGACTTCGGCGAGGATGTCCTCGGGGTGGCGCACCAGGTAGGCGTCGAGCGGGTTCTCAGAGGCGATGAGCACGGACACGCCCGCCCGCCCCGCCCGCCCCGCGCGGCCGATCTGCTGCCACAGGGAGGCGCGCGTGCCTGGCCACCCGGCGGTGACCGTGGCGTCGAGGCCGGAGATGTCGAGCCCGAGCTCCAGGGCGGATGTGGTGGCCAGCGCGCGCACCCGGCCGCTGCGGATGGCGGCCTCCAGGGCGCGGCGCTCCTCGGGCAGGTACCCGCCCCTGTAGGCGCCGACCCGCCCGGCCAGGGGGGAGCCCCGGGAGGAGAGCCGGTCGCGGACCTGCGCGGCCACGGCCTCGGCGCCCGCCCGGGAGCGGACGAAGGCGAGCAGCCTCGCGCCCTCCTCGACGAGGCGCTCGGTGAGCCCGGCGGCCTCCGCGCCCGCCGAGCGCCGGACCACCGGGGCCCCGAAGACGCGGTCGCCGTCGGCGAGGGCCCCCTGGGAGGCGGGGTCTCCGGGGGAGGAGAAGGGGGCCGGGGAGGCGAGGGCCCCGGAGGAGGAGGGCTCCGCCCCGGACCCGTCGTCGATGAGGCCGCCCTGCCACAGGGCCAGATGGCGCGGCCCGGCGGGGGAGCCGTCGCGGGTGACGGCGGTGGCGGGGCGCCCCGTCATGGCCGCGCCCACCAGGGCGGGGTCGCGCACCGTCGCCGAGAGCATGATGACGCGCGGGTCCGCGCCCAGGCGGTGGCAGGCGCGCAGCAGGCGCCGGACCACCAGGGCGATGTGGGAGCCGGTGACACCCCGCCAGTGGTGGAGCTCGTCGATGATGATGTAGCGCAGGCTGGCCAGCACCCGCGTCCACCGCCCGTGCGCGGGCAGCATCACGTGGTGCAGGTAGTCGGGGTTGGTGAGCAGCGCGTCGGCGTTGGCGCGCGCCCACTCCTTCGCCTCGCGGGGGGTGTCGCCGTCGCACGTCGAGGCGCTGGCCAGGCGCGGACCGCCCTCCATGAGGGCCTCCAGCGAGGCGCACTGGTCCGCGGCCAGGGCCTTGGTGGGGGACAGGTAGAGGGCGGTGGGGCGCCTGTGGACGGCCGAGATCCGGGTCGTGGAGCCCGCGCCCGCCAAGTCGGACAGGAGGGGGGTCCACGCGGCCAGGGACTTGCCGGAGCCCGTTCCCGTCGCCACGACCACGTCGGCGCCCGAGGCCGTGGCGTCCAGGGCCTCGCGCTGGTGCGACCAGGGGCGCTCGACGCCCCGGCGCGCCCACGCCCCGCGGACCAGGGGATGGACCCATTCGGGCCAGTCGGAGGCGCGCTCGGGGCGCCCGGGCAGCTCCACGAGGCCGACGAGGCGGTCGTCGCCGGCGCTCAGGGCCCGCAGCAGCCGGACCAGCGCCTCCGGGCCGGGGCGGGGGGCCGGCGCCCCGTCAGCCGTCGGCATCGGAGCCGGACGGGCCGGACCAGCCCAGGGTCTTCGCCGCCGCCTCCTTCATGTACTGGATCGCGGAGACGCCGGTGGAGATCCCCGAGCCGACGGCGTCGCGCAGCTGTGCCTCGGTCAACCCGGCCTTCGTGTCGACTGTGAGGTCCGCGAAGACCCCCAGGGAGCCGTCCTCGGAGACGAGCGTGTAGACGGTGGGGAAGTACTTCTCCCGGTTCCAGTTGTCGGCGGCGGCGAACATGGGGTGCTGGGCCTCGGCGCCGTCCAGCCCGGTCATCCACGCGCCGCGCACCGACATGAAGCGCCCGCCGGAGTCGAAGGAGACCAGGAAGGGGATGGAGTCGAAGATCGCGCCGACGGAGCGCCCCTCCTCCACGACGTCGAGCTGGTAGCCCATGGCGCGCACGCTCGCGAGGACCCGGTCGAGGGTGACGGGGTAGGGGGTGGCGTCGTCCTCGGGATCGGGAACGGCGAAGGGCGTGTTCATCGTTCCTCCTCGTTCCAATCGACGAAGTCGGGCAGGGCGGCTTCGACATCGGTGAAGAAACTCATGATCATCGACATCGCCGTCTCGAAGAACGTGTCCAACTGGGCGGGGGTGAGGCCCGACATGACGATGATGTTGCACTCCGCGCCGAGCCCGTAGCGGATCCCGTCCTCCAGGGGGGCCAGGTACGCCTTGGGGCCAGAGCGCGTGGCGTTGCACCTGCCGACCTCTTCGACGAGGGCCGTGAACTGGGCCTTCGTCGAGGCGATCCCCCTCCACTGGGCCCGCAGCTGCAGGATCTGCGGGTTGGTGGCGTTCCAGAAGAATGCCGCGTTGGGCGCCAGGTAGACCAGCTCGGAGTCGTTGTAGTCGCCGAACCTCACGTTGCGGCTGGTGAGGAGTTCGCGGATGCGATCCGTGTTGACCGGGGTTGACGTTGCCACTTCGTCTCCTGCCGGGTGGGCCGTTGGAAAGGACACGTCCACTCTATCGGAGGGCCTGGCGGCGCGCGCGCCCGTGCGCGGCCCGTATAGAGTGGGGGGCGCGAGCGTGAAGGAGGAGATTATGGGCGACCCGGTTCCCGTGCCCGACCCTTCCCTTGACGACGCCTACGGCAGTGCGCCGATCGACGGCGGGTACGGGAGCGCGTCGCGCCCTCCCCGTCCGGCGAGGCGCGCCCGGCCCGCCCAGCCCGGGCGGGATGGGGGCGCTCCCCCCGCCCGCCCCCGGGCGCGGGCGCAGAACGAGTGGGCGCCCCCGGGGGCGCGGGAGGACACGGCCGAGCGCCCGCCCCGCCGCCCCCGGCCGGTGGAGGGGCCGGCCCCCCGGAGGGCGCGGAAGGGCGCCAGCGGGGGAGCCGGGCCACGCGACCGGTCGGCGCGCGAGGCCGGGGACGGGCGCGCACCCGGCAGGCCGGCCGGGCGGGCCGCCGCGCAGGATGGGGCCGACGCCTGGTACCGGCGCAAACTCGCCCGCCGCATCGTCGCGCTGCTCGCGTGCGTCGCCCTGTGGTTGCTGCTGTCCTACGCGGCGATATCGACGGCCGCCGGGCAGGTGCTGGACACCCTGCTCATGGAGGCGACCATGCGCGCCACCGGGCGTCTGGTCTCCTTCACCTCGGTCGTGACGGGGGTCGTGTCCGTCCCCGCCATGGTCGTCGCGGGCGTCGTCGTGGCGCTGGTGGCGGTGGCGCGCAAGCGCCCCACACTGGCGGGCCGCGCCCTGGGCATGGTGATCGGCGCGAATGTGACGACCCAGCTGCTCAAGGACATGATCTCGCGCCCGGATCTCGGGATGACCACGGGGATCTCCAACTCGCTGCCCTCGGGGCACTCGACCGTCGCGGTGACGCTGTCGCTGGCCCTGGTCGCGATCGCTCCGCAGTGGCTGCGCGCCCCCTCCGCGTGGATCGGGTGGGCGTGGACCTCACTGATGGGGGTGTCCGTCATGATGGCGGGTTGGCACCGCCCCGCGGACGTGGTGGTCGCGGTGCTGATCGCGGGCGCGTGGGCCCTGGCGCTCTCCCCCATCGAGAGGCGCGCCCGGCACGGTAAGAGGGTGTCGAAGGTGATGCTGTGGGCGGTGCTGGCCGCGGGGGCGCTGGCCTTCTCGCTGACGCTGGTCGGCCTGTGGGGCTTCTCCATGTCGGCGGGGGCCCCGGGCTCGGGCTACGGCTTCAACGACTTCCTCTCCGTCCGCCCGTGGCGGTCCCTCGTCCTGGGGATGGGGGCGTGCGCGTGGATCGTGGCGGTCGTGGGCGCCGTGGTGCGCGAAGTCGACCTGCTCGCCGACGACTCGCGCAGCGCGTGAGGGAACGCCCGGGCGCCCGGCGCGCCTATAGTCGTCCGTGGATTGTTCGAGGGGCCCCGCCCCCCGTGGAAGGAGAGTCATGAGCGATAAGACCCCCCGCGCCGCGGGCCAGGCGGTCGCCTCTGCCCCGGGGCGCTTCGTGCTCGCCCTGCTGAGGATCTCCGTGGGCTTCGTCTTCCTGTGGGCGTTCCTCGACAAGGCCTTCGGCCTGGGGTTCCCCACCCCGTCCCGGCGCGCCTGGATCCACGGGGGCGAACCCGCCCAGGGCTACCTGCGGGGGGCCCTCGACGCGACCAAGCCGTTCACGCCTTTCTTCCAGTCCCTGGCCACGCCCCTGGCCGACTGGCTCTTCATGTCGGGACTGCTCTTCGTCGGCGCGGCCACAGTGCTCGGCGTCGCCTCCCGCCTGGCGGCACTGGCCGGGGTGGTGATGATGGTCATGATGTACCTGGCGGAGGGGACTTTCGTCGTGGGGTCCGCGAACCCCGTCGTCGACTCGCACCTGGTCTACGCGCTGGTCCTCGTCCTCGTGGCGCTGCTGGGCGCTGGCGACACGCTGGGGCTGGGGAAATGGTGGAAGCGCCTCGGCCCCGTCAAGAGGGTCCCGCTGCTGGTGTGAGCGGATTCATGGCCCGCCGCGCGCGGTCCCGCGTGGGGCGGGGGCTTGGAACGGCGCGGTTCTCCCGCCGCCCCACAAGGACCATGGTCCCGGATCTGATTCGCCGGGATGGGATCCTCCGAGGCGGCCCGGCGCGTCGGACGTCCCGGCCGCGATTCCCGTCCTGGCACTAGATATAGTGTTCTCTGTTGGTTCGACCCACTAGATTTAGTGGGCCCTGGAACCAGGGCGAGGCGGCCCCGGCCGCCCGCGAGTATTCGGAACACGCAGAGAACCAGGTGAAACATGACCGCCAGCGCCGCCTTGACCATCGACCCCGTCGCCACAGTGGACGAGTACCTGGACCGCTCCGACTGGCGGGTCAACGCCAACGCCAACCAGGGGTACTCCCTCGGCGGCCTCATCCTCAACTCCGCCGGCAAGATCATCGCCAACTACTGGCTCGAGAAGGTCTACACCCCGCAGATCTCGGCCCCCCACCGCGAGGGCGACTACCACATCCACGACCTCGACATGTTCGCCGGTTACTGCGCGGGCTGGTCCCTCAAGCGCCTCATCCAGGAGGGGTTCAACGGCGTCACGGGCGCCATCGCCTCGGCCCCGCCGCGCCATTTCTCCTCCGCCTGCGGCCAGATCGTCAACTTCCTGGGGACCCTGCAGAACGAGTGGGCCGGCGCCCAGGCGTTCTCCTCCTTCGACACGTACATGGCGCCCTTCGTGCGCCTGGACGCCATGGGCTACGACGAGGTGCGCCAGTGCATGCAGGAGCTCATCTACAACCTCAACGTCCCCAGCCGCTGGGGCAGTCAGTGCCCCTTCACCAACCTCACCTTCGACTGGACGTGCCCCGACGACCTGGCCGACGAGCACCCCATGATCGGCGAGGAGGTCGTGGACTTCACCTACGGGGACCTGCAGTCCGAGATGGACGTCATCAACCGCGCCTTCATCGACGTCATGAGCCAGGGCGACGCCGACGGGCGCGTCTTCACCTTCCCCATCCCCACCTACAACATCACCCCCGACTTCGACTGGGAGGGCGAGAACGTCGGCGCCCTCTTCGACATGACCGCCAAGTACGGCCTGCCCTACTTCCAGAACTTCATCAACTCCGACCTGGACCCCCACATGATCCGCTCCATGTGCTGCCGCCTCCAGCTCGACCTGCGCGAGCTGCTCAAG
>ERZ772993.573-NODE-573-length-17394-cov-8.759963_pt1 | contig 17394 bp, 14 predicted proteins | sample MGYA00580670_ERZ772993 | MGnify/ENA primary metagenome ERZ772993 (study PRJEB29015, sample SAMEA2737936) | human oral metagenome | biome: human oral; feature: human-associated habitat; material: dental | place: China | collected 2136 ... | reverse complement strand
CAATTCTAGATTGGGACGCTTCCTTGTTAAACAATACGTTACTCAGCTTCAAAAGCGGCAGTTCAGGATGTTGGCTCAGTATGTTGAGCTCTTTCCTATTCCTATGTTGTCAAAAGATAAGATGGACTATATCATAAGGATGGTCGAAGCTCATCCATCCCATCCTCCAAAGGAGATTGAAGATAAGATTGAACGTGCTGTATGTAGTTGGTACGAGCTAAATGCAGATGAATTGGAGCATATCATGGAGAATGAGTTCTAATAATTAGCGCTTGTAATTCTGTATGTACTCCCATTCTTCGCTATTGAAGCCATATAGCTGTCTCATGTATTTGTTGATCAAGTTGTCTCTGTCGGGGTCATTCAGCATCTTTCGAACATACATACGATCAAACTTGAGTGGTAGCGGGAGTGTTACCAGGGATTTGATGTTTAACATGATATCCCCGGCACCGGTTGTATCGCTGCTTTTATAGATGAGATACTTGCAGAGAGCAGAGCATAAGCATGCTAGGATATACTCGTTATTAGAATCGGCAGAGATGAAACTTGCTGGAGCTGTAAGATATATTCCGCCTTCAACCAACGCAAAAGCTAAGTTCCGCCCGACTGCTTTCCAGCAGATATGTGGCTTATCAAAATCCTCCACATACGCGCAGTCTCGGAGATTATAAGGCGTAACACCTTGATCCGATCTACGTGTAATCTTGTCCCAATGGCTGTCCAAATGGGCTTTAATAGCAGGATAAAGGGCGATGTCGATGGGAGGGATCTTCCCTTTCACTCCGTTGTGTGTATTGATCAGCCACAGCCCCGCCCAGTTGTAGCCGTACCGTTTGATGTCTTTGCCGCGCAGAATCGGTCGTATCAGATCCGCGGTGCGCTGACGCTCTTCTTCAGTCTGGCAATTGGCAAGGATCTCATCGCGCTTTACGGTGCTGATGATAAAGGCATCATTGCAGCCGGTGAGAATGCCGCGTTTGATAGTGATATCCCAATCCTTTAGCGGTTTCCCTACGTCCTCAATCTTACGGCGGATGCTTGCCTCGATGGGTGAGAGGATAAGCCAGCTGCTGGAGGTGGTAAAGACGGACGAAACGGCGTGTTGCTCTACATAAAGGCTCCATTTCGAGCATCATCTATAAGACGAAGTGTGGCTACGAGCGGGCGTTTCTCTACACCGAATGCGACGACAACGACCTGACCTATTTCATCCTCTATCACCTGCGCACAATGCGGCAGGCACTCGAGCGGCTGAAGGATTACCTGCGGCGTAAGGCGACGGAGAACAACGACGCCCACCGGCTGATGTCCGTGGGGAACATGAATAGCCGGCAGGCGCAGATGGTTCAGATCCTTCGCGAGAAGCCCGACATGATGTTCACTGTCCGCGAAATCGAGCAGCGCTTTGCCGTGACGAACGCCACAGCACGCACCGACCTGAAGGGCTTGGTGGGGCGAGGCTTCCTTGTTGAGGTGGCTATGAATAAGGTGAAGCGGGGCTATGTACGATCAGCCGACTTCGAGGCACGACTGGCGGGAGGGTGAGTTCACTTTCCCTGGCTCACTAAGCAGCTCAGGGGCGCCTTGAGGCGGGCGGCGCTGCGGAAGTAGACCTCAGCGTAACCGATCTTCAGCTTCGCGCGGATCTTGATCGGCAGAAAGTTCTCGTCGTCGCCCACCCACAGTTCCGCGGCCGAACGCGTCTGCGTGAAAGCGTCGTCGTGGATGTCGATCGAGAAGTGGTGCGTACGATAGCGCGCTTTGTCGCGCTCCACAACGGCGGGGCCGTGATAGCGCAGGTTCACCTTCACCAGATCATGTCCCACGGCAATGATGGCCGGATAGACATCGCCCGACCGGAGACTCGTGCGGTTGATCGTGCGCAGGAAGTAGGTGGCGCCGAGCATGTCGAAAGCGCAGCCAGAGCGGACGTAAAGCGTGGTGTCGATCTTCATCTCCGTGGGCGTGTAACGGCGCGAGCGGATGGTGGTTCGGCTCTTGGCGGGATAATAAAAGGTAAGCTCGTCCGTCAGGCGGTAGTCGTTTTCGTTCGATCGCTTGACGCTGTAGAGCAGGGCGCCTTCGGGCGTGTAGTAACAGTCGAGGGTATCGCGCATACGGTAGACCGACTCAAAGATTTTGATCGTGCGGAAGAGCATGCGATAGCGACGGGCCGTGGCGCCGCGAAACTTCGTCGTGTTGTATGAGATCGTGGCCTCACCAGCGCGCGACATGATCACGCCCCACTTGAAGTAGAGGTCGTAATTGACCGACTCGCCCACGTTCAGCGGGATGTTGGCCGGGGGACACTGTGCGCGGGCCGTGGCAAGCACCAACAGCAAGGCGCACATCATGGCGGCGGCGCGGCGCAGGCCTCGGTCAGAACGGGAAGCTGCCGCTTCGGTTGCGATCACCGGAGCGACCTTCGTCTTTGTAGTTACGTTTCTTCGGAGTCTCATCTTTGGGTTTATTTTTTGTGATTGCGATAGGCTTCTGTCGGTCGAGGGGCAACGCTCTGGGCGCCCACGTTTCCTCGATCTCCCAATTGGCACGGATGACGTATTCCTTCGGGGAATAGTAGACCATCTCGGGCTGCCGATGGGTGGCGTAATCGCCCGTATCCCAGCGGTCGTTGGCGTTGGTGTCGACCGTGAGGCGGACGTAGTAGGTGGCGGGCTGCAGGTTGGCAAAGAGCACCCCGCCATCCTTCACCCGGACGCGTCGCAGAGGCTCGTCGGAGGTGTTGAGTAGCTCCACGAAAGCCGTCGTGTCGATGCCGTCGATGTTGATGTACAGGTGGCCGTAGTCCTCACGCTTGCGGATACTGAAGGCCGACTCGTAGGCGTCATTCGTATGTCCGTAAATGCTGCGGAGGCGTGCCGAATCGACGGCCACTCGATAGTTGGCACCGTAGGCCCAAGCGTGGCGCAGGTTGTATTTCAGCAGATCCAAACTGTCTTGCTCCAAGACAAACTCAACGGGTGTCCAGACCGTGTCCACCTGTTGCTCCAGGCGGAAATCTTCACGGCGGAGGTCGGTCATGGGCTCCTCGAAAAGGAAGGCCACCGTATCCGTCACCTCCACCATGCCCGAGGCGTTCGACTGGAAGACGAGGGGACGGTGCTCCGGTTTGTTTTCGCTGTCTTTCGACTTACGCCGTGTGCGTGGCTTTCGCCAGACTAAATGGAGTGTGTCCGTCTGCGGGCGGAGTGTGTTCGTAGAGTCGCTCTTGAGGTAATCCACGCGCAGATGCACCGTATCGCGCGCCCAAACGGCCGAGTCGGTGATCCAGTAACGGACAGCCGTGCGACCCGCCATCGTTTGGGTGAGGAACCACGGAGCGTTGCGTCGTGCACCATCGAGTAGGGAGACCGTGGGTAGGGAGTCCAGCGGCGCATTGAAGTGCAACGTGAAGAGGTCGGCGCGGTCGCGACCGGGGCGGAGCATGTATTGGCGCTGGGTAGTCTCTTTGAAGAGCCGCAGGGTGACGTCGTCAGGCAGGAAGTGCGTGTAGTGGACGGTGCGGATCGTATCGACGGTGACGGAATCTTTCCACGTCGTGTCCTGTCGGGTGGCGAAGCGGAAGGTGGGCGTTACGGTGGAGTCGAGGAAGGCGATGGCCTCGCCGGGCTGATCGAAGCGATAATCTCGATTGGCGTCGGCCAGAGCATAGAGGCGATACGTACCGGTGGCGATGTTGCGAATTGTGAACCGTCCGCGATCGTCCGTCTTTGAGGTTCGATCGAAGGGCAGACGGGTAAAAGCCGTGTCGGACGAATTGGTGTGCAACCCGACGACGACGTCAGGCATCGGCTCCAAGTTCTCGGCATTGAGCAGGACGCCGCCTACCTCGAGCGAGTCGATTACATCGCCCGTGGAGAAGGCAAAGCTGAAATGGCCGATGGGGTTCTTCTCGTTGTTGTCGGAGATGGCATGACCGAAGTCGATGGTGTACGTGGTGTTGGGCTTCAGCGTGTCCTTGAGCTCGACGCGGATCTTCCGCCCGACGGTTTGAATGCTTGGCAGCTCCTTCTGTGGCGGGGCGATGACCACGTTTTGCGACGGTTTATCGACCTGAATCAGTTCATCGAAAACGATCTCCACGCGTCGCCCCTTGTAGTTCGTTTGCTGCGGTGGCGGCGTACTGCTGACAAACCTGGGCGGCTTCTCGTCATACGGCCCACCGTTCGGTCCCGCCATATTGGCGCACGCCACAGCGCCCCCGATCAGCAATCCCAACCCCAGTCTTTTCATCACGTATAGCACGCCTTGCTTCATTCGTTCATTCATCCGCCTCGCCTTTATTATGATCGGGGGCAAAGATAGACGCGCTTCGAGAAAGGCTCCGAGGCGTGGGGAGGGCTTCAAAGACCATAAGAATCCCCCGCTAATACCGCTCCCCCCAGAGCTTGCGCATACGCTCCACGAGCTTATCCTCGGCCGCGTTCGGCTGCCCCTCCCAGATGCGCGTTTGGAGCAGCTCCTCGGGCAGGAAGTCTTGCTTCACGAAATGCCCCTCGTAGTCGTGCGCATACTTGTAATTCTTGCCGTAGTCCAGCTCCTTCATCAGCTTCGTGGGAGCGTTACGGAGGTGGAGCGGCACGGGCAAGTTGCCCGTCTCACGCACCAACGCCAGCGCACGGTCGATGGATAGATAAGCCGAGTTGCTCTTCGGACTGCACGCCAGATAGACCGTCGCCTCGGCCAGGATGATGCGCCCCTCCGGCCATCCGATCTTCTTCAGCGCATCGAAGCAGGCGTTGGCCAGCAGCAGCGCGTTGGGGTTGGCCAGCCCGATGTCCTCCGCCGCAGAGATGACCAGCCGACGCGCAATGAACTCCGGATCCTCGCCCCCCTCGACCATCCGCGCCAGCCAATAGACGGCCGCGTCCGGGTCGCTGCCACGGATCGACTTGATGAAGGCCGAGATGATGTCGTAATGCATCTCGCCGCCCTTATCGTAGGCTGCGGGGTTCTCCTGCAAACGCTCGACGACCTTCCGATCCGTGATCTCGATCGGCCCCTCAGGCTCGGCCGCGATGACTAGGTCGAGGATGTTGAGCAGCTTTCGCGCGTCCCCACCGGAGTAGCGCACCAGCGCGTCGGTCTCCCGGACCTCGATCGTTCGCTCGCGCAGCACCACGTCCTCGCTGACCGCCCGACGGATGAGCGTCAGCAGGTCTTCCTCTTCCAACGGCTTCAGCACATACACCTGGCAACGCGAGAGCAACGGACGGATCACCTCGAACGAGGGGTTCTCCGTCGTGGCCCCGATGAGCGTCACCACGCCCGTCTCGACGGCGTTCAGCAGCGAATCCTGCTGCGACTTGCTGAAGCGGTGTATCTCGTCGATGAAGAGGATGGGCGCGACCGTCCCCGTGCGAAACAGCGGCTGGTTTCGCGCCCGGTCGATCACCTCGCGCACCTCCTTCACTCCCGAGCTGACGGCGCTCAGGGTATAAAACGGCGCCTCCAGCCGCGACGCCACGATGCGCGCAAGCGTCGTTTTGCCCACCCCGGGCGGCCCCCAAAGGATGAATGACGGCACACGTCCGGCCTCGATCATACGGCGGAGCGCCGCTGTGGGCCCCGTCAGGTGGCGTTGCCCGATGTACTCATCGAGCGTCTTCGGTCTCAATCGTTCTGCAAGTGGCTGACTCATGCTGCAAAGATAACCGCGCCTGCTGGCCCTCGCCTCCGCCCCGCGCTATACGTATATAATATGGCTTCAGACGATCAGCTCTCGGCGGACATCCCCCGACCTCCTTCCGAGGCTTTTCATCCGGGGTGTTTTGCCTAAAATCAAGTGCATAGAGAAAAAGTACTGCAGTAATTTATTACAATGCAATTGCTTTACAATTACTTATCTGGGTGATTTATCGCAATGCAATTGCTTTACAATTACTTATCTGGGTGATTTATCGCAATGCAATTGCTTTACGACTACTTACTGCGGTAATTTATTGCAATGCAATTGCTTTGTGACTACTTACCAAGGTGATTTATTGCAATGCGATTGCTTTGCGACTACTTACCGAGGTAATTTATTACAATGCAATTGCTTTGCGATAATTTACCCGAGTAATTCATTACAATGCAACTGCTTTACGACTACTTACCTGAGTAATTCATTACAATGCGAGTGATTTGTAATCATCGTACTCGTTACTTGATTGTAATGCAACTGCTTTGCGAGTAATTACTATGGTAATTTATCGCGATGCGAGTGATTTATAATCATCGAACTCGTTACTTGATTACAATGCAACTGCTTTGCGATGATTTACCGCGGTAATTTGTCGCCATGCAACTGCACTGCGATAAAGTAACGCGGAGTTTGATCGGAAACCGGTTGCATGGCGATCCACCCGGGTGGGAGATGTTTCTCGACAATAGACGGAGGATCGTCGGTCGATGCCTTTCATCGTACGCCACACCGGCAGCGAGGGATAGACTGCGACGGAGTTTCCCGCACGGTAGCCTCGGCCCGTCCCCCACGGGTTGGAGGTGTCCCGCAGAGGGGCTTTTGATGGCCCAACTTTGCCGTTTTGAAGCCACATCTGGTTATTCCTTCACAATCCTTGCACTTTTCTTTTGGCACATGGTTTTTGCGCCTACATTTGCCCGCGGTTTTAACACGCAACACATTTGATAGTATTATTTTTTCGATCTTATGAAGAAGCACAATTTTTATGCAGGACCCTCTATTTTGAGTGAGTACACGATCAAGAACACGGCCGACGCCGTACTGAATTTCGCAGGCACAGGCCTGTCGCTGCTGGAAGTCTCCCACCGCGGAAAAGAGTTCGTTGCCGTAAACGACGAGGCTCGCGCGCTGGTGAAGGAGCTGCTGGATGTGCCCGAAACGCACGAGGTGATCTTCCTCGGCGGTGGCGCCAGCCTCCAGTTCTACATGATCCCCTTCAACCTGATGAAGAAAAAGGCCTCGTATCTCGATACAGGTACGTGGGCATCCAACGCCATCAAGGAAGCCAAGTTCGTTGGTGAGGTGGACGTTGTGGCTTCGTCAGCGGACAAGAACTACACATACATCCCGAAGAACTACACCATCGCACCGGATTCGGAGTACTTCCACATCACGACCAACAACACGATCTACGGCACGGAGTTGCATAAGATCCCGGAAGTGAACATCCCGCTGGTGGCTGATATGTCGTCAGACATCTTCTCCTTCCCGGTTGACTTCTCGAAATACAACGCCGTTTATGCCGGTGCACAGAAGAACCTCGCCCCGGCCGGTGTGACGATCATCATCGTTCGCAAAGACGCGCTGGGCCACGTAGACCGTCCGCTCCCCACGATGCTGGACTATCGCACACACATCAAGAAGGATTCGATGTTCAACACGCCTCCCGTACTGCCTATCTTCTCTGCGCTGCAGACCCTGAAGTGGTATAAGGAGCAGGGCGGCATCAAGGTGCTTCAGAAGAAGAACCAGGAGAAGGCAGCCGTGCTGTATGACGAGATCGACCGCAACAAGCTGTTCCGCGGAACGGTGGCTGTCGAAGACCGCTCGCTGATGAACGTTTGCTTCGTGATGAACGACGAGTACAAGGAGCTGGAGAAAGAGTTCGCAGACTTTGCCGCTGCTGCAGGCATGGTCGGCATCAAGGGCCACCGTTCGGTGGGCGGTTTCCGCGCTTCGCTCTACAACGCTATGCCGATCGAAAGCGTGAAGGCACTGGTTCAAACGATGCAGGAATTCGAAAAGAAGCATTGATGTTGAGTTGTTTGGTTGTTGAATCGTTGAGTTGTTTGTTTGACTGATGCACTTGTATGCCTTTGAGAGGTTAGATGTATGGCAAGTCTCGAGAGCGTTCGTAAAGGAAGTGTATCGACTTCTGGCGCAGTTGCCAGACTTTGAAATGCACAACCTGACGAATCAGATAAGGCGTGCAGCCGTTTCCGTCTCTCTAAACATCGCCGAGGGCACTTCCCGAAATTCATTGAAAGAGCAATCGCGTTTTTCTGAAGTCGCCTATGGCTCGCTGCTTGAAGTTTACTGCTCATTGCTTATCGCGAAGGATTTGGGTTATATCGATGAGAACGATCTATCCGGTATATCCGTCCGGATTCAGGAATTATCGAATAAGCTAAATGCGCTAAAGCAGAGTCAGATCAGGCGAAGCGAGATTCAACAACAAACGAATAAACAGATAAACAATTAGAGACATGAAGGTACTCGTTGCAACAGAGAAGCCCTTTGCAGCCGTTGCTGTGAATGGCATTCGTGAAGCTGTCGAGAAGGGCGGCTTGGAATTGGCACTGTTGGAAAAATACACCGAGAAGGCGCAGTTGCTGGACGCAGTGAAGGATGCTGATGCGATCATCATCCGTAGCGATAAGGTAGACGCCGAAGTGCTCGACGCAGCTAAACAGCTGAAGATCGTGGTTCGCGCAGGCGCTGGCTACGACAACGTAGACCTGGAAGCTGCTACGGCACACAACGTGTGCGTGATGAACACACCGGGTCAGAACTCGAACGCCGTGGCCGAGCTTGCGCTGGGTCTGATGGTTTACGGTGCACGTAACCTCTATAACGGTACGTCGGGCACGGAGCTGAAGGGCAAGAAGCTGGGTATCCACGCCTATGGCAACGTAGGTCGCAACGTGGCCCGCATCGCCAAAGGTTTCGGTATGGAGATCTATGCCTACGACGCATTCTGCCCCTCCGAAGTGATCGAGGCAGACGGTGTGAAGCCTGTCGCCTCAGCTGAGGAGCTGTACAAAACCTGCCAGTACATCTCGCTGCACATCCCGGCCACGAAGGAGACGAAGAACTCCATCGGCCACGCCCTGCTGTCGAGCATGCCCAAAGGCGCCGTGCTGATCAACACCGCCCGCAAGGAGGTGATCAATGAGCCGGAACTGGTGAAGGTGCTGGAGGAACGTCCGGACTTCAAGTACCTGACGGACATCATGCCCGGTAACCACGCCGAGCTGGCTGAGAAGTTTGCTGCCCGCTACTTCAGCACGCCCAAGAAGATGGGTGCGCAGACGGCTGAGGCTAACATCAACGCCGGTATCGCTGCTGCCAATCAGATTGTAGACTTCCTGAAGAACGGCAACCGCAAGTTCCAAGTGAATAAGTAATGAATCATAGCAAGCTCCCGTTATCGCAGCCCTCCCCAAAAAGAGAGGAGTCCGGTAGCGGGAGCTTCTTTCTACACACATTCAGACACATCCAATCATGAAGATCAAACCATTCAAAGGCGTCCGCCCACCGAAGGAATACGTTGAGCAGGTGCAGTCGCGCCCATACGACGTGCTGAACTCTGCCGAGGCACGCGCCGAAGCGGAAGGGAACGAGAAGTCGCTCTACCACATCATCAAGCCGGAGATCGACTTCCCCGAAGGCACGGACGAACACGATCCGAAAGTCTACGAGAAGGCCGCACAGAACTTCCAAATGTTTCAGGACAAAGGCTGGCTCGTGCAGGACGGCAAGGAACGCTACTACATCTATGCCCAGACAATGAACGGCAAGACGCAATACGGCCTCGTGGTCTGCGCCTATGTCGACGACTACATGACGGGCAAGATCAAGAAGCACGAGCTGACCCGCCGCGACAAGGAGGAAGACCGCATGAAGCATGTGCGCGTGAACAACGCCAACATCGAGCCGGTGTTCTTCGCCTACCCCGACAACAAGGACGTGGACGCCATCGTAGCCAAATACACCAAGGGCGCGCCCGAGTATGACTACACGGCCGAGCTCGACGGTTTCCGCCACACGTTCTGGATCATCGACGACGACGCCGACATCCAGCGCATCACGGAGCTGTTTGCCGCCATGCCCGCTATGTACATTGCTGACGGACACCATCGCTCCGCCGCCGCTGCACTCGTTGGCGCAGAGAAGGCGAAGCAGAACCCGAACCACCGTGGCGATGAGGAGTACAACTTCTTCATGGCCGTTTGCTTCCCCGCCAACCAGCTTACGATCATCGACTACAACCGCGTGGTGAAGGACCTCAACGGACTCTCCGACGAGGAGTTCCTCAAGAAGCTGTCCGACGACTTCATCGTGGAGAAGAAGGGCACGGAGATCTTCAAGCCCTCGCGCTTGCATGAGTTCTCACTCTACCTCGGTGGCAACTGGTACTCGTTGGTGGCTAAGCCGGGCACGTACAACGACAACGATCCGATCGGGGTGCTCGACGTGACGATCTCTTCGAACCTGATCCTCGACAAGATCCTCGGCATTAAAGACCTCCGCAGCGATAAGCGCATCGACTTTGTCGGTGGCATCCGCGGACTGGGCGAGCTTAAGAAGCGCGTCGACAGCGGAGAGATGAAGGTAGCCCTCGCGCTCTACCCCGTCTCCATGAAGCAGCTGATCGACATCGCTGACACGGGCAACATCATGCCGCCTAAGACGACCTGGTTTGAACCCAAGCTCCGTTCGGGATTAGTCATCCATAAGCTGAGCTAACCCTCATTCTCGAAAGAGAAACCACACCAATCAACCGCCAAAAAAGAGAGGACACGGGGCCGCGACGAACACTAACCTGTTCTCCACCCCGTGTCCTTCTCATCTCTCCCCACATCATAATGATCAACAACATCGTATTCGACATGGGCGGCGTGCTGGCTAAGATCCATCCGGAACGCGCCATCCGCAGCTTCGAGGCCATCGGTGTATCTGACGCCGCAGACCTTATCAACCCCTACAACCACAGCGGACTCTTTGGCGACTTGGAGCGCGGAACGATCGACACGGACGAGTTTGTCCGCCAACTCTCCGCCCATTGTGGCCACGAGCTCGACCCCGAGGACGTTCGCCGCGCATGGCTCAGCATAGCCAACCCCGCGGAGGTCGAGAAGCTCGACTACATCCTCCGTCTCCGGCCCCGCTACCGCCTCTATGTGCTCAGCAATAACAATCCCATCGTCACCGGTTGGGCGCGCACGAGCGAGTTTTCCGCTGCCGGTCGGCCCGTCACGGACTACTTCGACCGCCTCTACATCTCCTACGAGATGCACTGCATGAAGCCCGAGCCCGAGATCTTCCAACGCATGATCGAGGACAGCGGCATGGTGCCCGCCGAAACACTCTTCATCGACGACGGCGCCCATCATCTCGTCACCGCCCGATCGCTCGGCTTCCACACCCTCCTCGCTACCAACGGCGGTGACTGGCGACCAGACGTCGACCGGTTCCTTCACGAGCACGACGCATAAATGACCATCCTCCAGCCATGAAGTTGGTAAACCACAAACAATCTTCCCCTTTATCCTTATGAAAATCCCCTTCCGCATTTCACTCCTCGGATGGGTGGCCATAGCCATCGTCGGCGGCATCTTATTGGGGCAATTCCTGCCCACGGCCATCGTCCGAATCTTCGTCACGTTCAACAGTCTCTTTGGCAACTTCCTCTCGTTCGCCATCCCGCTCATCATCCTCGGCCTCGTGGCCCCCGCCATCGGCGAGTTAGGCAAGGGCGCAGGGAGGCTGCTACTCATCACGGCGCTCATCGCCTACGGATCGACCATCTTCTCCGGCTTCTTCACCTACTTCACCGGTGTGGCGGTCTTCCCCCACCTCCTCACCGTTGGCACCCAGTCGCTCGAGGCGTTGCAGAACCCCGAATCGGCCATGCTCACGCCCTACTTTACCGTTGCCATGCCGCCCGTGATGGACATTATGACCGCCCTTCTGCTCTCCTTTGTCGTTGGTCTCGGCCTCGCCTCCATCCCCGGCGACACGCTCCAAAAGGGCTGCGTAGACTTTCGTGACATCGTCTCGCGCCTCATCGAGACCGTCATCGTGCCCCTCTTGCCGCTCCACATCTTCGGCATCTTCCTCAACATCACCGTCAGCGGACAGGTGGCCGGCATCATGTCCATGTTCCTTCGGGTCATCCTCGTCATCTTCGTGCTGCACGTCGTGCTGCTGCTCATCCAGTTCAGCATAGCCGGTGTCATAGCGGGCAAGAATCCGCTTCGGCTCTTGAAGAACATGCTGCCGGCTTACGCCACCGCCCTTGGCACACAGTCGTCGGCCGCCACCATCCCCGTGACGCTCAAGCAGACGCTCCGGAATGGCGTCCGGGAGAGCATCGCCGTTTTCACCGTCCCACTCTGCGCCACGATCCATCTGGCCGGTAGCACGATGAAGATCACCGCCTGCGCAATGGCCATCCTCCTCATGTCCGGTCAAGCGATCGACCCGGCCGCGTTCAGTGGCTTCATCCTCATGCTCGGCATTACGATGGTTGCTGCGCCCGGTGTGCCCGGCGGCGCCATCATGGCAGCCCTCGGACTCTTAGGCACCATGCTCGGCTTCGACGAGACCCTCCAAGCGCTCATGATCGCCCTTTACATCGCCATGGACAGCTTCGGCACGGCCTGCAACGTGACGGGCGACGGCGCCATTGCCGTCATCGTCGACCGCATCGCAGGCCAGCGCCCCGGCGAGCCGCAAAACGCGTAAGTCCGACGCCGTGGCCGCATCAGGCCATAGCCTTGCGCGGATCTGCGGATCCCCAACGGGATGAAAGGGCGACTGTTATCGTAGCAATGCCTCCAACCCACTCTCGGTTGGAGGCATTGTCGTACTATATGATTAAGCCGCAAAAATGTGAGTTAACGTCGCTGTGCTGTATGATTAAGATGAAAAATTGTAAGTTATCGTCGCTGTACTACATCGTTAACTCACAAAATTGTGAGTTGCCGTCGTTGTACTATATCGTTAACTCACAAATTTGTGAGTTGCCATCGTTGTACTATGTCGTTAACTCACAAAATTGTGAGTTGCCGTCGTTATACTATGTCGTTAACTCACAAAGTTGTGAGTTGCCCCCGTTGTACTATATCGTTCACTCGCAATTTTGCGCCTTATTATTTGGCAGGACTTATCCCCTCTTGCATGGTGAGAACAGGGGGTTGCGACCGTGGCCCTAACGCCGACAGGCCGGCCGCATCGCCGGAAATGGTCTACTTTTGCCCTATACAAAACCACACTCAGACAATTAATAACATCGATTTTATGGGTAAGATATTAGTCGTCGGCGCCGGGGGCGTGAGCACCGTTGCCGTGAAGAAAATGGCTATGAATGCCGATGTGTTTACTGACATCATGCTGGCCAGCCGCACGAAAAGCAAATGCGATCGCATCGCGGAGGATATTAAGAACGTACGCGTGCGCACGGCTCAGGTCGACGCCGACAACGAGGACGAACTGGTGCACCTCTTCGAGGACTTCCGCCCCGAGCTGGTGGTCAACCTCGCCCTGCCTTATCAGGATCTCCACATCATGAACGCCTGCCTCAAATACGGCGTCAGCTACCTCGACACGGCCAACTATGAGCCGCTCGACGAAGCCAAATACGAATACAGTTGGCAGTGGGCCTACAAGGATCGCTTCCGCGAGGCTGGCCTGACCGCCATCCTCGGCTGCGGCTTCGACCCCGGCGTGACGGGCGTTTTCACGGCTTACGCCGCCAAGCACCACTTCGACGAGCTCCACACGCTCGACATCGTCGACTGTAACGCCGGCGACCATCACAAGGCCTTCGCCACCAACTTCAACCCGGAGATCAACATCCGCGAGATCACCCAAAAGGGCCGCTATTATGAAGATGGAAAGTGGCACGAGACGGAGCCGCTCTCCGTACACCAGGCGCTGAACTACCCGAATGTTGGGCCGCGCGAGTCGTACCTCATGTATCACGAAGAGCTGGAGAGCCTCGTTAAGAACTACCCCACGCTGCGCCGCGCACGCTTCTGGATGACCTTCGGGCAGGAATACCTGACGCATCTGCGCGTGATGCAAAACATCGGCATGACGAGCATCAAGCCGATCCTCTACAAAGGCGTGGAGATCGTGCCCATCCAGTTCCTCAAGGCCGTCCTGCCCGATCCCGGCGAGCTGGGAGAGAACTACACGGGCGAGACGTCGATCGGCTGTCGCATCCGCGGGTTGAAGGACGGTCGCGAGCAGACATACTACGTCTACAACAACTGTAGCCACCGCGCCGCCTACGAAGAGACCGGTGCGCAGGGCGTGAGCTACACCACGGGCGTGCCCGCCATGATCGGCGCCAAGATGTTCCTCGAGGGGCAGTGGCGTCGGCCGGGCGTGTGGAACGTGGAGGAGTTCGATCCCGATCCCTTCATGAAGGAGCTCAACGTGCAGGGCTTGCCGTGGCATGAGATCTTCGGTGGCGATTTGGAACTCTAACCCCCCGTCGTTTTATGGCTATACAAGTAGGCGATCGCGTGCCCGACCTGCTCGGGACGGATCAAGACGGGAAGGAAGTGCGCATGAGCGATTATCGCGGTCGTCGCGTCGCTCTGTACTTCTACCCCAAGGACAACACCAGCGGATGCACCGCCGAGGCCTGTAGCCTGCGCGACGGCTATGCCGATCTGCAAGCAGCCGGCTACGACGTGATCGGCGTCAGCAAAGACAGTGCCCGCTCGCACCGCGGATTCATCGAAAAGCAAAGCCTGCCCTTCCGGCTCATCGCCGACACAGACACCACGCTGCAGCAGCAGTTCGGTGTCTGGGCCGAGAAGAAGCTCTACGGACGCACCTACATGGGTACCCTCCGCCAGACGTTTCTCATCAACGGCGAGGGTGTGGTGGAGCGCGTGATCGAGCGTGTGAATACGAAAGATCACGCCCGCCAGATCCTCTCAGAGGAGGCATAACCCCACACATTTACAATAAGCAAACATATACATGGCAAAAGAGAAAAAGGAAGCCGCCACGGGCGGGTCGGACAAGCTGTCGGCCCTAAAGGCGGCAATGGATAAGATCGAAAAGAACTTCGGCAAGGGTTCGATCATGACACTGGGCGACCGGCAGGTGGAGGAGAACATCGAGGTGATCCCCACCGGATCCGTCGGGCTGAACGTCGCGTTGGGCGTCGGAGGCGTACCCCGCGGACGCATCGTGGAGGTCTTCGGCCCCGAATCGTCCGGTAAGACGACCATCGCCCTGCATATGATCGCCGAGGCACAGAAGGGAGGCGGTATCGCCGCTTTCATTGACGCCGAACACGCCTTCGACAGCATCTACGCCAAGAAGTTAGGCGTCGATACGGACAACCTGCTCATCTCGCAGCCCGACAACGGTGAACAGGCGCTCGAAATCGCCGAGCAACTGATCCGCTCGGCTGCGGTAGACATCATCGTCATCGACTCCGTGGCCGCCCTCACGCCGAAGTCTGAGCTGGAGGGCAACATGGGCGAGAGTCAGATGGGCGTTCAGGCCAGGCTCATGTCGCAGGCCCTGCGCAAGATGACGGGTGCGATCAGCAAGACGCGCACGGTCTGCGTCTTCATCAACCAGCTGAGAGAGAAGATCGGTGCGCCGTCGTATGGCAGTGGCCCTCCCGAAACGACGACGGGTGGCAACGCGCTGAAGTTCTACGCCTCTGTCCGCCTGGACATCCGCCGCAGCACACCGATCAAGGATGGCGATGTCATCATCGGCAACCTGACGCGCGTCAAAGTGGTCAAGAACAAGGTGGCGCCGCCCTTCCGCAAAGCAGAGTTCGACATGATCTACGGTGAGGGTATCTCTCACACCGGTGAGCTCGTCGACATGGGCGTCGAGCTGGGACTGATCGCCAAGAATGGCTCATGGTTCAACTTCGGCGAGATACGCCTCGGTCAAGGTCGCGATTCGGCGAAGCAGTTCTTCAAGGATAACCCCGAGGCTGCCGCCGATCTGGAGGCAAAGATCTCGGAGAAGATGAAGAACCAATAACAGAAGGAGGGGAGCCGTATCGCCGTGGCTTTATCTGAAAAAGAGATCTACCGCGCACTCTGCCGTACGGAAGACGGTCTCCCCCTCTTCTCTCGCGACTGGTGGCTCGACGCCGCCTGTGGCGAGGATCACTGGGATGCGCTGATCATCGAGGATCGCGGACGCATCGCCGCCGCCATGCCCCTCTACCAGCCCCTCGCGGACGTCGTCAGTATGCCGTCCTACACGCAGACAATGGGCCCTTGGTTCGCTCCCCTAGCCGCTGACACGAAGTATGCCTCTGCGTTGGCGCGCCGCCAGGAGCTTATGACGATGCTGCTGGAACGAATCGACGGCCGTCGTGCCTTCCTGCAAAACTTCCATCACGCTGTCACCGATTGGCTGCCTTTCTACTGGGCGGGCTACACACAGACTACACGCTACACCTACCTCCTGCACACCATCCACGATACACATGCATTGCGCGAACGGATGAGCCAAAACATCCGCCGCAACCTCGTCAAGGCCCGTGACCGACACGGCATCACTGTCCGCGCAGGCCTCTCCACCGACGCCCTCCTCACCGTGCAGGAGCAAACATTTGAACGGCAGGGTGTCGCCAACAAACAAGATCCACGCGCACTTCGTCGCCTCGTAGAGGCAGCACGCAGCCGCGGCCAAGGCGAAATCTTCGGCGGTTACGACGCCGAGGGCCAGCTGCATGCGGCCGTCTTTGTCGTGTGGCAACCGAGCGGCGCGAGCTACATCGCCGGCGGTAGCGACCCCGCCCTACGCGCCTCTGGCGCTCACGCGCTCACCCTTTGGGAGGCCGTCTGCCACACGGCTCAATACACTGACATCTTCGATCTGGAAGGCTCCATGCTTCGCGGCGTAGAGCGCTTTTTCCGAGAGTTTGGCGGCGTGCAGACGCCTTACTTCTGCGTCCGCCGTGGGCGGCTCAGCTTGTGGGATCGCGCACGGATGAAATGGAGGGGATAAATGAACGAGATACAAGCCTACATCCTCCGCTTCTTGCTGGGCGACAGCGTCCCCGAGGATGCCTGCCGCGCTGTGGGCTATACCGCCGACACGCAAGCCTTTCACACTTTCCGCCTCGTCATTCTCCCCTCGGGCTTCTTCGATGAGGACGTCTACGGCACGGCCCGCTCGATGCCCACGCTCCCCTTACCGATGATCAAGGGCGGCGCAGGGGAGGCGGTAGATGGCGACCTGCCGATCCTCTTTGGCCGGCCGGAGATCACGCGGCGCGGACACACCATCGTCTTGCACGCCGACGTCATCGCCGGCGCTTACTTCCTGCTCAGCCGGTACGAGGAGTGGATGCGGCCGGATGTGCGCGATAGCCACGGCCGTTTCCCGGGCAGGGAGTCGATCGCTCATCGCGCCGGCTTCCTCCGCCGCCCGCTCGTCGACAATTACGGTCGCTTGCTGCGTCGGCTGCTGCGCGAGGTGGGCTGCGTAGCCCCCGAACCGCATGCCGCGTTCAGCCAGATCAACCTCACGCACGACGTTGACGCGCCCTTCTTCTGCCGCACGCCGCGCAGCATGGCGCGCGAGCTGCTCCGAGGCAATCTCATGGGCGTTTTCCGTGGCTATTTCGGCCGGCTGGAGGATGACCCTTACTACACTTTTCCCTGGATGCTGCAGCA
>ERZ772993.572-NODE-572-length-17435-cov-27.428999_pt1 | contig 17435 bp, 19 predicted proteins | sample MGYA00580670_ERZ772993 | MGnify/ENA primary metagenome ERZ772993 (study PRJEB29015, sample SAMEA2737936) | human oral metagenome | biome: human oral; feature: human-associated habitat; material: dental | place: China | collected 2136 ... | reverse complement strand
GCGTATGCGGGGATGATCCGCCATCCGGTGGAAGGGAAAGGACTGAGTGTATGTGCTCCCCGCGTATGCGGGGATGATCCGCCTACCTGTCATGGATCAATCTCCGCGAGTGGGTGCTCCCCGCGTATGCGGGGATGATCCCTTTTTCGTGTCGGCGGTCACACTGATTTTGATGTGCTCCCCGCGTATGCGGGGATGATCCCCTCGCCAAAAGAACCGGACTCCCGTCGTCCCTGTGCTCCCCGCGTATGCGGGGATGATCCGGTGACCGCCGACGGCCACGCGGACGGGTAGTTGTGCTCCCCGCGTATGCGGGGATGATCCGGGGGATTTTACGTTCAAGGCCGACTCCCGCGAGTGCTCCCCGCGTATGCGGGGATGATCCCGTCGGCAAGAAAATCATCGGCGGCCTGTGGGAGTGCTCCCCGCGTATGCGGGGATGATCCCTTCCACTCGCTGATTTCTGCGGCGTAGTCTACGGTGCTCCCCGCGTATGCGGGGATGATCCGGCGTCGATCATCGCGAGTGGGTTTTCGGGATCGTGCTCCCCGCGTATGCGGGGATGATCCCTGCCCGTACGACGCCAAGATCGACCAGCTGGAGTGCTCCCCGCGTATGCGGGGATGATCCCGCAAGCGTACCGACCCAGTGGGGCTCGTCCACGTGCTCCCCGCGTATGCGGGGATGATCCGGGAGAAAAGCTCCCGGAACTGGAAAGGAAAACGTGCTCCCCGCGTATGCGGGGATGATCCTGGGAAGACGCCAAAGCCAAGCTCGGCAACATGGTGCTCCCCGCGTATGCGGGGATGATCCGCCAGCCGGCGGCGACGCGGATTCCGTTCCAGAGTGCTCCCCGCGTATGCGGGGATGATCCCTCGGTCACCGGTACATCTCCATCGGCGCCGCCGTGCTCCCCGCGTATGCGGGGATGATCCTGGCGCCCTGAATCCCGATCCGCGCAGTCGCGCGTGCTCCCCGCGTATGCGGGGATGATCCCCTCTACCGCTACGGGCCCTACCGCGGCACGTAGTGCTCCCCGCGTATGCGGGGATGATCCGCCGCCAGGTAATTCGCCAAGAGCCTGGCCTCCGTGCTCCCCGCGTATGCGGGGATGATCCCAGGGCGACCGCCCCGCGCACGACCTCCTGGAAGTGCTCCCCGCGTATGCGGGGATGATCCGGAGGGCAGCGACTTCTCCCGCGTCGTGGAGCGGTGCTCCCCGCGTATGCGGGGATGATCCGTCCGCGTCGACGTCGCCGTCGTCAACGGAGCCGTGCTCCCCGCGTATGCGGGGATGATCCGCCGGCGAGCGTCTGCGGGGTGATCCGCGCCGCGTGCTCCCCGCGTATGCGGGGATGATCCCGCCTGGCCTGGGCCCGGGCCAGGCTGCGGGCCGTGCTCCCCGCGTATGCGGGGATGATCCCCTGCCGGTAAACGACAAGCGCGGCCCGTCGTCGTGCTCCCCGCGTATGCGGGGATGATCCAGACCTGCCCGGAGGAGGCCGCCACCGTCAACGAGTGCTCCCCGCGTATGCGGGGATGATCCCATCGCCCACGTGTAGGCAGTCGAGATCAGATCGTGCTCCCCGCGTATGCGGGGATGATCCGTCCTCGTCGGTGGTGGCCAGCGCCCCGCGGCCGTGCTCCCCGCGTATGCGGGGATGATCCCGCAGAGCACGACGTCCTTGGCCTCGTGGGGTCGTGCTCCCCGCGTATGCGGGGATGATCCCTGACCACGACCATCCGACTCGACGACGACCACGTGCTCCCCGCGTATGCGGGGATGATCCGCCGACTACTACTCGAGAGTCCTCGACTACGCCGTGCTCCCCGCGTATGCGGGGATGATCCCGCGCCGCCCGCCAGCGCAGGAAATTCGCCCGCGTGCTCCCCGCGTATGCGGGGATGATCCCCCCCCGGAGTAAATCTCCGGGGGGTTTCTTTCGTGCTCCCCGCGTATGCGGGGATGATCCGCAATTTCGGGTCTGCGGCTTGTCGAAATAAAGGTGCTCCCCGCGTATGCGGGGATGATCCTGCTCGTTTGGCGTCGGAGATGCAGGTGACGAGGTGCTCCCCGCGTATGCGGGGATGATCCGCCGCTCACGGACCTGAAATCCGTGGGCGGCGGGTGCTCCCCGCGTATGCGGGGATGATCCCTCATGGACGAATCCGCTCGCCCGTTTCAAGCGGTGCTCCCCGCGTATGCGGGGATGATCCAGGACTACCTGAAAGAGGGGCAGAACAGCGGGGGGTGCTCCCCGCGTATGCGGGGATGATCCTATGCGATCCACATCATGCCGTCGCCAGGTCGAGTGCTCCCCGCGTATGCGGGGATGATCCGCAGCTCAACCAGGCTCTGTACGAGGTCTTTTGGTGCTCCCCGCGTATGCGGGGATGATCCCTAGACTGGATCTATAACAACCTCAAAGTCCCCGTGCTCCCCGCGTATGCGGGGATGATCCTCCAGCGGCAGGAGGGCCTCGACGCCGCGGATCGTGCTCCCCGCGTATGCGGGGATGATCCGACAACGCTCGTAGTGCAGAAGCCGATGCCGTAGTGCTCCCCGCGTATGCGGGGATGATCCCTGCACGTTCCAGTCCTCGAAAGCCTTGGCGTAGTGCTCCCCGCGTATGCGGGGATGATCCTGCGAACTCCACGTGGAGCACGAGCTCGAAATCGTGCTCCCCGCGTATGCGGGGATGATCCGCACGCGAGAGTCTCTCCGGGCAGCGGCGTGACGTGCTCCCCGCGTATGCGGGGATGATCCGCGCGCCTACCTGGCCTGGATCAACCTCCGCGAGTGCTCCCCGCGTATGCGGGGATGATCCTGTCGGTAAGAACATCATCAAAGGCCTATGGGAGTGCTCCCCGCGTATGCGGGGATGATCCGTTTCCCTTCGGCTGGTGCCGCTCGGCGTCGGGGTGCTCCCCGCGTATGCGGGGATGATCCGATCCCGGAGATGACGGCGGCGCCGCCGCGCAGGTGCTCCCCGCGTATGCGGGGATGATCCGTACAGCAAGGGGGAAAGGCCCCCGGGACTGAAGTGCTCCCCGCGTATGCGGGGATGATCCCGAGCGTTTCTTGGAGATCGTCTCGGCACTCGGGTGCTCCCCGCGTATGCGGGGATGATCCGTACAGCGAGGGAGAGAAGCTCCCGAGCGAAACGTGCTCCCCGCGTATGCGGGGATGATCCCCAGGTCCTCGGCGACGACGCCGCCGAGGTGGGGTGCTCCCCGCGTATGCGGGGATGATCCGCCGTCGTCACCGCCGGCCGCAAATCCATACCCGTGCTCCCCGCGTATGCGGGGATGATCCGCTAACCACCCACGGGCGTCGATGAACCATGGCGTGCTCCCCGCGTATGCGGGGATGATCCCCGGTACGCGTCCGGGTGGACCCAGCGCGGCGGGTGCTCCCCGCGTATGCGGGGATGATCCGTCCAGGGCAGGAGAGCGCCGGGGAACGGGCAGGTGCTCCCCGCGTATGCGGGGATGATCCGACTCAGCCGCTCCGCACCGTCCTCCTGAAAGCGTGCTCCCCGCGTATGCGGGGATGATCCGCCGACTCCGACGCCGGCGATGGTGGCGCTGCTGTGCTCCCCGCGTATGCGGGGATGATCCCACCTGGGGCAAGGGCACGTCCCGCGCCCACGGGTGCTCCCCGCGTATGCGGGGATGATCCTAGGTGTCGTGGACGCCCGTATCTCCCGGCTCGGTGCTCCCCGCGTATGCGGGGATGATCCTCGAAAGGAATCACCATGAATCTATACAAAGAAGTGCTCCCCGCGTATGCGGGGATGATCCGTAACGCATGATATTCACCTTTCAGATAACACCCGTGCTCCCCGCGTATGCGGGGATGATCCGTCCAGGCCTCCGTCTTCCATGACGCCCTTCAGGTGCTCCCCGCGTATGCGGGGATGATCCGTGCATGGCCTCTTCCTCGGCGGTGCCCGCGTAGTGCTCCCCGCGTATGCGGGGATGATCCGAGACCAGGGGCAGCAGGGGGCTCCGGGGCCTGGTGCTCCCCGCGTATGCGGGGATGATCCCCATCCGATCACCATGCCGATGCTGCCGATGATGTGCTCCCCGCGTATGCGGGGATGATCCTTCCTGTTCGATCGTCCGCTCATACACCGTTGTGTGCTCCCCGCGTATGCGGGGATGATCCTTCTGGCTCGTCAGGCCCTCGAAGCCGTTGAGGGTGCTCCCCGCGTATGCGGGGATGATCCCCTCCGGGGCCCGGAGGCAAGGGGGAGAAGGGCGTGCTCCCCGCGTATGCGGGGATGATCCCCCCACAGGACATGGCTCGCCGAAGGCGGCGGTGTGCTCCCCGCGTATGCGGGGATGATCCGTTCGCGAAGACTTCCATGTGGTCTTCGACGAAGTGCTCCCCGCGTATGCGGGGATGATCCCGGCAGCCTCGCGTCACGAAAAAAAGAAAGGAAGTGCTCCCCGCGTATGCGGGGATGATCCCAGGTCATCGACGATCGCGTCTAGGTCGAAGTCGTGCTCCCCGCGTATGCGGGGATGATCCAGCAATATAGAACATGAGAAAACCTCCAAGAAAGTGCTCCCCGCGTATGCGGGGATGATCCTTCCTGTTCGATCGTTCTATCATATGTGGTTGTGTGCTCCCCGCGTATGCGGGGATGATCCGCAATTGAGTGCGCTTGGCTGGCGAGCGCTGCCGTGCTCCCCGCGTATGCGGGGATGATCCGCTCCTTTCTCTCAGGACCCCGCCGGGTGAGCGGTGCTCCCCGCGTATGCGGGGATGATCCCTATTCGACGAACACCGTGACCGTCGACGACTTGTGCTCCCCGCGTATGCGGGGATGATCCGCGCTAAGCTACGGTACGGTAGGGTAAGTAATAGTGCTCCCCGCGTATGCGGGGATGATCCCCTACCTCGCAGTAACCTTCGCTGACGTAGCAGGTGCTCCCCGCGTATGCGGGGATGATCCGTCTAGTGGAGCTCGGGCCCGAAGTCAAGCCCGGTGCTCCCCGCGTATGCGGGGATGATCCTAGTTGGACTGATGTACTGCGGATGGTTCGTCTGTGCTCCCCGCGTATGCGGGGATGATCCCTGAAGGATGGGACCGAGCTCCTCTTCGACGCCGTGCTCCCCGCGTATGCGGGGATGATCCGTCAAGCCCGAGGGCTGTGGTGTATCGCACAGTGTGCTCCCCGCGTATGCGGGGATGATCCGTCGGGGACGTCGATTTCGGGGACGAATGTAGTGTGCTCCCCGCGTATGCGGGGATGATCCTGCAACCGCGTCGCCGACGCCGCGGCGTGGGGGGTGCTCCCCGCGTATGCGGGGATGATCCGGCCGGTGAGACCGTCGCCGAGACCGTGCATAGGTGCTCCCCGCGTATGCGGGGATGATCCGCGGCCATCCCCTTGCCTTTTTGAGCAATCTTGGGTGCTCCCCGCGTATGCGGGGATGATCCTTTCCCCACATTCTCGATCACCAACAACGCCGGGTGCTCCCCGCGTATGCGGGGATGATCCGGATCGCTTGGCATCCACCCTGCGGGAAATACTGTGCTCCCCGCGTATGCGGGGATGATCCCTCCCCAAACAACAACTCCGCATCACAAGTGAGGTGCTCCCCGCGTATGCGGGGATGATCCGCTTGCGGACGTGCATATCGAGGCGCCTCGGTGCGTGCTCCCCGCGTATGCGGGGATGATCCGTCCGGCGATTGTGAGTTTCACCACGAAGCCGGGTGCTCCCCGCGTATGCGGGGATGATCCGAACATGGACTCGTCGGGCGTCGACGGCGTCGAGTGCTCCCCGCGTATGCGGGGATGATCCTCAGACCCTGTACGAGGTCTTTTGCTACCGGGAGTGCTCCCCGCGTATGCGGGGATGATCCGCGCCTTTTGCTGCCCCCACTCGGCGGACTGGCGTGCTCCCCGCGTATGCGGGGATGATCCCCCAAGGCGCCGGATGAGCCCCGGGATGACGCCGTGCTCCCCGCGTATGCGGGGATGATCCCGCGTCACCAACGCCCTGGCCTACACGCACGACGTGCTCCCCGCGTATGCGGGGATGATCCCGTATAGCGATCCGGGACTTCGTCCTGGACTACGTGCTCCCCGCGTATGCGGGGATGATCCCGTCGCCTACCTGGTCACCGGCTGCAGCATGCGGTGCTCCCCGCGTATGCGGGGATGATCCGTCACCGGGAAGCCCGCTTCTGGCATGTAAGTGGTGCTCCCCGCGTATGCGGGGATGATCCCGCTAGCCAGCCGCGCGAGTCTATGAACCACGGGTGCTCCCCGCGTATGCGGGGATGATCCCTTCTCTGTGGACAGTGAGTCGATTTCGAGGGGGTGCTCCCCGCGTATGCGGGGATGATCCCCACCGCTAGGAGACACTATGATTATTGTGTGGGTGCTCCCCGCGTATGCGGGGATGATCCGGCGTCCTCCGACGCCTCTCACTCGGATATGGCGTGCTCCCCGCGTATGCGGGGATGATCCCTCTTGCCGTCAAGTCCGGCGATTGTGAGTTTCGTGCTCCCCGCGTATGCGGGGATGATCCCGCTCATCTTCGACGAATTCATCCTCGAAGAGGGTGCTCCCCGCGTATGCGGGGATGATACGTGGTCGTCGACGGGAAGGTGGTGGCCAGCGCGGGGTGCTCCCCGCGTATGCGGGGATGATCCCGTGCGCGTGATAGAATCCGCCGCGCCGCTCGTGTGCTCCCCGCGTATGCGGGGATGATCCCGCCTTTTTGGAGGCATATTGTTTGACGCCGCGGTGCTCCCCGCGTATGCGGGGATGATCCGTGTTACTTGCCCGCGTCGACTACGACGCCCAGGTGCTCCCCGCGTATGCGGGGATGATCCTGTGTACGCTACGGCGGTCTCGATCGCCAAGGGGTGCTCCCCGCGTATGCGGGGATGATCCTTGAAGGGGATCGACATCCTCGGCCGGCGCGTCGTGCTCCCCGCGTATGCGGGGATGATCCTGTTTTCCTGGCTCGGTTCCGTCGGATCCTGGAGTGCTCCCCGCGTATGCGGGGATGATCCTGGTCCCGGCGCGGTACGTTCCGCAGGGCGAAGGTGCTCCCCGCGTATGCGGGGATGATCCGACGAGGTCGCCGGGCTTCATGAGCGCCAGTTGGTGCTCCCCGCGTATGCGGGGATGATCCCGGGTGCTGCTTCTCGCCCTCCCCCCATGGCATGTGCTCCCCGCGTATGCGGGGATGATCCCAATGGCGTCCTCATCGGCCGGAAACCGCACTAGTGCTCCCCGCGTATGCGGGGATGATCCCAACCTTTGGGTCGACGACGGCACCAAAACTGGGTGCTCCCCGCGTATGCGGGGATGATCCCAGTAATGGAATACTGTGAGCGTGTCACGATCCGTGCTCCCCGCGTATGCGGGGATGATCCGCCGCCCGCCAAGACGGGCTCTGTCTTCGACACGTGCTCCCCGCGTATGCGGGGATGATCCGTGTCCCGGCTTGTGCGCGGCAGGGAGCTCATGGTGCTCCCCGCGTATGCGGGGATGATCCGTCCCGCCACCGGTCGACCAGGCGGGTCGGCGCGTGCTCCCCGCGTATGCGGGGATGATCCAGGCGCCGAAAGGCTCACCTATGAGAAGACCGGGTGCTCCCCGCGTATGCGGGGATGATCCCTCAACACCCGCGCGTTGAACCCTGGCGGGGTAGTGCTCCCCGCGTATGCGGGGATGATCCTGCCTTTATTCGAGTTGGCGGATCAAAGCGATGGTGCTCCCCGCGTATGCGGGGATGATCCGGCCCGCTTCTGTTCCGGGACCACGACAAGCCGGTGCTCCCCGCGTATGCGGGGATGATCCGCCGTCCTGTATCAGCGTCGGATAGGCGAAGACGTGCTCCCCGCGTATGCGGGGATGATCCGCGACGCGATCGAGAACCTGAGGCCGACGCATCGTGCTCCCCGCGTATGCGGGGATGATCCCGTCTTCTTCAGGCGTGTCCGCCATGCATGTCCGTGCTCCCCGCGTATGCGGGGATGATCCCTCTATGAAAACGGACCGTACGAGGTGGTGCAGGTGCTCCCCGCGTATGCGGGGATGATCCGGTCGGCTTCGGCGTCGGCGAACGTTTCACGTGGTGCTCCCCGCGTATGCGGGGATGATCCTTCGGAAGGTTCCTATCGTCCGTCGGCGGCGACGTGCTCCCCGCGTATGCGGGGATGATCCGGTGGCGAGGTTGTAGCGCTCAGTCTTCCACACGTGCTCCCCGCGTATGCGGGGATGATCCGGCGGCGATTGAACGGAAGACGATGACGTCGGCGTGCTCCCCGCGTATGCGGGGATGATCCCGTCGAGGTTGCCGACGAAACCTTCGACCATGGGTGCTCCCCGCGTATGCGGGGATGATCCCCAGCTGTTCGAGCGGGCCTTCGGGGTCCCCCGGTGCTCCCCGCGTATGCGGGGATGATCCCGATCCGCGCCCCGGACGCGCCTCCATTTCCGCGTGCTCCCCGCGTATGCGGGGATGATCCCTGGCTGATCTTGTCAGCCCCGGGAGGCGGCACGTGCTCCCCGCGTATGCGGGGATGATCCCTGCGGGAAACGGGGATGGCTGGCGCAAAAGTAGTGCTCCCCGCGTATGCGGGGATGATCCGTGTATTGAAAAGCATCCGAAGGAATTCAGTCAGTGCTCCCCGCGTATGCGGGGATGATCCCGAACTGAGCTCGTAAGCGCTCATATCTCCGTAGTGCTCCCCGCGTATGCGGGGATGATCCTTGAACGGTCTGCGGTCGGATCGTGGCCCGGGAGTGCTCCCCGCGTATGCGGGGATGATCCGGCCTTCGTAGTATTCGGCCATGGCCTCATGAGGTGCTCCCCGCGTATGCGGGGATGATCCCTCCCGTGTCTTTCCATGCCTCGCCGACCAGACGTGCTCCCCGCGTATGCGGGGATGATCCGCCATCGTGGCCGCTTGGGAGAGGATCGACCAGGTGCTCCCCGCGTATGCGGGGATGATCCCCAGTGCAGACTGCTCTGCAGCCACGACACGGAGTGCTCCCCGCGTATGCGGGGATGATCCCCGGCGGACATTATCTGCATGGGCTGGCATTCAGTGCTCCCCGCGTATGCGGGGATGATCCGACGAAGTTTCCGCGCTGTGTCACCGACGAAGAGTGCTCCCCGCGTATGCGGGGATGATCCCATCACCCGCGGGGGCAACGCCTGCGGGCTCATGTGCTCCCCGCGTATGCGGGGATGATCCCGGCACCCCCACCATCGGGGTGCCCGACCCAATGTGCTCCCCGCGTATGCGGGGATGATCCGGGAGAAGCAGCGGCGGAACGTGCTACCGCCAAGTGCTCCCCGCGTATGCGGGGATGATCCGGCCGGAGTTTCTTGCCTCCCTCGACCTTATACGTGCTCCCCGCGTATGCGGGGATGATCCGGCCCCGCCCACGTCTGGCACTGCTCTTTGACCGTGCTCCCCGCGTATGCGGGGATGATCCGTTGGTGAGGATTCGGCGGCGATCGTCGATCGTGTGCTCCCCGCGTATGCGGGGATGATCCGTGGTGGTGTTCATCAGCTTGTTCCTTTCTCTCGTGCTCCCCGCGTATGCGGGGATGATCCGGCATCTGGGACCTGATGAGGGCTGCGGTGCTGGTGCTCCCCGCGTATGCGGGGATGATCCCGAGCCGATCCCCGTGTCGCAGAACTACAGGATGTGCTCCCCGCGTATGCGGGGATGATCCATTGGTGAAATAGATGCTACAGTCCAAGTAGCTGTGCTCCCCGCGTATGCGGGGATGATCCTGACGCGATGATGATGCTCGGGATCCAGGCGGCGTGCTCCCCGCGTATGCGGGGATGATCCGGCTGATCCCGAAGGCCCCCGCTCCGGCGGGGGGTGCTCCCCGCGTATGCGGGGATGATCCGATCGGGAGCTGCCTTTCGAGGCGGACTACTGCGTGCTCCCCGCGTATGCGGGGATGATCCCCTACGTCGACGCACCCGTAACATACGCCCGAGGTGCTCCCCGCGTATGCGGGGATGATCCGCACCCCTACAGCCAGGCCCTGGCGACGTCGCTGTGCTCCCCGCGTATGCGGGGATGATCCGGAAACCCCAATGGACATCGAAATTGACTTCTTCGTGCTCCCCGCGTATGCGGGGATGATCCCAAGAGAGAAAGGAACTCCGATGACCGCGAAGCGTGCTCCCCGCGTATGCGGGGATGATCCCGTCACAATGTGACCTTCATCACACTCGGAGGGGTGCTCCCCGCGTATGCGGGGATGATCCGGCGCACACCCCGATCGAGCCGAGCCCCGCAACGTGCTCCCCGCGTATGCGGGGATGATCCCCGGCGCCGGAGCGAGTTCTCGCCGACGGCCCCGTGCTCCCCGCGTATGCGGGGATGATCCCTCGACGTATGGACCACCTACTGCTGGAATATCGTGCTCCCCGCGTATGCGGGGATGATCCGGCGTCGAAGGCGTCGTCGCTCTTGCCGGGCTTGTGCTCCCCGCGTATGCGGGGATGATCCTGGCCCACGCTCATGTGTAGGGCGATGGGCATTGTGCTCCCCGCGTATGCGGGGATGATCCTGGGTTTCTGTAGTTCGAGCGTCGTTTTGACGCGTGCTCCCCGCGTATGCGGGGATGATCCCCGCACCCCTCATGGCGTGGTGGCGCCAGTGGGCGTGCTCCCCGCGTATGCGGGGATGATCCCGAAGGGGTTTCGGAGGGCACGGCGCTCACGTTGTGCTCCCCGCGTATGCGGGGATGATCCGGCGTCTCCGACGGAGGCGTTCCAGCGGGCCCAGTGCTCCCCGCGTATGCGGGGATGATCCGAAGCACTGCAGCGACGTCGGGAGGTGCTCCACGTGCTCCCCGCGTATGCGGGGATGATCCCTGGACGACGATGTCGAGCTCCTCTTCGACGCCGTGCTCCCCGCGTATGCGGGGATGATCCCCACGAGGTTTGGGGCAAGTGCCCGGCATCCTAGTGCTCCCCGCGTATGCGGGGATGATCCAGCCCGGATAGTCACGGGCATTGTCTTCGCCTAGTGCTCCCCGCGTATGCGGGGATGATCCCTGCTTGTCGGCGATGCAAGAGGTCTGTGGCAAGTGCTCCCCGCGTATGCGGGGATGATCCCCGGGCGCCGGAGACGTGCAGGGCGCCTCCGAGGTGCTCCCCGCGTATGCGGGGATGATCCCACGGCCCACACCGATATCGCCGCGCTCCGAGAGTGCTCCCCGCGTATGCGGGGATGATCCTGCCCGGGCGCCGCTCACGTCGCTGACCCGCTCGTGCTCCCCGCGTATGCGGGGATGATCCGCCCCCGGCGCCCCGATCACCCTCCAGCAAGACGTGCTCCCCGCGTATGCGGGGATGATCCCCTTTCAGTGTGTCCTCAACTTTTCCAAGCCTAGGTGCTCCCCGCGTATGCGGGGATGATCCGCGGTGCGCAGCTCAATATTCCAGCAGTACGTCGTGCTCCCCGCGTATGCGGGGATGATCCCGCCCTGATGACGCAGATTGGCACGATCGTCGCCGTGCTCCCCGCGTATGCGGGGATGATCCGCGAGACAAGCGTCGTCGTCGCCGGCGTCACCGGTGCTCCCCGCGTATGCGGGGATGATCCCAAGCCGTCGATCACGTACTGATCGGAATCGTCGTGCTCCCCGCGTATGCGGGGATGATCCGACGCCGTTCTTGTAGTCGGCGACGCCGCCGGCGTGCTCCCCGCGTATGCGGGGATGATCCCTCGGCTCCCGGAGCATCTCGCTCGGGGCCTCCGTGCTCCCCGCGTATGCGGGGATGATCCGCCTCCGGCGAAGACCGGCTCGGTGTTCGACACGTGCTCCCCGCGTATGCGGGGATGATCCGCTCCCGTACGGCGTCACGCGCTGGCTAGACATGTGCTCCCCGCGTATGCGGGGATGATCCCGCGCCGAGTACCGGACCCCGGCAGCCGTCGAGGTGCTCCCCGCGTATGCGGGGATGATCCCGGAATTAATCCCGGCGACGCCGACGAGGTCGCGTGCTCCCCGCGTATGCGGGGATGATCCTGTAGATCACATATACCACTGCTTTCGTTTCCGGTGCTCCCCGCGTATGCGGGGATGATCCGAGTAGAATGGAAATGAGAGATATGATGTCGAAGTGCTCCCCGCGTATGCGGGGATGATCCGGGAATCGTGTGTCATTCCTCGAGTCCTTACGTGTGCTCCCCGCGTATGCGGGGATGATCCCCAATCCCTTCTCACGCCTGCCACCTCTTATTCGTGCTCCCCGCGTATGCGGGGATGATCCCCCGTCCTGAATCGACGTCGGGTAGGCGAAGACGTGCTCCCCGCGTATGCGGGGATGATCCCGGGGCTCCGGCGATGTCGTGGAACCCGGCGTGGTGCTCCCCGCGTATGCGGGGATGATCCTAAGCCGAACCGTGAGCCTGGTTACCCATGTTGGTGCTCCCCGCGTATGCGGGGATGATCCGCCACAATCCCCGTCTACGACGTCTCCGAGCAGGTGCTCCCCGCGTATGCGGGGATGATCCCAACATGACGTCGATGGGTTACTCCCGTGCGGAGTGCTCCCCGCGTATGCGGGGATGATCCGGCAGAGAACGCCTCCGACTGGTCAGTGGTGTTGTGCTCCCCGCGTATGCGGGGATGATCCGTGATGGCGGAGTTGGTGCGCGGTCACTCGCACGTGCTCCCCGCGTATGCGGGGATGATCCGGCGTGATCTCCGGGCAGATGGATCCGGCCCGTGTGCTCCCCGCGTATGCGGGGATGATCCGCCCCAGAATGATGATTAGGAAGGCGCCCAGACGTGCTCCCCGCGTATGCGGGGATGATCCCAGCCCGTCCACGACAATCATGTGCACACCCACGTGCTCCCCGCGTATGCGGGGATGATCCCGGGGCCGCGCTGTGCGCCTACCACAACCTGCGGTGCTCCCCGCGTATGCGGGGATGATCCCGGGCCGGTCTGCGAAGTCCTCGAGCCAGTCATGTGCTCCCCGCGTATGCGGGGATGATCCGGCGATCTGCTCGTTGTAGGTGGCGCCGCGTTGGTGCTCCCCGCGTATGCGGGGATGATCCGAGGCCACCGAGTCGGGCGCCCCCAGGAAGTTGGTGCTCCCCGCGTATGCGGGGATGATCCGGCGTTGGCCTGTTCCTCGACGTCCTCGTCCTGGTGCTCCCCGCGTATGCGGGGATGATCCCGGCGTGGACGTGTGGGGCAAGCAGAAACCCATGTGCTCCCCGCGTATGCGGGGATGATCCCCTGGACGGCGCCGACAAATTCCGCGACGTCTAGTGCTCCCCGCGTATGCGGGGATGATCCCGCCTGTCCACCAGTCCGACACTCACCCGTCTGGTGCTCCCCGCGTATGCGGGGATGATCCCGCGGCGGATACCGCCTGCCCACCCCGGCCCCCGTGCTCCCCGCGTATGCGGGGATGATCCCAAGACCTCCTCGCGGCCCTGCCCCATCAAATCGTGCTCCCCGCGTATGCGGGGATGATCCCGGAACGAAGCCGAAGCCAACAATGGGATGAATGTGCTCCCCGCGTATGCGGGGATGATCCGCACCCTGCCAGACGGCGAGTCGCCTCCCTGTGGTGCTCCCCGCGTATGCGGGGATGATCCTTGCCCGTCACGGACGACGATCGTGACGGCGTAGTGCTCCCCGCGTATGCGGGGATGATCCCACTCGCCGGCAACTACCTGCAGTATGGTAACGGTGCTCCCCGCGTATGCGGGGATGATCCGCCCTCGACCATCGCATCGGTCAGGCGCCACGAGTGCTCCCCGCGTATGCGGGGATGATCCTTCTGTGCCGTAAGCATCTCCGACGGCTCTACGGTGCTCCCCGCGTATGCGGGGATGATCCGCCATCCTGGATCGACGTCGGGTAGGCGAAAACGTGCTCCCCGCGTATGCGGGGATGATCCCGGATTGCGCGTGTTCGCTAGATTGATGTCGATGTGCTCCCCGCGTATGCGGGGATGATCCGCGACAGCCGAAGCGGGTATCGTCCATCTCGAAGTGCTCCCCGCGTATGCGGGGATGATCCCGACCTTTTCGGCGATCGATTCGGCGCCGTTCGGTGCTCCCCGCGTATGCGGGGATGATCCTTTCCCGCCATGCTGCGCATCTTCCGAAGCGCCGTGCTCCCCGCGTATGCGGGGATGATCCGGTGGTGTTGCTCTGATGGTGCTCCACGCCAACGTGCTCCCCGCGTATGCGGGGATGATCCGAAGGGGACTATGCCACGACCGGCACGACGTCGGTGCTCCCCGCGTATGCGGGGATGATCCGAGTCGCTCGCCCTGCCTGAGTGGGCGACGGACGTGCTCCCCGCGTATGCGGGGATGATCCGCGGGTATCGTCCATCTCGAAGCAACCGACATAGTGCTCCCCGCGTATGCGGGGATGATCCTGCACGACACCAGGGCCGGGTGGTCGGTTTTACAGTGCTCCCCGCGTATGCGGGGATGATCCCGACGGAGGGACAGTGGGTTGTCACCCAGTGCAGTGCTCCCCGCGTATGCGGGGATGATCCCACATTTCTAAAAGGATTTTCGGACCCATACCGGTGCTCCCCGCGTATGCGGGGATGATCCCGGCCTCGTCACCTGCATCTCCGACGCCAGGCGGTGCTCCCCGCGTATGCGGGGATGATCCGCCGCACGCCCCTTCCCCTTCTGCTTCATCCTCGTGCTCCCCGCGTATGCGGGGATGATCCGAGTGGTGGGCTGAGATGACTACTGGTTGGTTTGTGCTCCCCGCGTATGCGGGGATGATCCTTGATGACGAAAGTCCCATGTCCACTGGCGCTCGTGCTCCCCGCGTATGCGGAGATGATCCGGGGTAGGTGGCGTCCGAGCCGATATGAGCATCGTGCTCCCCGCGTATGCGGGGATGATCCCTTTCATGCCGAGGTCGTCGTAGGCCGATTTGTGCTCCCCGCGTATGCGGGGATGATCCCGGCGAACTCTTGCAGGTCGCCATCAACGGCGCGTGCTCCCCGCGTATGCGGGGATGATCCCCGGCCGCCCGCCCCCGGCGTCGTGCACTGATCGTGCTCCCCGCGTATGCGGGGATGATCCGACGTCTGCCAGGTGGGAGAAGACCTGCTCGGCGTGCTCCCCGCGTATGCGGGGATGATCCGGTCGTCATAGGCAGACTTCACCTGGCGGGTGGGTGCTCCCCGCGTATGCGGGGATGATCCGGGTAGAACGTTTCCGCCAAGGCGTCGAAATCCGTGCTCCCCGCGTATGCGGGGATGATCCCCTCGAACGCTGCGACGGAGCGGAAGATGATAAGTGCTCCCCGCGTATGCGGGGATGATCCGCGTGTCGTGAGAATCACCCCCGACTTGACGATGTGCTCCCCGCGTATGCGGGGATGATCCGCAGCCGGACTCTGGCCCGCCCCAGGACGTGGCGTGCTCCCCGCGTATGCGGGGATGATCCCGTGTTCTTGAACGCGTCGTGCACGAGAGTGCAGTGCTCCCCGCGTATGCGGGGATGATCCCTCGTTCCGTGGTTTACCACGTCCGTCAAGAAGGTGCTCCCCGCGTATGCGGGGATGATCCCACGGCGCGGGAATCCATTTTATCGAACCACATGTGCTCCCCGCGTATGCGGGGATGATCCTAGACTCCATCCGAGGAAACAGCGAAAAACCCGGTGCTCCCCGCGTATGCGGGGATGATCCGGGACATGTCCTCGCTCTTCTCGCGATGTCGGGGTGCTCCCCGCGTATGCGGGGATGATCCCCCCGGCCCGCAACAGGAGCGAGGCGTGGGTGTGTGCTCCCCGCGTATGCGGGGATCTCCAGCCATAACACGGCGCCATCGCCTCGAACCCTGCGTTCGCCCTCGCTAACGCGGAGGGCGAACGGAATTTGTCGGATTCCCCCGTAAATCCGGCCTTGACAGGAAAATCGTGTATGGATTGTACCCTTGTTTCGTCCTGTTGGTCATGGCCTTGGGACGGCTCCGCGCAATATCGGGACATAAATTATATAGTTGATATTAAACCTATCGGGCGTCTGGCCGTGACGCGGACCGAAGCCGCCCAGTTTCTGGGGATCGATCCGCGAAAGCTGGCCAAGGCGATCGATGCGGGTCAGGTGCCGGCCATCATGATCGGACAGTTCGTGTGGGTGCCCACGTCCTGGCTCCGCGACCAACTGAGATAATAGTCAGCATCGGCAACATCGATGACGCGTCCGCCGGGCACGGCTCCCACGTTCCCGTTTCCCTTGACCAGCACACCCCCGCGCCCGCGCCCGGGCTCGACGCCGGGCTTGACGCCGGGTGCGTCGAGCCGGCCGTGGAAGAACTCAGCCGGCGCGTCGAGTCGGCCCCCACCGCGGGCAAACGCCGACACCTGGCCGTCCGCCTGGCCTGGGCCACGCTCGTGCCCGGCGCCGCCTACGACCACGGCCTACCCGCCAGCAGGATCAGCGAGCTACAGGCCTGGGCCCACCGGCCCGACGCGGTCCGCCACGGCCAGACCACCCACGACCAGCGACTCGTCGAACCCTTTCTGCCCGGCCGGGACACCCAGATCTTCACCGTCTACGACACCCACCCCGACTACGCCCCCGACCTGTTCGCCCTGGCCATAGACGGCCTGACACCCCCCGCCTGAGCCGGCCCGGCATGGACGAGGACTACGCCGCCATCGGCCTGACACCACCCTCCGCCTGAGCCGGCCCGGCCAGCCGCAGCCACCCCGCGCCTGAGCCGGCTGGCCTGTCCGCACACTGTCCGGTCGATCACTGTCGTCGTCAAGGAGTCTGTAATGAGCGCTACCGCCTACCTGACCCAGCCACGCACCCCCGACGGCCGATGGGACCGGACCGGCCGGACCGGGCCGGCCGGGGTGCGATTGGACCTCACCGACGAAGCCGACGTGGCCGACGTCCTGGACCGGATCCGGGCCGCCGGCGCCCGGCGCATCGCCACCCTGGCCTACGTGGCCGACCGGCGCGACCTGGCCGAGGAATTCGAGGCCAACACCTTCGAGTTCGTCTACGAACGCGCCACAGCCGCCGACCCCGACCACCCCGCCATCACCGCCGGGGAGGTCTGCCGGATCATCGACGGCTCCTGGGCCCGGCACGTCCACCACATGCGCACCGACAGCCTGCACACCCGCATGAGCCGCGGCAACTCGCACCTCATGCGCGCCTGGGCCGGCTACGCCGCAGCCGCCCGCCAAGCCCAGACCCGGCTGGGCCGGCCGCTGAGCGAGGCCGAACACGACCAGATCGCCCAAGTCCACGCCCGCCGGGCCGGCACTGCCATGGACATCCGCCGCACCGGCGTGGCCGCTTGCCACTCCTACGAGGACCTCACCGATGGCCAGGCCCCCTCCTGTCCCGGCGCCGAGGAGCAGTGGGCCGCCCAGGCCGACCGGCACGCCGACGAGCGCT
>ERZ772993.570-NODE-570-length-17452-cov-7.866299_pt1 | contig 17452 bp, 15 predicted proteins | sample MGYA00580670_ERZ772993 | MGnify/ENA primary metagenome ERZ772993 (study PRJEB29015, sample SAMEA2737936) | human oral metagenome | biome: human oral; feature: human-associated habitat; material: dental | place: China | collected 2136 ... | reverse complement strand
GTGCCGTCCGTCGGATGGTTCGATGGGGGATATGGGCGAGTACGTGTTGCCCTCGACTGAGGAGGTGTTCCCTGATTTGGTGGTCTACCCGGCCTTCGACGAGGACACCAAGCAGCCGAACCCGCCCCCGAGCACGGACACCGGCCAGTCGGGCCAGTCCGCCCAGTCGGGTGGGTCCGGCGATGAGCAGGGCGAGGACCAGTGAGGGTGCCGGGGAGGCGCGAAGTGAGTGGCCGTGTGTTCGCCAGGGCTGCTGGTGTTCTTGTGTGTGTGGTTCTGTTGGTGTCGGGGTGTGGGTTGGTTCCTCGGTCGCAGAGTCCGCAGGAGGCGTTGGGTTTGCCGCAGGCGGAGACGCCGTTCGCCGAGCGTGTGTCGATTGAGGAGTATTTGCGGTCGGAGGAGCCGGTGCTGGCGGGTTTCGTCCGTGCTCTGGCGGAGAGGGGCGGTGGGACGATTGGTTTCCAACCGGCGCGGCTCCTTCAGATTTGTTCTGATCGGGGGCGTGGGGAGGAGTACGGGTGGCGGTTCCGCAGTGAGACTCTGTATGTGGTGTCGGTGACTGATGCGGATATTGATGAGATCGCTGCCCAGGAGTTGTCCGGTCTGCCGTACAAGGGGACTCAGAGTCCGATGCATGGTGATGGTTCATTGATATTGCGTAGTGGTGATGCCGCAAACGGTGGAGAAATGGAAATCTTCTATTTCCCGGGTAAGCGCTCCTCCCTTCATTATGAGTCTGGGTGCCGCCCCTCGGATGGGTCGATGGGGGATATGGGCGAGTACGTGCTGCCTTCGACTGAGGAGGTGTTCTCTGATTTGGTGGTCTACCCGGCCTTCGACGAGGATACGGGGGCCCCGAACCCGCCCCCACCGTCCCGGGGCGACTCCAGCCAGTCGGGCCAGTCCGCCCAGTCGGGCGGGTCCGACGACGAACCGGGCGAGGACCAGTGACGACCGGTCGGCGGCCACTGCCTCGGATGCTAGCGGCAGACTCCTGCCGCTGGCCCTGATGTCCGCGCCCCCACGCCCCGCGTCGCCCAGAACACGACGGCGGAGGCGGCGGCGACGTTGAGGGAGTCCACGCCGTGCTCCATGGGGATGCGGACCGTGTAGTCGGACGCGGCGATGGTGCGGCGCCCCAGCCCGTCGCCCTCCGTGCCCATGACCATCGCGAGTTTGGCGCCCGGGGTTGCCAGGACGGGCAGCGCCGCGAAGTCGTCGAGGGGCACGGCCTCATCGCTCAGCGCCAGGGCCGCGACCGTGAACCCGGCGCCGTGCAGCGCGCCCATATCGGGCCACGCCTCCAAGCGCGTCCATGGGACCTGGAACACCGTGCCCATCGAGACCCGCACGGACCTGCGGTACAGGGGGTCGGCGCACGAGGGCGTCACCAGGACCGCGTCGACGCCCAGGGCAGCGGCCGAGCGGAAGACCGCGCCCACGTTCGTGTGGTCGACCAGGTCCTCCAGGACGACGACGCGGCGGGCGGGGGCGCCGCCCCGGGCGGTCGCCAGCAGTTCGTCGGCGCGGGGCAGGGCGGGCCGGTGCATCGCCGCGAGGGCGCCGCGGTGCAGGTGGAAGCCCGTGAGCTGCTCGAGGACTTCCTCGGGTGCGGTGAAAATGGGGACGGGCCCTCCGTCGGCCGAGCCCGTGGCGGATACGATGGCCCCGGCCAGGCCCGGCAGGTGGCGCTGGGCCATGAGGAAGGAGCGGGGGGAGTGCCCCGCGTCCAGGGCGCGCGTGATGACGCTGGTGGACTCGGCCATGTACAGGCCGCGCTCGGGCTCCAGGCGGGCGCGCAGCTTCACGTCCTTGAGGCGCGTGTAGTCGTCCAGGCGGGGGTCGGCGGACAGATCCGGGCCGGTGAGGGGGATGAGCATCGCGTCCTCAGGGCCGCTGGAGGGCGCGGGCGAGGGCGCCGGGCCACGTCGGCCCCTCGTAGATGAAGGCGGTGAAGGCCTCGACCAGGTCCGCCCCCGCCCCCAGCATGCGGCGGGCGTCGGCGGGCGAGGACACGCCACCGGTGCCGATGAGCAGCTGGGAGTCGTCGAGGTTGGCGGCCACCAGGCGGATCACGTCGAGGGCGCGCTCGCGCAGGGGGGCTCCGGAGACGCCGCCCTGGCCGAGGTCGTGGTCGACGGTGGTGTTCGTGGCGACCACCCCGGCCAGGCCCATGCTGCGGCTCAAGCCGCATACTCCGACGATCTCCTCGTCGGACAGGTCGGGCGCGATCTTGACGAAGAGCGGGATGTCGCGGTCGGGGCAGGCCTGCCGGCTCCCGTCGCGCGCCGCCTCGACGATGGGGCGCAGGCGGTCCACGGACTGCAGGTCGCGCAGGCCGGGAGTGTTGGGGGAGGAGACGTTGATGACGATGAAGTCCACCCACGGCGCCAGAACGCGCGCGCAGTAGGCGTAGTCCCGGGGGGCGTCCTCCTCGGGAGTGGTCTTGTTCTTCCCGATGTTCGCCCCCACGACGGCGCTGCGCCCGGCTTTGGTGGAGCGCAGTGCGCGTAGGCGCACGGCTGCGGCGTCGGCGCCGTCGTTGTTGAAGCCCATCCGGTTGCGCAGCCCCCGCTGGTCGACCAGGCGCCACAGGCGGGGCGCGTCGTTGCCGGGCTGGGGGCGGGGCGTGATCGTGCCGACTTCGACGAAGGCGAAGCCGAGGGCGGCGAGCCCCAGGACGGCCTCGGCGTTCTTGTCCATGCCCGCGGCCAGGCCCATGCGCGAGGCGAGGGTGCGCGGTCCGATCATGAGGGGCTGTTCGGCGCCGTCGACGACGCGCGTCGGCGCCGTGCGGGGGTCGAGGTGGCCGACGGTTGCCCGCATGAGGCCCCTTGTGGGCGTGAAGGCCCCCGCCAGGGCGATTGCCCCGAGCCCCAGGTGGTGGGCCCGCTCGGGGTCGGACTTGGAGATGAAGTGCTGGAACGCCCAGCGGTACGCGCTGCCGATCATGCCCCAAGCGTATGCGATCAATCCCACCACGCCCACCAGGCGAGGTCGCCTCCGGGCCCCGCGCACGCGCACGAGAGCTCGTCGGGCGCTACGGTGTCGGCCGCCAGGCCCAGGAAACCGCGGATCCTGCGCCAGTGCTCCTCGCGCGGCAGTGCCCCTGTGGCGCGCGCCCCGTCCGGGATCCCGCTCTGGACGCCTCCTGTGGAGGCGGTCGCCAGCGCAGCGCTCCCGTTGGGCGCGCTGATCACGTCCAGGGCGCTGGCCGCGTCCAGGGCACTGGCCGTGCCCGGCGCGCCGATCCCCTCCAGTGCGCCGACTCCCCCGGTGGGGCTGCCCGCGTCCCGCGTCGCCGGGTCGGAGCGCCCATCCGCTTCCGATGGCCCACTGGCGGGGCCCAGGTCCGAGGCGGGGCCCAGGTCCGAGGCGGGGACCAGGACCGCGTCGATGGTGAGACGCTCGTCCCAGCGGGGCGGGGCGATCATGTACCCGCACAGCCGCACGCCGGGATGGGCGACGGCCGCGGCGAGGAGGTCGCCTAGGGCAGGGGCGTTGTTCTGCCGGTCCTCCAACTGCTCGGCGGGCAGCAGGGTGAGCAGGCGCTCGGCGACGGCCGAGCCGATCCCCTGGACGCGGACGTAGTCGGAGCACTCGGAGCCGGAGGCCGTGAGTGGGCGGAGGAGGGCGCGGATCCCGGTGTCGTCCAGCCAGCCGGAGTGGCCGTAGAGTCCGGGGACGGGGTTCGCGATGACGGTTGGCATGGGGTGCCTCCTGGTGGGTGGAGCGGGAGTTGCCCCAACCATCGCGCGCCGCCGCCACGCGCCGCACCCCCTCGGCCTCCGGGTGTGGATGCCCGCGCCCCGCGCTTCCCGGTTGTGGAAACGCGCCCCTTCGGCAGTCCTGTGGAACCACGCCCGGGCGGGGCATGGGCCACGACGACGCGCGCAGGATCTACAGCCAGGTGTGGAACCACGCCCGGGCGGGGCATGGGCCACGGTGCCCGCAACACCACCACCCGCTGGCCCGGGGCCTGCACCAGTGAGATGCCCCCTGCACCATTTAGAACCGCTTTACACCACTTAGGTCCCCGACACGCCCGCAAAAACGGGGATTGTGTGGGCCTAAGTGGTGCAAGCCGCATCCAAGTGGTGCAGGCGCGTGCTAAGTGGTGCAGAGCATGCTGGTTGCTGCCCGGCCGCCCGTAGTGCGGCACCCCCGCGTGGCCGCCGGACGGGGCTCAAGGGGACCCAGGGCGCCAGCCCGGACATCGGGCGCCCCGCGCGGCCGCCGGACGGGGCTGTGACCGCTCCGGCCCCTACTTCTTCGCCTACTTCTTCGTCTTCGGGAACTCGCCGCGGGCCACCTGCGGGCGCGGGGAGCGCCAGCGCCGCAGGAACAGCATGCGCGAGAAGCAGTAGTACCAGGTGGCGCGCGGGATCTCGTCGCCCGGGTAGCGCTCGGCCAGGTGCTTGCGGATCTTGCGCCACACGATGACGGCCTCGAGGATGACGACCGCGAAGGATCCGTACATGAGTATGGTCGAGCCGATCAGAAGGGCGGACGCCGTCTGCAGGCTCATGCGGTCGGCGAAGGCGGAGAGCACCATCACCAGCACCAGGGACAGCAGGATGAGCGGCATGACGAACTCGCCGAAGGACCAGCGCGCGTCCACCCAGTCGCGCACGAAGCGCCTTACCCGCCCCTTGTCCCGGGCCGGCAGGTGCTGTTCGTCGCCCGTGATGAGGGCCTCCTGCTCGGCGCGGAAGCGGGCGTTGCGCGCCTGGCTCGCCCGGCGTTTCGCCTCTTTGCGGTCGGCGGGCACCAGGGGCCGGTTGTTGCGCGCCTGGGCCTGTTTGCGCGTCGGGGTCGGGCGGCCCTTCTTCCCGGAGGCCGTGGGGACTGCGGGCTCCTCGGCGGGCGCGTGGGCGTCGTCGGCATGCTTCTTTCGGCTAAACACCCCCTCAGGCTAGCCGATGCGGGGGCATTTGGCCGCTTCCATGGGCTAACCTGGGCGCTATGAATGACACACACGCCTCCGGGACCACCGCCGCCACCGACGCGCTGCGCGCACGCCTCGACGAGGCGTTCCCCGCGCTGCTCGACGAGCTCAAGGCCCTCGTCGCGATCCCCTCCATCTCCTCCGACCCCGACCACCGCGCGGACGTGGACGCCAGCGCCGAGCACCTGCGCCAGCGCTTCGAGGCCCTGGGCATGAGCGCCCGCGTGCTCAGCGAGGACGCGCCCGACGGCACCGCCGGGATGCCCGCGGTCGTGGCCCGCGGCCCCCGCGTCGAGGGGGCGCCCACGGTCCTGCTCTACGCCCACCACGACGTGCAGCCCACGGGCGACGTGTCCCGCTGGTCCCTCAGCCCCTTCGAGGCGGAGGTGCGCGGGGACCGCATCTACGGGCGGGGCTCCTCCGACGACGGCGCCGGAGTGGTCGTCCACCTGGGCTGCATGGCGCTGCTGGGCGAGCGCCCGCCGGTCAACGTCGTCGTCTACGTCGAGGGCGAGGAGGAGATCGGATCCCCGTCGTTCACGGCCTTCCTGGACGCCCACCGCGACGAGTTGGCGGCCGACGTCATCGTGGTGGCCGACTCCAGCAACTGGAAGGCCGGGGAGCCGGCCGTCACCTCGACCCTGCGCGGCAACGCCATCGCCACGGTCGATGTCACGGTGGCCGACCACGCCGTCCACTCCGGGGCCTTCGGTGGCCCGCTCCTGGACTCCGTCGTGGTCTCCTCCATGCTCATCTCCTCCCTCTTCGACGCCGACGGCTCGGTCGCCGTCGAAGGGCTGGGAGGGTGCGACGACGCCGATGTCGTGTGGGACGAGGCGGACTTCCGGGCCGCCGCGGGCGTCGTTGACGGCGTTCGCCTGGCGGGCACCGGCGACCTGGCCGCCCGGGTGTGGACGAAGCCGTCGATCACCGTCATCGGCTTCGACGCGCGCAGTGTGCGCGACGCCTCGAACACGATCTCCCCGCACACCCGCTTCCGCCTGTCGCTGCGCACGGTGCCGGGCGCCGACCCCGACGAGGCGCTGGATAAGCTGGCCGCCCACCTGCGCGCCCACGCCCCCTTCGGCGCCCGTGTGGAGGTGCAGAAGAACGACGGCGGCAACGGCTTCCAGGCGGACATGGACTCCCCGGTGTCCTCCCTGCTCCACGAGTGCCTCACCGAGGCGTGGGGGACGCCGAGCGTCAACATCGGTGTGGGCGGCTCCATCCCCTTCATCGCGGACTTCCAGCGGATCTTCCCCGGCGCCCAGGTGGTCGTCACCGGCGTGGAGGACCCCCTCACCAACGCCCACTCCGAGGACGAGTCCCAGTCGATCCCCGACTTGAAGAACGCGATCCTGGCCGAGGCCCTGCTGCTCACCCGTCTGCCGCGCCTGTGAACGGCCCCCGCGTCGTCGTCGCGGGCCGCTGGCTGGGGGAGGGGGCCGCCGCGGCCCCGGGGACGCCGGAGGGCGGCCCGTCCCCGCAGCGGCCGGGCGCGGATCCTGCCCTGAGGGCACCGGGGAACGGAGCACCTGACTCGGGCGGCGGGGATTCCCCGGCGTTCGAGGCTGTCGTGAGCAGCCAGCCGAACCCCGACCCGGGCAGCGGTGATCCCCCTGCGACCCTGAGGGCGCTGGGGGCCGTCGCCTCGGGCATCATGAGCGCCAGGCCCGGCGCGCACTGCTCCCTGGTCCCCCTGGGCCCGGGCCCCGTGTTCGACGAGGCGGCCGCGGGCGCCGGCGCTTTCACCGCGGTCCGCGTCCCCACGGGGGCCCCATCGACCGCGCCCGCCGGCGAAGCCGTGCGGGCCGCCCTGGCGGGCGGCGGGACGGTCGTCGTTGAAGGCGGGCACAACGCCGCAGTCGACTGCGGATTCGGCTTCCTCACGGCGCTGACCGGCATCAGCGTGCGCGAGGGGGACGACCTGGCGCGCTCCCTGCCCGCCGCCCTCGACCGCGCCGAGCGGATCGTCGCCGACTCCGGCGCGGACCTGGTGGCAGCCGCCTCGACGACGCGCCCCCTGGTGGGCCTCGACTCCGTGCTGGCCGTCGCCCCCGGCCCCGCCGCCCGCCCCGGCCAGGACCCGGGCCTGACGGCGCTCCTGTCGCGCGAACTCGCCCGCCGCCCCCGCTCGCGCACCCTGCTCGCCCAGGCGGCCCCCGGCCCGTCCGCGGGGGCGGGCCCCGCCTCGGCGCGCGGGTCCGGCTCGGGCGGGGGAGTAGCGGCCGTCATCGCCGCCATCGGCGGCAGGATCGTGGACACGGGCGCGCTCCTGGTGGCCCTGGGGCCCCTGCGCCGCCACCTGGAAGAGGCGGACCTGCTGGTCGCGTGCGAGCCGGACCTGTCGTTCCCGGCGCTGGCGGAGTCGTGCCTCGACGCCATCACGGCAGCGGCCGCCCCCTGGGCCATCCCCGTGGTGGCCCTGGCCGCCCGCTCCGCCCTCTCCGCCCACGAGAGGGCCCAGTGGGGGCTGCACGGCGTGTTCGCCACCGACGGGGCCCTGGGACCGGGCGCCGCGGGGGCGCGCATCGCGCGCACGTGGCTGCCCGCAGCGGACGGACCCGATAGCGCCGCCGGGCGCAAACGCGTAGGGTGAAGCCGAACGGGCACACGTATCTGTAAGGAGCACCATGTCTGATACTGCAACTCAGGCTCCCACGCACGAGGTCATCCTCACCGACGTGGCGGCCACGAAGGTCAAGAGCCTGCTGGCCCAGGAGGGCCGCGACGACCTGCGGCTGCGCATCGCCGTCCAGCCGGGCGGATGCTCCGGCCTCATCTACCAGCTCTACTTCGACGACCGGGTCCTCGACGGCGACGCCATCCGGGACTTCGACGGCGTGGAAGTCATCGTCGACCGCATGAGCGTGCCCTACCTGGCGGGCGCCACCATCGACTTCGCGGACACCATCGAGCGCCAGGGCTTCACCATCGACAACCCGAACGCGCAGAACACCTGCGCCTGCGGCGAGTCCTTCCACTGAGACGGGGACTGCACTGACATGACGTCGACACTGCGAAAGATCGGCGCCGTGGCGTGCGCCGCCCTGACCGCCATCACGCTGGCCGCGTGCTCGCCCACGTCCTCGAACTCGTCCCAGAGCGGGGTGCTGGAGTGCACCACCGACGACTCCGCCGAGCAGGCCCAGGTGGACCGCTCGGGGGCCGGGTACTTCCCGAAGGTCACGGGCACGGAGACGCCCGTCATCGACCCCGCCACGGGCTCCGAGCCCACCGACAAGGTCCTGGTCAAGACGCTGACGAAGGGCGACGGGCCCGAGGTGTGCCCGGGCGCGCAGGTGAAGGTGAACTATGTGGGCGCCCTGTGGGACGGGACGAAGTTCGACTCGTCCTACGACAAGGGCAAGCCCGTTTCCTTCAGCCTCAGCGGCGTCATCAAGGGCTGGGGGTACGCCCTGGCGCACGCCCACGTCGGCGACCGCCTCGAGCTCGTGATCCCCTCGTCCCTGGGCTACGGGGAGTCCGGCGGCCAGCAGATCCCGCCGAACTCGACCCTCGTCTTCGTCGTGGACATCCTGGAGCAGCAGGGCGTGTCCCGCCAGGATCTGGCCGATGAGGCCACTTTGACGGGCGCCGAGGCGACGGGCGAGGAACTGCCCGCGGGCATCACCGTGACCGGGGGCCCCGGCGTCGAGCCGACCCTGACGATCGACGAGTCCCAGCCCATGCCCACCGAACAGCAGGTGTACACGGTCTACAAGGGGACCGGCGAGGCACTGGCCGCCACTGACACCGTGCTGATGAAGGGCGTCGCCGGCGGGTGGGGCGTCCAGGGCAGGACCGAGTCCTCGTGGAACTCCGAGCCCCTGCAACAGCCCGTCGCCCAAACGCCCTTCGCCGGGTACACGATCGGCTCGCGCATCGTCGTCGTGAGTCCGATCCCCGCGCAGGCGGGCCAGTCCGGGCAGTCGGGGACCGAGGCCCAGGCCATCGTCCGCGTCTTCGACATCGTCGGGAAGATGCAGTACCTCGACTCCACCGGGAAGCCGACCACCCCGCCGCGGGGCTAACGGCCGCGGCCCGCGGGCCGGCGGCGTTTACCGGCTCAGGGGGCAGGCGGTGCCGATAGGCCCGCTGTCCGGGGCCGGGTCTTGCCCACGGGCCCAGCTGCCGGGCGGTGCCGGTAGGCCCGCTGTCCGGGGCGCGGCCCCGCCCGGGGCCCGGCGACTGCAGGCGCCCACCGGCCCGTGCCTGGTGCCGCCCAGCCGCGCTGACACCCAAGGGGGCCTCCTGAATGTGGGAGGCCCCCCTTGTCGCTAGAATGGGCCCGCACAACACGCGGCGGACGGCCGCGCCAGCACACCACGAGGGAGTTAACCAAGTGAGCGGAGAAAACGTGAACATCCTCGTTTTCAGCGACGACATCACGCGGCGCCGGGCCGTGACCGAGGGGGTGGGCCTGCGCGCCTCCGCGGACACCCCCCGGATCACGTGGACTGAGGCCGCCACGGCCTTCGGCGTGCGCGACGCCTTCGACCAGGGGGAGTTCGCCCTGCTCGTCCTGGACGCCGAGGCGAAGAAGGAGGGCGGCATGTCCATCGCCCAGGATCTCATGGAGACCCGCGAGGACGTGCCCCCCGTCGTGTTGCTCACCGCCCGCCCCCAGGACGACTGGCTCGCCTCGTGGGCCGGGGCGTGCGCCACCGTGCCCGACCCGCTGGACCCCCTGGTCCTGCAGGAGACCATCGCCGAGGCGCTGCGGGGCGCGAAGTGAGCGGCGCGCCCCAGTGGAGCGACGTCATCGCCCGGCTCAACGGCGGAGCCTCCCTGTCCTACGAGGACGCCTACTGGGTGATGGACCAGGTGATGACCGGTGAGCTCGGCGACGCGCGCCTGGCCTCGTTCCTCACGTCCATGGCCATCAAAGGGGCCACGGTCGACGAGATCCACGGCCTGGCGGACGCGATGCAGGACCACGCACTGGCCGTCGACCTCCCGTCGCGCTCCCTCGACGTGGTGGGGACCGGCGGCGACGGCTTCGGCACCGTCAACATCTCCACGATGTCGGCGATCGCCCTGGCGGCGGCGGGCATCCCCATCGTCAAGCACGGCAACCGCGCCTCCACGTCCAAATCGGGTTCCGCCGACGTGCTCGAGGCCATGGGCGTGTCCTTGGACGTGGACTCCGCGCGCCAGCGGGAGATCTTCGACCGGATCGGCATTGCCTTCCTCTTCGCCAACAAGGTCCACCCCTCGATGCGCTTCGCGGCGCCCGTGCGCAGGGCCCTGGGCTTCCCGACGGCCTTCAACGTGCTGGGACCGCTGACCAACCCGGCGCGCGTGCAGGCGTGCGCCATCGGGGCAGCGGCCGAGGCCAGCGCCCGCCTCATGGCCGGGGTGTACGCCTCGCGCGGCCTGTCCGCCATCGTCTTCCGCGGCCGCGACACTGGTCTGGACGAGCTGTCGACCGTCGGCGTCAACCAGGCGTGGATCGTCAGCGGCGGGGCCGTCAGCGAAGTGGAGTTCGACGCCTCGGAGCTGTTCGACATGGAACCGGCGCGCATCGAGGATCTGCGCGGCGGGGACGCGCGCCAGAACGCGGAAGCCGCGCGCGAGGTCCTCTCCGGGGGAGGGGAGCGCGCCGTGCGGGATGCGGTCTGCCTCAACGCCGCCGCCGGCCTGCTCGCGTGGGAGGGCCTCGACGAGGCCGTCGACGCGGACTCCTACGCGCCCAGGCTCGGCGAGGCGGTGGAGCGCGCCCGCCGTGTCCTCGACTCCGGCGACGGGGCGGCGCTCGTGGAGGACTGGGCGGCCCTGTCGGCCTGATCGGATCCCCGAGGCCAGGCGGGCGCTCCGCGCCCGAGCCGGACGGGAGGCCAGGCGGGCGCTCCGCGCCCGAGCCGGACGGATGGGCCGGCATTCCCCGGGCCGGATGGGCCCGGCCACTGCCGGGCGCCCCTCCGACTGGGAAGGGGCGGACCGGGCGCGGGCAGGCGGCGCCCCGCCTCAGGGGCGCCGCGCCGCGTACCAGCGGCACACGGCCACCAGGTCCTCGACGTGCCCGAACCCCGCTTCGTCAGCAAGGCCGACCAGGCCGCACAGGACTTCGCCGGTCGCCCTGGCGTCCCCGAGAGCACGGTGCCCGGGGGCGGTGGCAGTGCGGAAGTAGCGGGCGACAGTGCCCAGCCGGTGGTTCGCCACCACCGGGCGGGGCAGGGCCAGGCGCGCCAGGCTCAGGGTGTCCACTGACGGCGGCGTCCGCCACGGCATCGAGCAGGCGCGCGAGGCCCGCGCCAGGAAGCCCATGTCGAAGTCCGCGTTGTGGGCGACCAGCACCCTGCCCGGCGCCCCCGCGCCCGCCCACGCGGCGAAGCGCGGGTACACGGCCTGGACCGGGTCCGCCCCGGCGACCATGTCAGTGGTGATTCCCGTCATCTTCTCGATGAACGGCGGGATCGGCGCGCTGGGGCGCACCAGCTCCTCGAACTCGTCGACCACCTGGGTGCCGCGCATGCGCAGCGCCCCTATCTCAGTGATCTCGCACGCGCGGCCGAGCCCCGTGGTCTCCACATCGACCACCAGCCAGTCGGCGCGCTCCAAAGGCGTGCCCAGGCCCTCCAGCGCGGGGGGCAGGGCGCCCTCGAGGCGGCGGGCCAGGGCGCGCGCGAGCTCCGCGCGGCCGCCGGGACCGGGGTCGGAAGGAGACCGCCTTTCGGTCAGACTATCCATGCGCCCCCCGTTCGTCATAGAGTAGATGGTAATGCCCCGCGCGAGTTCCGTGCCCCGTCGACGATCTAGGAGTCACAGTGGCGTTCTATCAGGCTCTCAAGGCTACCGGCGGCCCCATTCTGAAGGCCGCTTACCGTCCGTGGATCCGCGGTAAGGAGAACATCCCCGCCGAGGGGCCCGCGATCCTGGCGTCGAACCACAACGCCGTATGGGACTCCGTGTTCTTGCCGATGATGCTCGACCGCGAGGTCGTCTTCATGGGCAAGGCGGACTACTTCACGGGCACCGGCTTCAAGGGGTGGGTGACGAAGGAGTTCATGCGGGCCGTGGGCACCATCCCCGTGGACCGCTCCGGCGGTCGCGCCTCGGAGGCCGCCCTCAACGCGGGCCTCAAGCGCCTCAGGGAGGGCGAGCTCTTCGGCATCTACCCGGAGGGGACGCGCAGCCCCGACGGCCGGCTCTACCGCGGCAAGACCGGCGTGGCGCGACTGGCGCTGCTGTCGGGCGCCCCCGTGATCCCCGTGGCGATGATCGGCACCCACGCCGCCCAGCCCATCGGGCAGCGGATCCCCTCGCGCACGAACATCGGCATGGTCATCGGCGAGCCCCTGGACTTCTCCCGCTACAAGGGCCTGCACAAGGACCGCTACGTGCTGCGGGCTATCACCGACGAGATCATGTACAACCTGATGCTGCTGTCCGGGCAGGAGTACGTCGACCTGTACGCGGCCGACGTGAAGGCCAAGATGGCCGAGGAGGGCGAGTTCGACGGCCCAGTTCCCTCCAACGGGCGCGCCGCCCCCGGCGGGCGCATCGCCCCCGAGGTCGAGGTGCCCGGGCCGCCCGAGGAGGACGCCGACGCCGACTCCGCCGACGACCAGGATGCTCCCGGGGCGGGGGAGGGGTCGGAGACTCCGTCTCCCGCTGAGGACGCTGCTCCGGTTGAGGAGGCGGCTCCCGCTGAGGAAGCTTCCCCGGTTGAGGAGGCGGCCGCCGTGGAGGAGAAGGCTCCGGCTGCCGAAGCGAAGGCCGATTCCGAGTCCCTTGCTCCGGCCTTGGGCGCCGTACCGGTCGAGGAGGCCGCTCCCGTAGAGGAGGAGGCCCCCGCTGAGGAAGTTCCCCCGGTTAAGGAGACGGCTCCGGCCTCGGACGCCGTGCCGGTCGATAAGGCGACTCCCACTCCCAAGGCGAAGGCCGATTCTGAGTCTCCGGCTCCGGCCTCGGACGCCGCGCCGGTCGATAAGGCGGCTCCGGCTGCCGAAGCGAAGGCTGATTCCGAGTCCCCGGCCTCGGATACCGGGGGGAAGGCCAGTGGCGCGAAGCGGAAGAAGAACACCAAACGGAAGAAGCGCTGACGGCCGTGATCGGCGTCCTCTTCCAGGGCGGTGTCGCGCGCTTCGCCAACCGCACCGACCGCCCCGAACCGGGGCAGGGGTAGGGCGCGGCGCCGCGCGGCTTCGTTCTACGCACACAAGGACCGGAATTACGCAACATGCGACTGCGCACAAGGGCGGAATCAAGCCGTTGTGTGCGCAGCGTGTTTCGTAAATCAGCCCCCTTGTGTGCGTGACCGGCTAGGGCGCGTTGTCTGATTCTGGTTCCTTGTGTGCGTGGTTGAAGGGGAGGGGCTGCGCGTGCCTCGTTGTCGGTGCTTTGTGTGGCTTCGTGCGCTGTGCTACGGGATCCGCCTGCCGTTGGGCCACTTAGCGCACCGCTACACCACTTAGCGCTCCACTGCGCCACTTAGACCCGAGTGGGCCCTGGGCATTCCGGCGTGTCGGGGGCCTAAGTGGTGCAGACAATGCCTAAGTGGTGCAGACAATGCTTAAGTGGCGTAGACAATGTCTAAGTGGTGCAGGCGCAGACTCAGGGCGTGTCATTGAGTCGGTAGAGCCGGTGGTCGGTGCCGGAAGTGCCGCCGACGACCCGCACCCGGCCCCGACGGCGCGGGCAACAGGGGCACGACCAGCCCCCACCGGGCCAGCCGGGCCACGACGGACCCAGGGGTGGGACGGGCGTCCCTGCGGTGCTCCGCGCCTTGCGGCTAGACTGGGGCCGTTGCCCCGCGCCCGGGCGGGCCGTGGCACCCAATCGTCCACATAAGCCTGAGAAAGGTCACATACATGTCAGTCCGTCGCGTCGCTCTGCTGACCGCAGGCGGCTTCGCCCCCTGCCTGTCCTCCGCCGTCGGCGGCCTCATCGAGCGCTACACCGAGATCGATCCCACTGTCGAGATCATCGCCTACCAGAACGGCTACCACGGCCTGCTCACCGGCAACTACGTCGTCGTCGACGAGGACGCCCGCGCCCACGCCGCCGTCCTCCACCGCTTCGGTGGATCCCCGATCGGCAACTCCCGCGTCAAGCTGACGAACAAGAAGAACCTCGTGGAGCGAGGCCTCGTCGCCGAGGACGAGAACCCCCTGGAGAAGGCCGCCGAGCAGCTGCGCAAGGACGGCGTCGACGTCCTGCACACCATCGGCGGCGACGACACGAACACCACGGCCGCCGACCTGGCCGCCTACCTGGAGGAGCACGACTACCACCTGACGGTCGTGGGCCTGCCCAAGACCATCGACAACGACGTGGTGCCGATCCGCCAGTCCCTGGGCGCGTGGACCGCCGCCGAGGAGGTCTCGGAGTACTCCCAGAACGTCATCGGCGAGCACCGCTCCAACCCCCGCATGCTCATCATCCACGAGATCATGGGCCGGAACTGCGGGTGGCTGACCGCCGCCGGCTCGCGGTGCTACCACGAGTGGCTCAAGACCCAGGAGTGGGTGCCCTCCATCGGCCTGTCCAAGGAGCGCTGGGACATCCACGCCATCTTCCTGCCTGAGATGAAGATCGACCTGGACGCCGAGGCCAAGCGCCTGAAGGCCATCATGGACGAGCAGGGCAACGTCAACATCTTCCTCTCCGAGGGCGCCGGCGTCCCCGAGATCATCGCGGAGATCGAGGCTGCCGGCGGCGAAGTGCAGCGCGACCCCTTCGGCCACGTCAAGCTCGACACGATCAACCCCGGCCAGTGGTTCGCCAAGCAGTTCGCCGAGAAGATCGACGCCGAGAAGGTCATGGTCCAGAAGTCCGGCTACTTCTCGCGCTCCTCGCGCGCCAACGCCGACGACCTGCGCCTCATCAAGTCGATGACGGACTTGGCCGTCGAGTGCGCCTTCAAGGGCGAGTCCGGCGTGATCGGCCACGACGAGGAGGACGGCGACCGCCTCAAGGCCATCCCGTTCCCCCGCATCGCGGGGGGCAAGCCCTTCGACATCACCCAGAAGTGGTTCATCGACCTGATGGCCGAGATCGGCCAGGACGTCGTCCCCGCGAAGTGAGCCGGACCGAGTGATCCCCTCCCTCACCCCTGGACGCGGCGGCCAGCCGGAGCGCAAGCCCGGCTACCGCCGCGTCCCTGAGAGCCTGTGGTCCCCATCGTCGGGGGAGCCCGCCCCCTGGGACACGTGGCGCCGGCTCGAGGCGCTCCAGCAGCCCGACTACCCCGACGGCGCGCGCGTGGGCTCGGTGACCGCGAGCCTGCGGCTCCAGCCCCCGCTCGTCTTCGCCGGCGAGGTCGACGACCTGCGCACGTGGATGGGCGCGGCCTCGCGGGGCGAGGCGTTCGTCCTGATGGGCGGCGACTGCGCGGAGACTTTCGCCGAGGCCACCGCCGACCACCTGCGCCTCAAGATCCAGACGCTGCTGCAGATGGCCGTGGTGCTGACCTACGGCGCGTCGCTGCCGGTCATCAAAGTGGGGCGCATCGCCGGGCAGTACGCCAAGCCCCGCTCCTCGGACGTGGAGACCCGCGACGGCGTGACGCTGCCAAGCTACCGGGGCGACGCCGTCAACTCCCACGAGTTCACCCCCGAGGCCCGCGTCCCCGACCCGGCCCGCCTGCTTGACCTGTACCACCACGCGGCCTCCACCCTCAACCTGATCCGCGCCTTCACGAAGGGCGGCTACGCGGACCTGCGCCAGGTCCACCACTGGAACCGCGGCTTCATGACGAACCCCGCTTACGCGCGCTACGAGTCCCTGGCGGAGGACATCCACCGCGCCATCAAGTTCATGGGCGCCGCCGGCGTGGACTTCGACTCCCTGCGCGACGTGGACCTGTACTCGTCGCACGAGGCGCTGCTGCTGGAGTACGAGTCCGCGATGACTCGCATCGACTCGCGCACGGGCGAGCCCTACAACACGTCCGCGCACTTCCTGTGGGCGGGGGAGCGGACCCGCGACCCCGGCGGCGCGCACATCGAACTGCTGTCCCGCGTGCGCAACCCCGTCGGCGTGAAACTGGGGCCGACGACAACGCCCGCGGAGATGACCGGCCTCATCGACCGCTTGAACCCCGACGGGGAGGACGGCCGCCTCACCTTCATCACCCGCATGGGCGCCGACCGCATCCGCGAGGCCCTGCCGCCCCTGCTGGAGGCGGCGCGCGCCGACGGCCGCCCCGTCACGTGGATGACTGACCCGATGCACGGCAACACGATCACCGCCTCCACGGGGCACAAGACCCGGCGCTTCGAGACCGTGATGGACGAGGTCCGCGGCTTCTTCGAGGCCCACGACCAGGCGGGCACCGTGCCCGGCGGGCTGCACGTGGAGCTCACGGGCGACGACGTCACCGAGGTCATCGGCGGCAGCGAGCACATCGACGAGGAGTCCCTGCGCAAGCGCTACGAGACCCTGGTCGACCCGCGCCTCAACCACCAGCAGTCCCTGGAGATGGCCTTCCAGGTCGCCCAGTACCTGGCGAAGGGGTAGGGGGCCGTAGGCGAAACGGACGCGCCGGGTCCGCGGACGGGCGCGACGGATCCGCGGACGGCTTGGCGGCTGGGATCGGTCCCCGCCCGGCGACTATCCTCAAGGTCGTTTACGAGGCGGGGGCCGGGGCGCGTGGGCAGCTCGTTCCCAGCCCGCCGTCAACGCGGATCCCTCTGGCGGGAGCCGGGCGCGTGGGCAGGTGTCCCGAGTGCGCTGTTCTGCTGGTTCCGATCCGCTCACGAGGCTGTCTTCGCGCTGGCTAAGTTTCTGTTCCGTTCTCTTCCGTGTGTGGTGGGGCATATGTAGGATGCGGGTATGGACTCTCGTGTTGCAGCGCTTTCCAAGGTTGGTCCCTCTTTGGCGGATCTGTTGATGGATGTGTTCTGCTTCGCGGCTTCTCCGTCGTTCAAGGGCGCGGCCGGTATTGTGGGCGGTGCGCGGCGGGTGTTCAAAGGGGCGCGTCAGGTTTCGGCGGAGGTGCCCGGGGGTGGCGGTGATCTGGGCGGCCAGCTCGCGCGGAGGCTGGCTGAGAGGGTCGCTTCCGCGTACCGGGACTGCCGGGAGCGGAGTGTGGATTCTTCGTATCTGGCGATCGCGGAGACAGAGGTTCAAATCCTGATCGCGGAGGCGACGGATGAGGATCTCGTTGTTCTTTCTGCGGTGCGGGACCCGGAGGGGTTCGAGGCGTTCTTGCGCGGGCGCGCGGCGGGGCGCCGTGGTCGGATTGAGGAGGAGGCGGAGCCGTATTTCGATGCTCTGGTTCGTGCGGTGGCCGCTGTGTATGTGGAGATGGCGCCGTGGTCGCGGGATTTCATTGTCGTGGCGTTGAAGTCCCTGCTGGCGCAAAGCGGCGGTATTGTCGCTGCACTCAAGAAGCAGGACGCGGAGCATCAGGAAATGCACCTGATGCTCCTGCGTGTCCTCGAAGTTCAATCTGACATTTCGCGGGCGCTCGAGCAGTTGAGCGGTGGTGCGCGGACGGGTCGGGTGGTGTACGGGGCTCGTCCTGATGTGGCTGCGGGTTTCGTCGAGCGCGGG
>ERZ772993.569-NODE-569-length-17452-cov-14.419843_pt1 | contig 17452 bp, 13 predicted proteins | sample MGYA00580670_ERZ772993 | MGnify/ENA primary metagenome ERZ772993 (study PRJEB29015, sample SAMEA2737936) | human oral metagenome | biome: human oral; feature: human-associated habitat; material: dental | place: China | collected 2136 ... | reverse complement strand
GGGGAAGACGTCGTTGTCGTGGAAGGTGATGCCCCAGGCGCCGAGCTCGGCGAGCTTCTCCGCGTACTCCCACGGGCGCAGAGCGGCGCGGGTCGGCTCGCCGAAGGGATCGGCTGCGAGCCAACCGACCGTCCACAGGCCGAATGAGAACTTGTCTTCCTTGGTGGGCTTGCGAACCATGCGCTCCTCCTCGAGCCAGGATTTGTTTATTGGTGCAACTATGACATGAGGGGGCGTCCGGGTCAAGAGGCGGACGATCCGGCCGCCGAGGCCCGCCGAGATCGGTCCGATTCCGCGCCGAGATCGGTTCAGTTCCGCATCGAGATCGGTCGGAACCGGCGCTCGACCGGCGAGCGCCGAACGAGGTTCCGGCATCGGCCACGAGCGCCGCCGACAGCGGTCGCGACCGGAGCGCCGCGAGCGGCGCCGTCCTCGCAGTGGTCCGCGATGCCCCTCCTCATCGATCCGTAGCGCCCCATGACGGTCCGAGAGGAGCCGTCGCCCCTGACGGGCGGCCCGCGACGACGGCCGGGACGCCACCATCGACCCCGACGATCGGACCCGAGACGAGCGAGTCGCGCATGGAGCCGAGCCCCGGCGCAGAAGCAGCGCCCCCGTCGACGGACGACGTCGGGGCGGGGCGGACAAGGGCCCCGATCGCCCGGGAGCAGTTCGGCGGAGGCCATCGGCGGCGCCCGAGGATCGTCGAGACGCCATCACGGGACGGAGGCACCCGAGAACGGTGCCGCCGCGATCGGATCCGGCGGGCGGGGAGGGGGACGCCCGGCGCCCCGGTCGGGCGGAGGCCGCGAGCGCAGTCGGTTCGCCCCGCCGGCGCGCGGGCAGGGCCGGCTCGAGGTCGCCGGCCCGCTCCCGGCCGACGGCGGATCGGCGGTGGTCTTCGCGGCAGACCCGGCGAAACACCGGCCCGCTCCCGGCCGACGGCGGTCTCGCGAGCGCGCGAGCGGGGCCGACAGCGCGCGAGGAGCGACACCCCCGCGTCCGGAACGCGCGACGGAGCACCGCGAGGCGGCCGTCGACGACCCCGCGCCTCCCCGCCCCGCGATCCGTGCACTGCAGGACGGCGTCTTCACGTCATCCCGCGGAGGGCACAGGCCCCACCGGGCGCCCGGGATCTGCACGGGAACCGCCCGGCCGCGCCGATCATCTTTTTTGTTCATAAAGACAACTAACCCGGGGTGTCAGGTATGGTCAGAACGTGGCACGAAGCACAAGCACGCCAGCACCGCCATCTTCCCCCAGGTCCCGTCGCGCTCCCGCCGGGAACGGAGCGCCCGGCACCGCCCCTTCGGCCCGCCAGTCCAGTCTGCGCACATCGAATCTGGCACTGCTCGCCGGCCGGGTCTTCGCCTCCTCCGAGCCCGTCTCGCGCGCCAGCGTCGCCGCCGCGACCGGGATGACCCGATCGACGGCCTCACGACTCGCCGATGAGCTCGTCGCCACGGGCATCCTGACCGAGCTCGCGCCCACGCCCTCGGCGGGGCCGGGCCGTCCCGCAGTACCGCTGGCCCCGGCGTCGGGGACGTTCATCGCCATCGGCCTGGAGGTCAACGTCTCGCGCATGGCCGCGCGCGCCGTCGATCTGGCCGGCCAGGTCCTGGCCGAGCGCGTCGTCGTCGATGACCTGGAGGCCTCCGACCCGGCCGAGGTCCTTCCCCACCTGGCGCGGCTCACCCTCGAGATCCTGGACCTCCACGCCGTCCGCAGCGCCCGCAAGGTCGGGGCCGCTCTGGCCCTGCCCGGTCTCGTGTCCCGCAACAGACTCCTGCGCGCCCCCAACCTCGCCTGGCAGGACCTGGATCCGGCACCGCTGCTCGCCCCGGCCCTCGCCCCCGAGGAGCTCGTGCTGCGCCTGGGCAATGAGGCCACGTTCGGGGCGCTCACCGCCGGGCGCAGTCGCCCCGGCGCCCCCCAGTCGGAATCGTCCTACATCTACCTGTCCGGGGAGATCGGCATCGGCGCCGCTCTGGTGCGCGAGGGCCGGGTGGTCGAGGGAAGCCACGGATTCGCCGGCGAGATCGGCCATATCCAGGTCGCCCCGGACGGCCCGGAGTGCACCTGCGGCAACCGGGGCTGCCTCGAGCGCTATGCGGGCCGCCGGGCCCTTCTCGCCGCAGCCGGCCTGCCGCCGACGGCGCAGCCCGAGGCGCTGGTCGCCGCCTGGGAGGCGGGCGAGCCCTCCGCGCGGGAGGCGGTCTCCCACGCCGCTCACGCCCTGGGCGCGGGACTCGGGGCCGCCATCAACCTCCTCGACATCCCCACGATCGTGCTGGGCGGGCACCTCGCCCCGCTGACCGAGGCGCTGCGCCCCGAGCTCGAGGCGGAGCTCACGCACCGAGTCCTGGCCTCGTCGTGGATCGACCTGAAGGTCGTCACCGCGCCCGACGACCAGATGCCGGGCGCGACCGGTGCCGCCTGGTCCCTTCTCGAGCAGGTCATCACCGACCCGGCCGCCTTCATCGCCTGACCGGGGCCGGCCCCGCGCGCAGCCGAGCCGGCGCGGCGGACTCACGACTCGCCCCACTCCTGCCGAGCCGGCCCCGCGCGCAGCCGAGCCGGCAGCGGCTCAGGAGGAGGGTCACCCGGGGATGAGGCGCGCGCCCTCACGCCGGAACACGGGGATGTACTCGTACGGCGCCGGGGCCTCGACCCATCGGCCGCCGTCGACGTCCCGCCCCGAGTGGATCTCCGTCCAGCGGGCGCCCGCCGGCAGGTACACCTCGCGGCTGGTCGCGCCCGGCTCCGTCACCGGCGCGATGAGGAGGTCGGGCCCCAGCAGGAACTCGTCGTCGATCTCCCACGCGACGACGTCATCGGGGAACTCGAGGAACAGCGTCCGCATGGCCGGCAGGCCCGACTCCGAGGCCTGCCTCATGACCTCGCCGATGTAGGGGCGCAGCCTCTCGCGCAGCTCCATGTGGGCCCGGGAGACCTCCAGGCAGCGCTCGCCGTAGCTCCACACCTCGTTGGGCCCGCCGCTGACCGGCGAGCCGAGCTCGCCCCGCGGCTCCCTATGGCCGTGGAGCCTGAAGAGGGGGCAGAACGCGCCGAAGGCGAACCAGCGCGCGTACAGCTCGCGGTAGGCCTCGTTCGAGGGGTCGCCCCCGTGAAAGCCGCCGATATCGGTGGTCCACCAGGGGATACCAGACATCCCGATGCTCAGACCCGCGCGAATCTGCCGGGCCAACGAGTCCCAGGTCGGCGGGATGTCCCCGGACCACACGGCGGCCCCGTACTTGGCCTGCCCCGCCCATGCCGAGCGGCACAGGAGGACGGTCGGCGCCCCGCCCGCATCCCGGTTGCCCTCGAAGAAGCCCCGGGCGTTGTCGCGGGGGTAGGCATTGGCCACCGCGGCGCCCGGCCCGGCGTAGAACGACAGGTTCTTCGGGTGACCGGGGTTGAGCTCGGGCTCGCAGGCGTCCAGCCACCAGACCCGGATCCCCAGGTCGAAGTAGTTCCTCTTGACGGTCTCCCACAGGAAGGCGCGCGCCCGGGGGTTCGTCGAGTCGTAGAAGGCGACCGGAAGGGAGCGCGGCATCTTCTTGTCGTGGATGTCCTGGTGGAACTCCACGCCCTGGTCGCTCCCCACGAGCAGGCCCCGTCGCACCATCTCGTCGTAGTTCTCCGACAGGGGCGAGATCGTGGGCCACACCGAGACCATGAGCTTGACGCCGAGCTCGTCGAGCTCGCGCATCATCGCGGCGGGATCCGAGTACTCCTCGGGGTCGAACCGGTAGTCGCCCATGGCGGTCCAGTGGAAGAAGTCCGTCACGATCACCGACAGCGGCAGCTCCCGGCGTCGGTACTCCCGCGCGACTCCGAGCAGCTCCTCCTGGTCGAGGTAGCGCAGCTTGCACTGCCAGAAGCCGGAGGCCCACTCGGGAAGCTCGGGGGCGTGGCCCACCGCGTCGGCGTAGCGCGACATGATGTCCGCCGGGCGGTCGCCCGCGGTCACCCAGTAGTCGAGCGCCGGGGCCTCATCCGCGACCCACCGTGTGGCGTTGTCGGCGAACTCGACCCTGCCGATGGCGGGGCTGTTCCACAGGAATCCGTATCCGCGGCTGGAGAGGCAGAACGGGATGCTCACCTCCGTGTTCCGCTGCACGAGGTCGACGACGAGCCCCTTGTGGTCCAGGCGACCGTGCTGGTGCTGGCCGAGCCCGTAGATGCGCTCGTCGTCGTACGCCTTGAACTGCTGGTGGATCTCGTACAGCCCCGACCGCCGGCCGTAGAGCACGTGGGCACCGGGCCACCAGAAGTGCTCCCGCTCCTCGGCCAGGAGCTCCGCCCCGTCCCGGGTCCTCAGGAAGGAGAGCATGACGGCGGGCTTCCCGTCGCCCGAGTCGAGCCGCGCCTCGACGGTGAAGCCGCCCGCCACCAGACGGACCGTCCCGTCGTCCGCCCGGCCGGCCGGCGCGATCCGCGCCCCCGCGGGCCTCTCCCCCAGCGCCCCGACGTCCGAGTCGGGAATCCGATGCTGGGCGGCGCGAACGCGCACGGAGTCCCGCCCCCACTGCTCGACTCGAAGGACCTCGTGCGCGTAGCGCACCTCGAAGCCCTCCTCGATGGGCGTGAATTCAAGCATGTCATGCATCTTCGTCTTCTCTTTCGCCTTCTATTTCTACGGATTCATGAACAGGATCGGGGGCGGCGCGAGGCGCGAGGAATGACCGCGAGGAATGACGCCGCGCGCACCGGCGGCGCCCGATGATCTGCGAGATCCTGCTCGTGATCGCCAACGACTCCGCGCGCACCGGCGGCGCGCTCAGGCCTTGACCGCGCCCCCCGTCGCACCGGCGGCAACATATTTCTGCGCCACGACGAGCAGGATCGCCGCGGGCAGGGAGGCCATGGTCGCGGTCGCCATGACGGAGCCCCAGTCGGCCACGAATCCTCCGATGTACTGGTAGATCCCCAGGGTCACCGGCCTCGCCGCCGAGTTCGAGTCCAGGGTGAGCGCGAACAGGAAGTCGCTCCAGGCGAACAGGAAGCTGAAGAGCGCGGCAGTGACGATCGCATTGCGGCTCAATGGCAGGACGATGGAGAAGAAGGTGCGCAGGCGACCCGCCCCGTCCACCCTGGCCGCCTCCAGGATGGAGACCGGTATGGCCGACATGAAGGCGCGGATGATGAGGATCGAGAAGGGGATCCCCAGAGCGGAGTCCGCCAGGATCAGGCCCGGGACGGTGTTGAGGATGCCGAGGGTGTTGTAGGCGCTGTACAGGGCGTTGGCGATGATGATCCCGGGAATCATCTGGCTCAGGAGCAGGATGAACAGGACGATCCCCGAGCGCCGCACCCGGTGGAGGGACAGGGCGTAAGCCGCAGGGGTGGCCACGAGCAGGCAGACCGCCACGGCCCCGAGGGAGACGACGAGGCTGGTGACGAGATTGCCCCCCTGACCGGCGAAGGCCTCCCGGTACCCGTCCAGGCCGGGGTGCAGCGGGAGGACCCGCAGGTCGGCGGTGGACACGCCCGGCTGAAGGGAGGCGTTGACCATCCAGTACACGGGGAACAGCATGATCGACAGGAAGAGCAGCCCGAGGGCCGTGCTCAGGGCGGCGCGGCGGGAGCGGCGGGAGCGTGAGGACGTCATGATCCCTCCCCGGATCGGCTGAGCCTGAGGTAGACGACGGCGAACACGACGGACACGAGGACCAGGATGTTGCCGAGAGCCGCCCCCTGACCGAACTCGAAGTTGGCGAAGGACAGCTTGTAGGACTGAGTGGCCAGGGTCTGAGTGGCGTTCGACGGACCTCCCCCGGTGAGTCCCAGGATGATGTCGAGGACCTTGAGGGTGTAGACCACCCCGAGGACCAGGACGACCGAGACCACGGGCCGCAGCAGCGGCCACGTCACATGTCTGAAGGCCTTCCACCCCACGGCGCCGTCGAGGGAGGCCGCCTCGTAGAGCTCGTCGGGGATGTCCTGGAGCCCGCTGTACAAGATGGTCATGTTGAAGGGGATGCCGAGCCAGATGTTGACGATGATGACCGCGATCAGCGCGACGCTCGTACTGGTCAGCCACGGCACGGCCGGCAGGCTCACGACCTGGAGGAGCTGATTGATCACCCCGCTGTCCTTGTCCAGCATCCACTTCCAGATCGCGCTGGAGACGATCATCGGCAGCAGCCAGGGCAGCAGGATGAGCGAGCGCATCACGCCGTCGAGGGGGAAGCGCCGCTTGAAGAAGATCGCGAGCGCCAGCCCGATGGTGAACTGCCCGGCGATCGATCCCACGGTGAACAGGACGGTGTTGAGCATCGCCGTGGAGAACACCGAGGAGCTCAGAACCGAGGCGTAGTTGCCGAGGCCCACCCAAGGGGCCCGGCCGGTGTAGAAGGTGGAGGTGGTGTACTCCTGGAAGCTCATCGTCACGTTCTTGACAATGGGGTACCCGAAGAACAGCGCCATGAAGATCAGGGCCGGGAGGAGGAAGGCCCATCTGCCGAGCTCCTCCCGACGTCGCATCGACCGGCGCTCCGCCCGCTCCGCGGCAGGCCTCGGCGCCCTCCCCGGACCGCGTCGAGCGGTCTCCCGGGGCTCTTCGACCGTCGTCATGAGAGGTAGTCCGCCTTGGCGGTCTCCAGGGCGACCTGGGGCGAGGCCTTGCCGGTCAGGGCGGACTGGACGGCGTTGTAGAGGGCCTCCGCGGTCTTGGGCCAGGCCTCCCCCAGCTGGGCGGTGCGGGCCCGGCCGTTGTTGACGGACTCGACCAGCGACGCCATCTGCGGGAGCCCGGCGAGGTAGTCCGCATCGACCTGGGAGTCGGTGGGGATCGTGTACCGCTCCGTGTTGAGGCTGAGCTGCCGGGAGGCCGAGAGCAGCTCGGAGAGGAGCTCGGCGGCCTTGGCCTGTCGGTCCCCGTCGCCGGTCTGGGGGATCGTCCACACCTCGCCGCCCAGGGGCGCGATCAGGGTGTCGCCCGCCTTGGGGACCGGGATCTCCGCGACGGCCCAGTTGACGTCAGAGTTGTCGAAGGTGATGGTCTGCCACGGCCCGTTGATCACCATGGCGGCCTTGCCGGAGGTGAACTGCTCCCCGACGTCGCCCTGGCCCCAGTTCAGGACGCCGGAGGAGGCCGACCCCTCGTTGACCAGGTCCACCCACAGCTGAAGGGCCCCGGCCGCGGCGGGTGAGGCGATATCGGTCTCCTCCGCGCCGTTGGACCAGAAGAAGGGCAGGAACTGCCAGGCGCCCTCGTAGGAGGCCGCGGCGCAGAAGGCGATGCCGTAGGTGTCTCCGCTGGTGAGGGTCTTCGCGGCGGTCTTGAGCTCGTCCCACGTGGTGGGGACGGCCACCCCGGCCGCGGAGAGCCTGTCCTGGTCGTAGTAGAGGCCGATGGTATTCGCGCACGGCCCCATACCGTAGAGCGAGCCCTTGTAGGTCCCCGCGCTGACGAAGCCCTCGATGAACCCGTCGGCGCCGATGCCGAAGTCCGACAGCGGGGCCAGCGCGCCCGTGGCGGCGATCTGCTGAAGGTCCGGGTTGTCCAGCATGAGCAGGTCGGGCAGGGACTTGGAGGAGCTCATCTGGAGGACCTTCTGGATCAGGCCGGTGCCGTTGAGGCTCTCCCGCTCGATGGTGACGCCCACCTTGGCGGCGCACTCCTCGAGGGTTCTCTGGAAGATGCCGTTGTCGGGCTCGTCCGCGTAGTAGTCGACGATCTTGATGGTCGCGGAGTCCTTCGACCCGCCGCTCCCCCCGCATGCGGCCAGCGGCACCGCCGCCGCCGCGAGCACCGCGCCCTGCAGGACACGGCGACGGTCGACCATGAGCCTGTGCTGAATCGTGGACATGCCAGCTCCATTCCTCCGCCAACCAGCGACCAGCCTCAGCGATACGTATGCGCACACGTATGCGATCGACATTCGCGCTCATTGGCGGCAAAATACCGGGATCTCGGACGCGGCCTCGTCGCCACGCCTCGCAACCAAAATGTATCGTGATACACCTAATAGCGCAAGGAGCGGCCCCGACCACGGGGCCGCCCATCGACTTCTATCTCTGGAGTTGCCCGCCATGCCGTCCTCGCCCACCAGCCGCGATGTCGCGCGCACCGCCGGCGTCTCGCAGTCCACGGTCTCCTATGTGCTGAGCGGCAAGAGATTCGTCGCCCCGGAGACCCGGACGCGCGTGCGCGAGGCGATGATCGAGCTCGGGTACCGCCCGCACGCGAGCGCGCGCGCCCTGAAGAGCAATCGCAGCAGGATCCTCGGACTCATCGCCCCCTACCACGAGAGCACCGATGCGCCGGGCCAGTACCGCTACATCGTCTCGCTCGCGGCCGCGTGCAGGCGCCACGGCTACGAGCTGCTGGTCATCAGCGGCGAGGAGGGCGTCGAGGGCATGCACCGGCTGACCGAGTCCGCGCTGTGCGACGGCATCCTCGTCATGGATGTCCGCGACCACGACGCCAGGGTCGACGCCGCGCGCGAATCGCGGATCCCGTCGGTGTTCATAGGCCTCAGCCACGACGCGAACGAGGTCGTCGCCACCGACACGGACTTCGAGGCCATCGGCACCGGCTGCGCTCAGAGGCTCCACGACGCGGGGCACCGGCAAGCCCTCGTCATCAATCCGCTCTCCGAGCACATCACGCCCATGGGCTTCACACGTCGCTTCGCCCAGGCGCTCGACGAGCGCGCGTCCGCACTGGGGCTGGCGCTCGAGTCCCTGGAGGTCCCCCGCGACTTCCGCTCGATGCGCGCGGCGCTGTCCGGATACCTCTCCGACGCCGGTCCGGCGGACGCCTTCATCGCCGCGCCCGCGACCTCCATCGACGACGCGATCAACGTGCTCATGACCAACGGCCTGACCCCGGGAACCGATATCTCCGTCATCGGGGCCGCCGGCTCCGGAGACTCTCCGCACACCAGCGTGGATTACACCCATTACGACTCGGATGTCGTCAAGGTCACCGAGACCGCCGTCGGGCTGCTCGCCGATCAGCTCGAGGGGCTGCTGCCCCTGACCGGGAGGGAGCCCGAGCGCGTCGCCCCCGTCTTCCACCCGGGGACGTCCCTGAGGACCTCGTCGGGTGAGCCCGCGCTCCGGGCAGGGCCCGGCGGAAGGGGAAGCCGGGGGTGAGCCCGCGCTCCGGGATGAGCCCGCGCGCCGGCGCGCAGCCGTCTCAGACGAGCCGGAGGGCGAGCGGCTCGGCCTCCCCGGCCCCGGCGCCCGTCGCCTCGGCGCGCAGGCCGTTCGCCTCGAGGGCCCAGGGGCCCCTCGCGCCAGTCGCGCGGGCCGCGAGCGCACCGCCGCGTCGGGTCACCCGGAAGACGACGGCGTCGTACCCGTCATGGGCGGGCACCACGACCTCGCGCTCCTCGCCGTCGACCAGGGCGAAGCAGCGCAGGGCGAGGCCATCGGCCCAGGCGGACTCCGGCCGGTCGAGGAGGGAGGAGATCGGCAGGACGCTGCTTTGGCGCGCGTAGAGCGGCAGGGTGCCGGCGTCGTGCCGCTCGCGCACCCACCGGGGCCCGGTGACGTGGGCGACGGCGCGGGGAGGGCCGGAGGCGAGGAGGCGCCCGCCGGAGCTGAACTCGGCGGTCCAGTCCTCCCCCTCGCGCAGGCCGACGGCCAGCGATCCCGCTCGCAGGGTGACGGTCCGCCCCTCGCCCCCCTCCGTCCCAACGGCCTCGGATTCGGCCCCGCCCTCGACGACGCCGGTGAAGCCGTCGTCACCGGCGATCTCGAAGCGGGGGCCGCGGTCGGGGGCGCCGCGGTGGTTGACGAGCTCGACCCTGATGACGCCGTCGGCGACGGCCCTGCGGAACGATCCCCCTCGAGGCGCCACGGCCAATGTGCGCCAGATTATATCAACGGATCAACAAATTCACTCGAAGAGCGACCGCGCTCGACTGCGCGCGTCGACGGCATCAACGGCCAGGGCTCATGGCGCCTCGAGCCCCCGTCCGAGAGCGGGCCGCGAAGGCGCGCTTCCCACCCGACGCCGCATCATCAGCTTTTGTTCACTACCGGCATTTTAGTAGTATCGCCGCATGCCCCGGATGCGAGCCGCCCGTCGGCGGGGCCGTCGGGTCGTCCGGCCGGGGGCGAGGGGCCGGGATCGCGGAGCGCGCGGAATGCACATCCGTCCACCGGCCCGGTTGTTCGCTCAGCAGGGGCCGGGGCAGGATTCCCTTGAGACCGATCGACGGGCACACCCGTCGCAGACACCCACGCACGAAGGAGCCCGCCATGACCGTTGAGCCGACCAGTGAGCCGACCGCTGAGCCCTTCCGGCCCACCGACTTCGATCGTGAGGCGATCAGTGTCGCCAAGGCGCTGGCGGCGGATGCCGTGGAGAGGGCGGGCTCGGGTCATCCCGGCACCGCCATCTCCCTGGCGCCGGTGGCCTACCTGCTGTACCAGTACGAGATGGTCGGGGACCCGGGCGACGCCGGGTGGCTGGGCCGTGATCGTTTCGTGCTGTCGGCGGGGCACGCCTCGATCCTCCAGTACATCCAGCTGGTGATGGCTGGCTACGGGCTGGAGGTGTCCGATCTGGCGCAGTTGCGGCGGGCGGGGTCGGCCACACCGGGACACCCGGAGTTCGGTCATACGGCGGGGGTGGAGACGACCACGGGCCCGCTGGGGGCGGGCCTGTCCAACGCCGTGGGCATGGCCATGGCCGCCCGCTACGAGCACGGCCTGCTGGACCCGACCGCCCCCGCGGGCGAGTCCGTGTTCGACCACTTCGTCTACACCGTCATGGGGGACGGCTGCATGCAGGAGGGCGTCGTCGCCGAGGCCGCGTCCCTGGCCGGCACCCAGCGACTGGGCAACCTCATCGCCGTCTACGACGACAACGACATCACGATCGAGGGCAACACCGACCTGGCCTTCACCGAGGACGTCTCCGCCCGCTTCGCCGCCTATGGCTGGCAGGTGATCGAGGTCGACTGGAGGGCCGGCGACCGCTACGAGGAGGACCTGGAGGCCCTGCACGAGGCCTTCGTCGCGGCGCGGGCCGAGACCGGGCGGCCGACCCTGATCCGCCTGCGCACGATCATCGCCTGGCCGGCCCCCACCAAGCAGGGCACGGCCGCCAGTCACGGGGCGGCCCTGGGCGCCGATGAGGTCGCCGGCCTCAAGAGGGCCCTGGGCCTGGACCCCGAGGAGGTCTTCCAGACCGCCGGGGTGGTCGAGCGCACCCGCGCCCACGCCGCCGCCCGGGCCGCCACGGCCCGCCGGGACTGGGACGCCCGGTACGAGGCGTGGCGGGCGGCCGACCCCGAGCGGGCCGCCCTGCTGGACCGCCTGCGGGCCGGCCGGCTGCCCGAGGGCGTCGAGGCCGCCCTGCCCGTCTGGGAGCTCGGGGCGCAGGTGGCGACCCGCAACGCCTCTGGCAAGGTGCTGACCGCCCTGGCCGACGTGGTCCCCGAGCTGTGGGGCGGGTCGGCCGATCTCGGCGGGTCCAACAAGACCACTATGGAGGGGCAGGCCTCCTTCCTGCCCCGGGAGCTGGCCCGCGAGGAGGGCGACGGCCCCTACGGGCGAGTCATCCACTTCGGCGTGCGCGAGCACGCCATGGGCGGTATCCTCAACGGCATCGTCCTGGACGGCCTGACCCGCGCCTACGGCGGCACCTTCCTGGTCTTCGCCGACTACATGCGCCCCGCCGCGCGTCTGGCGGCCCTGATGGGCGTTCCCACCGTCTTCGTGTGGTCCCACGACTCCATCGGCGTGGGCGAGGACGGCCCCACCCACCAGCCCGTCGAGCACCTCGCCTCCCTGCGCGCCATCCCGGGCCTGGACGTCGTCCGCCCCGCGGACGCCAACGAGACCGCCGCCGCGTGGGTCCAGATCCTCCGCCACCGCAACGAGCCCGCCGGCATCATCCTGTCGCGCCAGAACCTGCCCGTCGTGGCCACCCCGACGGCAGCGGCCGAGGGCGTGGCCCGCGGAGCCTATGTCCTGGCCGAGGCCACCGGCGACGACGGCGAGCCCGTCGTCCCGGCGGTGACCCTGATCGCCACCGGGAGCGAGGTGTCGGTCGCCACCGCCGCCCGCACCATCCTCCAGACCGAGTCCGTCCCCACTCGCGTGGTCTCCGCCCCCTGCCTGGAGTGGTTCGACCAGCAGGACGAGGACTACCGGGCCCGCGTCCTGCCCACCGACTGCGTCACGGTCTCCATCGAGGCGGGCATCGCCACCGGTTGGCGCGAGCGCGTCGGCCACACCGGCGCCGTCGTCTCCATCGATCACTTCGGCGCCTCCGCCCCCGCCGCCCGCCTGTTCGCCGACAACGGCTTCACCGGCGAGAACGTCGCCGCCGTGGCGCGCGACGCACTCGCACGCGCCTGACCGCCCCCCCGGGAGGGCGGCGCCGTCCGGGGGCCCTCGCGTCCACTGCGGCGCCGCGGGGCCCCGACGCCGCCCCGGCCAGGGCCTCCACCACCCGCCCCGGCCCCGTTCTCCTCCGACCACCGGCCGGAGGAGAACGGGCCCGCCTCACAGAAGCCCGTTCAGAAGCACGCGATCAGGCCCCTGGGGCCCTCGATGACCTCGATGTCGGCATCGAAGATGGAGCTGAGGACCTCGTCGCGCATGATCTCCGCGGGGGTGCCGAACTCGACGACCCGGCCGTCCTTGACCGCGCAGATCCGATCGGCGTAGCGCGCCGCGATATTGATGTCGTGCAGAACGACGATGACCGTGCGCCCGAACTCGCGGGCGGCCCGCTCGACGTGGTTCATCATCTCCACCGAGTGGGCGATGTCCAGGTTGTTGAGGGGCTCGTCGAGCAGGACGTACTCCGTCTCCTGACACAGGACCATGGCCACGTAGGCGCGCTGGCGCTGGCCTCCCGAGAGCTCGTCCAGGTGGCGCCCCTCCAGCTCCGAGAGGCCGAGGAAGTCCACGTAGCGGGAGATGATCGTCTCGTCGTCGGCGGTCAGCCGCCCCCGCGAGTACGGGAAGCGGCCGAAGCCGATGAGCTGGCGCACGGTGAGACGGGTGATGAAGTGGTTCTCCTGGCGCAGGATCGACAGCACCTTGGCCAGGTCCGCGGACCTGGCCCGGGCGACGTCCATCCCCGCCACGCGGATCGCGCCCTCATCGATGCCGAGCAGTCGGCCGATCATCATGAGGAGCGTGGACTTGCCCGCTCCATTCGGGCCGATGAGAGCGGTCACCCCGCCGGCGGGGATATCCAGCTCGACGGGACCGATGGAGACCTCCGGGCTGTAGATCTTGGTGACCCGGCGCAGCTCGATCACAGCCGCCCCTTTCTGAGAATGACGACGAGGAACGCGCCGCCTCCGACCAGCTCGATGATGATCGAGACGACGCCCTGGGCGTGGAAGACGTTGTTCATGAGGACGTAGGCCCCGGTCAGCACGAGCAGACCGACGCTGATCGCCATGGGCAGGATGTATCGGTGGTCGTAGGTGCCGCACAGCTGGTAGGTCAGCATCGCCACCAGGAACCCGAGGAAGGTCATGGGCCCCACCAGCGCGGTCGACGTCGCCATGAGCACCGAGACCAGCACCAGCACCGCGACCGAGGTCCGCGTGTGGCTCAGCCCCAGGCTCGTCGTCGTCTGCCTGCCCAGGGACAGGACGTTGAGCCTGCGCGACAGGATGAGCAGTCCGACGGAGGCGATGAGCACCAGCGGCAGCGCCACCGGGTAGTACGCGGGGTCCGCATTGCTCACCGAGCCGAACAGGCGGGCGGTGAGGACGTCGAACTCGCTGGGGGTCAGCAGGCGCTGCATGAAGGTCGAGACGCTTCCCAGTCCCGCGCCGATGACGATCCCGATGAGCAGCATGGCGTGCATGCTGCCCGCCCGTCCCGTCAGCAGCCAGGAGTACAGCAGCAGCGACAGCCCGATCATGAGCACCAGCTGGAGGACGAACATGCTCAGGGTGCGGGCGGCGTCGAGCCCGGCGACGCCGAGGAGGAAGACGGTGGAGGTGTGGATGGCCCGGTACAGGGACTCGAAGCCCATGATCGACGGCGTGATGATGCGGTTGCCGGTCACCGTCTGGAAGGCGACCGTGGCCATGGCCTGGCACACCGCCACGACCGCCATGGCGATGACGCTGGACGAGCGGTATCGGACGATGAGCCAGAAGCCGCGCGTGCCCAGCGGGAGCGGGTTCCCCCAGGAGACCAGTCCGGCGACGAGAAGGAGGGCCAGGGCCGTCAGGCTCAGGTAGAGGATCCACCACCGGCGTCGGGCGCGGGAGGTGGGGAAGGCGCCGGAGCGGCGCACGGTCGGCGCGCTCATGACGACCTCCTGAGCCGGCGGATGATGAGGGCGACGAACACGACCGCGCCGACGATGCCGAGCACGACCGAGACGGGGACCTCGAAGGGGGAGATGATCGTGCGGGCGAGCAAGTCGCAGGCGGTCACCAGGCCGATCCCCACCAGGCAGACCCACGGCAGGTTGGAGCGCAGGTCGTCCCCGCGCCGCATGGAGACCAGATTGGGGACGACGAGACCGAGGAACGGCAGCGACCCGACGACGACGGTGACGATGCCGGTGGCCAGGGCCACCAGCCCCGTCCCGATCAGGACGGTGCGCCGGTAGTCGACTCCGATGCTGGTGGCGAGGTCCTGGCCCAGGCCCGCCGCCGTGAGGCGGTCGGCGTAGTGGAAGACGGCCGCCACCACGCCCAGCACGAGCCACAGGACCTCGTACTGGCCCCGGTAGACCGAGGTGAAGCTGCCCTGGAACCACACTCCCAGCGACTGGAGCATGTCGGTCTCGAGGGCGAAGAAGGTCGATACGGCGCTAACCACGGAGCCGAGCATGATGCCGACGATGGGCACCAGCAGGGAGGAGCGCAGCGAGACTCGCCGCAGGAACAGGAAGAACACCATGGTCCCGGCGAAGGCCATGACGACGGCGCCGACCATGCGCATGAGCACGCTGGCCCGCGGGGCGACGGCCATGACCAGGAGCAGTCCCAGCCCCGCCCACTCGGTGGTCCCGGTGGTGGTGGGCTCCACGAAGCGGTTCTGCGTGATGAGCTGCATGACGAGACCGGACATGGACATGGCGGCGCCCGCCAGGACCAGGGCGATGGTGCGCGGCACGCGGACGTTGAGGAACATCTCGGCGCCGTCGCCGTGGGAGAGGATCGAGTACTCGCCGGTGAACAGGCTCACGACGAGCAGGAGCGCGACGACCGCCGCCCCCGCCAGCAGTCCGACGGTGAGCAGCGGACCGCGGGTGCGGTTCGCGGGCGCCTCGGGGCGCCGGTTCGGGATCGAGGGCATGAGGGCTGCCCCGTCCGCGCGGGCCTCGGCGGGCCGCGCGGACGGGCGGCTGGACGAACGGGTCAGTTCCCGGCCTTGGCGGCCTCGAAGGCGTCGGCCATCGAGTTGAGGATCTCGGTGTAGGTGATGATCGACTCGTTGGTGTAGGTGTCCTTGGGGGCGTAGACGGTCTGGCCCTTGGTCACCGCGGTGACGTTCTGAAGGGCGCTGTTGCCGGCGATGACGTCCTGGGCGGGGGTGTAGTCCTCCTTGTCCGCGGAGATCGCGCCGTCGCGGTCGAGCACCAGGAGCCAGTCGGGGTTGGCCTCGGCGAGGGCCTCCACGGAGATGTCGTCCCCCTTGTGGTTCGAGCTCGCCTCCTCATCGTCGACCGGCGCAGGCTTGAGCCCGACCAGGTCGTAGAGCGGCCCCCAGGTGCGCCCGACCGTCGGGGCGACGTAGCCGATCTCGCCCCCGGAGACGTTGAGGGCCATGACCGTCGAGCTTCCGTCGTAGGCCGCCTTGGCCCGCTCCAGGGCGTTGTTGAAGTCGGTGACGAGCTGCTCGGCCTCGGTCTCCTTGCCGAAGACCTGCCCCAGGGCGGTGACCTGGCGGGCGAGCTCGGAGTCGAGGGGCTGCCCCTCGCGCGGCTCCAGGTCGAGCAGCGGCACGTCGGGGTTCAGCTCGGCCATCTGGTCGTCGTACCGGGAGAAGCGCTGGCCGGAGATGATGAGGTCGGGCTGGGCCCCGGTGAGGGCGACGAGGTCGGGATCGCGGTGGTTGCCCATGTCGGCCACGTCGTCGCCGTTGTAGGCGGTCACGGTCGACGGGATGAGTCCCTTGGGGGCGGCGACGAGCGGCACGTCCCACTGCGCCAGGACCTCGAAGGTGCGGTTGTCGGCGGAGGCCGCGCGCTGGACGGGCAGGGCGACATCGACGCTGCCGCGGTTGTCCTCGATGGTGACCGACGAGGTGTGCGACTCGACGCCCGTGGACGTCGAGTCGCCGCCGGTGGTGCTGCCGCAGCCGCCCAGGGCGAGCCCGGCGGCGGCGATGAGGGCGAAGGCGGCGGGGATCTTGCGGGACATGTCTTCCTTCGGTGGTGTTGGGCGCGATCCCGGCCGGGAACGGCGGGCAGTCGCGCGGAGCACTGGGCGAGCGGAGCGCCGGGAGCACCGCGCGAGCGGAGCAGCGGACGCATTATTAGGTCAGGCTCGCCTCGGTAAAAAGTAGTGGCAGACCGATCTCAGGGGCAACACCCCCCGGAAATGCGTTCACGTGGCAGTCGCCACTGCACGATGACCCCCGTCTCGTCGTCGGGACCGGACGGAGTCGGCGACCAGACGGGGAAGAGGGCGGAAGCCGAGGAGGGAGGGAACGAGGAGCGGAGGTGGGAGCCAGGGCGCGGGATCCTCAGAAAGCCGCCACGGCGGCGGCCTGGACGGGCAGGGCCCGCGCGAAGACCTCGAGAGCGCGGGCGCACTCCTCGATCTGCTCGGGCGGGGGGGGGTGATCGTGACGACCCTCGCGTCGCGGAACACGACGTCGGCCAGGTACTCCTCCAGCGCCATGCCGTCGACTCGCAGCATGCGGGCGGCGAGCAGCGCCATGCCGCGCGTCTCCTCCGGACCCCCGTATGCACGTTCGTTCACCACGGCCGATGCCATGCCGCGGCGAAGACGGCAGGGTGGGCAGCGTCCGCAGGATCCGCCCGTTCCGGGGCGAGCCCCACGACCGGCGGAAACCGGTGAGGAATCAGCGAAAGATAGGAGAGGCATCGTGTCCGAGTCATCCAAGTCGTCCAAGCCGTCCAAGAGGATCGTTCTGTCCGAGCTCGACGCCGAGGTGCGCGAGGCGGTGGCCGCGACCCGCGAGAGGGTGGCACTGCTGCACGCCGAGCTGCCCCGCTGGGGACTGGTGGTGTGGACCGCCGGCAATGTCTCGGAGCGGGTCACCTTCACCCGCGGCGGCGAGACCGTCACGACCGATCTGTTCGTCATCAAGCCCTCGGGCGTCTCCTACGACGAGCTGACCGCCGGCACCATGGTCGTGTGCACCCTCGAGGGGACCAAGATCGACGACGGCACGCCGGAGTCCCTCTCGCCGTCGTCGGACACCGCCGCCCACGCCTACGTCTACCGGCACATGGAGCGGGTCGGCGGCGTGGTCCACACCCATTCCACCTACGCCACCGCCTGGGCCGCGCGCCGCGAGC
>ERZ772993.567-NODE-567-length-17461-cov-15.277491_pt1 | contig 17461 bp, 10 predicted proteins | sample MGYA00580670_ERZ772993 | MGnify/ENA primary metagenome ERZ772993 (study PRJEB29015, sample SAMEA2737936) | human oral metagenome | biome: human oral; feature: human-associated habitat; material: dental | place: China | collected 2136 ... | reverse complement strand
CGTCGGGCGGGGCGGCGCCGTCGGCGGCGGGCTCGGGCAGGACGAAGGTGGGCCGCGAGTCCTCGGCGTGCTCGTCGAACGGGGCGGCGCCGTCGTCGGCCGCGTCGAAGCGGCGTGTGGGGGCGACGGACGAGGTGGAGCGCTTGCGCCGCCCGTTGCCGCGCGGGCGGGGCTTGCGGTCGGTCTCCAGGGAGGAGCGGAAGGGCTCGTCGCCGTCGTAGGAGTCCAGGGCGCCGCCCGCCCCCTCCTTCGGCGACCGGGCGCCGCGCAGGCGGTCGAGCAGGCGCAGGGCGAGGGAGTCGGCCTCCCCGTCCCCGTCGGCGTCGGCGTCCCCGCCCCGCCCGGAGGCGAGGCGCTCGCGCACGTCGGCCACGGTCAGCCCGGACAGGACCAGGAGGGAGAAGACGATGAGGAGGATGAACAGGATGACGGCGCCCACGGAGGAGAACAGGACCGCCAGGGGGTAGCCGACGATCCAGCCGAGCAGCCCCCCGGCGCCCTCGATGGCGTCGACGCCCCTCCCCGGGGAGGGATTGCCCGCCGCGACCTGGATGATCCCGGTCACGCCCGCCAGGACGCCCAGGGCGCCCACCGCTATGCGCACGTGCACCCCGGCGAAGCGGTGCACGCGCAGCATGGCCACGCCCAGGGCGCCCAGCAGCAGCGGGACGACCAGGCCCAGGACGCCGACGGGGCCGGCCGCTATGTGGTGGAGCAGCCCCCCGGCCACGCCGGACACGCCGAACCACTCGCGCAGTCCCGTGACCACGGCGAGGGCGAGGATGAGGAAGGCCCAGCCGGTGCGCCGGTAGCGGCCCGGGGGGACGGCGTCCTGGGACTCGGGCGCGGACGACCCGCCGGCGCGCGAGCGCCGGCCGTTGCCGCGGGGCGAGCCGGAGGGGGTGGTGATGCGAGAGGCCATGATGGATCCGACGCTAGCCTTCGCCCGCCCCGCAAGGGAAATGCCACGCCGCCTCCCGCCGGTGCGCCCCGTCTCCCGGTCGCGCGCCGGGCCGCGGCGCGCTCACGGCCCGGCGACCAGGGCGTCGATCTCGTCGCGGCGCGGCGCCCGGGCCGGTCCGAGCCGCGAGACGGCCTCGGCGGCGGCGGCGTTGGCGCGCCGGGCCGCGGTGACGACGTCGAGCCCGTCCATGAGGCCGGCCACGAGCACCCCGGTGTGGGTGTCCCCGGCCCCCGTGGTGTCGACGACGTCGCGGGCGAAGCCGGGGACCTCGATGTGCTCGCCCTCCACGGTCCACAGCTCGCAGCCGTGGACCCCGGTGCGCCGGACGATGAGGGCCCGGGGCGCCGCGGAGCGCAGCGCCCCCGGGCTGCCCAGGCGCTCGATGAGCCCGGTCATCTCCAGGTGGTTGCCGGTCAGCAGGGTGCTGCGCGCCAGCACCGCCCGCAGCAGGTCGTCGCCCATCTCGGCCTGGACGGGGCCGAGGTCGACGATGAGCCCCACGTCCTGGGGCAGGCGCAGCAGCCACGCGCTCAGGACGGCCGAGGAGCTGGGGTGGACCAGGTCGTAGCCGGTGGCGTAGACCCAGTCGCCCCCGACGAGCTCGAGGTGCTCGAGGTCCTCGATCTGGGGCTCGGCCTCCACGCCCTCGGTGGTGATGAAGGAGCGGCGCCCGGAGGGCTCGATGAGGGTGGTGCAGGTGCCGATGTCCCCCACGAGCTCCTCGACGACGAGCTCGACGCCGTCGAGCATCATGGCCTGGCGCACCTGGGAGGAGTTGGGGCCGGTGCCCAGCGTGGCCGCCAGGGCCGCCGGCAGCCCCTGGCGGGCGACGGCGGACACGACGGTGTACCCGCCGCCGACGGCGGGGCCGGAGGAGACGGCGGTGACGGCTCCCCCCGAGACGGGGACGTGGTCGACGTGCAGGGGCAGGTCGATGAGGACGGAGCCGGTGGAGATGAAGCAGGCGGGGCGGCGGCGCATGGCGGTCGTCGGCGTCGGGCCGCTCATGCCTCGATGACGACGGGCACGATCATGGGCCGGCGCCGCAGCCGCCGGCCCACGAAGCGCCCGAGCGCGCGGCGCATGACCTGCTGGAGGGAGTGGGCGTCGGCGTGGCCCTTGTCCAGGGCGGCCTGGAGGACGTCGGTGACCTCCGGGAGGATCTCGTCGAAGACGGAGTCGTCCTCGGCCACCCCGCGGGCCTGGATGTCCGGGCCGGCCAGGATGGTGCCGGTCTTGGTCTCGACGACGGCGTAGACGGACACGAAGCCCTCCTCCGCCAGGATGCGCCGGTCCTTGAGCTCGGTCTCGTCGATCTCGCCGACGGAGGAGCCGTCGACGTAGACGTAGCCGCAGGGGACCTGCCCGGAGATGCGCGCCCGCCCGCGCAGCAGGTCCACGGTCACCCCGTCCTCGCACAGGACCACGTTCTCCGGCGCCACCCCGGTCTTGACCGCCAGGGCCCCGTTGGCCACCAGGTGGCGGATCTCGCCGTGGATGGGCATGACGTTGCGCGGGGAGACGATGTTGTACACGTGCAGCAGCTCCTCGCTCGAGGCGTGCCCGGACACGTGCACCCTGGCGTTGCCCTGGTGGACCACGCGGGCGCCCAGCCGCATGAGCTGGTTGATGACCCGGTAGACGGAGTTCTCGTTGCCGGGGATGAGCGAGGAGGCGAAGATGACCGTGTCCCCGGGCTCGACGGTGATGGTGCGGTGCTCCCCGTGGGCCATGCGGGACAGGGCCGCCATGGGCTCGCCCTGGGACCCGGTGACCATGAGGACGCGCTCGTGCGGGGGCAGGGCGGTGATGTCGCGGGCGTCGACCAGGACGCCGTCGGGGACCTTCAGGTGGCCCTTCTGCGCGGCGATGCCCATGTTGCGCACCATGGAGCGCCCCACCAGGGCCACGCGCCGCCCGTGATCGGCGGCGGCGTCGAGCACCTGCTGGACGCGGTGGACGTGGCTGGCGAAGGAGGCGACGATGATCTGCTGGTCGGACTCGGCGAAGACGCCGTCGAGCACGGCGCCGATCTGGTACTCGTGGCCGATCATGCCGGGGACCTCGGCGTTGGTGGAGTCGACGCAGAACAGGTCGACGCCCTCGTCGGCGAAGCGGGCGAAGGAGCGCAGGTCCGTGATGCGCCCGTCGATGGGCAGGGAGTCCATCTTGAAGTCGCCGGTGGCCAGCACGTTGCCGGCATCGGTACGGATCATGACGGCCATGGCGTCGGGGATGGAGTGGTTGACGGCCACGAACTCCAGGTCGAAGGGGCCGTAGGTCACGCGCTCGTGCTCGTGGACGACGTCGAGCACCGGGCGGATGCGGTGCTCCTTGAGCTTGGCGTCGACGAAGGCGAGGGTGAGGTCGGAGCCCACCAGGGGGATGTTCTCGCGCAGGCGCAGCAGGTAGGGGACCCCGCCGATGTGGTCCTCGTGCCCGTGGGTGAGGACCAGGGCGACGACGTCGTCCATGCGGTCCTCGATGAAGGAGAAGTCGGGGAGGATGAGGTCGACGCCGGGCTGGTCCTCCTCGGGGAACAGAACGCCGCAGTCGATGATGAGGAGCTTGCCGTCCACCTCGTAGACGGTCATATTGCGCCCGACCTCGCCCAGTCCCCCGAGCGGGGTGATGCGCATCGCACCGTCGGGGATGGGGCCGGGTGGCTGGAGTGCGGGGAAGTTCTTCACGCGCGCAGTGTATAGGCACCAAAGGCGAGAAACCCGGTCGCGCGGGGCGACCGGGCCGTGAGTACCCCGTACCGGATTTGAACCGGTGCTGCCGCCGTGAGAGGGCGGTGTCCTGGGCCGCTAGACGAACGGGGCGCTGATCAGGCGGGACGGATGACCTCCTGACTCGTACCCCGTACCGGATTTGAACCGGTGCTGCCGCCGTGAGAGGGCGGTGTCCTGGGCCGCTAGACGAACGGGGCGGGATTATGCACTTGTCGCAGATGGAACCGAGAGGGATCGCAGCGGACCATGTCCCCGAGGACGCATCCGGACCTCCCGAGTTCTCCGCTGGGGTACCAGGACTCGAACCTAGAATGGATGAACCAGAATCACCTGTGTTGCCAATTACACCATACCCCAGTGCTTGCTCACCTCGGGACGCGAACCTCCCTCAGCAGCGGGAGATAATTTACACGCAGACCCTGTCGCCGACAAACCCGAGCTACGTGAGTGCAACCACACCAAGTGCGCACCACCTGCCGGCTGCCGCCGGATGCGGATCGCCGTCACAGCTCCGCGGGTTCCGCAGGAAGACCGCGGGGACCAAGTAGAGCCCGGTAGAGGGCTGGAGGCCGGTGGGGCCTGGCGCAGGCGCTCCAAGACCGTAGACTGTCCTCAACCTGTCAGCACCCTGTCCTTGTTCCGCACCTTCGCTACCTCAGAGGCCCAGATGATCCCCACTTCTCCTTCTCGCACCCGGAAACGCGCCGCACGAGCTCTCAGCGCCTTCCTGTGCCTGACCACCTTCGCGCTGGGCTCCTGCTCCATCTTCTCCAAGACCAACACGGAGGCAACGGAAGACAACTCCCCGAGGCCCACGGCGGAGGCCCCCACCATCGACCCCATTAACAGCCCCACGCCGGAGGCCGGCAGTGGCCGCCGCACGGCGGAGGCCCCCACCATCGACCCGTCCGCCTCACCGACCCCATGGACGGCCCCGTCGTTGAAGTTCTACAACGAGGACACCTCGGTGTGGTACCAGGACGACTCGATAGCCAATCCCGACGCCGTCACCGACCAGGGCAACATTGAGGGCTTCCGCACCCACGACGGCAACTGCCAGGGCATTGAGAAGCGCGACATCTCCGAGGCGATCCACAACGACGTCCTGTCGGACGATGAGGTGAGCTCGCTCCTGGTGAATATCAAGGACAACAACATCAGCAACGTGTCCGAGACAAGCCGCGAGACCGTGGACCGAGTGCGCGATGACGGCGGCACCATGGACGGCTATTCGATCGGCTGGACGGGAACCTTCACGTCCCAGGACGGGGAGTCGCAGGAGGTCGAGGGCTACAAGTTCGCGCGCGCCGTCGGCGACGCCGGACTCAAATTCTCCGTCATGGCCATGTGCCGCAAGGGATCGAGCATGACGAGCGACCAGTGGCAGACCATTCTGGGCGGCATTCGCATCGAGGGCCTGACCGCGGGCAAGATGAAGTGATCCCAGCTCTCAAAGCTCCGCAGCTCCCCCGCAGTTACCGGGAATGACCGCGGGGAGACGACGGGGCCGGCCAGGACATCCTGGCCGGCCCCGTTCTCGGTGCCCTCGGTTCTCGTTCGCCTCAGCCCAGCCGACTCCGCAGCTCGCGCAGCCTCGCCAGTGACGAGCCGGAGCCGAGGATCTCCATGGACTCGAACAGGGGTGGCGAGACCTGGCGGCCGGTCACGGCCACGCGCAGCGGGCCGAAAGCCAGACGGGGCTTGATGCCCTCCCCGCCGGGCATTCCCCGGCCTTCGACGATGGCCGCCCGCAGAGCGTCCTCCAGCCCGGCCGCCGTCCACTGCTCCTCGGTAAGCCCCTCGAGAGCCCAGATGCCGGCGTCCAGCACGTCCGCAGCAGAGTCCTTGAGCCTGCCCCGGGCCCTGTCGTCGACGACGAGCTCAGAGTCGGACACGAACAAGAAGCCGAGCATGTCCCGGCACTCGCGCAGCATCTGGATCCGGGTCTGGATCAGGGGCGCGGCGGCATCCAGAATCTCCTGCTCGCGCGCGGTGAGCTCATCGAAAGTCGCCCCCGAGACCAGGGGCGCCTGGGGCATCTGGCCGGTGGGGTCGGGGTAGACGTCAGCAAGGTAGGGCACCAGGCGGTCGCGGAAGTCCTTCTCATCCAGGGCCCGAACCTGCTCGGCGTTGATGGCCTCGCACTTCTTGGGGTCGAAGCGGGCCGGGTTGGGGTTGACGTCGGCGACGTCGAAGGCCGCGATCATCTCCGCGGCGGAGAAGACGTCCCGGTCAGCGCTCAGGGACCACCCCAGCAGTGCCAGGTAATTGAGGAGCCCCTCGGGGATCATGCCGCGGTAGCGATGGATGAGGAGGTTGGACTCGGGATCGCGCTTGGACAGCTTCCGGTTGCCCTCCCCCATGACATAGGGAAGGTGGCCGAACTCGGGCACGACCTGCGCGCGGCCAATGGCGACCAGGGCGCGGTACAGGACGATCTGGCGAGGGGTGGAGGAGAGCAGGTCCTCTCCGCGCAGTACATGGGTGATGCCCATGGCGGCATCGTCGACCGGGTTGACCAGGGTGTAAAGAGGCTGCCCGCCGGCGCGCACGACGACGTAGTCGGGGACCGAGCCCGCCTTGAAGGTGATGGGCCCGCGCACCAGGTCGTCGAAGGTGATGTCCTCGTCCGGCATCCGCATGCGCAGGACGGGGCGGCGGCCCTCGGCCCGGAAGGCTTCCTTCTGCTCCTCGGTGAGATGGCGGTCGTAGCCGTCGTAGCCGAGCTGGGGAGGCTCCCCCTTGGCCCGGTGACGCGCCTCGATCTCCTCGGGCGTGGAGAAGGACTCGTACAGATAGCCGGCCTCCAGCAGCTCGGAGGCGACCTGCTTGTACAGGTCCATGCGCTGGGACTGGCGGTAGGGCCCATGGGGGCCGCCCTTGCCGACGCCCTCGTCCCAGTCCAGTCCGAGCCAGGTCAGGGAGTCGATGATGGCCGCGAAGGACTCCTCGGAGTCCCGGGCGGCGTCGGTGTCCTCAATGCGGAAGACGAAGGTGCCGCCGGTGTGACGGGCATAGGCCCAGTTGAACAGGCACGTGCGAACCATGCCCACATGCGGAGCCCCCGTGGGCGAGGGGCAGAAGCGAACGCGGATCGGGCTGGATCCGGGTGGGGCGGCCGCCGCGGCTGCGACGGATGAAGAGGAGTCGTTCTCAGTCATAATGGCGCAAGCCTAGCGCCAGCGGCCCCTCCCCCGACGGCGCGGCTCCCGGCGCCGAGCACCGGTCGTCGAACGGCTTCCTCCGGGTGGACGCGGCTCCTTAGGGTGGCGCCATGACAGAGACCTCCCCTGCTACCGCCTCCACCGCCCACCACAACGATTCTGCGCTGCCCTTCGACGCGCTGACGCCGGAGATCATGCGCAGCCGGAACTCGTTGAAGTGGAGTCGATACGACGGCGATGTCATCGGCGCCTGGGTGGCCGAGATGGACCTGGGCACCGCGCCGGCCGTCACGGCAGTCCTGCGTCGCGCCGTTGAGAACGGCTGCCTGGGGTACATGCCGACGGGAGCGGATCGGGCCGCCCGCGAAGCAGTCGCCTCATTCCACGCGCAGACCTTCGGTTGGAAGGTTCCGGTTGGGGATGTGAGCCTGCTGCCCAATGTCCTATCCGCACTGGAGGCGGTCATCGAGCACCACACCGAGCCGGGCTCCGCGGTGATCGTGCCCACACCCGCCTACATGCCATTCCTGTCGATACCGGGCAGGCACGGCCGCGAGTGCATCCAGGTCCCGGCGCTCCATGGGAGCGGCACCAGCGGACGCCCCGACTGGACGCTCGATCTGGACCGCATCGAAGCGGCCATGGCAGCAGGCGGGGGCCTGCTGGTGCTCTGCAATCCCTGGAATCCGGTCGGCCGGGTTCTGGAGCCGGCCGAGCTCGACGACGTGGCGTCGTTGTCGTCGCGCTACCGGGTGCCGGTCTTCGCCGACGAGATCCACTCCTCCCTCGTCCTTGATCCCGAGGCGGTGCACACATGCTACGGCTCACGGTCCGCCGCCGAGGACGATCTGACATTCACGGCGACCGCCGTATCCAAGGGCTGGAACATCCCCGGACTCATGTGCGCCCAACTCATCGCATCAGGCGGCGCCAGGGCCTCCTGGGAGGCATCCGCCCCCAGTGCGCACCTGGCGGATGAGGCGGCGCCCCTGGGAGCACAAGCGGTCACCGCCGCGCTCTCACCCGAGGGACTGGAGTGGAACCGGAACGTCCGCGACTACATCCGCGGCAATGTCGAGCTCGTCGCCGAGGCACTGGCAGACGTTGAGGAGGTGCGACTGACCGAGCCCGCGGGCACCTACCTGGCGTGGCTGGACTGCTCCGGCCTGTCCGGCTTGGAACGGGTCGAGGGGATGGCCCCCGCCCGGTTCTTCCGCCGAGAACCGGGGGTGGCGATGAACCCGGGAGCGGCCTTCGGACAGGGGTATGAGCGCTTCTGCCGCCTCAACCTGGCCACGAGCCGGGGCATCGCCTCCCAGATCGCCCAGCGCCTGGTCGGAGCGATTCGCGGAGGGCGGGGCTGAAGCGACTCATCGGCGCATGACGGGGTTGGAGAAGGAGCCGATGCCCTCGACCTCGACCTCGACGCGCTGCCCGGCCCGGATCTCGCCCACACCGGCGGGCGTTCCGGTCAGAATGACGTCACCGGGCAGGAGGGTGAAGATACTCGACACGTAGGAGATGAGCTCGGGAACCGACTTGATCATGTCGCCCGTTGAGCCCTCCTGAACAACAGCGCCATCCACTCGCGCGCGCACCACCGCATCACCCGGGTCGAAAGCGGTATCCGCACCGGGCTCGGGCATCTCGATCCACGGCCCCAAGGGACAGGAGGTGTCGAAGGCCTTGGCGCGCGTCCAGGTCGTGTCTCCGCGCTGGCGATCTCGGGCGGAGACATCGTTGGCGACCGCGTACCCCAGGATCACTCGGGGGGCGTCGGCGGGGTCGAGGTCCTTGGCCACCGACTTGATGACGACGGCCAGCTCCGCCTCGTAATGGACCTCGTCGGACCAGGCGGGCAGCACGATAGGAGAGTCGGGGCCGGTGACGGAGGTGTTGGGCTTGAGGAAGACGATCGGCTCGGACGGGGCCCCACCGCCCATCTCCTCGGCGTGAGCGGCGTAGTTCTTGCCGATGCCCACGACCTTGGAACGCGGGATGACGGGCGATACGAGCCGAGCCTCGCTGAGGGCGACCACCTCGCCAGTCGCCTCGGGAAGGGTGTAAAGGGGATCGCCCTTCAAAACGATGAGATGACCGTCGGATTCCCCGGAGGGGACCGGATCATCGACCGGCAGCCCCTCGACGATCCCGTAACGGAAGTCCTCACCGGTGGAGAAGCGCGCAATCTTCATGGGTGCAGCGTAGAGGAACGGCGCTGGGGAAACCCGGATTGGCGGAAGGGCGGCCGCGTCGACATCTGAGCCTGTCGGCCATGCCGACATGGCGGCGAGGCGACCGCCCCCCGGTCCCCGGTCATTCAGTAGTGTGGCGGCCGGCATTGGCCTTGCTCCACACCTCGCCGGGCAGGGGGCCCGGCAGGTGCGGGTTGTCCTCGGCGACGAAACGGATCTCGCTGATGTCTCCGGCGTTCAGGAGCCGCCTCTGGACCTCCCAGTCGATCAGGGCGCCGAAGGCCCACTTGCCCAGCAGGACGATCGCCACGATATTGATGATCGCCATGAGACCCATGACGACGTCGGACAGGTTCCACACGAAGTCCAGCGAGGCCACCGCCCCGATCCCGGCGGCCACCACGATCATGGCGCGCAGGGCGTACACCATGATCGTGTCGGTCCGGGCGTCGCGCTTGCGGCCCAGCCCCAGTAGGAAGTCCACGTTGACCTGGGCGTAGGTGTAGTTGCCCAGCAGCGATGAGTAGGCGAACACGAAGATGATGGCCGCCATGAGGTACTCGGACCAACCACCCAGGACTGCGCCGATCGAGGAGGAGGTCAGGGTCGACGAGGCTTCCTTGGCCGCCGCCTCGCCCATGGCCAGGGTGCTTTCGGGCGAGTAGACCCCGGAGAGCAGCACGATGAGGGCGGTGGCGGTGCACACGATGATGGTGTCGACGAACACGCCGAAGGACTGGACCAGGCCCTGCTGGACCGGGTGGGCGACCGTGGCCGTGGCTGCGGCGTTGGGGACCGACCCCTCCCCCGCCTCGTTGGAGAACAGACCGCGCTTGATGCCGTTGAGGGCGGCGGCGACGAAGCCGCCGGCGACACCGGCGAAGGCCTGGTCGATCCCGAAGGCTCCTTCGATGATGCTCATCATCGCGTCGGGGATGGCGCTCGCGTGGATCACGAGCACGACGATCGCCAGGAGGGCGTAGACGCCGGCCATGATCGGGGCCATCCACTCGGCGATCTTCGCCACGGCCGTGATGCCGCCGAAGACGACGGGCGCCGTGATGAGGACCAGAATGATCGCGGTCCACTGCGGCGACACGTCGAAGGTGCCCATCATGACTCCGGAGATGGCGTTGGCCTGAGTGGCCTCGTAGGCGAACCCGAAGACGAAGGTGATGACGACGGCGAAGACGCTCGCCCACGCCTTCGAGCCCAGGCCCCGGCTGATGTAGTAGGCGGGGCCGCCGCGGAAGGTGCCCTCCGGATGAGGGATCTTGTACAGCTGGGCCAGGGTCGCCTCGATGAACCCGGTGGCCATGCCCACGAGCGCCACGACCCACATCCAGAACACGGCGCCCGGACCGCCCAAGGTGATGGCCAGGGCGACGCCCACGATGTTGCCGGTCCCCACGCGCGAGGCCAGGCCGATGGTGAATGCCTGGAAGGAGGAGATGCCCGCATCACCGTCGCGTGAGCCCGCGATGGCGCGCAGCATCTGGCCGAACAGGCGCAACTGCACGCCGCGCGTGCGCACGGTGAACCAGACACCGGCTGCGATGAGCAGCCAGGCGAGGAAATTACCGTACAGGTGGTCCGCGACCTTGCTGAGCCAATCGGCTGGACCGTCGAAGAAACCGGCGGTCGGTGACAGTACTGCGGGGAGCATATGGGCCTCCGGAATCGGGAGCTCGTGCTGCCCGCGGGGTTACGGGCAGCCAACGCACCCCAACCTAGACTGTCCGCGTTTCAGCGAGGTGTCGTCCCGTGGCGGCCCTGAGGTCCCCGACCACCCTCAGCGCGACCAGACGTCTCCGGGCAGCCGGCCGGGAAGGTACGGGTTGCCCGCGGCGACGAAACGAACGGAGTCGGCGGCGCGGGTACCGGCCGCCACCTCGGCGCGCTGAGCCTCCCAGTCGCGCAGGACGCCACGAGCCCATCGGCTCAGCACGACCAGGGCGACCAGGTTGATCAGAGCCCCCGTGCCGAGCAGGACATCGGCCAGAGTCCACACGGTCTTCAGCGCCGCTCCCCCGCCGATGAAGGCGCATGCCACGGCGGCGACGCGCAGCGCCCACCTGGCCGTCGGGGTCCGGGTCAGGTAGTCCAGACAGACCTCGGCGTAGGAGAAGGCGCCCAGAATCGTGGAGTAGGCCAGCACCATGATGAGGATCGTCATGGGCCAGGAGGTCCATTGGCCCAGAACGGAGGCGATGGCGTTCTGCGTCAGCGTGCCCGAGACGCTGTCGTCTCCGAGGCCGGTCACGCCGGGGGTGTACACCGAGCCGTCGATGCGTCCGGCGATGAGAATGGCCAGGGCAGTGGCCGTGCACACCAGGACGGTATCGACAAGCACGCCGAAGGCCTGGATGAAGCCCTGCTGCGTCGGATGGGCCACGGTGGCGGATCCGGCCGCGCAGGCCGCACCGCCCAGCCCCGCCTCGTTGGAGAACAGGCCGCGCCGCACGCCGTTGAGCACGGCCATGGTGATGCCCCCGGCGGCACCGGCCAGTCCGGCCCTCAAGCTGAAGGCGCCCGCGACGATGTCTCCCACGGCGGCGGCGGCCTGCGCGGGATGCAGGGCGATGATCGCCACGACAAGAAGCAGGTAGAGGATGGCCATGGCCGGCGCCATCCACTCGGTGACGCGGGCGATGGACCGCAGCCCGCCGAGCAGCACCGGCGCGACCAGCGCCACCACGATCACGGCTCCCCACCACGGGCTCAGGGCCGCGGAATCGTTGAGTGCGGCCGTCATCGCATTGGCCTGCACCATCGGCATGGCCAGGCCGTTGGCGATCATGAACAGGACCGCGAAGATGCCGCCGAGCACCGGCAGGCGCAGGCCGCGGGCGATGTAGTAGGCGGGGCCGCCGCGGTAGGTGCCGTCGCCCCGGTCCACCTTGAACAACTGGCCCAGGGTCGCCTCGGTGAAGGCGGTGGCCGTGCCCAGCAGGGCCACCAGCCACATCCAGAACACGGAGCCCGGACCACCCAGGACCAGAGCGAGGGCGACACCGACGATGTTGCCGGTGCCCACGCGGCAGGCCAGTCCCACGGCGAAGGCCTGGAAGGAGGAGATGCCGCCCTCGGCACCGCCCCGCGAGCCCACGACGGCCCGTGCGATGGAGCCCATGTGCCGCAGCTGAACGGCACGCGTGCCGAATGTGAACCAGATGCCGGCGCCGAGCAGCACCCACACCAGGATGGTGCCGAACAGCCAGTCCGACATCATGGATATGAGCGAGTTGATGATCTCCATCGCCGCCATGCTTCAGTGCCCCTGCTCCGAGCCGGGCGCACCGCGCCCCGCCCCGCGGTCGACGCGGTCGTCTACCAGCGAAGCCTCCCAGATGCCCTCCAGGACATCACCGGGCAGGTACGGGTTGGAGTGGCCGACGAAGACCGGCTCCTCGCCGACGGCGATCTGGGCCTCGAAATCGCGCAGGGCGCCGATCGCCCACGGAGTCAGGCGCACGATGACGATGAGATTGAGCACGCCGAGCAGCCCCAGGGCGATATCTGTCAGCGCCCACACGATCGGCAGGGTGAGGACGGTGCCGGCGAAGGCGGCGGCCGTCAGCACGACACCGAAGAGCTGCTCGGCCCGGCGCTCGCCGCCCAGGAAGTTCACATTGACCTGGGAGTAGGAGTAGCAGCCCAGCACCGTGGAGAAGACGAGGACGAAGATGAGCACGACCATGGGCCAGATGGTCCATTCCCCGAGGTGCTCCACGACGGCCTGCTGGGTCAGGACAGCGCCGACGACGCTGTCGTCGCCGGGGCGGTAGGTGTCGGTGGTCAGCAGGATGATGAGGCCGGTGGCGGTGCACACCAGGATGGTGTCCACGAAGACCCCGAAGGACTGGATGAGGCCCTGGCGCACGGGGTGGGCCACGGTGGCGGTACCGGCGGCGTTGGGGACGGTGCCCAGGCCCGCCTCGTTGGAGAACAGGCCGCGCCGCACGCCGTTGAGCACGGCCGCCGTGATCCCGCCGGCGGTGCCGAACAGGGCCTGGTCGGCGCCGAAGGCCCCATGGACGATCTGGGACAGGACGCGCGGGAGCTCACCGATGTTGATCAGGAGGACCACCAGGGCGACCAGCACGTAGGCCAGGGCCATGAGGGGGGCCACGACCTCGGTGACGCGGGCGACGGACTTCAGACCTCCCAGGACGATCGGAGCGGTCAGGAGCACGAGTGCGACACCGACCATCCAGGGGGCGACCTCGGGCACGGTGGCGTTGATCACGCTCGCCAGGGAGTTGGTCTGCACCATGACGACGGTCACCCCGACGCTGACGATGCACAGGCCCGCGAATACGGCCCCCCATGCCCTGGAGCCCAGGCCGTTCTTGATGTAATAGGCGGGGCCTCCCTGGAAGGTGAAGTCCCTGCCGCGCTCCTTGAAGATCTGGGCGAGGGTGGACTCCACGAAGGCGGTGGCCATGCCGATGATGGCGACCACCCACATCCAGAACAGCGCACCCGGCCCGCCGAAGACGATGGCCAGGGCCACACCGGCGACGTTGCCGATGCCGACGCGCGCCGCCAGCCCGACGGCGAAGGCCTGGAAGGAGGAGATACCGCCCTGCGCGCCGGAGCGCGAGCCGGTGATACTGCGAATCATCGTGCCCAGGTGCCGCAGCTGGACGCCGCGGGTGCGCACGGTGAAGTACAGGCCGACCGTCACCAGCAGTGCCGAGAGCCCGTAGGCGTAGAAGCGGTCGTCGATGAGGTTCAGGGTGGTCTCGACATCTTCGAGGGACAGAGTGCGGGGCGCGGTTGCGGGCGCGGCGGTGCTCATCGTTCTGCTCCTGTCGCAGCAGCGGGCCGGGTGATCGGGAGAGTCCGTGGAAGAGTCCTGGGAATCGTCGGGATCATGAGGTTCTCCTTGGTGGGATGCGCCGTGGAACTGTGTTCGTCACATGCTCGTCAGGTACTCGTCATATGCTCGTTCGAAGTGCATCGAGGCAGGATCAGGCCCAGACGTCACCGGGCACGTCTGCGGGCAGGTACGGGTTGCCGCGACCGCGGAAGACCGGTTCGGCCAGACCATCGGCGCGCTGAGCCTCATAGTCCCGCAATGCGCCCACGCCCCACCGGAACAGCCACAGCAGGGCGACGAGATTCGTCAGAGTCATGATCGCCATCGCGATATCGACGGCGTTCCACACGACGTCGAGGGAGAGGACCGCCCCGGCGGTGGCCGAGGCAACCGAGACGACGCGGACGATCCAAGACGCCCAGCGCCTGCCACCGGTCAGGTAATCCATATTGACGTCGGTGTAGACGTAGGCGGCGATGATCGAGGAGTAGGCGAGGACGAAGATCAGGATCGCCATGGGCAGTACCGTCCAGCCGCCCAGCTGGTGGGAGATGGCCAATGTGGTCAGGGTCGACGGATCGGCCCCCTCGGCCATCCAGACGTCGGGTCCGGCGATGAGGATCACGAAGGCCGTGGCGGTGCACACGATGATCGTATCCACGAACACGCCCAGGGACTGGATGAGGCCCTGCTGGACCGGGTGGGAGACCGTCGCGGTGGCGGCGGCGTTGGGCGCAGTGCCCTGGCCGGCCTCATTGGAGAACAGGCCCCGCTTGGTGCCGTTGATGACAGCAGCCAGGAAGCCTCCGCCCAGGCCGCCCACTAGCGGCTCGGGGGCGAAGGCCGAGGAGAAGATCTCGATGACGACGTCCACGAACTGGCCGAAGTTGAGCACGCAGATGATGAAGACGAGGACGATGTAGATCATCGCCATGATCGGGGCCATCCACTCGGTGACGCGGGCCACGGCACGGATACCGCCGAAAACCACGACGGCGGTCAGCACGAAGACGAGGCCGGCCACCACCAGCTGAGCGGCGGTGAGGCCGCCGAATCCGGGCAGGGCGGACCCCTGTCCGCCGCCGAGGGCCGCCACCAGGGTCCCGGCCACCGCATTGGACTGCACCGAGGTGATCACGAAGCCGCAGGTGACCAGGGTGATGGTGGCGAATACTCCGGCCATAGCCCGGTTCCGCATGCCACGGGCCATGTAGAAGGCGGGCCCACCGCGGAATGAGCCGTCGGCGGCGCGGACCTTGAAGATCTGGGCGAGGGTGGCCTCGAAGAAGGCGGTGGCCATGCCGACCAGGGCGACCACCCACATCCAGAAGATGGCACCGGGACCTCCCATGAGCAGCGCGGCGGCAACGCCGAAGACATTGCCGACTCCCACACGGGCGGCCAACGAGATGGCGAAGGCCTGGAAGGAGGAGATACCGCCCTCGGCGCCCGCGCGCGAGCCGCCGACCTGCCGGACCATGTCGCCCAGGTGACGCACCTGGACGCCGCGGGTGACGACAGTGAGAAACAGGCCGGTGGCGATGAGGACCCACATGGTGATGTGGGCCGTGATCCAGTCGGCAATGGTCAGAAGGTGGGCGGCGAGGGCATCCATGGAGGGGAACCTTTGCGCTCAAGACGATGGGAACGCGCGGCATCGTCTCATACTCGGGGCCGGCTCCTCCTCACAGGGTCTTTCTTCGGGACGCTGCCGCCTCCGCCTGGTCCCGCACGTCTCGATGGGGCTGCTCAATGGGGCTGCGCCGCAGGAGCCGGCCGCCTCAGGCCTGATCGGCGGGCCTGGGCGCCTCCCTCAGCACGCCGTAGTCGATGACGAGCTGGACGGCCCGGTCACCACTGTCGAGCCCCCAGTAGACGCCGTAGCAGCCGTCGCCCCACCCGGAGGACGTCATGACGCCGACGGGGCCGCCGCCGGAGTCGAACAGGCCCGCCTCCTTCGAGGCGAATGCCTCCCAGGCGGACGTCCACTGCCTGTGCGTCATTCCCAGGTAGGCCTCGGCATCGACGATCGCAGCCGTGCCGGAGTCCACGCCCACGGCGGAGTCTCTCATCGAGACGGACGAGATGTGCCGCCACGCCGGCACGGACACGGCACGCTGCCACCGGACGGGCTCGGTCTCGCCGACAATCGCCCGCACCGCGGCGACACGCGGACCGCCCTTCTCGAAGTTAGCCACCACGGCCTGGGCCGTGGCGAGCGATGGCTCCAGGCCGAGAGCGCACACGTACATCGTGCGCGCCCCGCCCGCGGCGTCTCCCACCGCCAGCTGGCCGCTCTGAGGGAATCGGCCGACCTCCCACACCTCGGTCTCGACGACCTCGGCACTGCGCCTGGCCTCGGCGAGCGCAGCCGCCCACGCCTCCTCGTCATCCCTATCGACCGTGGCCGCGAGCTCATACTCGTCCACGGGCAGGCGCGCCCGCCCAGTGACGAACAGGTCACCGGGCGCAGGAAGATTGGGCGACTCAACCCGCCCGAAGGGCTCGACCCACAGGGCCTTTCGCAGGCGGGCGCTGCGCTCCGCCTCTGGCACGAGGGGCGAGGCGGGCTCGTCGTGGTAGTAACGGATCGTGTCGATCCGCCAGTCGTCCTTGATGCAGACGAGTGTCATCTCGATGATGGGACCGCCCAGACCGACACCGGGCGATCGCGCGAGCCGGGCCCTGGCGCTGGTGCCGTAGACATCAATCCGTTCGATCGTGACGGTCTCCGGGCTGAACTCGGACTGGCTGCTGAAGCTGCCCGCACGTCGCGAGAAGGGCTCGCCCGCCTTGTGCGCCACATCGAGCTCGTGCAGCTTCCGGCCCCAGACCTCGAAGATGACCGACCGCGAGTCCTCGTCGCGCACTTCCATCAGCGGCAGGACCTCGGCGTGGGCGGCGGCGTAGTCGGCGAGGAAGGCTTCAATACGGGCGCGGGGCTCCAACGGGTCTCCTGTACGGGTCGGGCGGAATAGTGCGCGAGACGCATGCTATGCCCGTCTTCAGCACTTCAAGCTCTTGAGAGGGATCGACATCCCGATCCCGGGCGGGGCGCTGCGGGTGCCGCGCACCCACCGGAATCGGCTACGGCGCACCGATCGCGCGCCCGCCGTGAGACCATGCGGGTATGTCCTCCGCCGCGCCCTCGGCCACCGCAGCGCCCCGCCCGACGCCCGTACTCAACGCGCTCCTGGACTCCCTCATACCCGCCGACGACCCTGAGCGCATTCCCGAGCCCGAGGAGGTCTACCTGGCCTTCTCCGAGTGGGCCGAGTCCACCGGCCGCCCCCTCTACCCCCACCAGGACGAGGCCCTGTCCGAGATCCTCCAGGGGCGGCACGTCATCGCCGCCACCCCCACAGGATCCGGCAAGTCCATGATCGCGCTCGCGGCCCACACGGCGAGCCTCGCCCGAGGCGGCCGCTCCTACTACACCGCGCCGCTCAAGGCACTGGTGAGCGAGAAGTTCTTCGAGCTGGTGCGCCTGTTCGGAGCGGACAACGTCGGCATGGTCACCGGGGACACCTCCATCAACGCCGCCGCCCCCATCATCTGCTGCACCGCGGAGATCCTGG
>ERZ772993.565-NODE-565-length-17501-cov-7.134931_pt1 | contig 17501 bp, 15 predicted proteins | sample MGYA00580670_ERZ772993 | MGnify/ENA primary metagenome ERZ772993 (study PRJEB29015, sample SAMEA2737936) | human oral metagenome | biome: human oral; feature: human-associated habitat; material: dental | place: China | collected 2136 ... | reverse complement strand
ATACAACAGAAAGAGAGCAAGAATAAGACCTCTACTAAGAAGTATAAGCGTGGCTGGCTTATCTTTGGCGGAGTTGTCGTTAACTCTTGCTGTTATAGGACATGCCAGCAATGTAATGGAACAGTCTCGCCTTGAGAAGGACAATGTTCCTATCGTTATTTCCAATGTGGACGAAAACATTAAGCTTGATTACCACACCGACAAACGCGAAATTTCTGCTAAAATATCAGGAGTCAGCTTACTTGCCGAGGTAAAGGTAGCTAACGGTAAAGCTAACATACACGGGCATAAAAATTCAGCTGGCGATATTAAGTATGAAATTAAAGACATAAAAGAGGGCGACAGCAATATTTCTATATCCGTCATCGATGGCAAACGCCACGGTGATAAAGCTATCAGGTTTCACCGCCAAACGAAAGCTGATTATGACAAACAAGAGCTAGAAAAAGCCCTCAAACGTGCTGAGGAATCGGTTAAAAAAGCCGAGCAGCAATCGAACGACGAGAATATCTCCCGCGCCAAGTCGGATGTCAATAAATTACCAGAGGATAAACGCGGTCAGCTCTCTGAGCGTATTGCCAAATTAGAAAAATCCAAGCAGGAAGAAAAAGAGCGTGCCGAGAAAGCCAAGAGAGACGCTGAAGAAAAGAAAAAGCAAGAAGAGGCAGCGGCTGCCGCAGCTAAAGCTCGGCAGCAACAGCAGCAAGCGCGACCGCAGCCTGCACCTCGCCAAGTTGCCCCTATTCCTGCCGCTCCGCAACCAGCTCCAACAACTCCTCCACGCCCACGCCCACGCCCAGCAACACCTACACCTGATCCCTCGGCAGAATTACATTTTAGTAGCTGCAAAGAAGCGCGTGCTGCCGGCTATAGCCATATGCGCCGCGGCGAACCGGGGTATTCGTCGCATCTTGATAGAGACGGTGACGGCATAGCTTGCGATAAGCATACTTCTATTCTTCTTAATACCAGCGTAAGATACTAAGCCATTTTATTGCGTGTTATAGTTCCCTAACAATTTAGATCTTCTTATCCTTAATATCTTTTTTATACCGCAAAAACAAAACCCCGCCCTCACTCTCTTCCATGCGACTGTAATAGAAACCATTTTTTGCTAAGAAGCTCTGTAGGTCTGGCATTTTCTGGGGTGCTTGTGCTTGTAGTTGGATTGCGCCGAATAATCTCGCTTCTTCCTCGACTATTTTCATCAGCTGCGTGCCTACTTGCCGGAGTCGATATTTTTCTCGTACGACGATTAGTTCCAAATTTGCTATTTTAGGATCGTTTGAGTCCTGGCTATAGATAATTGTGCCAACTGGTTTGATGGTATTGCTGCTTTCATCGATGTATCTGGCCAGTGCAGCGGCGTACTCACCCAAGTATAAACGCTGCGTTAGGTCGGTAGCTGCTTTCATGAAAGCATCTCGGCCTAGTATGTCTGAAATTGGGCCGCAGATGCTGGGCTTGCATAATAGATCGATAATCTCGCCAACTTGAGCGTCATGAGCATGCGGCGTGGTGGCTATTTCTAACGGTAGGGGTATAGCGATGGTTGATTACGAATTGGAGGTAGTTGCCGCTGGAGTTTTGCGCCGGCGGCTGCGAGTGCGTTTGCGTTTTGGCTTGTCGCTAGTAGCTGTGTCTACTTTCTCTGTTTCTTCATTGGTGGCAGGTTTAGCTGCTGCATTTGTTTTTGCGGCGTCATTATCCTTTGCGACCTTCGAGGTGTCTTTGCTGTTTTGGCCGTGGTCTATTTGTAGCAGCCCTACTGCACCTTTGTCAAGCTTAACCGACGGCTGCTTGGCGATAGGCTGTGTTAGCTCTTGTTGCTGTTTGGTGGCGGTGCGAGCAGCTCGATCGGCGGCGCGTTGTTCTGGTGTTTTTGGTGGCGTGTAGGCCGGGCCGGGCTTTTTGACGGTTAAATTATCTGGTGGTAATATTCGGCTGGCAATATCAGTTTCGATATCGCTGCGGTTGCGGCTATAATTATCGCGCGTCCACTGGATAATTCGGCCGGTGTTGTCGTCTTGCGCAGCTGGCAGATTAAGCGTCTTGGCACTAAAAGCTGGAGCCTTCTCGCCGTTGATGACCATGTTGATGATAAAGTTACGATTATGCATCTGTAGTAGGTCATTTGGCTCGAACTGTGGTTCAAATTGCTTGGCGAGAATCGGACTGTCGTCGGCAGAAACACGGAAGCTAATTACGGTACCGACGTTGCCGAAAACAGCATCGCGGACAGTTTCTTCCATCTGGCTAATGTACTGGTTGGCGACAGTCAGGTTAAGGCCGTATTTGCGCGCCTCGGATAGAATTGTAGCGAACGAATCGGTAGCAAAGTTTTGAAACTCGTCGACGTATAGATAAAACGGCCGACGATCCTTGATGTCAGGAATATCGGAACGGCTCATGGCGGCGAGCTGAATTTTGGTGACCAGAAACGAGCCGAGAATACCGGCGTTATCCTCGCCGATTAGACCCTTGCTCAAATTGACGACGAGAATCTTACCTTCGTCCATAATCTGTCGGATGTTAAATGTTGATTTCGGCTGGCCGATGATGTTGCGGATGACTGGATTAGCGGTGAAGGCACCGACTTTATTGAGGACTGGCGCGATGGCTTCAGCTTGGAATTTATCGGTCCAGCTAGCAAACTCGACATTCCAAAATTGCAGTACCACGGTGTCTTTACAGTAGCTGAGCGTGTCTTTGCGAAACTTTTTGTCAGTGAGCATGCGAGTAATATCGAGCATGGTAGTCTCGGGCCGGTCTAGTAGCGCTAAAATGGTATAGCGCAAGATATACTCGAGGCGTGGACCCCAAGAGTCGCCGAACATACGCTTCAGCACGCCGATAACTTCTGATGAGATATTAGTTTTTTGCGACGGATTAGTGACCTCTAGCGGGTTGAAACCGAGCGGATACTGCGTGTCGGCCGGGTTAAAGTAAACAACATCCTGCAGGCGCGAGCCTGGGATGAAGCGCATGTTATTGATAGCAAAGTCGCCGTGCGGATCAATGATAGCATAGCCTTGCCCGTGGAAAATATCGCTGAGGGCAAATAACTCCAGCAAACCGCTCTTCCCTGCTCCCGTCTGGCCGATGATGTAAACATGGCGCGAGCGGTCGTAGCGCAGCATACCGAATTGATGGTTGATACCGCGAAAATTAGTCATGCCAAAGGCCGAGATATTCTCATCATGCGCTGGGTCGCCAGTTAGGACTGGCAACTTCGGCGGCGGTTCGGCGGTTTTGGTGCTAGCCCAGACAATGTTCGGCGTTTCGACGTTAGTGTGCGGCAAGTGGTAAACACTAGCGACTTCCTCAATATTCATCAGATAGCCACGGTCGGCGAAGAGTCGGGTCTTGTATTTGGCGAGCGCCTCTTTGGCGAAGCTATCGTTCGACATCTTGAAACCGTTGAGATTGGTCGAGTTGAACTGCTTGAAGGTACCGATGATGCCTTGCATACGTAATTTGGCGTCGCTAGTGCGCTCGCCCAGGTAAGCGACGCGGACTTTGACCTGATAGCCAAGTTTGGTCGCCTTTTTTTCAGCTTCAGATATGCGGGTTTTGTCGCGCTCTGACAGTTCTGGACCGCCGCTAGCGCCTACTTGCTCGGGCGGTTGCCATAGGGCGGAAAATAGTCCGGCAATCCACTTGCCTATACCATCGGTACCGAATAGGTTGAAACCGCCCGCTTTGACCGATTGAATCCAGGCGTCGGCTTCTTTGTGCCAGCTGTCGGCGACCGGGCGCACTAGCATTTGTATCCAAATTTCTTCGTCGGTATCTTCGAGCTTGGCGAGCGTGCCGGTGATGCCAGCTAGCGGGTCAACTTCAAAGCTCTGAAAGGTTTTGATCGGTAAAAATTCCTTGTCGGTTAAGGTAATCTCTGAAGTATAGACTACGCTGTGGTGGCGTTCGTGAGCGACGTAATCTTCTTCGGCCTTATGAATTTGTACCTGCGGGTATTGGGCGTAAATCTGGCCTTCGACGAAGCTTTGCAACGATTTCGGCGTCCATACGTAGAATTGAATCCGCCCGCCCACCGAGGCAATCTCGAAACTTAGGTGCTCCTGATAGCCGTTATTAGCTTTTAGCTCGCGGGCATCGCGCAAAATACCATGGAGGCTAGCGAACATTTGCTCGGCGGCCAGCTCGGACTTATCGTTGGTTTTTGGAATCTCGAGGGTTAACAAGACGCTCTCAACGTTCTTTATTACATCAATACTGCGATAATTGCGCCAAGTTAGATATAACAGCACAATAACCAACGGCCCCCAGACATACCATTGCAACAATAGAGCAATAACAGAAGTGATAAATGACATAGCTATACTTCCATTATATCATACCTCTGTTATTTTTGCAAGATTAAGCGGATTGAAACAAAGAATTAGCGGGTTAGCCGGGCGCGTTTTTCTAAGACTGGCAAAGCCAAATTAGTCACTAGGTTAAGTAGCGAGGCTGGGTGTATTATTGCTGTGGTTCGGCGATGGTGTAAGTCGCTTTGGCGACGCGCTTGAACATCGATTTGCTTTGCAAATTGAGCAGAATAGTTGTCTCTTTGACTTGGCGGCTCTTGAGTACGCGCCTGACGATTTCGTCGCGGTGAAGCGGCTCGCCTGCCTTGCGCAAAATGTCGGCGATAATATCTGAAACGGTGCCTTTGCTATAGCCCCAGCTGTCGAGGGCGTAAATGCCGCGGCCGATTAGGACGAAGCGTTTGTCTTTGATGAGTTCGTTGTGGATAGCTTGAGTGGTAACGTTTCTGCGCTTGAAGTCGCTTTCTTTGATGGCTTTAGAAATGTCGGAGAAGTGCATCGGCTTGCCATTGCCTGCCAAAATGACGTAGATTTTATCGCGGATGTTTTTAGGATTGACGGTTGGCCACTTGGCTAGGCCCCAAACGTCTTTGAGATTGGCTAGTTTTTTGGATAAGCTGGCCAGGCCGCGGATCTGGGACGGACTTTCGAAAGTCAACATGCCGTGCAAGCTCTCGATGTCGATTGGCTGGCCGTGGTTTTTGATGGTTTTCACAATGCTATCAATGTCGCCGCGGATTTTCTTCTCATTACCATTTTCGGCGATACTGATGCCCTGGTGGTAATTGTCGGTTTCGTTGATTATAACGAAGCGCGGCGACAGCTCGCCGATAAAGGCAACGTGAGCTCGGGTATTATTGGAAGCTTTGTCTTTCGAGAGGCGGTTGGCGACATCTTGGACGCGGCCGACGCGGCCGTTTTCGGAAAGGTCGCGGATAATTAGGCGCTCGGCGTCGCTAATGGCGGGGATTTTGCCGTCGGCGGCAGCGGTTTTGAGGCGGGCTAAGATGGCTTTTTCAAGTTGGCGGACACGTTCGCGAGTGATGCCGAGCAGTTCGCCAATTTGCTCAAGCGTTTCCCGGCGTTCATATAGGCCGAAACGGCGCGTGATGATTTCGCGTTCGCGTTCTTGGTCTATGGTCTTAAGAATATCCTCAATTGCTGTCTTGATAGTCTCCACAGCAGGTGTACCGGTAGTTTCGGTCATGCGATCCTTATCCTTTTATCTCCACTCCCCGCCCCTCGAGAGTGATTTTAGTTTGATATCGTAATTTCGTATCTGATTATAATACATAGTAGTTAGATTGTCAAATCAAATACTAACTAGTTATATTGTATCACAATATAGACGCTTATGGTAAATACTTTTTTGCTACTTTTTTTAATAAAGAATAATGTCTAGGCTAACAATAATACCTATTTTTGTCAAAGTTTAAGGTGTTAAGGCGATATCGATGCTGGTTAATTTAACGGTTTATCACAAAATATAATTGTTTATTGAGCAAAGCTTATTCAAAACACCAATGAATAATTAGCTGATTAAACAGCTTAATCATTGTCTAATAATATCTGGACTTTTTCTGGCGTGGTTTGCGCCTGAGTTTCTGGCTGGTCGCTGTTGATATGCTTGAGGGCGAACAGCGTAAGTGTGCGGCGAATTTCGTCGCTGGTCGGTTTGGTGCTGCGTCCACTGTCGTCGAAGCCGTGGCCAGCATTGGCAACGCGAATAAAGCGGCTGCTCGGCTGGTAGGCCAAGATACGCTGGTAGAACTTGTAAGCTTGCTCAATCGACACAATACTGTCTTTGGTGCCGTGGAAAAACAAAAACGGCGGCGGCGTTTTGGTAATCGGTTGGTATAGCGGGCTGGCGACGCGGGCAGTATCGACATTGCGGGTGCCGAGGAATTTGTAAGCATTTGGGTTGCGCTTGGTGCGCTGTAATTGGTTGACCAGGTCGGTGGTACCATAAAAACTGATCACGCCGCGGACAGTAATTGGGCTGTCTTGGCGAGTTAAGACGTAGTCGATAGCCAAGAGCCCGCCAGCGCTGTCGCCAAAAAGAATTACATTGTTGGTGTCGATGTCATAAGAGCTGGCGAGTTTGGCGATGGTATCAATAGCGCAGGCAACGTCGTTATTTTGTGTCGGATAATGGTATTTGGGCGCTAGGCGGTAGTTGACCGAGGCGACCGCAAAACCAGCCGCTGTCAAACTAGAGCCGTAATAGTCAAGCAGCGAATTGCGCTTATCACCCTTATGCCAGCCACCGCCGTGGATATAAATAACTAGCGGGTACGGTGTCGTATGAGTATTGAGTAGGCTGTTGATCGGCGTGTACAAATCAAACTTCTGCTTGTCTTGGCCGGCGCAATACGGAATATCAGAGTCGACGTTAGCGACATTGCCCAGGCGTGGATGATCGTCGGTGCGGTACGACCTGTGAACATTTAGCGAGAAGACAACGATAATCATTACTACGAGCAGCAAAATCATCATCCAGCGGCGGACACGTCGGACTTGTTGGAGTTTGATTGTCATGTTTACTTCTTTCGTCGTATTTGGCGCCGCGCCGACCTTTTTTGCGGGGCGTTAGCGAGCAATTCTACTGCTTGGTCGCGAGTGATGGTTTTGGGGTCGGTGTCTTTGGGGATTTTGGCGTTTTTGCTGCCGTCGGTAACGTATGGACCGAAGCGGCCGTTGAGTACCTTGATGCCGTCGCCAAAGTCAGCGATATTTTTCTCAGCTTCGGCTTTGAGCTTGGCGGCGTATAGTTCGCGCGCTTGCTCTTGGGTGACTTCGCGCGGGTCGATATCTTTCAGGCTGACGTAGAGTTTACCGATTTGAATATATGGCCCGAAGCGGCCGACGTTAGCCTTGATATCTTGCCCGTCCTCGGTTTGGCCGACTAAGCGCGGCAACTCAAATGCGTGCAAAGCTTGCTCTAGAGTGACGGTTTCGATCTTGGCGCCTTTAGGCAGCGGTGCGAATTGCGGTTTGTCGGCTTTGTCGTCGCTTGACCCTAGCTGCAGCATTGGTCCGAAGCGGCCGAAGCGAGCAATAATTGGTTTGCCAGATTTCGGATCAATACCAACTTCCCTGTTGGCGCCGACAGTTCGGCGGTCAATATTGCCAGATTGCTCAATCAGCGCGTGGAATGGCGCGTAGAATTTCTCGAGCATGGTGTTGCGCGCCAAGCGGTCACCGGCAATATCGTCGAAGTCTTTCTCGACGTCGGCGGTGAAGCCATAATCAACGACGCGGTCGAAATGGTCGGTTAAAAAGCCGCTAATCAGCTCGCCAGCCGGCGTCGGCACAAGCTTGCCTTTGTTGGAGCCGGTCTTTTCTTGAATGATTTCGTGCTCGACCTTATTGTCGATAAGTTGCAATAAGATAACATCGCGCGGTACACCTTCGGAATCGCCTTTTTCGGCGTAGCCGCGGGTTTGGATGGTGTTCATGATGGTAGCGTAAGTACTCGGGCGGCCGATACCGAGCTCTTCAAGCTTTTTGACTAGCGTACCTTCGGTATAACGGGCTGGCGGCCGGGCGAAAACTTGGCGGGCTTCGACGCTGTGGCGCTGCAGCTGGTCGCCAGATTTGACGGTTGGCAAAATTGTGTCATCTTTACCGCCGCCATAGACGCGCAGGAAACCGTCGAACAGGACGACTTGACCTTTGGCTTCAAAGACGAGCTTGTCGTTAGTCTTGCTTGAGTTATTTTGCTTTTCCCCGTCGTTAATACTAATTGTAATTGTCGTGTTCTCTAGCTTGGCTGGCGCCATTTGGCTGGCCAGCGTGCGGCGGCGGATGAGGTCGTAGAGGCGCTGGTCATAGTCGCTGCCGCTGACTGATTCGCGGGTAATATCGGTCGGGCGAATTGCTTCGTGGGCTTCTTGTGCGCCAGCAGATTTAGTTTTGAACTTGCGGACATGCGAGTATTCAATGCCGTATAAGCGTTTGATGTAATCGGCGCTAGCAGCGATGGCCTGGCTTGACAAGTTGACACTATCAGTACGCATGTAAGTAATGCGGCCCTCTTGATATAGTTTTTGGGCGCTGGCCATGGTAGCGCGCGAGCCCATACCTAGCTTACTATTGGCCTCTTGCTGCAGAGTACTGGTGGTAAACGGCGCGGCCGGATTGCGAGTTGACGGGCTGGTGCTGATATCGGTAACGGTGAAAGTGGCGCTAGCCAGTGATTCGAGAAAAGCTCGGGCTGCATCCTCGCTGTCGAAACGCTGCTTTAGCTCGGCTTTTAGTTCTTGTTTGCCAGCGGCGAAAATGGCGGTAACTTTGAACTGCGAACTACCAGAGAAAGCGTCAATTTCGTGCTCGCGCTCGACTAGCAGTCGTACAGCTGGACTCTGGACGCGGCCAGCGGACTTGCCGCCGGGGACTTTTTGCCAGACGACCGGGCTGAGTTCGAAGCCGACAATTCGGTCGAGAATCTGCCGCGCTTGCTGAGCTTCGACTAGCTTCATATCAACGGTGCGCGGATGCTTGATTGCCTCCTCGATAGCCGATTTGGTAATTTCGTGAAAAGTAATACGCTTGGTAGTTTTGGGGTCAAGCTTTAGGACCTCGCACAGATGCCAAGCAATGGCCTCGCCTTCGCGGTCTTCATCGGTGGCTAGCCAGACGTTGGCCGCGCCGACTGATTTGACGGCCTTTTTCAATTCAGCGATTACTTTTTTCTTTTCCGGGTCAATTTCGTAAGTCGTTTTGAAGCCGTGCTGGATATCAATTGGCGGCGTGCCGTCTTTGGTTTTTTTGGCGATAGCGCGAATATGCCCCACGCTTGACAAAACATGAAAATCATTGCCGAGATATTTCTCGATAGTTTTGGCTTTGGCTGGCGACTCGACGATAACCAGATTCTTCATACTTATATAATAGTAAACCGATTTGCTAAAAATGCCAAATTAGTGCTGGTTGCTGAGAATAATAAGCCAAAGAAAATAGCCCGCCAGATGGGCCTCGCGCCGAGCCTTAGAGCTCTGACGGGCTATTTTCTAGCGGGCTTTTTAAGCCCTTTTCTGCCGAGGAGGGTCACTCCTCGGCGGTGTTGGTGGCGTCGTCGTTCACCTCCTCGTTCTCGGTCTTGGCGTAGAACTCATCGACATCCTCCTTAGGGAGGATGTCAACGAGCTGGACCTGCTCGGCAAGCCGTTCTTCCTCGAGTGGAAACTCGAAGTAGAAATCGTCGTTAGGACCCTGATAAGGGACCCGAATGTAGTACGACACGACCTTCCGGTCGTGGTGTACCGTGACCAGGTGTGGCCAGCCGGCGTCCTCAACGGCCGTCACGAACGCCTTCTCAAGGCGGCGCCGTTCGCGGGCGTCGTCCTTGATACGTTCGCTCTGCGTGGCCACCCTGAAGGCCAGGGCGACCACGAACATGCTGACGAGGATCATCCCGGCGACGCCGGGGTGCTCGGTGTTGAGCACCCTAGCGGCCATAATGATCACGAAGATCATCATGATGATCTCGGCAAAGAGCCGAGCGAGAAATTTCATGATTTCCTCCCAGAAATCACTTTCACTCAAAGCAAAAGGGCTGCTTCTTGCCCTTTTTACGAAACTTTGAGCAAAAAGCTGATATATATGTATCACATATGGACGGTGGTGTCAATAGTTTCGCAATAATTTACTATTTTTTGCAACAAAATAGCCAAAAATCCTCTTCAGGCCGCAAATCGCCAGTTTTGCTTGCCGGGCGCGTTCAATGTACGAAAGCGTTGATTTAACTGCGAACGGCAGCGATACAGCGAACGCTAAATTGCCGATACCGCGAGCAACTCTGGCGAGCTGGCTCTGGCCGGTGGTTTCGAGACGGCTACCGACTAGGTGGGCTAGCAATGAGCTGGTTTCGAGCGCTAGCGCCAATTTGCCAGAGATTTCCGGGCGTACAGTTTCATCGCCAGCTTCAACTATCGTTTTGGCGCTGGCAACGGCGTTGATTCCATTAAAAGCTGTGATGGCAGCGATTATTTCCGTTGGTGCGAGGTTTTTGCTTTTTATCTCATAAAGGATAATGGCAGTGACAGCTTTGTCTAGTCCAGCATCCAGCAACGCGCCGAAATTGCTTGTCTGCCCTGTTTTGCGGGCGACGATGCCGTCTAGAACGTCAATGAACCGGCCAGCGGCAACCTGTGCGATACCAGCAGTGGTATCAATGCGTTTGGCGCCGCGCAAGGCTAGAACCGCGCCAGCAATACTCATAGCGTTGGGGATGGTGGGGATATCAGTCCGAGGATTGAATCTTGGAATCCTTTCACGAGACTTAATAGGCATAATATCTAAGTCTACAATTATACGATGAAAATGACAAATTTGCGAAAAGCTTAAACAATATTAATTAGACAAGCGTCCACTGGTTGGCGCCGAGCGAGCGGATAGCGCCAGTTAGTTCAAGCATGGTTAGCGCAGTATTGAACTCGGTTGCTGGCAGCTGAGTAGTCTTTTGCAGCTGGTCACCGTCGCGGATACCTTGAGCGAGCTGTTCGATGATCGCTGTTTCGGCGGGTGTTGAGCCGAGCGGCAGCTTGGTTTGGTCGGTTCGCGCGTCTGGCATGGATTCTGGTGCGACAACCGACAAAATGTCGTCGAGGCTGGTGACGGGCGTGGCGCCTTGCTTGATTAGAGCGTTGCAGCCAGCGCTCTGCGGGCTGGTGATGTTGCCGGGCACGACGAAGACGTCTTTGCCTTGGGTTAGCGCGTGAGCGGCGGTATTGAGTGTGCCGCTGCGAGCACTAGCCTCGGTAATTAGTACGGCGTCAGCCAAGCCAGACACCAAGCGATTGCGTTCCAAAAAGCTCCAGCGGCCGAGGATGTACGGTTCGGTGTCATCAGTAGAATGTTCGGACAAGATTGCCCCGCCCTTTTCGACAATGCGCCGGGCAAGCGCGCTGTTGCTACGCGGATAAATATTCGGTAACTGGCTAGGTACGATGGCAATAGTGGTGCCGCCAGCGTCTAAACAGGCGCGGTGCGCTAGCGCGTCGGTACCTAGGGCTAGCCCGCTAACAATGATAAAACCGCGGCTGGCCAGGCCGCTAGCAAACTGATGCGTTACCTCGATACCGTAGCTGGTTGGCTTGCGGGTACCGACGATAGCGATGGTCGGCTGGCGTTGTTTAGGAACTTCACCTAAGTAATATAATGCTTGCGGCTTGTCGTCAATATTAGCTAATACCTTGAGATAATTGCTGCTATCTGGTGATACTTTATTGATTTTCATACAAATTCCTGTTAAAAAGTATTGACATGTTGTCAAAGGTGTGCTAATATTGGGATGATTGATTGACCCGAGGTGGTGAATCAAGCACCTTATACCCCCTATTCTAACTTATGTTAGGTTGCGCTAAAAGGCGCACGGCAGTAATCTACCCTCCACTTTCGTGCCTAGACAACTTTTTAGCGTATACTAACCCCTTTGTCCAGCGGATCACCGTATGTGTGAGGTGGATCACGTATACCCGATAGGGTGGGACGAAGGGCAGAATGGCGCTAGGTGATGCCCACCCTTACCTAGCGCTTTTTTGTTATCTAACAATATTGACTTTTCGTCATAAAAATAGTATAATGGAAGTATGACCGCTAACGACTTTAACTACGATCAGATGCGCCGCGAGGAGTGTCAAAAACTGATTCCGCGGGTGTTTCATGTCGAGATGCCAGTCGACGAATTTTTGTTTGACGATATTGAGACGGGGCGCGATTCATACGCAGTAATCTTTCGCAGCCGCGGTAGTGTGTATGCTCTGCTGATTGCCGAAAATGGCGCCGAGCAGACACTGGAGGATGTGCGCCGTATCGTCAAGAATATGGGTTTAACTGCCGAAAAGTTCTTGCCGCCAGAGGCCGACCCGCAGTATTTTTATCGCAATGGCGTGGAGCTTTTGAAAAGGGTTTATCCGTCGCTACGCCGCTGGAATTACGATGATGTGTGGATGTATAGCCGTAAGGTACCGTACAGCCCAGCCCTGGTCAAGGTAGCATCGGTCGACGGTGAGATCCGGCGCTTTAATCAACGTGGTGCGTCGTGGCAGAAATTATTAAATTATTCGTTCAGAAAGGTTCAGGTACGCTATGAATGATATTGATAAAGTATTCCCAGCGCGATACAATCGTTTGCTTAAGCTAGCAGAGGTGCGTCCGCTGCAGTTCCGGCAGCAAGCGGCGGCCGTCTATGCGGCTTGCCCGCGCTCGCTGCGGCGGATGGCGCGGCGCTTTGATCGCAGCGTGCCGATGGCGCTGGAATTTTTCTTGTCTTGGCGCGATGATTGCTTACCGCGGCTGCGTAAAATCGAAAGCGCGCCGCAGCAGAAGACGCTGATCAAGACAGTGAGCGACAATTTCTTGACAGATGATAAGCAAACTGCAACATTGTTGCAATACATAGCACAGCAGAGCCAAAGCATTGAACGAGCGCGTTTTGCAATGCAACATTATGCAGAAGGCGAAAAAAAGCTGCATCGTTTGGCGCTAGAGTTTGTTAATCAGCCGGCAGATGTTTGTTCGCAGCAGGTCGAAGTTTACGTAGATTATTTACTCTACCGTGCAGTTGCCGAGGAATTCGGCATGACAATCCGCGATCCGCAGGCGCGATTGATTAAGCGTTCATTTCAGTCGAAAGTTGAGCGCCATCAGATTCGCCGGATGACGCGCCAAGCGCGGCGGCGTTTGAACGAAATCGACGGCGCTACTGCCGAGATTGAGCAAGCGCAAAATGGCTTGGTGGCGCGGTTATTTGGCTTGAAAATTGATTATGTGTCGGTGTTGGCGGCGCGGCAAGAGTATGAAAAAGCGTTGGCGCGTCTCGGTAAAAAGTCAGCTAATAGTCCGGCCAAACGACTAGCTCTCTACGAGAAAAAGACCGAGGACCTTCGTGCGGAATATCTGGCTACCGTGCCGGGATTGGCTAATCTGTCGGACACGCAAAAAGCTGCCAAAGAAATTGACGGAGTGCTGTTGGCGGTGTTTGATCTCAGCAATGAGCAGCGCAACGATATCATGAGTTTACTCAAACGCTATCGCGAGCTGATTCGCGAGCGCGAGACGCTGCTGACGATGATTGGCGATTAGTGTTACTTTGTTGATTTTGATTCTGGCTTTGGCTTGTTTTTGCTAGCACTAGCGCTTTTAGCTAGCTGCTGTTTTTGCCGGCATTTTTGGCAAATACCCTCAAGCTCAAAATGGTGATCAATGACCAAAAAGCTGTATTTTCTGCTGAGGTAATTGATGAGCTGTTCTAATTCTGGGGTTTGGATTGGTGTAGCGTTTTGGCAGCGAATGCAGTATAAGTGGTGATGATGCGGAATGAATGGCTCGGCTAGCTCGTAGTAGTTCTTCCAACCAACGTGGACGACGTTAATGATTTTGAGATCGTTGAACGCCACCAAGGCGCGATAAACGCTGGTGCGGTTAATATCCTTGCACTTTTTTGCAATATCGCTGATAGTCAGCGGAACGTCTGATTTTTGCAGCGCGTCGAAGACTTGCTGGCGCGGTTTGGTTAGGCGCAGGTTGTGCTGTTTGAATAGATCGTCGAGGGTCATGATATTGCAAGTATACAACTTATTGCAACAAATTTGCAATAATTCGGAGGGTTTGGCATTATGAAAAGCTATGGATATGGCAATTAAAACAGTGATGAATTTGCACGATTTTGCACCATCGCCAGACGTCAATGCGGCTTTTTCTGGCTTGGTGGCGGCAGCTGTGCAGGCGACAACGTTACCAAATTGGTGTAATGATGAGGTGTGCCGCGAAGTGCAGCGCCGTTGTTCCCTATCGGAATCAGAGATGGAGATGTATTGGTCGCGGCGAATTGCCAGCTCGGCCCGTCCGCAGCAAGAGCTGGAAAAGTTTTGGTATATTGACAATTACCGCGAGCTGGTGCGGCGTGAAGTTGGCTTGCTGGGCGGGTCGGGTTTGTCCTTGACTGGCAGTAGCCGCGCGGCGATGATTGGCAGCGGTCCCCTGCCTTTGACCGCTTGGTATTTGTGGCATCAGACGGGTGTGGCGGTTGATTTGGTGGATGTGGCGCCGGCTGCTTTGGTGCAGTCGCGCGAACTAGCACGGGCGATTGCTTGGCCAGTTGGTAAGTGCTTGGTGGCGGACGGAGCGGCGGTAGCTTTGCCAGATAATGCTTACGACGTGATTTATGTGGCTGGGCTGGCGGGCGATTCAGCTGAAGCCAAACAACAAATTATTGATAATATTTTGCCAGCGCTCCGGCCTGGCGGGCGGATCATCGTGCGTGGTGCTCATGGCGCGAAAACGCTGCTATACCCAGCGTTTGACCCGAATAGTTTGCAGCGCGTGCGGCTGCTGGTCGAGTATAATCCTGACGACGATATCATTAACTCAGTATATGTGTACAAGAAAGGCTAATTATGAACGATACAATTGCATTATATCTGGTGAACGGGGCGCTGGGTGCTGGCAAAACGACGCTGGTTGATTTTTTGGTGCAACAGCCTGAGTTTGCTGGCGCGCGAGTGATTGAAAATGAGTTTGCATCGGAAAGTATTGACAGTTGCACATTAGCACAGCGCGTTGATGAGCTGGCGACAATTGCTGGCGAGTGCATCTGCTGCAGTAGCGGCGAAGAGCTGATTGATATTTTGCACAATTTTGCAATAAGCGGAAAAGCACCGGTTATCATTGAGTCAACTGGCGTCGCTAACACTCTGCGGGTGGTCGAGAAATTGCTGGCCGGTGATATCTTTGAGCAGTATGATTTGAAACAGTCGTTGTATGTCGTGGATGGAGCTGAAGCCAGGGCTGATGGCCTGGTGGAGGCGTTGCTGGCGGAAGCTCAGGCAGCGGATGTGGTATTGGTTAGTAAGCTGGATTTGCTGGCTGAAAAAGACCGCCAGCAGCTAATTGAAACATTGTTGCAACAAGGGTTGGCTAAGGTTGCTAGGCTAGATCACGGTAAATTTGACTTGGCGCGACTAGGCAGTGAGTCGCAGATTTTGGATTACTTACTGCTGCACGAGCCTGCGGAAAACGCGGCTGAGAATGTATTGAATTATAGCGTGGTTGATGTGGCTGGTTTGGCTATTGGTGCTGAAAAAATTGAGAAAATTTGGACTAATTTACGAAGTGAATATGCTTTGCGGCGTATGAAAGGTGCGGTCGCTGACGGTAGCGAAATATACCACATCGAGGCAACGCCGCAGCAAATACGGGTCACGCGCGGTGCCATTGACGAGTCATTAAAATTAGTTGTCATTGGCGAGCGGGCGCGTGAGATTACGCGCGCAGTAATTACGGAGGAACTGGGATGATGAATGGTGCGAGAGCGGCGGTCGATAAGCTACTGAATATGTATGATGACTATAAGACTTTGACAGCAAAGATTGCTGCTGCGGAGCGCCGTTTGGCGTTGGCGAAACTGAAGAATAGCGATGTTGAGCAGATACGGATAGAGCTGGACGACTTGCGGCGAGACCAGCAACGACTGTCTGACACTATGACTTTTGATACGCCACTGATTTGGGTGATGTATAAATTTGAGGCATATAAGGATGAGGTGCAGCCGATTCAAACGATGCACGATTTTCGCTTACACTGTTCTAAACCAGGCTATATTTGCACCAAGCGCTTTATATTTCTTAATGCACATTTGTGCAGTAACGGGCAACGTCCCCTGACGGACAGCGAACAATACCCCGACGAAATGCTGCTCAGTGAGATTTTTCCGCTATTAAGTGAAATCGAGCGCGATAAAAACTTCTTATCTAACTGGCGCGCGCATGAATATTATCAGGAAGATGGCGCTACTAAAAAGTGGCAAGATTATAAACCAAATAATTCGTAAGGGTCTTCTGGTTGCGGTATCGCGGTAGCGGTAGACTCGGTGATGACGTATTCAGCTTTGCCGTTAATTATTTTTTGCATCAACTTCCCTTTGATAGTTAACCAGGTGCCATCTCGGTAGCTATTCGCAGGAGTTTTTTCTACTAGGATTTTCATAGGTATGCTATCGGCGGCGCAGCAGCTGATAACGTAGCGTGCCAGTTCGAAATAATCGTAGCCATAGTTTTGTAGTGTGCCGCTCGAGACGAAACCAGTTATCGTTATGCTAGTATTGTCAAAATACGATAGTTTTTGGCAGGAGTTGAAAGCAGATCGCCAGCGGTTGATTGATACGTTCGTCTCGCCTTCCTTAGGTTTAGGAATATTGCAATAGTTTGTTTGACTGGTGGTGATAGAATTTTCTCTTTGAGTGACGCTGCTCGGTGATAACGGTTTTGGCGGCAGCAGATAGCCTGCTAGTAAAATTAGGACAGATAGACACGAGGCGAACTTGATATGGTGGAATTTGAAACGGTGGCGTGCAGTTAATGCTCCGCTCTTTAATTGCAACACTATATCAATAACCAAGAAAACGATACCTATCGTGCTCAAAATGGCAGCAAAAAGATGGTAGCGTGGATGGATGTAGAAACCGAGCTGACCGCGGCAAGCTAGCAGCAAAACGTATCCGCAGGCAGCAATTCCGCCCAATGATTTCGCCAAACTAGCCCGCATAAAGCAAGTTTACTCCTATACCTGCCGCGAACGACAATGCGAAAATTATTAACATCACCACAGCGATAAATCGCCAACGGAAAGTGGTTCGCATCAATACGATTAGCTTGATATCGATCATCGGACCGGCTAATAGAAATGATAGAATCGAGCCTGCTGTGAAACTGCGGGCATAGGCTAACGCAAAAAAGGCATCGATGCTAGAACAGATCGAGACCACGAAACTCAAGCCAATCATGGCGATAACTGATAAGATGATGTCGTTACCTACAGTGTTAATGATGGCGCGTGGTATGAAAACTTGAGTAGCGGCAGCGATGATAGCGCCGATACTTAGCATGGTTAATAGTTGCCAGAATTCGTCGCGCGAGGATCTAAGCATCTCCTTGAACTTAGAGCTGTGCTCGTGCGCGCGGCAATATTCTTTGAAAGCTGGGCGAACGATTTTATTTTCGTCCATGAAGCTGACGATCAAAGCGGTCAGTTGGACGATTATCAATGCAAAAATAATTCGCCACCAAACCATGTATGGCTGAAAACTGAAAGCGGTCATTGTTGCAATAATGGTGATAGGATTGAGAATCGGCGCGGCGAATAGAAAACTGACGACGTCGGCGGGTTTTAATC
>ERZ772993.564-NODE-564-length-17514-cov-10.579701_pt1 | contig 17514 bp, 12 predicted proteins | sample MGYA00580670_ERZ772993 | MGnify/ENA primary metagenome ERZ772993 (study PRJEB29015, sample SAMEA2737936) | human oral metagenome | biome: human oral; feature: human-associated habitat; material: dental | place: China | collected 2136 ... | reverse complement strand
AGCTCGGCCACTTGGGTGTCCCACAGCTCGATCGCGTCCGCCTTCTCGTCCGGCGTAGCGAAGTCAGTTATCTCGAGCGCCGTGGCGCCGGTCAGCTCAATGTGGTGTATGATGAACTCGAAGTAGCTCGACGCCTCCTCGTCGTCCACCCAATGGAAACGGATGCAGACCTCGGGCTCTAACTTGATGACGACCGCCTGCTCCTGCACTTTCCGCCAAGTGAAGGTGTAGGTCTGTGAATGGATATTGACGTCGTCAGCAAACCAGGACGAGAGTCCGCGCGGCGTAGTCAGATGATTCCACAAGCTGTGGTTCGACACCTTGTCGAAGATGTACTCGATATGGAACTTTTCCTTTTGCATACACATAACCTTTTGTTTTTGTGGGCGCAATATACGACAAGGCCTGCATTCCGCTCCGGGCTGCCTTGCGGCCGCCTCCCCAAGTCCGACCGGCCGCAAGGCAGGACGGCCCACCCCCGGAGCGTCGGTTCACGCCCCCCTCGATCGTCGAAATCGGCCTACTTTTGCGCCGCTCGCCTCCACGGGGCGAGCCGTAACTATTGCTATTATGACTCCTATTCAATCAACGATCCTGCGCGCCGCACTGGCGGGGTGCCTGGCCTGGGGAATGGCTGCAGGCGCTAAGGCGCAGATAAGTCTGGGGGGCACACCTCCCAGCTTCCGCTATGAACAGACGCTGCGCAGTCGAGCCGCGGCCGAGAAGGTGGCCGTGAACTTCAGCATAGCCGACGAAAAGCTGGTCGGCAGCTGGCGCGAGAGCGAGGGATTGGCGCCGCGGTGCGTCTCCCGACTCATCGACGTCAAGATGAACCCCCAGAATGCCGGCGCATGGACCACCCTCCCCGACGGCCAGACCATCTGGCAGCTGGAGATCGAGGCCGAGGGCGCACAGGCCCTGATGCTCTATTACGCCGACTTCCTCATCCCCGAAGGTGGGCGCCTCTACCTATATAATCAGGACAAATCGGAGCTGTTGGGGGCCTATACCCACGCCACCAACCCCGACGGCGGACGCTTCGCCACGGGTTTCATCTCGGGCGATGCCATCACGCTGGAATACGCTCCGGGCCCGGACGGCCGTCAGCCACGACTGGAGATCGAGGCCGTGGGGTATGGCTACAACCTGCCCGAGGGCGACCGTACGTGGCGACAAGGGGCACAGCTCCGACGGACAGCGGCCTCGTGCGAGGTGAACGTGAACTGCTCCGAGGGCGACTCCTGGCAAAACGAGAAGCGGGGCGTCTGCCAAATGATCCAACGAATCAACGACCGCGGCTACGTCTGCACCGGCGCCCTGCTGAACAATACGGCTCAGGACCTGAAGCCCTACATCCTCACCGCCACCCATTGCGGACAGGATGCCACCGGCGTCAAGGCTACCGACGAGGAGCTGCGCCAGTGGCAGTTCATCTTCCATAAGGAGTACAGCACCTGCCGCAGCGACGGGCAAACGACGCCCACGCGCAGCATGGTGGGCTGCACCCGCCTGGCCTCCACGCCTACCCACGGCGGATCGGACGGACTCTTGCTGTTGCTCCGGCAGAGCATCCCGGAGGATTACAACGTCTACTATAACGGCTGGGATCGCAGCGAGCAGGCCTCGGCCTGGGGCATCTCGCTCCATCACCCGCAGGGCGACTACATGAAGATCTCGACCTACACCCGCCCCCTGACCTCGGCTACGTTCTATGGCGAGGGTAGCCTGGAAGGTGCGCCGAATGCCCACTGGAATGCCGTCTTTGCCCAGACCGACAATGGCCACGGAGTGACCGAGGTGGGTTCGTCGGGTGCACCGCTCTTCAACAGCAGCCACCGCATCGTGGGTTCGCTGACGGGCGGCACATCGGCGTGCACAAAGCCTGAGGGCGACAACCTCTATGGCAAGCTCAGCTATCACTGGAACAAACAGGCGGGCACGGATACGCACTTCGACCGTTTCCTCGACCCCACGAACAGCGGCGTGGAGGTGCTCGATGGACGTTATCATCGCAGCGCCAGTGCTCCGAGCGGATTGAAGGCGGTCATGGATAACGGACGCGTACGCCTGACGTGGACAGCCCCGACTTCGGGTGCTCCCCGTACCTACTACATCTATCGCAACCAAACGAAGATCGGCGAGTCGACCACGACCTCCTACATCGATGCGACACCGGGACAGGGGACACTCGCCTACGCCGTGACCGCCGTCTATGCGTCCGGCAACGAGTCGAACGGCAGCACGACCCTCCTCGAACAGGTCGCCCTCAAGGCACCGACGAACGTGAAGGTGACACGCACCACCAATGGCCGGGCAGCCATCCTCTGGGAGGCTCCCGTGTACGAGCAATCCATCTACTGGGGCGGCTCGCGGGCACACTATCAGGTGAACGTGAACAATACGGGCGAGGCGCGTCCCTTCTATTTCGGCCAACGCTGGGAGCCTACGGACATTGCGCCCCTGAACCTCCGCACCATCACCGCCGTACGCTTCTCCCCCACACGCGGCAACACGTATGAAGTCTACATCTCACAAGGTCGCCGTGTCTACCGACAGGCCATCACGCAGACCTTCACCTACGGCGTGACAAACACCGTGACGCTCACCACGCCTTTCACCATCGACGGTGCCGAAGCGCTCACGGTCGCCATCTATGTGGCCCACCTCACGGCCGACGCCACCAACTTCCCCGCCGTCTGTGACGAGGGCCCCGCCATCGATGGCAAGGGCGACCTCTACTCCTTCGACGGCCACGCTTGGGAACGTCTGCACACGGGCAAGGACGCAGCGAAATTCAACTACAACTTCTTCCTCTCCGCCGTGGTCAGCTCGCGCAGGGGAGCGCAGGAAGAATGCGGCACGAATGCAGACTGTCGTTGGGCAGAAGTGCTTCCCCCGTCTGATGTTACGCCTCGCCTGCGCAGTGCACGGGTGGAGGACGTCAGCGAACGTGCAGCGCTGCGCAGTATGCAGCCCTATGCCTTCCCCGAGGTGACGGGTTACACCATCTATCGCGATCGCGCCAAGCTGGCCACCGTCGGCACCACACCGACGCGCTACACCGATCCCTCAACGCTGACGCGGACGGTGAACTATCAGGTGGCAGCTGTCTATGGTCGCAGCGAGAGCGAACCGAGCGCGGTCGTGTCCTTCACCCCGACGGCCAACGCCGAGGTGGATGCCGCTGAACCGGCCATCTACCCGAATCCCTTCGGCGATCACCTCACCCTCAGCGCCCCCGAGCGCGTCAGTCGGATAGAGATCTTCGGAGCTGACGGCCGACTCCTGCTGAAGCAAGATCACCCGGGCACGACGGTCGACACACGCACACTCCCCACGGGTGTCTACCTAATTCGCCTCACGCTGAACGATAACTCGCAACGCACGCTCCGTGGCCTCAAGCATTGACGTGACGCTCACCCCCGACGCCGACGAGTCGCTGCGCCGCTTCGTCCATTCGCTGCCCGAGAGCTTCGAGCAGGGCGGCCGGGTGATCTATCGCCAGCGCAACGAGATTCGTGTGTTTGACCTCCCGGACGGCCGCCAGATCAACGTGAAGCGTTATCGCGTGCCGCCCCTCCCCTTACGTTTCGTCTACACGTTCTGCCGTGCCCCCAAGGCTCGACGCGCCTACGACTATGCGCTGCGCCTACGTCAGGCGGGCATCGAGACGCCCACACCGCTGGCCTGCCTCATCGAACGGCAGGGCGGACTGCTCCGCCGCAGCTACTTCGTCAGCGAGCAAGTGCCCCACGACCGCAACTTCTACGAGTTCGGGCGCGGCGGCATCGACGGTCGGGAGGACATCCTCCGCGCCTTCGCCCGCTTCACAGCGCGGGTGCACGAAGCGGGCTTCCTGCACGCCGACTATTCGCCCGGCAACATCCTCTTCCGGAAGGGCGCCCAAGGCATAGACTTCTGTTTGGTCGACATCAACCGCATGCACTTTGGCCCCGTATCGGTGCGCAGTGGCTGCGAGAACTTCGCCCGACTGTGGGGCGGAGATGGGATGTTCTTCCTGTTGGCCAAAGTGTATGCCGAGGCACGCGGAGCAGACGAGGTGCAATGCACGGCGTGGATACTCTCGGCCCGACGGGCCTTCTGGCGACGCTTCGCCCGTAAGCGTCCGCTGCCTATCGCCCTGGATGATGTGGCGGCAGAGGGCCACCGGAAGAAGTTGTCCGTGATCCTTTCCACCTACAACCAGCCCGAGTGGCTCGAGAAAGTGCTTTGGGGTTACGAGGCACAGACGGATCGACGCTTCGAGGTGGTGATTGCCGACGACGGGTCGGACGACCGCACCCGAAGCCTGATCGAACGCATGCAGGGCGAGGTGACCTTCCCCATCCGCCACGTCTGGCACCCGGACAACGGCTTCCGCAAATGCGAGATCCTGAACCGAGCCATCGCAGAGGCCACGACGGGCTACCTGCTTTTCAGCGACGGCGACTGCATCCCGCGCTGCGACTTCGTGGCCGTGCACCTCGCACGCCGTGCACCAGGACGCTTCCTCAGTGGCGGCTACCATAAGCTGCCGATGGTGACGTCGAAGGCCATCACTCGAGACGACATCCTCAGCGGCCGGTGCTTCCGCAGCCCGTGGCTCAAGTCGCACGGCATGCCGCGGTCGTTCAAGAACAACAAGCTCACCGCCTTCGGCCTCAAGGAGCGTCTGCTGAACGCCTTCACCCCCACGCGCCCGACATGGAACGGGCACAACGCCTCGGGCTGGCTCCTCGACATCTTGGCTGCGAACGGCTTCGACGAACGCATGGCCTATGGCGGCGAGGACCGCGAGCTGGGCGAACGCCTCGAGAACGCAGGCATCCGTGGCCGACAGATCCGCTACTCCGCCATCTGCCTCCACCTCGACCATTCGCGCGGCTACGTCACACCCGACGCCCTCCGCTTCAACCGTGCCCTGCGCCGCGAAACACGCACCCATCGCCTGACCCGCACACCCTTCGGCATCGTCAAGGAGGAGCAGCCGAAACAGCAGCCGGAAGTATGAAGGGGGCACGTGTGCACAACCATCGGATGGGGTGTGGTAACGCCGGCGACACTGTCGCCAGGGCTACCATGGGGTGTGATAACGCCGGCGACACTGTCGCCAGGGCTACCATGGGGTGTGGTAACGCCGGCGACACTGTCGCCAGGACTACCATGGGGTGTGATGACGTCGGCGACACTGTCGCCAGGGCTACCATGGGGTGTGATGACGCCCGCAGACATTCTGCCAAGGCTACCATGGGGTGTGATAACGCCGGCAGACATTCTGCCGAGGCTATCATGGGGTGTGATGACGCCGGCGACACTGTCGCCAGGGCTACCATGGGGTGTGGTAACGCCGGCAGACATTCTGCCGAGGCTTCAGGTTACATGGAGCGCTCCCTCTGTCAAACAACCGGCGGACAGATGGGCCGCCCCGACATAGAACAATTCTCTAATTACGGCCAAAGGCCGATAACGATTCTGATAATATGATCCTATTCAACGAATTCAAGCGCGAATACGAGGCTATCCGCACCGAGATCGACGCGGCCCTGCGCCGTGTACTCGACTCCGGCTGGTACATCCTCGGGAAAGAAGGCGAGGCCTTCGAACGTGAGTTTGCCGACTACCTCGGCGTCCGCCATTGTGTGGGCGTCGCCAACGGTACCGAGGCCATCGCCCTGGCCTTGCGCGGCATGGATATTGGCCCCGGCGACGAGGTGATCACCACCGACATGACCGCCTTCGCCACCGTCACCGGCATCGTACAAGCCGGCGCTACCCCCGTCGTCGTCGACGTCCGTCCGGAGGATGGCCTCCTGGACGAACGCCTCATCGAGGCACAGATCACCCCACGCACCAAGTGCATTGTCCCCGTCCACCTCTACGGGCAGAGCTGCGACATGGACGCCATCCTCCGTATCGCACGGGCGCACGGCCTGAAGGTGATGGAGGACTGTGCACAAGCGGCAGGCACGACCTATCGCGACCGTAAGGCAGGAGGCTGGGGCGACTGCGCCGCCTACTCCTTTTACCCCACCAAGAACCTCGGCGCCTATGGCGACGGCGGCGCGATCACAACCAACGACGACGCCACGGCCGAACGCCTCCGCTCGCTGCGTAACTACGGGCAGACAGTGCGCTACCACCACGAATACGAGGGCATCAACAGCCGACTGGACGAGATGCAGGCGGCCATCCTGCGCGTTAAACTGCGCCACCTCGACGCCTGGAACGCCCGTCGGCGCGCCATCGCAGCACGCTACCGCGCTGGACTGACGGCTGTGGAATGCCTTACGGAGCATGCGTACGGTCTGCCGAACTACCACCTCTTTGTCGTCCGGGCCAAGGACCGCACCGCACTCTCCGAGCGACTGGCACGAGAGGGTGTCGGCACACTCATCCACTACCCCGTCCCCATCCGTCGACAACGTGCCTACCACGGCCCCTGCAAGGACGTGCCCCGTACCCCGACCGACGACTTCGCCGACGCGATCCTCAGCCTACCGATGTATCCCACCCTCACCGACGAGGAGGTGGACGCTGTGATTCGCGCCGTCAATCAGGCATAAATTCATCCCTAACCCTATACTGAAATGAAAAGAGTAATTGCAACCAACCAAGCGCCCGCGGCCATTGGGCCCTACAGTCAGGCTGTAGAGGCGGGCAACCTGCTGTTTGTGTCCGGTCAGCTGGGTCTCGACCCGGCTACGGGCGACTTTGTTCCGGGCGGTGTCCGCGAACAGGCCGAACAGGCCTTCCGTAACCTCCGCGCCATCCTCACCGAAGCCGGATACACGCTGGCAGACGTGGTGAAGGCCACCGTCTTTCTGGTCGACATGAACGACTTCGCCGTCGTCAACGAGGTCTACGCCGCGCAGTTTGCCGGCATGGATTGTCCCGCACGGTCGGCCATCGACGTGTGCAAGTTGCCGAAGGGCGGTCTCGTGGAGATCGAGGTCATTGCCGCGCACTGATCCCGCTCTCGCTGCGTCCGACAGCACAGAAGAAGGGGGTATGTCCATTCATTTGGACATACCCCCTTTCGCGTCTGTAGACTGAGGCCGAAACGGTCAGAACTCCAGCTCCAACCCGATCATTAGCTCTTCGGGATCGAAGCGTATACCGAAGCCATCGTGCCCGAGGCCTGGCTCTTCACCGGAGAAGTAGCCACTGCGGTAGCCGAGAAAACCGAAGCGAAGGCAGAGGCACAGTCCCTCGGTCAGATCGACACAGCCACCGGGGCGGATACCGACCTCGAAGCCGTTGCGACGCTCCACCGATCCGCCCTTGCGCTCCTCGGCAAAGTTGACTCCCGCGCCGCCATCCATGAACAGGTTGAAAGGCCCCCGATGCATGTAGTAGCAGCGCACGAAAGGGGAGATCTTGAAGGCATTCTCTACGCTGCGAGCAGGGCCTTCGCCTGCCGACCCGTGCTCATAGCCGAGAAGGAGGCCTGTGCCCCAGGTGTCGTTGAAGAGATAGCCGATCTCGGGACTAAAGTCGAAGGTGGTCGTTCGCTCCTTCGTGTTACGCCAATAGGTCAGTGCACCACCGGCGAAAATGCGCCCTTCGTGGTCGTGATCATGCGCCTCTGTGGGGCGCCCAAGCTGTGCGTGCGCCACCGAAGGGGTGACGAGGGCCAGTAGGACAAGCAGCCCTACGAGGCACGTCGGCCGACGGCCGAGACGAGTAGTAGTTTTTCGTTCTTTTCATCATGTGTGTAGTATAAAATGGGTTTGAAATCTTCGGATGAATCAAAGGGAGGCTATCGGGAGCCGATCTAATCACAGACAATTCGCCATCACAACGTCTTGCCCTCGCTCAGCTGGATGGCCTTCTCGTGTTCGCCCACGATCCAGACGATGTCGCCCGGCTCGAAGACGGTGGAGGGCGGCGGATTCTTGAGCGACGTGTCGCCGCGCTCGATACCGATCACGAGGCACTGCGATTTGTCGCGGATGCCGGACTCACGGATCGAGCGGCCCACCAGTCGCGAGCCCTCCACGACGATGAACTGCTCGATGTTCATCTCCTTCCGCGTCTGTTTACGGCGTGCTTCGGCGGCCTTGTTGTAGCGGTCGGTCACGTATTGCAGGAAGCGCTGGATGTCGGCATCGGAACCGACCACGACCACCTTGTCCGACGGGTAGAGGCGCTCCTCGCCGCCGGGGATATTGATCCGCCGACCGCCGCGAATGATGGTCACGACATTCACGTTGCACTTCCGACGGAAGTCCAGCTCTTTCAGCGTCAGCCCTACGCTGGGCGAGTCGGGGCGGATCTCAATATCCGTCAGGTGGAGGTCACGCTCCAGGAGGTGGTTGGCGAAGTCACGCCGCACGGGTGCACGCCGATCCTTCTCGGCCTCACGCGCCGAGAGGTTGCTGACGAAATGTTGCTCGATGAGGATCGACCGTGCCTGGACGCCCTTCGAAAACAGGATGACGAGCACGACGCTCACCGTGATCGCGGCCTCCCACAGCGGATTGGTGTGCAGCAGCATGGCCGTAGGCACCTGCACCAAGGCCAGCGCCAGGACAATGCGCAGCGCAATGAGCGAAACGAGCGGACCACGGTTGTATTTATTGTCGCTCCAGAGCCGCTGGAAGGCCTCGGAGCGATTCTTCTTCATCATAATGGCCCGCAGCAGCGGCGCCATGAGCAGGAGCAGCGCCACAAGCGATACCAGTCGGCCGTTGAGCCCCGGGAGCAGGCGGCAGATGAGCGGCACAGCGAATTGCAGCCAGACGAAGAGCAGCACAAGCGTCACGGCCAAGTAGACGCCCACAAACCGACTGACGGCGCGCAGGAACTGTCGCCATTCGCTCTGCTGGCGGATGGTGTTCGAGCCCGAGGCGTAGCGGTCCAAGAAGCGGATCCAGCTGGCGGGCAGGCCGCGCTCCAGGCGGGCATAAGCCGGATCGGCCAGGCGGATCATGTAAGGCGTGAAGAAGGTGGTGACCACGGAAACGGCCACGATAATGGGGTACATATAGGGCTGCATCACCTTCAGCGCTATGCCTTGCGAGGCAAGGATGAAGGCGAACTCACCGATCTGCGTCAACGAGAAACCGCTCTGGATGGCCGTCTTCAGCGGTCGGCCCGAGAGCAGCACGCCGCATGTGCCGAACAGTAGCTGACCGACCATGACGACCGCCGTGAGGATGGCCACGTACCACTTATATTCCCACAACACCTCGATGTCGATCAGCATGCCCACGGAGACGAAGAAGATGGCCCCGAAGAGGTCTTTCACCGGTTTGACTAACCCCTCGATATGCTCCGCCTCGACCGTTTCGGCCAGGATGGCGCCCATCATGAACGCGCCCAGGGCCGACGAGAAGCCCATCGCGTTGGCGATATACACCAGCCCGAAGCAAAGCCCGATGCTGACGATGAGCAGCATCTCGTCGGTCAGGTATTTCCGTATCGCCCGGAGGATCGTGGGGATGAAATAGATGCCAAACACGAAGCAGCCCACTAGGAAAAGCACCAGTCGGCCGATGTTCATCAGCAGCTCCTCGCCCTCGAACGAGCGGCTGACGGCCAGCGTGGAGAGCAACACGAGCATGAGCACGGCGAAGATGTCCTCCACGATCAGGATCCCAAAGACGACGCCCGTAAACTGTCGGTTGCGCAGCCCCATCTCGTCGAAGGCTTTGAAGATGATCGTCGTGGACGACATGGAAAGCATGGCGCCGAGGAAGATGCAGTTCATCCGATCCAGCCCGAGGGCCGAGCCGACCATGTAGCCGACGAACATCATGCCGATCAACACCGTGGCGGCGCCCACCGTGGCCGTGCCCCCGACTTTCATCAGCTTCTTGACGCTGAAGTCGAGCCCGAGGTTGAAGAGCAGGAAGATGACGCCGATCTCGCCCCATGTGTCGATGCTCGACACTTCGCGCACCGTCGGCAGCACCTTGACGGCTGGCCCCGCCAGCACGCCCGCCAACAGGTAGCCCAATACGAGCGGCTGTTTGAGCCATTTGAAAAGCAGGGTGGTCAGGCCCGCAGCAATGAGAATAACGACCAAATCGACAATAAGCGCAGGTAAATGCATAGGGTTTGGAGTCAAATTCTAATGTACGGGCGCAAAGTTAGGACGCATCGGGGGTGCGAGCGGTGTCTTTAGGTGTGTTTTTGGGTCTGTTCACGGCCAAAAACGGCGTCTGCGGCGCATTTTCTCTCGCGGTTTGGAGCCAGAATCCGGTCTGCGGGGCGTAGTTTGGATGGGGATAAAGCCAAAATCCGGCCCGTGGGGGCGTTTCTTCTTTGCTGTACATCCAACCTGTCTCTCTCCTCATCTCTCATACATTAAGCAATACACTAACTATCTACCATCTCATTCACACCTCCACCTCGCGAATCTATACCCTGTATCACAGCCTACGTCTCCGCTTTATTCAAAACAGCTAACCACCTACTTTGGCGCACCTCCGATCTCGTTCAAAAGCACAAACCTGTTTATGAATCACGCATCGCGCCACGATCAATACCATTATTCACTTACATTTTACCCTCTTGATTACAATCAAAAGCTATTTCGAGTTACATGATTGTGCCTTTGGTCCTACTTAAAAGCACTTTCATGTTACAGGTTAGATCTATTGATCGCGATCAATGAACCGAACCAGTAAAAATATAGGGCTACCGACTGAAGACGATAGCCCTAAAATAATACGTCGATCCATGATCGCGCATAGGGTGCTTTTATTTCAACTCAAAGGTTTGCAGGATGCGCTGCCCCGTGACGGCTTGCTCGCCATCGTTTCCCTCCTCGCGACTGAACGCAAGCAGGTAAGCCTTTCCGTTGATGACCCACACGTAAAGCTCGTTCGTCGTCACAATGTCCAACGCAGGTCGCTGCGTATAGACCAAACGGCGCCCCACGTGACCGGCCCACTCGACGCGCTCATTCTTTGTCACCTGAACTTGTAGGAGTTTGATGGCCTCTTCGACGTAGCTATCGGCATCGTATTTCCCATTGGGTAATACCTCCACGACGAGCGACACATTCTCGCGGAAGCGATCCCCGTCGCTCTCCGCCGGGGCATAGAGATAAAAGACAGCGTTCTCGCTCTCGGGCTGCAGCGTCCAGTCGCTCGGATAGCGTATGCGGCACTCGGCACGATCGATGGTCTTCCACGCCGCAGAGTCAGCGTATTGCCGAGCGGCCTCACGGGCCGCCAGATCCTCTTTATCTATCCGCGCACCTCCGCCGCATGCAGTCAAGCAGATGGCCAGAACAGCCACATCCAGTATCGGGGCTAGCACCCGGAATTTGGGCGTAAACCCATGTAGCAACGCGCCCGGGACGCCGTTTTTGGGCATGAACCGACCGAGCAACGCGCCCGGGACGCCGTTTTTAGGCGTGAACCCATGTAGCAACACGCCCGGGACGCCGTTTTTAGGCGTGAACCGACCGAGCAACGGCCTGGGGAGAGGGTTTTCAGACATAATCATGAAGAAAAAGGGGGTGAAAAAAAGCGAGGCGGCCGGGCCCTTCACGGGTGCGCGCCGCCTCTAATTCTTTTAGAAAACGAGATCGGCCGAGGCCGTCTCTAATGAATTGTTTCTGTTATCGCACGAGGTTCGTGAAGGCCGCGTCCTTGGCGTACTTAGCGAACTCCAGGTCGTTGGCAGCCTCACGGGCCAGGGATTTCTTCTTGCTGATGGCCGCCTTGAGGTGGCTGATGACGCCGGCAGCGTCATTCGTGCGGGCGGAAACGATGGCCTTGAGGTAGTCCGTCGTTGCGTCCGGGCGAGTGACGGCGTTGAGGGTCTGCGAGGCCTTGCTGTAGTCCTTGGTGAGGATCTGGGCCAGGGCGGCGTTGTTCGTCTTGGCTGCGCCGAACGAGCTGACGGCCTTGGCGTAGTCGCCCTGCTCGAGGTAGAGCATGCCGAGGGCCTCGCCAAGCTCAGCCACGTCAGAGGCGCCGCCGATGAGCTGCTGCGCCTTGTCGCGCTCGCCACGGGTGAGGGCCAGGAGGCCGAGGTTGATGTTGGCAGCGCTGTTTTGCTGCACGCTGTTGGACTTGTTGAAGAGTTCCTCAGCCTTGCGGAGGTCGCCGGCATAGTAGCGCTGCATACCGATGTTGTTCCAGGTGCGGCAGTCGTTGGGGAAGAGCTCGGAGGCCTTGGTGTAGATCGCCTCACGGTCGACGTCGTTCGTGGTCAGGGTGGCGGCGTAGAGCAGCTCCTCGACGTTGAGCGCTTTGGGGTTCGACTGGGCCAGGCGGCTGATCTCCTCGTCCGATTTACCGATGATTTCGATGTTGGCCGTCAGGCGTGAGCGGCGCAGCTTGGGCAGGATCTCGTCGGCCAGGGAGCGGAAGACGGTGGAGATGTTCTTGATCTCACGCTCGCGCTGCTCGGGGTCGGAGTACATGGAGAGGACGCGGAGGACGAGGTCTTTGTCTTGCAAGTTCGACTTCGAGACGAGCTCCTTGAAGCCCTCCCAGTCCTGCGCCGTGTAGTGTGCGCCGACGGGGACGTCGATTTTGCGTTTGTTCAGTTCGCCTTTCAGGTAGCGCGTCGTGTTGGCTTCGCGTCGCTCGGCCAGCGATTCGTTGAGCGAGAGTCCGCCGTCGGGTGAGGCGTAGGCAGAGACTTCGACAGAGACGTTTTGGTTGGCGGCATCGTTGGCTTTCTTCACGCGATCCTTCCAGTCCTTCAGTTCGCCCTTGCTCAACTCATTGGAGCGGAGTTCGGCCTGCTGGATGAGGAAGAGGATGTTGGCGTCGTAGGCCTCCTTGATGATGCGTTGGAACTTGTCGGCACCGACGGCGGGGTTGGCCGTGGCGGCGGTAGCCAGCGCTGAGGTAGCGATCACGCCGTCGGCTATTTTGATGTCGGGCAGTCGGGACGACTTGTTGCCGATCTTCACGTCGAAGGTCAGGTAAAGCTCCGATCGCTTCATCTCGGGTTTATACTTGAAAGACGACTTCATGGTGACGTTGCCACCCGTTGCGTAAGCGACCACTTGGTTGTTGGCACGCACCTTTTCGCCTTGGAAGGTGTAGGCTGTGCCCCACGTTTCGCCACCGGGATAGCGGAGCACAGGCGTGATGGTCAGCGTAGCGTTTTTCTTGAACCACTTGGCGGGATAAGCGATACTAATCGTGACGGGCACTTGTCCGCCGACGACCTCTAAAGGCTGCGGATCGGCCTGGATATACTGCGCCGAAAGCGGCTTGAGCTTCCCCGAGCAGGAAGCGAGTGCCATGAGAATGGCGGCCATTACAAGGAATGGCAAGAAGTTCTTTTTGCTCATGATTTTCTCTGTGAGTGTGTGATTGATGTGTGTATTGTTATTGTGTATCTCTCTTATGAGTGTCCCTTCCCCCTGATTTTGGGAGCGCAAAGCTAAGTGAATAACTAAATTCTAATAACGGAAGTTGGATGGGCGCAGGCAGCTGTGCGACGGTCGGCCGAGAGGCTGGAAAGCTCCGCGGCGGCCTTGCGCCCATCAGGCTCCTCGCAGGGCCTCAACGGATCGAAACTGAAAGGCGGCCTTTGCTGTCGGTTTGTTACCGCACGAAATGCTGTTTAGACGAGATCGTAAGCTCGTTAAAAAATCCGCAGATCAGGCTTGTTTTATTCATGGCAAAGTCTTTTCCTTTGCCCCATCCTCAATCAAATAATAATGGAACAAAAAACTATCGTAACAGGAGTGATCGGTGCTGACGCGCATGCTGTCGGCAATAAGATCATCGCCTTTGCGCTCCAGCAGGCCGGCTTCAAGGTCGTCAACCTGGGCGTGATGGTGGCACAGGAAGAGTATATCGAAGCCGCGTTGGAGACTAACGCAGACGCCATCCTCGTTTCGTCGCTCTATGGGCACGGCGAGATCGACTGCAACGGGCTGCGCGAGAAGTGTGACGAGGCCGGTCTGAAAGACATCCCCCTCTTTGCTGGCGGCAACCTCGTGGTGGGTAAGCAGAACTTTGAAGACGTTGAAAAGCGCTTCATGGCGATGGGCTTCAATAAGGTTTATCCCCCGGGCACAGCCATCGAGACAACGATCCAAGACCTGCAAGCACTCCTCGAAGCACGCGAAGCCGCTGCGGCCGCTCAATAAGCATTCTTCCCCCACACTCTCATTCAACGATGAAATACCTTACTGTCGATTTCGGGTCTACGTACACGAAATTGAGCGCCATCGACGCTGATCGCGGTTGTGTGGTGGCCACTGCTGCGGCCTTCACCACGATCGACACGGACGTGCGTGTGGGCTTCCGCAACGCACTGGCCCGACTGGAGGAGTCGCTCGGCGAACCGTTTGCGTACGACGAGCTGCTCTGCTGCAGCAGTGCTGCGGGCGGGCTGAAGATGGTCGCATTAGGGCTGGTGCCTGAGCTGACATCCAAGGCGGCCCGTCTGGCGGCCTCCAGCGCTGGCGCCAAGGTGGTGAAGACGTACGCCTTCGAGATTTCGAAGCAGGAGCAAGACGAGATCTACCGTATCGACCCCGACTTGGTGCTGCTCTGCGGTGGCACAGACGGCGGCAACAAGGAGGTGATCGTGGCCAATGCCCGACGCCTCTGCGCCATCGATCGCAACTTCTCCGTCATCGTGGCTGGCAACAAGTCGGCCTCGTACGAGCTGGAGGAGGTCTTTGCGGCGTCGAACAAGAACTATGTGATCACGGACAATGTGATGCCGGAGTTTAATCGGCTCAACATTGCGCCGGCCAAGGAGAAGATCAAGGAACTCTTCATCAGTCGCATCATCGAGGCCAAGGGGCTGACGCGTGTGCAGGAAATGACGCCGCACCGCATCATCCCTACGCCGCTGGCGGTGATGAACGGCTGCGAACTCTTCAGCAAGGGCACGCGCAAGGAGCCTGGCATGGGCGATCTGCTGGCTATCGATATTGGCGGCGCCACGACGGACGTCTACTCGATGACGGACGGTAAGCCGACGATCGACGGCGCCGTGACGAAGGGTCTGCCAGAGCCGTATGCCAAGCGTACGGTGGAGGGCGATCTGGGCATGCGTTACAGTCTGTCGTCGCTGGCCGATGAGCTGGATCTCGACGCGGTGGCCGATGCGGCTGCAGCCGGACGCGATCAGGTGGAGGCGTGGGTGCACCGCTGCACGGAGCATCCGGACACCTTGGCGGAGTCGGGCAGCGTGGAGCAACGCATCGAGGAGGAGCTGGCACGCGGTGCCATACGCCTCGCGGTGGAGCGCCATTGCGGCGTCTACCAGACGGTCTACACGCCGTGCGGACAGTTGTTCGCGCTGACGGGAAAAGACCTCGCCGATGTGGCCTACGTGGTCGGTATCGGCGGCGCCATCATCCACAGCGAACACCCGGATTACATCCTCGAGGGTTCGAAGGCCGACGCGAGCGACTTCACCTACGCCAAGCCGCAGCACCCGTCCTACAAGTTAGACCGGCGCTACATCTTCGCCTCGATGGGGCTGCTGAGCGCCGTCAATCCGGAGCTGGCGCTACGCATCATGAAGGCAGAGATCATATAGACTTTGTATAGCGGCGCATCTGCTGCGTTGCCTGCGACACTCGGTGTTCGGTCATGTACTAAAGTACACTCCCTCCACCTCGGTCTTGGACGCCTTGCATCTGCACTACTCTGCGCAGCCTCAAGCAGGCACCTGTTTAGCTTCGCGCAGATTGCGTAGCCCCAAACAGGCACCTGTTTACCCTTGCGCAAATTGCGTAGCCTCAAACAGGCGCCTGTTTGGCATTACACAAAATGCAGGACTCTAAACAGGCACCCGTTTACCCTTACACAACTCAACACCTCAACAACTCAACCGGCGAACGCCAGCGAGCCTCAACACCTCAACAACTCAACACCTCAACAATTGAACGACTCAACCCGCTTGAGCCCCATCCGTGCGGCGCGGTCGTACATGAACTGAAGGGCGGCGTCGCGTTCGTTGGGGATCACGCCGTCGAGGATGGCGTTCTTGATCGCCTCCTTGAGCACGCCTACGGGGCGCGACGGAGCGAGTCCGAACGCCGCCATGATCTCCTCGCCCGTGACGGGCGGCTGGAAGTTGCGCACGCGGTCCTTCTCCTCGATCACGGCCATCTTCTCGCGCACCAGGCGGAAGTTGTTCAGGAAGCGGCGCACCTTCTCCGGGTTCTTGCTCGTGATGTCCGCCTCACAGAGCGTCATCAGGTTGTCCACATCGTCGCCCGCCTCGAAGAGCAGGCGCCGCACGGCCGAATCCGTCACCTCGTCGTCCGCCAGGCTGATCGGCCGCATGTGGAGCAGCACCATCTTTTGCACAAACTTCATCTTCTCGTTCATCGGCAACTTCATCCGTCGGAAGATGCGCGGCACCATGCGTTCGCCCACCAGCTCGTGGTTGTGAAACGTCCACCCGAGCTTGTAATCGAATCGCTTCGTGGCCGGCTTACCGATGTCGTGCAGCAGCGCCGCCCAGCGCAGCCAGAGGTCGTCCGAGGTGCGGCTCAGCCGGTCGACGACCGTCAGCGTGTGTGCGAAGTTGTCCTTATGGCCGATCCCTTCGCGCGTCTCTGCCCCTTTGAGCGCGCATAGCTCGGGGAAGATCAGCGCCAAGAGTCCGCATTGATCCAACAGCTCGAAGCCGATCGAGGGCTTGGGCGAGAGCACGATCTTGTTCAGCTCGTCGGCGATGCGCTCCTTGGATATGATGGCGATGCGTTCGCGGTTGCGGGCGATGGCGTCGAAGGTCTCCGGATCGAGGTCGAAGCCCAGTTGCGAGGCGAATCGCACGGCGCGCATCATGCGCAGCGGGTCGTCGCTGAAGGTCACGTCCGGGTCGCGCGGTGTGACGATGCGCAGCGCCTCCAGATCGTCCAGCCCACCGAAGGGATCGACCAATTCGCCGTATCGCCCATCGTTCAGGCAGAGCGCAAGGGCATTGATGGTGAAGTCGCGTCGGTTCTGATCGTCCTCTAAGGTGCCATCCTCGACAATCGGTTTGCGGCTGTCGCGGCGGTACGACTCGCGGCGAGCCCCGACGAATTCGATCTCACAGTCGCCCACTTTCACCTGTGCCGTGCCGAAGTTCTTGAACACGGAGAGGTGTGCCCCCCGTCCCAGCCTTCGCGCCACGGCCTTTGCCAGCTCGATGCCACTGCCGACGGTCACCACGTCGATATCCTTCGAGGGTCGCCTAAGGATCAAGTCGCGCACATAGCCACCGATCACATACGTCTCCAGCCCCAGCCTGTCGGCCTCCTCCCCGATCATCGGGAAGGGTTGTCCGGCCAGTGCCTCCGCAATATCTTCTTCGTAATACATCATCTGTCTGTCGTTTTCAAAGGGTGGCAAAGATAGATGCCACCCTTGCCACGGATGAAAGCCCAGTCATGAGTTACCGCAGCGTGACGCCAGCTTCGGCGCAACGGGCCACCATCACTTCGGGCCAGAGCGCAGCCTGTACCTCGCCGATGTGGGCGCAGCGCAGCAAATACATACAGAGGCGTGACTGACCGATGCCACCGCCCACTGCGGGAGGCATTTCGCCGGCTGCCAGGGCGCGGTGGAAGGG
>ERZ772993.563-NODE-563-length-17636-cov-15.648882_pt1 | contig 17636 bp, 9 predicted proteins | sample MGYA00580670_ERZ772993 | MGnify/ENA primary metagenome ERZ772993 (study PRJEB29015, sample SAMEA2737936) | human oral metagenome | biome: human oral; feature: human-associated habitat; material: dental | place: China | collected 2136 ... | reverse complement strand
CGCCGGCCCCCATGCGGGGGCCGGCGCGCTCCGGCATGCGTCATCTCAGCTCAGGCGCGTGACCTTCACAGAGTCGACATTGAGGTTGATCTGCTCCGGACCGGCCGATCCCGACACGTAGGTCGTGAAGCCGATCGAGCCGGGTGCGGCCAGAGAGGCGTCGGTGTCGGTCTTGTCCACCTGCCACTCGCCGGGCTCGGAGTCGCCGATCCAGGCGCGGGCGCGCACGGCAGTGGACTCGGCGCCGTCGAGAGCGAAGCGCAGGTGGAGGGGCTGACCCGCCGTGTAGGTGCCCACGTTCGCCGTGCCGATCACCGTGTCGGTGCCGCCGGAGTTCTTGGTCACCGTCATCGTCACAGCACCATCAGCGGCGACACGGAAGTCCGCCTGGTAGCGGCCCGCCTCCGTCTGACGACCGATGTAGGAGATGTAGGCGCCGTTACCGGTCGCCAGCCCGTCCAGGGACAAGTCGACCTGCGACTCGGTGGAGGTCGAGTTGATCACCTGGGAGTGGACCGACGAGGACGAACGGGCGCCCTTCATCGCGATCACACCCTTGGAGTTGGCGGTGGAGAAGTTGCTACGACCCCAGTCGATCGCCCATTCTCCGCCCTTGGCGGCCGAGCCCCAGCCCGTCTGAGTCTCCCGGTCGAAGGAGTCATCGAGGAAGGCCTGGCCAACAGCGACGTCACCCGGGTCGGGCTCGGGCTCCGCAGGATCGGTGCCCGGCTCACCGGCAGCCGTGACGCTCACCCAGTCCGAGTAGGTCGAGGCGCCCCACGGGTCCTCCACGACGACGCGATAGCGGTGAGAGGAACCGTACTTGACCTTGTCAGTGGCGGTCAGCTGAGGCAGCTCCCAGAAACCGGCGGTCGCCTTCTGGGTCGAGACCGGCTCGGAGTCGGTGGTGTCGCGGTAGACCTTGTAGGTCAGGGTCTTGTCGTCACGATCCCAGTTGGCCTGGAAGGAGAGGTTCACAACCCCGGGCTCGCTCGAGTCCGCCGTCACCTTGTAGGCGCCGCCCTTCGTCTCGGGGCCCATCTGGTTCGGGGCGATCTCACGACGGGCGAAGCGTACGAGGCCCTGCTGCCCACCGCCGTTGACAGTGGTGAACTCACCGCCGTAGACGACGTAGTCCTTGTTGCCCTCAACGGTCCAGGTCGACTGATTCATGCCGGTGAAGCCGCCCGAGTTGAAGACGGGGTAGAAGTTGAGGTTCTCGGGAGCCGGCTGGCCCTGGTGGTCGGCGTAGCCGGGGGCCGTGTTCGGCAGAACCGTGCCGGTGGCCTTGTTCGTGAAGGCGACGGCGTTGTGGAACGTCGAAGTGCTGTTGGGCAGCCCGCCGATGTTGGAGCAGTCGTGCGTGTGGCTGGAGGCGTAGACGACATCGCCCATGGGCTGGACGTCGTAGGTGTCGCCGTGGCAGTCGGCCAGGTAGGCCAGCTCACCGGTGGTCCAGTCGGCACGGAACATGCCCTCGATATTGCCCAGCCTGCTGTTCATGGAGTACGCCGTGCCGTAGAGCCCCTGGCTATCGGCGCGCAGGCTCATGATGGCGGCCTTGTTGCCGGCGTTCTTCACCACGGAGTTGATTGCATTGTTCCGCACGCTGCCGTCGTTCTCCAGGATGGCCATGCCATAGCCAGGCTCGGAGGAGCCGTTGACGGAGCTGAAGCTGCCGCCGATGGCCACGCCATTGCCGTCCGGTGCGGCTGCGATCGCCTGCACGGAGTAGTCGGCGACCTCGGGGGCGAAGTCCTTCAACGTGCGCGAGCCCAGGTCGAAGGCGGCCATCCGGTAGCGGGGCTGGGAGTTGACCTCGGTGAAGCTTCCTCCGATGTAGAGGGTCGAGCCGTCCGCAGAGACCTCCACGGCCTTGACCGCGGTGTTGGTGCCCAGGCCCAGCCGCTGGCGGGAGCCATCGGCCGCCGAGACCGCGCCCACGCGGTAGGTGTTGGCGCCGTTGAGCTTGGTGAAGTTGCCCCCGATGTACAGGGTGGAGCCATCGGGGGAGGCCGTGATGGACTGCACATTACCGTCGGTGGTCGGCGCCCAGTCCAGCAGCTCACCGGTGGTGATGTCGTAGGCCATCAGGTTGCTGCGCGACTGCTCGCTCTCACCAGCGGCCGCGCCCGCGGGACGCGCGGAGGAGAAGGTGCCGGCAACGTAGACCGTGTTGCCGACGACCTCTTGGTCCCACACCACGCCGTCACCGATCTGGGCGGTGGGCAGGGCGTCCGCGGAGACCGTCTGCGGCCCGGTCGGTTCGGCCGGCTCGCCCGGCTTCTCCGCGCCGCCGCCCTGGTCACCGGGCTGCTGGCCGGGATTGTTCTGGTCCCCGCCCTGGTCGCCCGGCTTCTGACCGTTGTTGTTCTGGTCGCCGGGCTGCTGGCCGGGATTGTTCTGGTCGCCCGGCTTCTGGCCACGGTTGTTCTGGCCACCGGGGTTGTCGGGGTTGTTCTGGTCGATGGGCGCCTGCTGGTCCGCCGGGCCCTCCATGGACCCATTGGAACCTTCAGCGCTGGCGCTCGATACCGGAAGCAGGCCGGCGCCGAGCAGGAGGACAGACAGAATGAACGCGGGTATCGATGTGCGCAAGTGACGAGGCACGAGGCGGCTCCATCCAAGATATCGGCACCCATTGGGGTACAGGCGCCTTGGTTGTGTGGGAACTAGGTTGGGGGAAGAACGACGCCCTCTGCCCAGGTAGAGAGGACGACGCGGGAATATGTGGAAGACGTTACCTCATTGATATGACTATGTGGAAGCTATGAAGAGACGACATCCGATGAGCGCCGCCTTCAGGACTGCTTCAGGGGCACTTCAGGACAGTATCAGAACGGCTTCAGGACTTCTTCAGAATCTCAGCAGGGTGTCGTTCAGAACGCCGTTGGAACGCCGTCAGGACGTCGGAGCCTCCCCCTGGAAGACGGCCGCACGCGAGCCGGCGCCGGAGTCGACGACGACACTGACGGAGCCGCGTTGGTCAACGGGGACAACGAATCCGTACTCCAGGACGACGGCATCTCCGGGTGCGATCGAGGCGGGAACCGCGTCGGAGGCGCTATCGACGGGGGAGGCCGGCACCGCATCCGCACCGTACGTGAGCGTTACCACAAGTCCACTCAAGGACAAGTCGGAGCCTGTGGAATTCCCCACAGTAACCGGGACGACGATGCCCGACCCGCCGATCTCACCGGGGCCGGCCTCGAGATCGGTGGCCCTCAGCGCGCCGATCTGCACAGCCAGACCATCATCGAGAGCGGCGGCCTGGTCGAGGCCCTGAGCCGGGAGCTCGTCGCCCCCCTGGTCCTCGGATTCGTTGGATTCGTTGGAATCCTCAGTTGCCGCAGGCTCCGACTCGGTTGCCGCGGGCGAGGGCGAGGCCGGGGTCGCAACACTCGGCACGGAGGTCGGATCGGGGGTTCCGGAGGAGTCGGTGGCCTCCGCGGTGGCGGAGGGATCGTCGGAGGGTTTGGAGTGGGAGCAGCCGGCGATCAGGGCAATGGGGAGAACAGGAAGAAGGGCAAGAGCTGCAATACGTACAGGTCTGATCATTGGCGCAGGATAGGCGCTTTTCGCATTGCACGCACCGTTGTCGTCGCCGTCGTCACCGCCGTCGCCACCGCCATCGGCACCGCTGCCGTCACCGCCGCGATAGCCTTTCCGCACCATCCCGTTCCCGCCCCACGGAAGGCCCACCGTGACCGTCTCCACCCCCCAGAGCCTGAGAATCGCGATGATCGGGACCCGCGGCGTTCCCGCACGCTACGGCGGCTTCGAGACCGCGATCGAGGAGGTCGGCCGCCGCCTGGCCGACCGGGGCCACCGCGTCCTGGTCTACTCCCGCAATCCCGACGCCTCCACTCCCCTGCCCCGGTTCTACAGAGGCATGCGCGTGATCGAGCTGCCCGCCATGCGGCGCCGCAGCCTGGAGACCCTCTCCCATACCGGGGCCTCGATCGCGCACCTGCTGCCGAGAGTCCACCCGGACGTCGCCTTCGTCTTCAACGCCGCCAACTCACCCTTCCTGCCCGCACTGCGCGCCGCCCGCATCCCGGTGGCCACGCATGTGGACGGCCTGGAGTGGAAGCGCGGCAAGTGGGGCCCGACCGGTCAGCGCTACTACCGCGCCGCGGAGGCCGCCGCCGTCCGCTTCTCGGACGCCCTGATCGCCGACGCCCGGGGCATCGCCGACTACTACGACCAGGAGTTCTCCGCCCCCACCGAGCTCATCGCCTACGGAGCCCCGCAGGTGCCCACGCGCACCGACCGGCTGCCCGAACTGGGCCTGGAGGCGGGCGGCTACCACCTGGTCGTGGCGCGCTTCGAGATCGAGAACCACGTCGACGTCATCGTCGACGGCTACACCCGCTCGTCGGCCCGCCGCCCACTCGTCGTCGTCGGCTCCGCCCCCTACTCCGATGAGCACACCCGCCGGATCGAGTCCCTGGCCGACGCGCGCGTACGGCTCCTGGGCGGGATCTGGGACCAGGAGCTGCTCGACCAGCTGTACGCCGGGGCGCTCATCTACCACCACGGCCACTCCGTGGGCGGCACCAACCCGTCGCTGCTGCGGGCCATCGGCGCGGGAACCGCCGTCGACGCCTTCGACGTGCCCTTCAACCGGGAGGTCCTGGGCGACGCCGGCCGCTACTGGTCCGACGCCGACGACGTCGCCGCCCTGGTCGCCTCCGCGGAGGCCGACCCCGCCGCCCACCTGGAGCGCGGCGGCCTCTCGCTCGAGCGCGCCCGGCTCTACGACTGGGATGAAGTGGCCGACCGCTACGAGGCGCTGGCCCGACGACTGGCCGCTCAGGGCCCCTCCCATCACCGTCCCAGCGGCAGGCGCGCGGGGGTGATCGGATGAGCACCATCCTGGTCGCCCACCCCTCGCCCGACCTCTACGGCTCCGACCGCCAGCTACTGGAGACGATCCGGGCCCTGGTCGATGCCGGCCACCGGGTCAATGCCGCTCTGCCCGACGACGGGCCGCTGCGGCCCGAGCTCGAGGCCCTCGGTGCGCGAGTGGCGATCGTGCCCTTCACCGTGCTGCGCAAATCCCTGATGAGCCCCCGCGGACTCGCCGGACTGGTGGCGCGCTCCGGCGGGGAGATCGCCCGACTGCGGGGCCTGATCAAGGCGAACGACGCCGACCTCGTCCTGGTCAACACCGTGACCCTGCCGTGGTGGGCGCCGGCCGGCCGCGCAGCCGGGGTGCCGGTGCTCGCCCACGTCCACGAGGCCGAGGACACCCAGAACCTGCTGGTGCGCACCGGGCTCAACGCTCCGCTGCTGGCCGCTTCCCGCGTCGTGGTCAACTCGCAGGCTGCGCGCGACACGCTCGTGCGCGCGCAGCCTCCCTTGAAACGACGCACCAAGGTCGTCCACAACGGCGTCCCCGCGCCGCAGGATCCGCCGCCCCCGCTGCGCCAGCGCCTCCCGCAAGCGGCCTTCCGCATCGCCATGGTGGCCAGGCTCTCCCCGCGCAAGGGCGTCGACGTCGCCCTGGAGGCGCTGGGCCATCTGCGCGCCGACGGGCTGAACGCCTCCTTGAGGCTGTGCGGGTCGGTGTTCCCCGGTTACGAGTGGTACGAGGAGCAGCTGCGCGAGCGCGCCGCGCGCCCCGACCTGGCGGGTCATGTAGAATTGCTTGGCTATGTCCATCCGACGTGGCCGGTGCTCTATGCGGCAGACGCCGTGGTCGTGCCCTCTCGGGTCGAGCCCTTCGGCAACACGGCGGTCGAGGCGATGCACGCGGAGCGCCCCCTGGTGGCCTCTCGGGCGCAGGGACTGGCCGAAGTCGTCACCGACGGCGTGACCGGACTGCTCGTCGAGCCCGACTCTCCGCGAGCACTCGCCGACGCGCTGCTGAGCCTGGCGGCCGATCCCGGACGTGCCCGCACCCTGGCCCGGACCGCGCGGCGAGAGGCGGCCAAGCGCTTCGGCGTCGAGCGCTACCGCACGGCGATGGTCGAAGTCGTCGAGGACCTGCTGTCCGAGGGCGCAGAATCCTGAGACTCACCGGGAGCACCGGCGAACACCTCATTTTATTTCGCGAGATCGGTCGTATTCCGCGTCGAGATCGGTCCAGTTCCGGCGCGAGATCGGTCGTAACCCGTGCCGAGATCGGTCCGGTTCCGCGGATCTGCTGTTCGCCAGCGGTTCTGAGGTGTGGCATGTGGCTTTCGCTCTCGAGCTCGTCGTGTGCGTCTCGACGTCGGGTTGGCCGGGCTTAATCGGACCGATCTCGACGCCGGCTGTAGTGAGTCAGTGCACCTGGAGCTGGGGCGACGTGGTGGGTGTGTCTGGTGGGTGCGGTTGTCTTCGATGTTGCACATGGGAGACCGAAGTGTCTGCGGATCGAGGGCCATTTTTTGTTGGAATGACAGGCTTTTCTGGTGAGCGTCGCGCGCGGTGGTCGGGCTCCCATGTGCAGAGAGGGGGGTCTACGCACATGGGAGCAAGACCATTACCGCTACTGATGTTGCTGTTCCGCATGATTCCGCGGTTCCCACTGACACGGAACGCACGCGAGTGTGCAACACCCACCACCTCCGGCCCACGCAGGCATCAGTGGAGCCGGCCCGCGGCGGTGAAGCCCGACCCATGCGATCTTCAGCCCCGAGACATCGCACCCCGCACCGGAGTGACGGAGTGCGACCGATCTCGACGCGGGGTACGACCGATCTCGGCACGGGTTGCGACCGATCTCGGCACGGGTTGCGACCGATCTCGGGGCGGGGTTCGACCGATCTCGGTGCGGAATACGACCGATCTCGCGAAGGGTGGAGTGCGGTGTGCTCAGGGTGCTCAGGGTGTTCAGGCGCCGCGGCGCAGCTCGAGGTACCACCTGGGCAGGGCCAGCGCGACGTAGAGCGCATAGCCGATCAGCATGAGCCCGTAGACGCACATGAACACGGTCGGCGTGAAGCGCAGCATGAGCGCGAAGCACATGAGGCCGTAGTCGGTCGGCGCCGAGAGCACCGCCTTGACGAAGCTCGGCCTGCCCTCGTTCTTGGCCAGCGGCGTGCCTCCGTGGTACCGCAACTGGTAGGTCAGGATGTAGCTGAAGAAGTGGACGTTCTGCACCGCTCCGAAGGCCAGGGGCATGAGCAGCGCCACCGGCCCCGTCAGCTGGTCCAGGCTGAAGCGGAACAGGCTGATCGCGATCGCCGCATGAATCGTGGACAGCTTGATGACATCGGCCACATGGTCGAGCCACTCCCCGGCCTTGGAGCCGCCGTTGCGCAGCCGTGCCAGCTGGCCGTCGGCCGAGTCGAGCGCATAGCCCAGCATGAGCAGCAGGGAGGTGAGCACCGTCGCCGCCGGCGAGGGCGCCCAGACCGCGATGAGCACGATGCCGAGGTAGGTGCAGCAGGCCGACAGCACCGTCACCTGGTCGGGCGTCATGCCCACGCGGTGGGCGATGGCGGCGAGCACGCGCCCCACCGGACGATTGATGACCCGCGAATACAGAGGGGCGCCAGCGTTGGACTTCTGCGCCGCCGACAGCGCGCGGATGGACTCCGCGACACTAGGACGAGCAGTGGGCGCGGGCGTGGTTGCGGGCATCATCTCTCCGGTTGATTCGGGACGGACGGATCGGGATCTTCAACATCTGAGGAGTCTGAGGCGGCGGGACGCCCTTCCGGTGCGCCCGGATCGACGGGGCCGACAGTACCGGCAGCGTCCCGGTCCCGGCGCTCTGCAGCGGGCGCACCGCCCTGGACGACAGTACGCCCCTGAGCCCGCGCAGACGCAGAAGTCGGGACGCCCCCGTCCGCAGCTGTTCCGACGGCCTCCAGAACCGCCTCCCCGGCGGCGCCCTCGCCCGGTGCGGCTCCGGCGGCATCGGGATCATCGCCATCGGTCTCATAGGCAGGGCAGTCAGCACCACCAGCGCCGTCAGGGCCAACAGCGCCCTCAGCGCCATCAACGCCATCAACGCCATCAACACCGTCAGTGCCGTCAACAGAGCCGTCGTCATCGCCGCCCCCCTGGACGCGGCGACGGCGCAGATCCGCCGACACCCACAGGGCGTAGGGCACCAACTGGCACACGATCACCGCGATGACGGAGCCGGCGATCGGGCCCGCCGCCCCCAGAGGGGCGATGAGCACCCAGGACAGGACGAGGTTCATGGGCACCAGAATGACCACGGGGATCATCTGGGCCCGCAGCCCCCGCGGGTCGGTCATGTACATGCCCAGCGGCTGCTTGGCGGCCTCGACGACGACGTTGGCGATATTGGCCGCCAGCAGCGTCACCGGCAGCTCGATCTTCCCATCGGACAGGACGGAGGCCATCCACGGCGCCACCAGGACCAGGCCGAGGCTCAGCCCCCCTCCCATCGCGGCGAAGGACCTCGCCGCCCCGAAGGGGGACTCCACCCGCCCATCGGCGCGCGCCTTGGCGAAGTGCGGCCACATGGCCATGCCGGTGACCGAGACCGTCTGCGTGAGCAGATTGAACATCTGCGCGGCCAGGTTGTACTGGGCCAAAGTCTGCCCGCCCCCCAAGTGGGACAGCAGCAGACGGTCGGTCTGGAAGGCGATGGGGATGATGAGGGCCTGGACCAGCGAGGGACCCGCGGTGTCCACGATCCGGACTCCGCGCACCTCGCGCAGCCTCGGCACGTCGCGCAGCGCCTGGGACAGCAGCGGCCGGGTGGTCCGCCAGGCCACGACGACGCACACGATCGACACGAGCGTGTTGGCCACGTACGACATCACCGAGACGGCGTTGCCCGCCTCCAGACGGACGACGACGGCCAGAAGCAGCATGCACGTCAGGGCCGGGGAGACGATGCCCTGACTGATGACCTGGGTGGCCGAGCGCCCCATCCCCACGACGATCCGCTGGCCGACGCTCAGCGGCAGGGCCGCGGCGTAGACGACCAGACACAGCGTCGCGGTGACCCCGCCCCCGTCCATCAGCTTGGCGCCCAGGAGGGTCGGCCACAAGCCCGCCAGCCCGAGCACGACGCCGGTGGTGGCGATGATGAGCGCCGAGGCGAGGAGCACGCGGATCGCCGTCGTCAGGGTCCGCCGCACGATTGCATCGTGACGAAGATCGCTCGATCCGGCCACCGAGTTGAGGATCACCGCGCCGATGCCCAGATCGGTGAAGGGCATGAGGTTCGGGAAGGTGGCCAGGAGCCCGTACTGGGCGTAGGCGTCAGTGCCGAAGTGGCTGATGATGAGCCGGGTGTTGACCAGTCCGAAGACCCCGGTCACCCCCATGACGACGACCTTTGCCAGTGCCGTACGGCGTATCGGCGCCCATACACCCGATGCGGGCGCCGAACGGGTCGAAGTCATGGGATGATCTCCTCACCAGCAGACGGTCGAAGATGGATAATGGGGAACGAACACGCGTAGGATGACTCTCCTCACGCGCATTCCGCCAGGGGCCGCCGTCACGGTAGCATCATCAGACAAGCGGACCCGACGACGACCGCGCCACATCGACACATATTCGACACATACAAGAACGCCCAGCGAACATCCAGAGATCGTTTAAAGCTCCTTATCGACACCAATCGACCCATCCCACCCCCCCCGCATCTAACGCCTTCACGGAGAAGCCTTGCAGCCCACCATCCCGCTCCAGTCCTCACAGCGGCCCGCCTCAAGGCGCACGCTGCGGGCGGGCGCGCGCGGGTACCTCCCCCCGCTGGACTCGCCCGGTTTCACTTCCTGGCCGGTCATGCGCCGCGACCTCCTCGCCTGGCTCCTGCTGGGCGACATCGCCTCCGTGGCGACCCCCACGCTGCTGCACGCCCTGGTCAACCCGACCGGCGCGCTCATGACGGCCTCCACCGGTGCAGCCATGCTGCTCCTGGCCTGGTCCCTCGGGGCGCTGCGGGTCGACGTCGTCGATCAGGCCCGTTCCGGCTGGGGGCGCCTGCTGACCGCGGCAGCGGTGATCGCACCGATCGCCATCATCGCCAAGCAGGCTCTGGCGCCGCTCTCCTCGACCATCTCCGTCCTGCTGCTCCTGCTCGCCGCCCAGACGACCCTGGCGATCATCAACAGGAGCATCGAGAGCGCCTGGCTGCGCCGCTGCCGCATGGACGGTCACGGCCTGCGGCGCACGCTCATCGTCATGGGCACGGGGGCGGAGGTCATCCTGCGCCAGCTGCACCGCCACCCGGGCGACGGATTCCTGGTCGTCGGCTACCTGTCGGCCACCACCAGCCGCTCCCCCTCCGCCACCCCCCTGGGCGACGCCGACTCGATCAGGCACACGGTCCACTCCGAGCACATCGACGTCGTCATGACGCTCGGCGGTGTGACCCCGGATTCGCTGGTCTCCATCATGCGGGCCCTGGAGGCCACCTCCGCCCGCCTCGTCGTCGCCCCCGGCCTTCAGGACGTCGTTCCCGGCCGCATGCGCGGCCTGCCGGTGACGCACGGCTGGAGCGGCCTGATCGATGTGCGTCTGCGCAGAGTGCGACTGGTCACCAAGGACTTCGTCGACCGCGTCGCCGCCACGCTGCTCCTCGCCTTCGCCGGGCCGGTTCTCCTCATCGCCGCCGCGGCGATCCGCCTGGACTCCCCCGGCCCCGCGTTCTACACCCAGATCCGCGTGGGCGAGCGCGGCCGGCACTTCACCATGTTCAAGCTCCGCTCGATGTACGTCGATGCGGATGCCCGCCGCGCCGCCGTCGTCGCCGCCGGTGGCGATGCCGGAAACAAGGTGCTCTTCAAGGATCGTCGAGACCCCCGCATCACGCGGGTTGGACGCGTCCTGCGCCGCACCTCCCTGGATGAGCTTCCCCAGCTCTTCAACGTGGTGCGCGGTGACATGAGCCTGGTCGGCCCCCGGCCGGCACTGCCCCAGGAGGTTGCGGAGTACGACTCCGAGGCCCGTCGCCGGCTCCTGGTCAAGCCAGGGTTGACCGGTCTGTGGCAGGTCTCGGGACGCTCCGATCTGTCCTGGGACTCGACGGTCGCCCTGGACCGGCACTACGTCGAGAACCGCGGTGCGCAACTCGACGTGGAGATCCTCGCCAACACTCTGAAAGCGGTTGTCGGGGGACGGGGAGCCTACTGATGCTCACCGGCTACGTACCCGGTGGCTTCGATATGCTCCACATCGGGCATCTCAACATTCTCACGTCCGCTGCCGCCCGGTGCGACCGCCTCATCGTGGGCGTCGCCACCGACGAGTCCCTGGAGCGCATGAAGGGACGTCCGCCCATCGTTCCCCATACCGAGCGCATGGCCCTGGTCAGCGCCCTGCGGATGGTCGACGCGGTCGTACCGGATCTCGATCAGGACAAGCGCCTGGCCTGGCGCCGGTCCCCCTTCGACGTCCTGTTCAAGGGCACCGACTGGGAGGGAACCGACAAGGGCAAGGCGCTTGAGGCGCAGATCATGGAGGTGGGCGCACGGGTGGTCTATCTGCCCTACACCCCCACCACATCCTCAACGATGCTACGCCGTGTACTCGCTCAGGAGATCGCCGCGCGCACCCCCGTGCCGGACGGGCGGTGAGGACCGTGCGCATCACATTCCCGCGGCGCTCCGGCAATCGCCGCGGTTTCCGTGTGACGCGCCGTCGGCTGTCCACCGTGCTCGCCATCCTGGCCTTCTCCGCGCTCGCAGTCGCGGCCTGGATGCACGAGGGGGCCTCCCAGGCCGACGTCGAGCTCAACGACGGCGGGGTGTGGGTCACCAGCACCACCCAGCACCTCGTGGCGCGTCTGAACTATCCCTCCCGCCAGGTCGACGGCGCCATCCGGACCGCCTCCGACAGCTTCGACGTCACCCAGAACGCCGACAATGTCCTGGTCCCCGACACGGCCGCCTCGACCGTCTCCACTGTGGACCCCACGACCGTCTCCCTGTCCGCGGGAGCACCGCTGACCGGGGGCGTGACCGTCTCCCAGGGCGCCGACCGAGTCATCTCCGCCAACCCCGTCGAGGGCACCGTGCGCGCGACCACGGTCAACGCCGTCGGCTCGCTGTCGGCGGCCCCGGCGCTCATCGAGGACTCCCCCGAGGTGGTGGCGGTCGCCGGCACCGATGGCTCCGTCCACGCCGCATCCACCAAGACCGGCACGATCACGACCGTCCCCGTGCGCTCCAGCGGCTGGGGCAAGCCCAAGACGGAATCAGCAGCGCTGACAGCCGGCACGGACATCGCCGTGACCGCCGTCGGGGAGCAGACCGTCGTCCTGGAGCGCGGCACGGGAGTGATCCACCTGCCCGGCGGGAAGACCCTCGACCTGGGCGAATCGGGGCTGACCCTTCAGCAGCCGGGCCCGGCCTCCGACACCGTCCTGGTGGCCTCCCGCACCGGACTGCTGAACGTGCGCATGGACGGATCGGGATCGACGACCCTTCCCGCCGCGGACGACGGCGAGCCCTCCGACGGCGTGGCCGCCGCCCCGGTGCGCCTGGGCTACTGCGTGTACGCCGCATGGTCCGGATCGGGCCAGTTCCTGCGCCAATGCTCGGGCCAGGTCGAGACCCGGCACGATGAGAAGCTGGCCGCCTCCACCGCGCCCGTCTTCCGCGTCAACCGGGACGCCATCGTTCTCAACGACATCGCCGAGGGCACGGTGTGGCTGCCCGACGAGGAGCTCGTGCTGGTCGAGAACTGGACCGACATCACCTCGCAGACGGACGAGGACGCCACCAACAAGGACGACTCGGCCCAGACCAGCGAATCGCAGTCCCTGCCCGAGCGCACCGAGGAGAACCACGCGCCCGAGGCCGTCGACGACTCCTTCGGCGTGCGCCCGGGACGCTCCACCATTCTGCCGGTGCTGGCCAACGACTCCGACCAGGACGGCGACGTTCTCACCGCCTCTCCCGGCGACGCGGCGGGCAGCATGGTGTCGCAGGCGCAGGACGGCCTGGCGCTGCGTCTGAATACGGCCGAGGACGCCGCCGGCATCATCGCGGTCCCCTATACGGCCGACGATGGCAGAGGCCTGTCCGATTCGGCCGTGGCGACCGTCGAGGTGCACCCCTGGGAGGTCAACGGAGCTCCCGAGCAGAGCACGACCCCGAAGATCGTGGTCTCGGGCTCCGCCTCCGCCTCCGCCAGCGTGCTCGGCAACTGGCAGGACCCCGACGGCGACACCCTCTACCTGGTCTCCGCCCAGGGCGACGGCCTGGACGTGCGCACGACGAACGAGGGCACGGTCACAGTGCGCGACCTCACGGGCACCCCGGGCACCCGCTCACTGACGGTGGTCGTCTCCGATGGCCGCGAGACGGCCTCGGGCACGGTCGATGTGGACGTGCAGTCCGCCGACTCGGCCGCGCCGATCGCCAACGCGGACCACGTCCACGTCGTTTCCGGCTCCCAGGCGGTCATCTCACCGCTCGACAACGACTCCTCCCCGACGGGGGAGCCGCTGAGCCTGGCCGGCCTGGACGAGGCCCCCGCCGGCACCACGGCCGAGATCAACCGGCAGGCGGGCACCGTCACGTTCAAGGCGGAGGCTGCGGGCACCTACTACCTCACCTACGACGTCTCGGCCGGCGCGGCAGTGGCCAAGGGCGTGATCCGCGTCGATGTCGCGCCCGCCTCCGACTCCTCGGTGCCTCCCGTGCCGGAGAACGACACCGCACTGCTGCGCGAGGGCGGCGCGGTGACCATCTCCCCCCTGGACAACGACTTCGACCCCTCCGGCGGGATCCTCGTGCTCCAGTCGGCCTCGGCGCCCCCGGAGTCGGGCGTGACCGTCACCGTGGTCAACCACTCCCTGCTGCAGATCACCTCCTCGGGTAGCGTGCCCGAGCAGGTGGACCTCGAGTACACCGTGTCCAACGGCGCCTCGACGGCGACCGGGCACGTCACGGTCGTCCCCATCACCTCGGGCGAGGCGCAGGTCCCGGTCACGGCCTCCGACACCGCGGTGGTGCGAGTGGGCGACGTCGTCACGGTCCCGGTACTCGACAACGACACCTCGCCCTCGGGGCTGGCGCTGACGCTGTCCGACCAGCTCGGCACCGTCGGGGACTCCCTGGGCACCGCCTGGGTCTCGGAGGACTCGGTGCGTCTGAAGGCCGGCGACATCCCGGGGCGCACAACCCTGACCTACACGGCCACCGACACCCTGGGCCAGACCGCCACCGGCCAACTCGACATCGAAGTGCGCGACCGCGACGACACCTCCAACGCCGCCCCCAGCCCGCAGAACCTGGAGGCGAGCACGGTAGCGGGCGCGCCCGTCGACATCACCGTGCCGCTGGACGGCATCGACGCCGACGGCGACTCGGTGAGCCTGGTGGGGCTCAATCAGCCCCCGACCGGCGGCACCGTCCAGGTCGACAGCTCCTGGATGACCTACACGCCCACCGACGGCACGACCGGCACGGACACCTTCACCTACACCGTCCAGGATCGTTTCGGGGCCCAGGCGAGCGCCACCGTGCGCGTCGGGGTGGCTCCGACCTCCCCGACCAATACCGCGCCGGAGGCCACCGACGACACGGTGGTGGCCAAGCCGGGGCGCACGGTGGCCGTGGACGTGGTCTCCAACGACCTCGACGCCGACGGCGACGACCTCGTCCTGGAGGGCACCCCCGTCCCCGACGACGACGCCCTGGGCGTGTCCGTGCGCTCCAACCGCATCGTGCTGAATCTGCCCGCCACCGAGGGCGTGCGCACGGTCCACTACACCGTCTCCGACTCCCGCGGCGGCACCGATGTGGGCACCCTGACCGTGCAGGTGGACGCCGACGCGCCCACGGCCAGCCCGGTGGGCGTGGACGATTACGTGACCGTGGACAAGGTGGAGGCGGACGGCTCGGTGACCGTGCCGGTCCTGGACAACGACTCCGACGCGGACGGCTCCCCCTGGGACCTGACGCTGACCACCGACGACCCGACCGCTCAAGTGGTCGATGGAGAGTCGATCCGGGTCACGGTCGGCGAGGAGCGCCGCTTCGTGCTCTACACGGTCACGGACATCGACGGCCTGACGGGCAACGCCGTGGTCATCGTGCCCGCCCGCTCCGAGCTGCGGCCGCGTCTGAACTCAACCACGGTGCCGGCGCGCATCCCGGCGGGCAGGACCACGGAGGTGAGCCTGTCGACCTACATCAGCTCCCGCGCCGGCACCTCGCTGACGGTCACCGACGGCTCTGATCTGCGCACGGGAACCGGGCTCGACTCGGTCACCGTCGGCGGAAGCGGCGACACCGTGTCGCTGTCGCCGACCTCGGGCTTCCTCGGGCTGACCTCGGTGACCATGACGGTCGCCGACGGCACGGGGGACGACGCCCTGAGCTCCACCCTGACCCTGCCGGTCCTCGTGGAGTCCGCGACGAACTCCGCGCCCGTGTTCACCCCCACGCAGGTGCTGACGGCCCCCGGGGAGGGCGCCGCCACCGCGGACCTGGCCTCCATGACCAAGGACGCCGACAACGACCGCCTGTCCTTCACCGCCGGCTCGGCGCCCAGCGGCTTCGAGGTGAGCCTGTCCGGATCGACGCTGTCGGTCAGCACGACGGAGGGCACCGCCATCGGCACCACCGGGGAGGTGACCATCACGGTGGATGACGGGACGAATCCGTCGGTGAGCGCCGAGCTCCCGCTGAAGGTGGTCGCCTCGACCAAGCCCCTGATGACGACGGCCCCGGCGACACTGACCTCGGACGGCTCACCGGTGACGGTGGACGTGGCCACCCTGGTGACCAATCCGTTCCCCGGCAAGCCCATCACGCTGGCGGACGCGCCGGCGGTCACCTCCGGACAGGGCAGCGTCTCGGCATCGGGCACGACGCTGACCATCAGCCCAGCCGCCGGCTTCACCGGGCGCCTCGTCGTGGGCTACCGGGCGCTGGACGCCACCGGCTCCGCGGCGCGCGGCGTCAGCGGGACGGTGACCGTGACGGTCTCGGGCGTCCCGGACCCGCCGGTCGGGGTGAGCGCCGAGCCCCGCGGAGACTCCTCCATGGCGGTGAGCTGGACGCCGGGATCCGACCACGGATCGACGATCACCTCCTACACGCTCACCGAGGTGGGCGGCGCCGGCACCTGGACCTGCACGGGCTCGCCCTGCGAGGCCTACGGCCTGCAGACGGGCGGCACCTATTCCTTCCAGGTGGTGGCCACCAACGCCGCCGGCTCCTCGGAGCCCTCCGCAGCGTCAACGCCCAAGGTGCTTTCAGTCACCCCATCGCGGCCGACGGGCGTCACACTCGCCGGTGGCCAGGGCGAGGTCACCGCCTCATGGGCACCCGTGGACGCCGATGGCTGGTCCGTCACCTACGAGGTGCAGCTCGACGACGGTCAACGGCAGACGACCAGCGGGACATCGGCCACCTTCTACGTGGGCTCCGGCAGCTATGTGGCCAAGGTCCGCGCCGTCGTCGCCGGCAGCGGCAACTCGGAGTGGGCGACGTCCAACGCCGCCGGGCCGTGGAGTGCCCCGGGCAAGCCCTCGGTGCAGCCGGCGGCCGGCGGGGTCAACGTCTCCTGGAGCTCGGCCGGAACGGGCGCACGAGTCTCCTACACCGTCAACGTCCGCGGGGATACCTCGACCTCGGTCGACGCGGGCACGAGCACCGGGGCGTACGTGCCGCTGTCCCCCGGCAGCTACAGCATCAGCGTGACCGCCACCCACGGCGGCAGCTCCGCGGAGTCGCCGTCCACGGACTTCAAAGTCACCGGCGCCCCCAACCCGCCGTCCCCACCGGTCATCGCGGCCAGCGGGGCCTCGGGCACGATCGACGTCGTCACCCCCGCCTACGCGAGCGCGGGCAACGGCTGGTCCGCCAGCGAGCTGCATGTGGAGTACTCCATCGACGGAGGCGCCAGCTGGACCGGGAGCACGCACTTCACCGGCCTGTGGAACGGCAGGGGATACACGGTGCAGGCCCGCGTCGTCTCCCCCGACGGTTCGGTCTCCGGCTCGACCACCGGCAACTCGGCCAGGCCCTACGGACCGCCCGGGGCTCCCTCGGTCTCCTGCTCGCCGTCCGGGTCCTACGTGCGCTGCAGCTTCACCCCCGGCGACACCGGCGGGCAGGCGGTCACCTATGAGGGCTACTCCACCAAGGGATCCGGGGCGATCTCGGAGGGCCATGTCGAGTGGCTCGATCCCGGTGCCGGGAAATCCGCCACCTGGTGCGTACGGGCCTCCAACGGCGCCGGCACCACCGACTGGTCCTGCGACTCGGCCACGGCGAGCGTCGGCTCGAAGACCTTCACCATCACGACCGACACCCAAGAGGCCGCTTGCTCTCAGCAGGATCTCGACGAGACCGGCTTCCAGCGGAACTTCTGCTGGAGGATCGTCCTGGACGTGTCCGGGTTCAGCCCGAACAGCTCCGCGTCCTGCACTTACGATTACCGGGACAGGGTGGACGGCCAGCTCAAGACGTACACGGACAGCATCGCGGTGGATTCCTCCGGCAACGGCCACAAGCGGTTCCCGCACCGGAGCCAGGACCCCAATCTCAAGATCACGTGCACCCAGCAGTAGACTCCGCATGCATGTCCCTATAGCGTCTTTAACTCACACTTCTCAGGAGGTCGCCCGTCCATGGCCCTCTCTCAGGACAACGCGGCATGGTTCGCCGACACCTTCACGCGCATCGTCGACAATGTCGGCCAGGCCCTCCTGGGCAAGGAGGACGTGGTGCGCCTGGCGCTGACGACCA
>ERZ772993.560-NODE-560-length-17672-cov-14.269399_pt1 | contig 17672 bp, 15 predicted proteins | sample MGYA00580670_ERZ772993 | MGnify/ENA primary metagenome ERZ772993 (study PRJEB29015, sample SAMEA2737936) | human oral metagenome | biome: human oral; feature: human-associated habitat; material: dental | place: China | collected 2136 ... | reverse complement strand
AGCGCAAGCTGCTGGAGAAGCAGAAGGAGGGCAAGAAGCGCATGAAGGCCATCGGCCGCGTCGAGGTGCCCCAGGAGGCCTTCATCGCGGCCCTCGGCGCGGACACGCCCACCGGCGCCAAGCCCGGCAAGTAACGGCGAGCGGCAGACGGGTACGGTCAGGACGACTCAAGGCAAGGACACACGGACCAGGGAAGGATGAGCACCGACATGGCTGACATGACAGGAAGGAACCCGGACGGCGCGGTCGAGGCGGCCTTGAGCGACGACGGCTCCGGCCTGGTCCTCACCCGCGAGCTGGCCCGGGTCCTGGGGGAGCCGCACGCGGGTGCTGACGGCCGCCACCGCGACGAGCCCTCCCCGTTCCACGACGGCGACCTGGTGGGAACCGTCAGTGCCGTGTGCACCGTCCGGCGGCTGCGGCCCGACGCCGGCCCGGCAGGCGTCTCGGCGATCCACAAGGGCGCCGTCGACGGGCCGGTCGAGGTCGGCCGGACCGGCATCCTCACCGACGAGCACGGGGACCGCGCCCACCACGGCGGCACCGACAAGGCCCTCTATGTCATGAGCGCCGCTGAGCAGCGCCACTGGTCGCAGGTCCTGGGCGGTATCGAGCCGGGCAGGCTGGGGGAGAACCTCCTCATCGAGGGCGATATCGACGACGTCGAGATCGGCGCGATCCTGTCCCTCGGCGACCCCTCCGCCGGAGGACTGCGGGTCAGGGTGACCGGCGTGCGCAACCCGTGCGCCACCTTCGCCCGAGGTGTCGGCCGGGCGGACTGGGTGGAGGTCTTCTCCGCGCGCAACCGGGTGGGCGTCTACCTCGCGGTACTCGATGAAGGCGCGGTGCAGGCCGGTGACGAGGTGCGCGTGATCTCCTCCCCGGGCCACCGGGTCACCTGCCGGCGGTGGTTCGCCCACCACGACCCGCGCGACGCCCAGGCGCTGCTCAACTCCGAGATCTTCGGCAACTGCGTCATCGCCGCCTACACCAAGAAGTACGTTCGGGCCGCGGCCCACGAGAAGATCGGCTGAGGCCCGACGAGACATCCCATGCCCCAGAAGCATCCCACCCGATCCCATGCCATCCACTCTCGCGTGCGCTCCTTCTCCCGGGCCGGCGGGCGCCTGACCGAGGGGCAGGCGCGCGCCCTGGCGGAGTACGGCGCCCGCTACATCATCGACGTCCCGCGTGCCGACGCCATCCGCACCGTCGCCCGATCCTTCCGCCTGGATCCGGAGACGGCCTTCGCTCACCCGGGGCAGCCGCGCCCGCTCATCGTCGAGGTCGGCTCCGGCAGCGGGGAGGCGATCCTCGCGCACGCCGCCGCGAACCCGGGCGTCGACCACCTGGCCGTCGAGGTGTGGCAGACCGCGATCGCCAAGATCGTGCGTCAGGCGGCCGAGCGGGGGCTGCGCAATCTGCGGGTCGTGCCGGCCGATGCCTCGCAGCTGCTCGCCACCGCTCTGCCGGTGGCGTCGGTGAGCGAGGTGTGGGTCTTCTTCCCGGACCCGTGGCGCAAGCCCCGCCATCGCAAGCGGCGTCTGATCAACGCGGCGTTCGCGGACTCCGTCGCCCGGGTGCTGCGTCCCGGCGGCGTGTGGAGGCTCGCCACCGACTGGGCGGATTACGCCTGGCAGATGCGTGATGTCCTCGAGGCCGTCTCCGCTCTGCCCGCGGGCATCGGGCCGGACATGACCGAACCGTACTTCCGGTACGAGGCCGCCGGGGCCCGCCCCGAGCTGGGAGCCGAGACCGCCGTGGAGGGGAGCCTGGGCAATGGACCGGATCCGGGCTCGCCGGCGGGCGTGCGCGGCGGGTGGTCGGAGCGGTTCATCGGACGGGTCATGACGCGCTTCGAGGACAGGGGCGTCCGGGCGGGGCGCACTATTCGGGATCTGAGCGCCGTGCGCACCACCATGCCGTGGCGCCCGGAGCTGCGTGAACCGCTGCTCCGGATTCTTCAGCGCGAGGGCGCCGCGCAGGACGCGCGCGACGGAGTCGAGGAGAGGGTCTTCCTACGATGATGAGTGCCACCACCGGGCGCCCCGCCGGGCGGACCTCCCGGGCTGTCGAGGAGGCGGCTCGTGCCTAGTAGCACCGGTATCCTCGTGGACAGGTTCTCGCCGCTGCACTGCGGCCATATCGCGGCCATCGTGCGCGCATCGACGATGGTCGATGCACTGCACGTGGTCGTGGCCACCGACGATGCCTGGGAGTGGGAGCACCTCTACCGCCACGCGCGTCTGCGCTTCTTCCCCTCCCGGTATCGGGAGCGCTGGCTGCGCACCATTTTCCGGGACCATCCGCATGTGCGGGTCCATGCCGTGCACTGCCCCCGGACCGGGGACGAGGGGGCCGACCGGGCCGTCGGCGCACGTGCGATCATGCAGGGCGTCGGCACCTCGATCACGCATGTGTTCTTCTCCGGGACGGACGACGACGTCGCGTACGAGGGGCTCTACCCCGACGCCGAGCGCGTGCTGATCCAGCCGGATCGTCGGCTCCATCCGGCCTCCTCGGCTCAGATCCGCGCCGAGGGCGCTCTGCGCCACTGGGAGATGATGCCCGTGGTGGTGCGCGCCTTCATGGTCAAGAAGGTCGTGCTGGTCGGTCCGGAGTCCACCGGGAAGACGGTGCTGGCCCGCAATCTGGCCATGTACTACAACACCGAGTACGTCAGCGAGTGCAAACGTGCCCTGCTGGATGAGGTCGGGGACAACGACACCCTTCTCGAGGACTACCCGCGCATCGCCATGGCCCAGTACCTCGCGGTCCATGAGGCGCGGTCGCGCGCTCGCAAGGTGCTGTTCGTGGATACCGAGGCCCTGGTCGCCCAGAACTACTCCGGGCTCTACGAGGGCTTCCATCAGCGCATCATCGACGAGATCGCCCGCCTGCAGGACTACGACCTGGTCCTCTACCTGAGTCCGGACGTGCCGTGGGTCGATGACGGCACCCGGGTCTTCGGCGAGGAGCGGGAGGAGGCCGATGAGGGGCTGCGCGCCCTGCTGGCCGAGCACGGCGTCGAGGTGGTCGAGGTCCGCGGCGACTTCGCGCGGCGCCTGGACATAGCCGTGACGGCGGTCGACAGGCTTCTCGATGCGGAGTCCGCCGGGTCCTCCGGGACCGCCGCCCGGTGAGCGCGATGGCGCCCGCCGGCGCGGCGATCGGATGGACGACTGATCGAACGCGGCCCGGGGATGTCCGGGATGAGACGTCATGAGCCCTGCTCGGCCCGATGGGGCGCCTCTGCCGGGCTCGGGGGAGCTGCCCGGCCAGGTGCGGGCGGCACCGCAGGGCGCGGCCGGCGGAGCGGCACCCCGACCGTTCTCCGTGTATCTGCACGTGCCGTACTGCCGGGTGCGATGCGGCTACTGCGACTTCAACACCTACACGAATCTCGCCATGGGCCGGGGGGCGTCCGCGTCGGACTACACGAGCGCACTGGCCGGCGAGCTGCGTCTGGCGCGCGCCGCCATGGATCGCTCGGGGCTGCCCGACCGCGCGGCGCGGACCGTGTTCCTGGGCGGCGGTACGCCGACCATGCTGCCGGCGGGCGATCTGGCGAGGATGGTGGCCCTGGTGCGGGAGACGTGGGGCCTGGCCGCCGGCGCGGAGGTGACGACCGAGGCGAATCCGGAGTCCGTGGACGAGCGCTATCTGGCGACGCTGGCGGAGGCCGGCTTCACGCGAGTGTCCTTCGGCATGCAGTCGGCGGTGCCGCGCGTGCTGCGCGTGCTGGATCGCGCTCACCGGCCGGAGCGGGTGCCGTTGGTGGTTCGCTGGGCTCGTCGGACGGGGCTCGCGACCTCTGTGGACCTCATCTACGGGGCGCCGGGGGAGTCGATGGACGACTGGCGGCGGAGCCTCGACGCGGCGGTGGACATCGGTCCGGATCACCTGAGCGCGTACGCGCTGGTGATCGAGGAGGGAACGAGGATGTGGGCGCGGGTGCGCCGCGGCGAGCTGCCCGAGCCCGAGGACGACGACGAGGCCGCGAAGTACGAGATGGCCGATGCCGTGCTGGCCGGGGCGGGGTACCGGTGGTACGAGATCTCCAACTGGGCCAGGCCCGGTTTCGAGTGCAGGCACAATGAGGCGTACTGGCGCGACTGGGACTGGTGGGGCGCCGGCCCGGGGGCGCACTCCCACCTGGGCGACGTGCGCATGTGGAACGCCAGGCATCCGGTGGCGTGGGCCGGGCAGGTGCTCGGCGGGCGACTGCCGGTGTCCGGGCACGAGGTCATCGACGCCGAGGCGCGCGAGCTGGAGCGGGTCATGCTCGGAATCCGGTTGCGCGAGGGGCTGGAGCACGCCTCCTTCTCCCGGGCGGGGGCCGACGACGGCGCGCACCGATCCGGGGCGCGCGCGACGGCGGGCGCATCGGGACGCCCGGCACCCGTGGTGGCGGGACTCGTCGCCGACGGTCTCCTGGACGCCAAGGCGGCCCTGTCCGGTCGCGCGGTGCTCACCCTGCGCGGCCGCCTCATGGCCGACGCCGTCACCCGGGCTCTTGCGGGGATGTGATGGCACCGGCATTCCCGCTCGTCCTACAATGTCATGCGATGGAGGGGGCTCTCTGGTCCCCGGCTCCTCCGTCGACTACGAGTGCATGGCGGTGCCCGTCCCGGGAGGTGGTACCTGAGGCGCGCGCATCACGAGCGTGTCACAATCGCAGGGAGATCAGGCGCCGACGTCGGTCCACCCCACCCCGAATCCAGCGAAAGACCGAGGTTGGAATCCAACGATGAGAACCGGGACGACGATCTGCGGACGCTACCGTCTCGAGCACAGACTGGGCTCCGGCGGCCAGGCGTCCGTCTGGCGCTGCCGTGACCTCGTCACGGGGCGTGATGTCGCGGTCAAGGTGGTGGACTTCGAGGAGGATCCTCGGAAGGCCCGCCGGGCGACGCGCGAGATTCAGACTCTCCAGAGGCTCACCGACCCCCACACCGTTCGCATCCTCGACACCGGCAGGGACGACGACGACCACTACGTCTACATTGTGATGCCCATCATCACAGGTGAGTCGCTGAGCGATCGGCTGCTGCGGGGGCACATGGACGTTCCCGATGTCGTATCGATCATTCAGGGCGTCAGCAGCTCCCTGAGCGAGGCCCATTCCCTGGGCGTCTGCCACCGGGACGTCAAGCCCAGCAATATCATGATCCACGCCTCCGGGGCGGCGGTCCTGCTGGACTTCGGAATCGCCTCCTCCCTGGACCAGTCATCCTCCCTCACCGCGACCGGGACCGTGATCGGCACACTGCCCTACATGGCGCCGGAGGTCGTGCGCGGGCAGAAGGCCTCGCCGGCCTCCGACATCTACGCCCTGGGGGCGGTGATGTACGAGTGCATCTCCGGACGTCCGCCATTCGTCGCGGACACGGCGGCAGCGCTGCTGCTGGAGATCACCCGCGGCGACTACCTGCCGCTGGCCGGCACGGGGGAGCTCGGAGAGCTCATCACGCAGATGCTGGACTCCGATCCGTATCAGCGCCCCACCGCGGAGGACCTGCTGACGAGCCTGGCGGCGATTCACGCGAGCATCACGCGTCAAACGTCCGAGCACGCCAGGATCGAGGCGGCCATCGCCGTCGACGGCATCGCCCTGGGGGCCGTTGCCGGGCGCGCCGAGGACGGAGTCGTTGTCGAGCCCGAGCCCGGGGTCGGGCTCGCCGAGGACAGTGCCGGGGCCGTCGCCGAGCGCGCCGAGAACGGGGACGGGGCGAGCGGGCGCCTGCCGGAGAGGAGGCGAAGGTCGAGGAGGGCACGAAGAGGATCGCGGAAGGACGGCCTTATGGCCGTTCTTGCTGGTTATTCTTTCATTACGTGCCTCCTGCTCCCGCTGGCCCTGGTCATTCCTCTCATCATCGGGCGGATCGACAAATCGATCGCTGTGGTCCTCCTCTATGTATGGTACTCGTCGGGGCTTCTCGCATTTTTCGCCCAGGCCCCTTTGTTCAGCTATCTGGATAGGATCGGGAAACGCCATCCGCTCCGCAGCTCGATCGGCGTGGCGATGAACTGGTTCGCGTGCAACATGCTGTCCTACTTCGCTTCCAGTCGTCTGCTGCTGTTCTCCTCCAGGCGCTTCGACCTGCCGCGCTCCCTCCACAGGGGTCTCGGCCTCCCCGACTCCTTCCACGACATTCTCGAGATTAATATCGGTTCCTCGGGCATCCTGTGGTCGGCCGCATCGGTCATCGCCCTGATCGTCTTCCTGGTGATCATCGCCGTCACGTGGGTGAGGCGTCGAGATCGTGCTCGTTGATCGCGAGCGCGGTCCTGGTTGATGGGCAACGCTCCACTGCACCCTCCGCCCGGGCTCGACGGCGGCCTCGTGCCCGTCCGTGTCCTGCGCCGGGGTAGTATCGGCTCCTCGGCCCCGCATCCTCGCGCCGGCTCCGACCCGACCCGCCCCCAGGAGAACCCGTGCCCGCAGCACTCGATGACATCACCGTCTGGACATTCGTCGCAGAGTGTCCCATCCCGAACGATCTCGGTCCCATTCTCGTCCCGGGCGAGCGTCCCTATATCGCCTACAAGACCTTCCGCGACTCCGCCATCTTCACCGACCGGCGCCTTATCGTCAGGGACTCTCAGGGGATTACCGGGAAGAAGGTGGAGCTGTACTCCCTGCCGTACTCCCGGATCGACATGTGGTCCTCGGAGAACGCCGGTCATCTCGACCTCAATGCTGAGATGGAGTTGTGGACCCGCGCCGGTCATGTCAAGATCAAGCTCGGTCGCGGAGTGGATATCCGTCGTCTCGACAACCTCATCTCCCAGATGGTCCTCGGCGTCGGGTGAGCGACCGGAGGGGACGCCGGTGACCGTCCGGGACGGGAATATACTCAGAGCCGCGTTATATTCGTGTTCGTCCTCCACCGCGAGTACTCGGACCGTCCGCCGATGCCCGTCGGTCGGCCTTTCAGTCGGCCTTCGTCGCGGCACCTGTCCGGGGAGCCGAGTCTCCGGTCGTGCGGGCCCCGCGCTCGTCGGCGGCGGGAGGCCCGGGGGCGCTCGCGCCGCCGACGGGCACCAGCTGGGAGACGCCGTACCCGATCCAGAACAGGACGAACCCGACCAGGAGCGTCCCCAGGTAGTACGCGGGCTGACCCAGTGACGCGAGCACCGGCATGCTCCGCTGGAAGAAGTAGTCGCCGCCCGTGATCGCGTTGGCCGCCAGCGCCACGAGGGAGTAGGCGACCATCCACGCGAAGGCGCGCCCCAGCGCGCTCCTGCTCGGCCGCCAGTCGCTGGTCACCCACGCGAGGACCGGCATGAGCAGGGTGATGACATGGTTGATGAGGAAGCTCCAGCCGAACAGGTTGGTGATCGGCGAGATGCTCTGCGGGTAGGAGAAGCTGAACCACGCCCACAGGCTGAAGTAGAACAGCACATCCATGAGGCGCTTGGACCCGGTCACCAGGTAGACCACGCACAGCAGCGCCGAGACCCGGGAGATGTGCAGGGGCAGGACCTCGGCCCAGCCCCACCCCGTCGCCACGTACACGCCGTACATCAGCGTCTGCTGCACGACCGAGGTGATGAGCACCCCGATGCGCACCTGCCGGGCGTGGTCGCGCACCCACCGACGGCGGCCGATGAGGAGGGCTGCGGTGAGCACGAGCAGCGCGATGTACATGAGGTGGTCCGGGCCGCCGATGGGGATCGGCTCCGAGGTCAGGGAGAAGAAGCGCTTCACGTCGTCATGCTAGTGAGCACCGGGAGGGCGCCGGAAGAGCGCGTCGTCCAGTCCCCGAGCCGCCTCAGAGCCCCTGGGCGCGCAGCTCCTTCATCGCCTCGGCCCGATTCCTGCGGTCGAGGCGGTCCAGGTACAGGTGGCCCTCGAGGTGGTCGCACTCGTGCTGGATACAACGGCCCATGAGCTCCTCGCCCTCCACGACCACCTCCTTGCCGCTCAGGTCGATGCCCACGGCCCGGGCGTACCACGCCCGTCTGGTCGGATACCACAGGCCCGGCACCGACAGGCAGCCCTCGTCCCCGTCCTGGTACTCGTCGAAGTTCAGCTCGTCGATCCTCGGATTGAGGATGTAGCCGATCCGACCGTCGATGTTCCAGGAGAAGGCTCGCATCCCCACGCCGATCTGGTTGGCCGCCAGCCCCGCGCGACCGTCCTCGTCGACCGTCTCGAGCAGATCGTCGACCAGTGATTTCACGGAGTCGTCGATGCTGGTGATCCACTCGCACTGCGTGCGCAGGATCGGGTCGCCGATGATGCGGATGTCGCGGTATGCCATGGGCTCATCCTCGCACGAGGACCCGTCCGGCACCGCTGCGCGCGTCCGCGCGATGCGACCGGGCCGGTAGTCTGCCGCCATGCGCCTGCTCCGCCGCCGTTCCGCCAGCGCCGTCCCGCCGGCGCGTCTCATCGCGCTGGTCCCCGGTTCCGAGCCGGTGCTGGGCGCCGTCCCCCTCGATCGGGCCGGGCGCCGCTGGGCGGTGGCCACCGCCCAGCGCCTCCTGGTCCTCGACGAGGACGGCATTGATGCGGGTCACGACTGGGACGGCGTGAATCGCGGGGCCTGGGACGCCGAGGCGCGCACCTTCACCCTCGAGCTGCTCGGTGGGACCGAGCCGCTGACGCTGACCGTGCCCGACCGGATCCGGGGCGCGGGACGGGACGGCGAGCTGGCGGTCGAGGAGAGGCCCTTCGCCGTCGCCCTGCGGCAGCGGATCACCGCGGCGATCATCCACCAGGCCGGCTGCGCGCTGCCGAGCGGTCGGCGCGCCACGGCCAGCGTGCGCCGCCGCGCCGACGGGTCCCTCTACTCGGTCACCGACCCCCCGCTGGGCGAGGACGGGGCGCTGGACGCCGACGACGTCGACGCTCTTCTCGCCCTGGAGCGCCGCGTTCGCGACGGTGTGGGTCTGACCACATCGTGATCCACGTGCGTGATCGCGTTGAATAGGGTCGGGGCGCCGATTCGACGTCGGTAGCGGTGATTGCTAGAGTTCACCTCGCGTCGCACGCCATTCCCGCGTAGCTCAATGGCAGAGCATCCGACTGTTAATCGGACGGTTATTGGTTCGAGTCCAATCGCGGGAGCGGTCGGAAGCCCGACCCATGGGTCGGGCTTCTCTCGTTCTCGCCGCCGGTGGCGGACGATCGCCGTGTCGATCGGACCGCCGCCCCGGTCGATCCGGCGGCATGGGGCCGCATGACCCGGCAGGTCCGGCCGGCCCGGCGCGGGCGCCGCGTGACGCCACGCGCATGTCGGGAGATCGGCATATTCCCGCCATCGGCGTGTTCCAACCGTTACGATCGGGGTGATGACCGCTACGCCAACACCCGAAGCCGCCGCCGCTCCGACTACTGAGAACTCGGCCCAGGCGGGTCCCGACCGCTCCGCAGCGAACGGTCCCGACCGCTCCGACGAGGGCCGCAGACTCGTCATCGCCTCCGCTCACGGGACGCGGGGCGCAGGCGAGTGGGTCGCCGACGCCCAGAGCGCGGGCGCGACCGTCATGCGTCTGACCGACATCGTCGAGACCGGTCTCGCGGACTGCTTGAACGATCCCGAGGCCAGGTACGAGGAGATGGACTCCAGGGCGCGGGCCGCGGTGGACGCGGGCATGGGCGTCGTCCTGGACCTGTCCTTCATCAGGGACGCCGCGATCCGGGACGGCCTCAACCCCTACAGGGCCGATTTCGACTGGGAGCCCTACATCACGTCGCTGCTCACACGCCCGTTCCCCGCGGGCGGCGCCTACGGCACCAGCGAGCACGTCGTCTACATCTCCCTGCCCGGTGAGCCCCGCGTGGACTGGGGCGACGACCCCAACCAGAGGGCCGAGACGGCCGAGGACCTCATCGCCTTCTACCAGCGCCTGGCCCGGGCGGTGCGGCGCGTCGGCGTGGATCGTCCCCTGGCGGCCGCGGGCTTCATCCACCACACCGCGGACGGCAACGGCACCGATGCCGGTCTGGACATCACGGCCGTGTACAGCCTCGTCGAGATCGACGTGTGCACGACCCACGCCTATGACCAGGAGTCCCTCGACGCCCTGCCGATGCTGACTCGCTACGCTCACGCGCTCGGCAAGCCGTTCATCCTGGAGGAGACGGGGCGCGGCGCCGATGAGCGCTCCGACGACGAGCACGCCGATTGGCTCGCCCGCGTCCGGAGAGCCTGTGCGGCGGCCGGCGTTGACGGCGTTGGCGTATGGGATGCCGATCAGAGCCGCGGGTTCGACGTCCAGCCGCCGCAGTACCCCCTGACCGCCGCGGCTGTGCGCCGCATGGTCGACGCCGTGATTCCCGAGGGCATCGCCGTCCAGAAGGACCCGGTGACGCACGGGGAGCACGCGGCCACGCCCGACGAGGCCGCCGAGGAGGCCGGGCCCGGTGAGGCCGCGCCGGGAGACGCGCCCACCGCGGGCGCGGAAGGCGGGGACGGGGCCGACGGCACCCATGGCGATGACGGGCCCGACGGCGCGGGGGTCGCCGGGATCGTTCCGGGGACGGGCACCGGCGAGCCGTCCGACGCCCTCGACGCCCCGGCCCCCGGCGAGGGGGTCGGGAGGGACGGCGGGGCCGCCTGGAGCGCGGGAGCGGCCGGGCTCGCGGTTGCCGGGAGCGGGAGCGCCGGTAGTGACCCGGCCGGCGGCGATGCCGTCGTCGCGGGCGCCGATGACGCCGGCGTCGTGCGGCCGGCCGCTGTCGATGAGCCCGACGACGCCGAGGCCGCCGTCCCGGATACCGGATTCGAGCCCGACGGTCGTATCGGAGGCTCTGCCCCCGTCGTCCACGATGAGGCGGCGGTCGCTCGGGAGCCCGGTGCTCCTCGCACCGACCCCGTGATCGATGTCGAGCCCGTGCCCGCGCCCGACGCGGCCGTCGGCGGGGACGTCCGCAGCGAGGAGGAGGCGGCTATCTGGCGGAGCACCATGCGGACGCCGGGCGCGACGACCGACTCCGGTGGAGCGGGGAGGCACGCACGCGCCGATGAGGACGACGCCGTCAGTGGCTCGATGCCCACGGAGGCGGCCGCCGGGAGAACCGCGGGGGCGGCCACGGGGACAGGGGCCGCGGCGCACGTGGGCGCGGGTGCGGAGGCGGTGCGCGACGAGGTGGGCGGGAACGAGCCGTCCCGCACCCCCACGAGTGCCGACGACGAGCCCGACGGCGGGGATGATGAGGATGCCGCCGCGGTCGAGGCCCCGCGACGTGACTGGAGCGATCTTCCTCCGCTGAGCTGAGAGCCCTCCGCCGGGCGGGGCCGCGGGCGGAGGGGGGTGCGGCGCGTGGCGCTCACGACACTCGGGTTACGCGCGTCTCCTGGACCCCGCTGCCGTCCTCTGGCAAAATAACCGCGCACGCCGCGTGCGTCACGTTGAGCGTCCGGTGCGTATCGAGACCGTTGGGGAAGGCGAATCTCGAAACGACCAGGAGGCGATCCATCGTGAACGGTGCTTACACCCGCGGTGTACTTTTCGTGCACTCCGCGCCCCGCGCGCTGTGCCCGCACATCGAGTGGGCGGCTGCCGAGGTCCTCGGCGCTCGTGTCCACCTCGACTGGACTGAGCAGGCCGCTGCTCCGGGGATGATGCGCGCCGAGACGAGCTGGGTCGGCCAGATCGGCACCGGCGCGCGGTTGACGAGCGCCCTTCGAGGCTGGGCGAACCTGCGCTACGAGGTCACTGAGGAGGCCTCGCCGGGCAATGACGGCGGTCGCTGGTCACACACCCCCGACCTCGGGATCTTCCATGCGCAGACCGATGTGCACGGCAACGTCGTCGTGCCCGAGGATCGTATTCGCGCCGCCCTCCTCCACGCCGACGAGCCCGCCGTCATGCGCCGCCAGCTCGACCTGGCGCTGGGGCAGGCCTGGGACGACGAGCTCGAGCCGTTCCGCTACGCCGGCGCCGGCGCACCGGTCCGCTGGCTTCACCGGGTGGGCTGAGCGCGCCGCGGCTCGATGGTCCCCGCTTGATTCGACGGCTCGACTCGACGGCCTCGCCCCCGGGGGGGCGACGCCCGCGTCGGATCACCGGGCGAAGACGAGGGCGACGTCGTGGCCGCCGAAGCCGAAGGACGTGCTCACCGCCGTGTCGAGGCCGGGGGCCTGACGTCCCTGGGGCCCCACGATGTCCAGGCCGAGCGCCTCGATGGCGGGGTCGATGCCTCCCGGCTGGAGCGTGGGAGGCATCCACCCCTCGCGCAGGGCCATCACTGTCAGGACCGCCTCCAGGGCCCCGGACCCCCCGAGGAGGTGGGCGGTGGCCGACTTGGTGGCCGAGACCGGCGCACCGGGAAGCAGGCGGGCCAGGACCTCGGCCTCGACCCGGTCTCCGACGGGCGTGGACGTCGCGTGCGCATTGACGTGCCCGATCTTGTCCGGACCGATGCCCGCCCGCTCCAGAGCCAGCCGCAGCGCCCTCTCCTGCTGAGCACCGCCGGGGTCGGGCCGGGCGGTGTCGAAGGCGTCCGCCGTGACCGCGGAGCCGGACAGGACGGCGAGGATCCGGGCTCCCCTCGCCGCCGCATGCGTCACCGATTCGAGGACGAGCGCGCCGGCACCCTCGCCGAGCACGAATCCATCGCGGTCCGCGGCGAAGGGGCGCGAGGCCGCCGTGGGCTCGTCATTGCGCGTCGATAGGGCCCGCATGGCCGCGAATGCCGCCATCGTCATGGGGTGCAGCGCCGCGTCGGTCCCGCCGGCCACGACCACGTCGGCGCGTCCCAGGGCGATGAGATCCGCCCCGTGGGCGATGGCCTCCGCCCCGGAGGCGCAGGCCGCCACCGGTGAGTGGACGCCGGCACGGGCTCCGAGCTCGATGCCGATGCTCGCGGCGGGCGCGTTGGGCATGAGGGCGGGGACCGCGGTGGGCGCGACCCGGCGCGGGCCGTGCTCCCGCAAGGCGTCCCAGGCGCTCATGACGGACAGGACCGGCCCCATCCCGGGGGAGACCGATACGGCCAGCCGGTCGCCGTCGACCTCGGGGGCGCCCGCCTGGGCCCACGCCTCGCGCGCCGCCAGCAGGGCGCACTGGCTGGCGCGGTCCAGGCGGCGACGCTCCTTGGGGGACAGGCGCTGCGCGGGGTCGACGGCGAGCGGCGCCGCGATCGTGACGGGCAGCTCCAGACCCTGCAGCCAGGAGACGTCGAGACCGCGCACCGCGCATCGCGACTCGTGCAGCGCCGCCCATGTGGAGGCGACGTCACCGCCCAGGGGATTGATGGTGCCCAGTCCCGTGACCACGGCCATGCGCGGGTCGAGCTCATCGCCCCCCTCGGGGGAGACGGAGAGGAACTCCCGGGCCAGGGATGCGGAGATCGCCGCCGACAGACCCATCTCAGACCTTCTGCTCGATCACGAGATCGACCAGTGCGCCCACCGTCGTCAGGGTGGGGATCGTGGAGTCGTCCAGGGCCACGCCGAAGCGCTCCTCGACCTGGGTCGCGATCGTGAGCAGACCCAGGGAGTCGATGTCGAGGTCGTCCGCGAATCGTGACTCGCGGCTGACCGCGGAGGCCTCGACGCCCGCCTCCTCGGCGGTGATCGCGGCGATGACGGCGAGAGTATCGGTGCTCTCCTCAGCCATGAGGATCTCCTTCGGGTCGGGTTCGACGGCGTCTCGCCGCCTGACTGGACTCATTGTCACCCGCCGGCGCGCGTCCCAGCGAGTCGCCGCCCTCGTCCGCCGGCGACTCGGCGCCCGGGGTCGCGCCCGGCGCCGTCACCACCGGCGGGCTCTACTCCTCGGTCTCGCAGGACAATCGGCCCACGATGACGGCCATATGGAGCATAAGGCCGTCGCGAGGATCGGTGGCGTCCCAACCCACCTGTTCGGTGACGCGGCCCAGGCGATATCGGACCGTGTTGGCGTGCACGAACAGGGCGCGGGCCGTCGCCTCCAGGCTCCCGCCCAGCGCCAGATAGGTGGCCACCGTCTCCTCGAAGGGCGATCCCATGGCGTGCAGGGGACGGCCCACCAGGGCGGTGATCTGCTCGGCGGCCAGATCGTCGCCGGCGAGGAGCCGCTCCGGCAGCAGGTCGTCGGCGTGGACCGGGTTGGGGGCCTCGGCCCAGCCGGGCAGGGCGCGCAGCCCCGCGAGTGCGGAGCGCAGGGAGCGCCCGGCCTGGGCGATGCCCGCCACGACGGGGCCGACGACGGCGGCGCCGTCGAGCTCGCCCGCGACCTCGAGCGCCGCCTTGTCGATGGCCCGCTCGGGGTCCGGGGCCTTGTCCTTCACGGCGCGCGCGGCCGGTACCGCGGAGGGCCCGCCCAGGATCACGATGACGGAGTCGCCCCGCACCGAGACCAGACTGTCACTGGTGATCTGACGGCAGGTGTGCCGCAAGCGCGAGCCGGCCATGGCGTCCAGACTCGTGCGGGCGGCGATCGCCACCACGGGCCCGGTGCCGCGCCAGCCCGCGGTACCGGCCCGACTGGCGGCGTCGGCGGGGGAGTCGTGGAGCATGGCGTCGACCGCCACGGACTCCAGACGCGCGTCCCAGGCTCCGCGAGCCTCGGCGGCGCGCGCGTAGACCTCGGCTGCGGCGAAGCCGACGTCGCGGCCGAAGGTGAGCACCAGGATGCGCACGGTGTTGTGGTCCTCGGGAGGGACCACCTGGGGGGCCTCATCGACGACGACGTCCAGGACCGTGCGCACCAGGGCCAGGGTCTGCTCCAGCGTGATGGTGCCGGTCAGGGCGGCGGGCGCCACGTTGAAGATCCGCGACGGCGTGGTGGCCGTGCTCGGCGTCTCGACGGAGTCCACGAACATGGTCACGCCCAGGCGCGCGACGGACTCGATCTGACGCCGGGGCGCCTCGGGCAGCGTGCGGTACCACGGGTGCGCGGCGCTGATGCGGTCGAGCGAGTGCTCGATGATCGTGTTCTGCGCCCGTCTCAGGGAAGCCACCGCAGGAGTACTGAGCTCGTCCATACTGCGGATGGTACCGAGAGGCCTCCCGAGGTTTCCCGACGGGCGGGTCCGGACCCGAGCGGACCCGGGACCGGAGGCCGTCCCCGGGGACGGTGCCGCCGGGCGCGGTGGAGCGGATCGCCGGCCGTCCGATGGCGGCGATGGTCAGGAACGGCGACGGACGGCGCCGATATCCCGTCGGTCGGGCCTCCGGCGAGTAGTGTTGGGCGCGGTACGAGCGGGCGGTGGTTCTGCCGCCGAGCACGGACGATCCGGTAGCGATGACCCAGTCGAGATGGACGGCGGACCCGCCGAGGCAGGAGCGATGATGACACCAGCCACCCGTACCGAGGAGGATCTTCTCGGAGCGCGCCAGGTTCCTCTGGAGGCCTACTGGGGCGTTCACACGCTGAGGGCCCTTGAGAACTACCGTCTGTCGGGAGTGGCCGTCGGCGATGAGCCGACATTCGTGCGCGGCATGGTCCAGGTCAAGAAGGCCTCCGCCCTGGCCAACCGCGAGCTGGGCACCCTCACCCCGGAGGTGGCCGACGCGATCGTGTGGGCGTGCGACCAGATCCTGGAGGGCGGACGCTGCCTCGACCAGTTCCCCATCGACGTCTTCCAGGGCGGCGCGGGGACGAGCCTCAACATGAACACCAACGAGGTGGTCGCCAATCTCGCGCTGGAGCACCTGGGCTACGCCAAGGGGCGCTACGACATCGTCCACCCCAACGATCATGTCAACAAGTCCCAATCGACCAATGACGCCTATCCCACGGGCTTCCGCCTGGGCCTGCACGCGGCGGTGCAGGGCCTGGAGGCCGAGCTGTGCGAGCTCATCGACGCCTTCCTGGGCAAGTCCCGCCAGTTCGCCGACGTGCTCAAGATGGGGCGCACCCAGTTGCAGGACGCCGTGCCCATGAGCCTGGGGCAGGAGTTCCAGGCCTTCGCCGTGCTCTTGGACGAGGAGGTCGAGCGCCTCATTCACAATTCGGACCTGCTTCTGGAGGTGAACCTCGGCGCCACCGCCATCGGCACCGGTCTCAATACACCCCCCGGGTACCAGGAGGCGGTGGTGCGGCACCTGCGCGAGATCACCGATCTGGACGTCAAGGGGGCCTCGAACCTGCTCGAGGCCACGAGCGACACCGGCGCCTACGTCTCCATGCACGCGGCGATCAAGCGACTGGCGGTCAAGCTCTCCAAGATCTGCAACGACCTGCGGCTGCTGGCATCCGGACCGCGCGCGGGCCTGGGGGAGATCCGTCTGCCGGAGCGAGCGGCGGGCTCCTCGATCATGCCCGCCAAGGTCAACCCCGTGATCCCCGAAGTCGTCAACCAGGTGTGCTTCAAGGTCATCGGCAACGACGTGGCGCTGACCTTCGCGGCGGAGGCCGGCCAGCTCCAGCTCAATGTCATGGAGCCGGTCATCGGGCAGACGGCCTTCGAGTCGATCGGGCTCCTGCGCAACGCCATGAGGACCCTGCGCGAGCTGTGCGTCATCGGCATCGAGGCCAATGAGGAGGTCTGCCGCAACAACGTGCTGGGCTCGATCGGCATCGTCACCTACCTCAACGAGGTCATCGGTCATCACAACGGCGACCTGGTGGGACGCGAGTGCGCCCGCTCCGGCCGTCGTGTGCGCGAGGTCGTCCTGGAGATGGGGCTGCTGGACGAGGACGTCCTCGACGAGCTGCTCAGCGTGGAGAACCTGCTGCGGCCCCGCTACCGGGACACGAGTCAGTACTCGGGGGCCGATCCGTCGATGCCGGCGGGCACGGAGACCGCGGGCGCGCAGGATCCGGCATCCTGACGCCGGTCTCCCGACGGCGGGGCGCCCCGGCCCCGCCGTCGGCTCAGGACTCGCCGCCCTGGGCGCCGGATCTCCCGGCGTTCACGTTGCTCAGGTCGTAGCGGTCCACGGCGTGCTGCAGCACCGAGCGGCTGAGCATGCCGTCGTCGGCCAGTGCCTGGAGCGCCTTGACGACCACAGAGTCCGCGTCGATGAGGTAGTGGCGGCGGGCCGCGGCGCGCGTGTCGGAGAAGCCGAAGCCGTCGGCGCCCAGCACGTGGTAGCTGCCGGGGACCCATGGCCGGATGAGGTCGGGAACCGCGTGGTCGTAGTCGCTGGTAGCGATGAAGGGCCCCTGCGCACTCGCGAGCCTGCTGGTGAGATAGGGGACGCCTCGGGGGCCCGAGGGGTTGAGGAAGTTGTTCCTGTCGACCGCCAGCGCCTCGCGGCGCAACTCGCCCCAGGAGGTCACGGACCACACCGAGGCGCGCACGCCCCAGTCCTGGGCCAGGATACGGCGGGCCTCCAGGGCCCATGGCACGCCGACACCGGATGCGAGCAGCTGGACCTCCGGCCCGTCGCTCTCGGGGGCGCCGGCGATCCTGTGGATGCCCTTGATGATGCCCTCGACATCGACGTCGGCCGGCTCGGCGGGCTGGACCATGGGCTCGTTGTAGACCGTGAGGTAGTACATGATGTTGCGGTCCCGACCCGAGTCCGGCCCGTACCAGCGGTCCAGGGCGTCGCGCACGATGTGGCGGATCTCGTAGGCGTAGGCCGGGTCGTAGGAGGCGAAGGCCTCGTTGGTCCAGGAGATGAGCGGGGAGTGCCCGTCCATGTGCTGGGTGCCCTCGCCGGTCAGGGTTGTGCGGCCGGCGGTGGCGCCGATGACGAAGCCGCGCGCGAGCTGGTCGCCGGCGGCCCAGAACTGGTCGCCGGTGCGCTGGAAGCCGAACATCGAGTAGAAGATGTAGA
>ERZ772993.559-NODE-559-length-17685-cov-13.137436_pt1 | contig 17685 bp, 14 predicted proteins | sample MGYA00580670_ERZ772993 | MGnify/ENA primary metagenome ERZ772993 (study PRJEB29015, sample SAMEA2737936) | human oral metagenome | biome: human oral; feature: human-associated habitat; material: dental | place: China | collected 2136 ... | reverse complement strand
CCCACCACCGCAACCGTGCAACGCCATGACCGAGCCATCATCCCAAACGCCCGCCCGGACACGACGACATCATGGGAGAGCATCCACCACCAAGCCAACCGGAACCTCAAGCCTCCCGACACGAACCCCCACCCCGGAACAACGGAAGCCCTGACACGCACCCCACCACGAAAGAGCCCCGCAATACACCGGCCCGCCCACCGGAAGAAGCACGCAGAAGCACCGCAAACTCCTCAGAGTAGCTCTTCCCCGGCCACGCTCAGATCATCCCACTCCCCCAGCCCAAAGGCTGGAATCAGCGTGCCCAAACAACAAGATCAAGCCCCGTCACAGCCCAGGTGCTCGCTCAAGCCAGGCGGTCAGCCCCCGCTCCAGGGCCTCCCTCGGCGCAGGGCCGGCAACAGACCATCAGCCCCAGTCATCGTCACCCGCCCGGCACCAGGTCTGCTCCAACAACCCATCCAGAGCCCCACTCCGGCGCACCTGGTCAACCACATCCCGCCCACCAGCACGAGCCCTGTCGTCGTCATCACTAGCAGTCATCAATGTCAGCCCTTCCAACGGAAGCGGCCCACACAAACCATTGAACACGCTCTACAGCGAGTTGAGCGCCTCGGCTCGGCGATCCGACGAATCCGCGCCCCTGAACCTCTCCGGGTCCCGACGGACCTCCACAGCCATCCGGGCGGCCCGCCCCTCAGCTCCTCGGGGCTCCCTCGACACACTCATGACACCGATCCTTCCGCGCATTCACCGCCTCCATCAGACCCGGGACGATACAGGGTCACATACCACAACCAGCTCAACCCCGCCGCCATCACCCGCCGCATCACCGAGCTCCAGAACGCCCTCATCCGCCTGGCCAAGGACAAGACCGACCAGCGCCCGCCTCACCCAGATCCCCAGCATCCCGCCCGACGCCCACAAGGGCGTACGAGTCAGGCAAGCCTCCTGACCACCCCCGGACTACGCGGGCATACCTATGTGAGGCACCGACAACATTTCGCGGGAACCTTGACACGAGGCACCCCGGGTGCCGCGGGAGACGACCGGAGCGGACCGGCCCCGGCGCGGGCCGGGCGGCGGCGTCACAGCCCGGGGACGGGATCCTGCGGGATGCCGAGGCCGGGCAGGCGGGCGCCCTCCAGGCGCAGCAGCCGGGTCTTGCGATCGGTGCCGCCCGCGTAGCCGGTGAGGGAGCCGTCGGCCCCCACCACCCGGTGGCAGGGGATGATGACGCTGATCGGGTTGCGCCCCACGGCGCCCCCGACGGCGCGAGCCGAGCAGCGGTGGCCGATCTCGGCCTCGACGGCGTCGGCGATCCACCCGTAGGCGCGGGTGGCCCCGCGCGGAATGTCGAGCAACCGGCCCCACACGCGCTGCTGGAAGTCGGTGCCGCGGGGCGCGAGCGCGGGAGGATCGCCGGGGTCCTCGCCGGCGAAGTACCGGTCGAGCCAGGCCCGGGCATCTGCGAGGACGGCCGGGCCGTCGTCACTCCCGGGCCCGATGACGAAGGCGCGCTCCGCGCCCCTCCCGTCCATCCCGGCCCGGTCGTGCCGTTGACCGTCGAACCACACTCCGACGAGCACCCCGCCCGCGGACAGATCCTCGCCAGTCTCGGCGGCCAGCGTCATCGGCCCCAGAGGGGAGTCGTAGGTGAGCATGACGATACGGCGCATGCGAGCAGTCTCCCAGGCCTCATGCTGCCGCGGCGACCGGTCGCCGGCGAGGCGCACGCATGACGAGGATGCGCGGGGAGAGGCGGCGCGCCGGCGGCAGCCCGAGGAACGGCGCCAGGTGAGGGCGGAAGCGCGCGATCGTGTCGGTGAAGGGGACGTCGTGGAGCAGCGCGTACTCGGGGGCGACCGCCCGGCGGAATTCATCGGCGTCGGAGCACCCGTAGGTGAAGCGCGCCCCCGTGCCCTTGACCGAGTGCTCCCGGCCATACCTCTGGAACAAGCGCGGCATGAACTCGATGAGGACCGTCGCCCCGGGCAGGCCGGCGGCGATGATCTCCATGAGCCCCCGCAGCTCCTCCTCGACGAGGTACATGGTGAGACCCTCGACGACGACGAGCGCACCACCGGGCGCATCGGCCGTCAGCTGGTCCGGCCAGGTCGGGTCGAGGGCGGAGGCGGCGATCGTGCGATTCCGCTCCCCCTCCCCCAGCAGTCGTCGGCGCATGTCGATGACCTCGGGCAGGTCGAGGTCGTACCAGGTGACGCGCCCGTCGTCGAGGCGCTGGAAACGGGTGTCGAGACCACATGCGATATTGACGACGGTGCAGCCGGGGTGCGTGGCCAGGTATCCGGCCACCAGGGGATCGAATGCGAGCGTGCGCACGACGACCCCGTCGGACATGAGACGGTCGCGCCGGGCCGCGGAGAAGTCGTAGTCGAGCCGGGAGACGAGATCGACGGCGGTCCAGTCCTCGAAGCGCGGATGGGCGGAGACGGTGTGCTCGGCCCTGGCGCAGAGGGTCAGCAGCATGGTCTCACTGGCACCGGTCAGATCCACGGACTCGTGCGCACTCATGGCACCATCCTGCGACGCCGGCACCGGCCCCGCCAAATGCGCCGGTCCGGCGGTCCGGTCCGGCCCACCCGCGCCGCCGGACCGGACCGGTTCCGCACCGCGTCCGGGCCTCAACGGTAGGCCTCCGAGGAGGCGTTCTCGTCGTAGTTCGCCACGAGGACCAGGCCCGACAGGGCATAGGGGCCGCCGATGTAGGGCAGCACCTGGACGAGCGCCGCCGCGACCCTCTGCCTGCTGTTGCCCGCCTTGATCGCCCCGGCGACATGGGGACGCAACTGGGTGGCCGCCCCGAGGGCGGCGATGGCCACGAGGGCGATCAACTCGCGCATGGCGATGTCCAGGCCGCTGCGGGTCTCGATGTCGCCGAAGGCCCCCGTGGTCAGCAGGCGCGGGAGGACGCCGTCGAAGGGCTCGGGCAGCGCGGAAAAGACGTCCTTGACCTCGTCGCCGTACAACGGCGCCTGGATGGCGCCGCCCGCCGCCTCCCGCTCCTCGTAGACCACGGTGGCGGCCCCGGGCAGGGGCAGACTCACGTCTTCGGCCGTGAAAACCTCGTTGGCGGTGGCGGCGGCGTTGAGCGTCTTGGGGTAGCCGATGTACGGGGCGCACTGGTAGATGGCCTCGCGCACCTGCAGCGGCGTGGCGCCGGTGTTCAGGGCGGCCTTCACGTGGGCGGCGAGCTGCGGGAGCGTCTGCATGGCGGCCAGCACGGTCACGGTGAGCAGCTCGCGCTCGACGTCGGTCAGGACCCCGGTGGCGAAGACCTCGCCGAAGATCTGGTTCTGGAGGATCTCGTAGAGCTCGGGGTCGGTGGGGTGGGGCGACGGCTCGGTGCCGAACAGACGGGTGAAGGTCTGGTGCGCCTCGGGCGTCAGGGCCATAGTGGTTCTCCTCGGATCTCGGTTTCCCGGTTCATCGGCCTGTGCGCAGAGCATGGCACCCGAGCCGCGCCCACGACAGGCCCTGAGAGGTCCTCGCAGCGCGGCCCTCGGGAGAAGGGCTCCGGATCCCGTCATCGGAGCTGCGCCGCGACGGCCCCGGAGGCCGCCCGCACGGTCCCGCCCGAACGTTGACGGGCCGACCGCCGCCGAGGGCGCCGGGGCCGCTCGCGCCCGCGGCGACGGCCTCCTTCCGGGCCGACCGCCGCCGAGGACGCCGGAGCCGCTCAGCTGCCGGCGAGCGCCCAGACCATGCGCACGACGCGCGCGGCCTGCTTCTCCAGCTCGGAGCGACTCAGCTCGACCTGCTCGTCCTGGCCCCGCAGCGCGGACAGGATCCCCTGCCGGTCGGTCTCGCAGCCGGGCATGAACAGCTCGTTGCCGGCCTTGATGGTCGGCGCGGAGGTGGCCGCCGGGTGCTTCAGGTCGTGGCGAGTCATGCCGGCCACCACCCAGTCGGTCATGACCAGGCCCTCGAAGCCCCACTCGTCGCGCAGGACGGTCTCCAGCAGCTCGGCCGACTCCGAGGTGTGCACGCCGTTGAGCAGGTTGTAGGAGGTCATGATCGCGTGGGGCCGGGCCTCGCGGACGACGATCTCGAAGCTGCGCAGATACAGGTCGCGGGCCGCGCGCTTGGAGACGTGGCTGCACGAGTTCAAGCGGTTCGTCTCCTGGTTGTTGAAGGCGAAGTGCTTGATCGTCACGCCGCGCCCCGGGTGCTTCTGGACGCCGCGGGTGATGCCGGCGGCCACGCGCCCGGCCAGCAGCGGGTCCTCCGAGAGGTACTCGAAGTCGCGCCCGCACAGGATGGAGCGGTGCAGGTTGAAGGCGGGGGCCAGCCACAGATGCGCGCCGAAGTGATCCATCTCGGCGCCCACGAGGTCACCGAGGGCCTCGGCCAGCTCGGGGCTCCAGGACTGGGCAATGGCGGTGCCGATGGGGATGGCGGTGGCGTACTGCTCGACGAGGCGCTTCGGGGTGCGGGGCCTGTCCGAGACCCCCATCATGGAGTCGAACATCCCCCGGGACTCCTCGTCCATGAGCTCCTCGAAGCCGGCCGGCATGGACGAGTCCAGCGCGAAGGCGCCGTCGTCGTCGATGCCGACCCTGGGGGCGATGCGCAGGCCCGCCGGGCCGTCGGGCATGATGAGACTGGGCAGGCCCTCGAAGCGGCTGGTGGACTGCCCCGCCGCGCCCACCAGGGTCTGGGCGGCCGAGCCGATGATGGACTGGGACTCGGCCCCGTCCCGGTAGTCGCCGAGCACCATGTAGGACAGCTCGTCATCGGACAGCTTCTCGACGAACTCCAGGGCGTCGGTCAGATCGACCGGCTCGCAGCCGTCCGCCCGGCGCAGGGCGGCGGGCTCGACGGCCAGGCGCGGGGCACCGGCGGGCGCCTCGACGGCGGCGGGGGCAGCCGGCCTCCAGTCGGTGAACCCCGGATCGCCCAGGACGTCGTGGAGCTCGCGGACGACGGCGGTCTCGGCCAGGTGGACGACGGCGGCGGGAGTGGTGTCGCGGCTGGAGGCGCCCGCGCGGACCACGTAGTCGCCGGCCTCCAGGACCGTGGCCGCCCGGCCCTCGTCGTAGGAGGCGAGGTCGGCCAGGTCGAAGGCGACGGCGACGTCCTGGCTGGAGCCGGGGGCGAGCTCGTCGGACTTCCGGAAGCCCGCGAGCGCCTGATAGGGCTGGTCGAGCTCACCGGCCGGCACCGAGACGTAGACCTGGACGACCTCCTTGCCCGCACGCCGCCCGGTGTTGGTCACCCGGACCCGGACCGTCACCCGCGAGCCGTCGATCGCCGCAGTAGGCTCGCCGAGCTCGAAGCTCGTGTAGCCCAGGCCGAAGCCGAAGGGGAAGAGCGGGCTGACGCCCTCGGAGTCGAAGTAGCGGTAGCCGACGTACACGCCCTCGCGGTAGTGGGTGTCGTCCGGGTCCCCGAAGTCGCCGACGGTGGAGTAGTCCTCCCAGGCGGCCCAGGTGGTGGACAGCTTGCCGGAGGGGTACGCCGCACCGAGCAGGACGTCGGCGAAGGAGTCGCCGATGGCGGCGCCCAGCTGGGAGAGCAGGAGGATGTTCCTCACGTCCGCCAGGGGGCTCAGGTCGACGACGCCGCCGACGTTGAGGACCAGGAGGAACTTCTCGTAGCGCTCGTTCAGGGCGCGGATGTCGCGGATCTCGGCGTCGGTGAGGAGCACGTCGCCGCGCTCGGGGCGCCGGTCGTTGCCCTCGCCGGAGACCCGGCCGAGCACGTAGACCGCGGCGACGGCGCTCTCGGCGCCCTCGGTGTCGAGAGGGAGGTCGTGCTCGGGCTCGGGCATGACGGCGCCCATGCCGTAGACGACGGCGGGCACGCCGGCGGCCTTGGCCCGGGCCTTGAGATCGGCGATGAAGTCGGCATGGGCCCGCTCGTGGACGGCGTCGTAGGCGTCCAGCCACGCCTTGGTGGTCAGCGTGAAGCCGGCCTTCTCCAGGCCCTCCTCGACGGTGACGACGTGACGGGAGTTGACATCGCCGGATCCGGTGCCGCCCTTGATGGTGCGGCGGGCGCCGGAGCCGTACAGGGCGAGCCGATCGGCTTCGGGCAGGGGGAAGGATCCGTCCGACCTGAGCAGCACCATGGACTCGGGCGCGCTCGTGCGCACGGTGGCGAGATGGTCGATCTCATACTGGTTCATCGGCACGTGGAGCTCCTTTGCTGGTGTCGGCGCCCGCGCGGGGCGCCTCTCGGTACGGTGCGCATCGGTGCGTCTCACTGCGCATCGTCATGGATGATAATGCGATAATAATGTACCGCACGGTCGAATTCCTGCCCAGTGGGTTCGCCGTCGGATTCGCGACGCGGACGGCGGCGGTCGCTCGGACCGGCCCCGCGCCTGAACGCGCTGCGGCGATGGTCTGGCTCAACGGCTCGAAGCGGGCTCAACCGGTGGTTGAGCCGCTCGCTCCCGGCGGTCCTCCCTCACGAGTCCGGTGATCAACGGATGCGTGCTACCCGTCCGCGGAGGCGGCCGACATCATGGTTCCGGCCACCGGGCCCGTACCGGCGAACACCAATGACTCCAGCGCACCGCCGACGAGCGGCGAGCCGAGAGCGAGCAGGAACAATGGAGAACTAAGGAGCACAAGGAGACCACGATGAAGCACTCAGTCGGACGCAATATCGCAAGGCTGCGGCTGTCGCAGGGGATGACGCAGGAACGTCTCGCCCAGCGGATGGGCGTCACACCGCAGGCGGTCAGCAAGTGGGAGAACGATCTCAACTACCCGGACGTGGCCGCGCTGCCCGCCCTGGCGGCGCTGCTCGGCACGAGCGTCGACTCGCTGCTGACGGTGCCGGACGACGGCGCAGAGGCAGAACCCGAGGACGCGGTCCCGACACGGGCCGGCCTCACCGCCTCTCCGGCATCGCCGGCCTCGGCGTCCTCCCCGGCTTCGGCGCCCTCCCCGGCAGCACCCGCCTCGACGGACTTCGCCCTCATGAGGCCCGAACCGGCTCCGAAGCAGGATCGGGGCGCCTCCGCGGCCGCCGGGCGCAAGCTCCGCATCGAGATCCGGGGCCCGCGGAACAATGTCGACCTGGCCTTCCCCATGCAGGCCGTCGCCGCCCTCACGAGCCTGACCGCCGCCGTGCCGCAGGTGCGCACCGCCATCGACGCCCACGGCCTCGACCTCGACGCGGTGCTGGCCACCGCCTTCGGCTCCCTCGACGCCGTCGGGAGGAGCACGCTGCTCGACATCACGGACGGCGAGGACCGGGTCCGCCTCTACGTCGAGTGACGGGACTGGCGGCGCTTGGGCCCGAGCGCCGCCCGGATGCGTCGGGCCCGCCCCGTACGACGGGCCCGACGGCGCGCCGGCCGGGCCCCTCCGGGTCTCGGACGCGGCCTCAGATGACGAGCCGCCTGCGGTACTCGCTGGGCAGCATGCCGACCTCGCGCTTGAACAGGGCGGAGAAGCGACTGGCGCAGGTGTAGCCCACGGATCTGGCCACCTGCTCGATGGTGAGGTCGGGCTGTCGCAGCAGGAGCTCCGCCTGACTCATCCGCCTGCCCTGGATGTACCGGGTGACGGTCTGCCCGTTGAGCCGCTTGAAGGTCTCCTTGAACTTCGTGGGACTCATGCACGCGATCCCGGCCAGGTCGCCGATGCGCAGGTCCACGGAGCAGTGGTCGTCGATGTAGCTCACGACGTCGCGCAGGCGCTCGCGATCGGCGGGGCTGAGGCGCCGGCTCTCCACGACCGGACCGCGCCGGGAGCGCTCCACGATGAGGCCCATCGCCTCGAGCACCTTGCCCTCGTAGTAGAGCTCGCTGTGCTCGGGGTCGCCGGGCCGGGGCCACAGGCGGGACAGCAGTGCCCTCATCTCGCGGAACTCGTCGATCGAGCCGAGCGAGACGAAGGCCTGCTCGACGTCCTGGAACTGGCCCGCGTACTCCTTGTCGAGGAACCGCGCCGAAAACTCCGGCGTGATCTCGATGGCGACGCTCTGCACGGGAATGCCGCCGTGGGCCACGCCCTTCCAGGGACCGCCTCCGATGCTCTGACCCCACACGCTGTCGGGCCTGAGCCTGCGGTAGGGGCTGAACTCCTCCCCGGCGATGGACTTGAACCACGTGACCGTGAGATAGCTGGGCGGCTCGACGTCCATCATGAAGTCGCTGCGCATGGTGAAGTCGTGAATGCTGATGCTCCACAGCGCCGGGTCCGGGGAGAGGACGTGGAACCAGCCGGTGCACTCCCGCCCCTCGCACCGGTACGAGTGCCAGAGCCCGCCGAGGCCCTCCGACGACGGCACCTCCGCGAAGCCCGCGCTCCTGAGCATCGAACTGTGCACCGACTTCTCCACGTCGTCGTCCTTTCGACCTATGACGATGAGACGCGATCATACGCCGATAGGACTGGAATGCCTGACGAACGGCCCAGAATCCGCCCCTCGTCCATATACTTCGCAAAAGGTTAGCAATACCTGAGTTAATAGGGAAGGACGAGAATTGAGCACGTCGGCACCGCCATCCCCCGACCCGTCCCCCACCGTCGAGAGCTCCACCCTCACCGCGCGCGACCTCATCACGGTCGGCGTCTTCACCGCCCTCTTCCTCGTCTTCATGGTAGTCGGCAGCGCCCTGTTCGCCCCCAACCCGGTCCTCACGTTCTGGATGCCCGCCGCGGCCGCCCTGCTGACCGGGCCCGTCTACCTGCTTCTCATCGCGAAGGTCCCCAAGCACGGGCCCCTGGCCATCCTGGGCGTGGTCATCGGTGCGATCCTGTTCGTCACGGGCATGTACTGGGGGTGGGCGCTGGCCTCCGCGGTCCTGGGCATCCTGGCCGATATCATCGCCGGCGTCGGCCGGTTCAGGGCCAAGCCCCTCAATCTCATCGCCTTCGTCGTCTACTCGCTGTCCCCCATGGGCTCCTACATCATGCTGTGGGTGAATCCGAGCGGCTACACGGCCTACCTGACCGGCAGGGGCACCGAGCAGGCGTACATGAGCACCATGGAGAGCACGGCCACCGGCTGGATGCTGCCCGCCATGACCCTGGCCACGGTGCTCTGCGCCCTCATCAGCGGCCTGGCCGGCATGCGCCTGCTGCGCAGGCAGTTCGAGCGCGCCGGCATCACGGCCTGAGCATTGCGCGCCGATACCGCCACCACGACGACGCGACGGTTGACGACGCGCATGGCGCAGCAGGTGCACGACCACAACCGGCCGACGACGCGGGTCGTCCGCACCGGCGAGCGGGTCCATCTCGACCCGCGCACCAAGCTGGCCCTCATCGCGACCATGGCCGTCGCGGTGGCTCTCGCCCCGAGCCTCGCCTACGAGATGCTCCTCATGACGGCGGCCTTCGCCTTCGGCGTGGCACTGGGCAGAACCAGGGCATCCGCGATCATGCTCCTCCTGTACGCGGCGACCATAGCCGCCACCCAGTTCCTGCCGTACCTGGACAGCGTCGCCGCACGCACGACGTTCGGCTCCTTCTTCCTGCTGGTGCGCAAGATCTTCGCCTGCGGGCTCATGGCCTACGCGACCGTGGCCACCACCCAGGTCAACGAGCTCATGAGCTCGCTCGCCCGCCTGCGCGCGCCGCGCGGACTGAGCATCCCCCTGGCCGTGGCCATGCGCTACGCACCCGCGGTCCGCGAGGACTGGGCCTTCATCAGGGACGCCATGCGCATGCGCGGGGTCTCCCCCGGTCCCGCGAGCCTCGTGCGGGCACCGGCGCGCACCATCGATTGCATCTACGTCCCGCTGCTCATGAGCGCCAGCCGCGTGTCCGACGAGCTGTCCATGGCGGCCATCGTGCGCGGCATCGAGAACCCCGTCGCCCGCACCTGCTACCTGCGCATCGCCATGCGCCCGGTGGACTGGTTCATGCTCGCCCTGGGCCTGTGCGCCGTGGCGGGCGCCGTGGTCTGCAGAGTCTGCGGAGCGATGGCATGATCCGATTCGAGCACGCCTCCTTCGCCTACCGCGGGGGCGCCGCCGGGGAGACGGGAGTCAGGGATGCGAGCCTCGACGTGCGCCCCGGCGAGGTGGTGGTCCTGTGCGGGCGCTCCGGGTGCGGCAAGTCCACCCTGCTGCGCCTGGCCAACGGGCTCGCCCCGCGCTTCTTCCCCGGTCGGGCGGCCGGGCGCGTCCTGCTCGACGGCGAGGAGGTCGGCGACCTGGCCTCCTGGCGGGTCGCCGAGCGCGCGGGGTCCCTGTTCCAGAACCCCCGCACGCAGTTCTTCAACGTGGACACCACCGGGGAGGCGGCCTTCGCCCTGGAGAGCGCCGGCTGGCCGGAGGAGGAGATCCGCGCCCGCGTCGACCGGACCTTCCGCGAGCTGGGCCTGGAGTCCCTGGCGGGACGCAGCATCTTCCGCCTCTCCGGCGGACAGCGCCAGAAGATCGCCTACGCGAGCATCTGGGCTCTGCGGCCGCCGAACCTGCTGCTGGACGAGCCGACGAGCAACCTGGACATGCCCTCCATCGCGGATATCGCGGCCTTCGTCGCGAGCGCCAAGGCATCGGGCCGCTCGATTCTGGTGGCCGAGCACCGACTGGCCTGGCTCTCCGGCATCGCCGATACCTATGTCCACCTCGACGGCGGCCGTATCGAGCGCATGATGGATGCCCGCGAGTTCGCCGAGCTCAGCCCGCAGGAGCTGGACTCCATGGGGCTGCGCACGCGCGACCTCGATGACGTCGCGCCCGCGGGCGGCGCCGGCCCGGTCCCGCCCGGCGACGACGCCAATAGCACCGATAGCACCGATAGCGCGGGCAGGGCCGCCGGCGGCAGAGGCGGCCATGCGGTGCTGTCGGCACGGGGCCTGTCGGTCGACTACGGCCGAGGCCCGGTTTTGCGCGGAGCCGAGGTGGATCTGCGCGCCGGGGAGGTCGTCGCCCTCGCCGGACGCAACGGCGCGGGCAAGACCATGCTGTGCCGCGCCCTGTGCGGCTTCGAGCGCAAGGCGCGGGGGACGGTCCTCCTGGACGGGCGACGGGCGTCGCGCAAGCACCGGACGCGCGCCTCCTCCATGGTCTTCCAGGACGTCAACTACCAGCTGTTCGCCGAGAGCGCCGCGGCCGAGCTCACCTTCGGCCTGTCGCGCCGTCAGGCCAGTGCCGTGGACACGGAGGCCGTCCTGCGCGAGCTCGCCCTGGACTACGTGGCCGGCAGGCACCCGGCGACGCTGTCCGGCGGGCAGAAGCAGCGCCTGGCCGTCGCGGCGTGCGTGGCGGCCGGGAAGCGAGTCCTCGTGTTCGATGAGCCCACGAGCGGGATCGACCTGGACGGGATGCGCCGCGTCGCCCGCCTGCTGAGACGGCTCGCGGACCAGGGCCGCGCGATCCTCGTCATCACCCACGACCTGGAGCTCATCGCGTGCGCCTGCGACCGCGTCCTGCACGTCGAGGACGGCCGCATCGCCGGTCGGGCCCGAGTGCGCGACGACTTCGACGCCGTCCGGGCGATGACGGGGGCCGCCGCCCCAGCGTGAGTGAAGAAGAACAGGGCCGCCCATGAACAACGCCTCGATCGACTTCGCTGGCATCTCCTCCGGGATCGAGCGCACCCCGCCACCAGGGGGTCGGCGGGGTCGGAGCCCAGTCCGCGCCCCGTGACGACCGATTTCGCTAAGCTCCCGGGGAGCGGCCCAACGCCGTGCGGGCCATAATCATCCAGACCCGGGCCCTCCCAGCCCACTGAGGAAGCATGACCCGACCTCACACCTTTGAACGTTCCCAGAAGCGCGAGCCCCGGCCACGGGAGCAAGCACCGGAATAACAGCCGGTATAGCAGCAGCGAGTATGAACCCCAGCGGTGATATCCTCGCCGAATGAACCCCAAGTCGCGAACCCCTCCCGAGCCACGACAGACTCAACCCCATCCAAGAAAGTCGACCGAGTCGGGAGAGGCCGAAACGAGCGCAACGACCTCAGTAGCACCTCGGAGTTCATTGGCTTCTTCCCGGCAGGCTTGCAGAACGTCATCGAGTCTGTTCTCGAGGCTAATAGCGCCAAATTACTGGACATTGACCAGAGCGCAGTACGCCTCTCGCATCAAGATTCTCTACCCACACAATTGATCCCTTTTTTCAAAAATGTATTCTCCATAGAGGCCTCCACCACCCGGGGACCCCTACCTCATTCCGTCTCGCGACTAACCGCACAACTTGCGAAGAGGGGCATCGCGGGGATACGCAAGGACGAGACCTTTCGAATCATGGCCCGCATAGATGGCCAACTCACGTCCATAGATCGCGCAAGACGCACTACACTGGAAATCATGATTGAAAGCCTCACCGGCACAGGAGTGCATTCTCGGGGCGGCGGAATGGAGTACTGGATCATTGCCGAAAAGGTTGGAAAAATCTATTCTTCGGGACTCGTCTACGGACTCCTGCGGCCCCCGCACCAAATAAAGGGGAACTCGCGCCCAGCCTAGCCTCGCCCCTGATCACCTTGAGTGAGCCTCGTCCCGACGAAGACTTCATTGATCCCTTCGCAGGATCCGGAGGAATCGTACGGCAGCGACTGAAATGGCCAGCAGCACGAGCCCACTTCAACGACCTGAAAACTCATGCTCCTGGGAACTTGATGCGTACAGGCCGAGTGAGCACCTCCTCCTGGGACACTCGCAGACCACCGGCCAGTTTTCATGGCTGTTTCTCGACGATTGTCACAGACCCTCCGTGGGGGGGAGTACATGGATATCGGCGGAGATTACCGACAATGGGCGGAGGAGGCCACAACTGGAATGATGCGTCTCCTCAGGACCGAAGGCAGCACAATCGTGCCCCTGAGCAACCGAGCCAACGAAAACATGTGGGTCGCTTCGATAAACGAGTCGCCACTTCACGTCGAGAACCGGATCCCACTACTCATCAACGGCCATCCCGCTTCTTCCATCGTAGCCCGATATTGAGGCTAGCAGCTCCTCGGAATATCTCCATCCGGACATGAACTCCATCCTATAGATCAGGACTCCCAACCCTAACAACAACGCACCCCAAAGGCCTCATATCGGAGTAAAGATATCGTGTTCGCATATTAGACGAGCATGAGCCAGAACGTAAACCCGTCGGCGAATCATCACCACGGGCGCTCAACCATTACGTCCCACCGCTCAAGCGCCCCTGACGCCCGACCTGAAGTTTGACGGCTCTTCGTGCTTGAGGGTGCGATAGGTGGAGTCTATCAAATGTTCACGTAGTTACTTTTAAGTCGGTCCTTGAGGCGCCCGCATGGATGTGGAGCGCACGATGTTTCTCGGACCGGGGGAGTTTTTTCCCGTGAGCCGATAGCATGGAGACCATGCCGGCAGAGAGATACTCGGAGGATTTCAAGGCCCGGGTCGTGCGTGAGGTCACCCATGAAGGACCGCATGATCGCCTCGGTAGCCGCCTCGTACGATCTTGTGGCTCAGACGGTGGGCAACTGGGTCGCAAGGCACGGGAAAGAGCACCTGATTCCTGACGCCTTAGCGCCCTGGAACATCGCAGCCCGAACCAGGTTGAGCAAGAGTTTCTTGGCTTAGTCAAGGCAGCCTGGAGCGCAAAGAAGCAGTGTCCGAAAAACACCCAGCAGTCCAAAGAGTCAGTTTGACACGTCACGACCGCGCAATACGTGGATGCGGGAAACTCGGGTCAAACTGGGACCCCACCGAGTTCATCAACTTTCCTCGCGAGACAGCAAGCTCGACCACGGTGGACACACTGAGATAACCAGCTGCAGCAGCGGAAATCGCCCCCACGCTGGGTCCGGCCATCACTGTCGAGGAATCAGCCAAAGCTCTCCCGGCCGCGGCCCAGCTTGCCAGCGCAGCGATCGTAATGGCCGGTTGAGCGTTTTCTGTCTGTTTCAATTCGACATCGAGAGTGCGCCGACACACTCCACGCGCATCGACCGCCATGACGTCAGAAGCTGCATCGAATACCGCCGCTGCTGCGGGAGATGTCCTCTCCGCCCGGAGTCTCATTCCGACGACCCATGTTCCTCGGCCCGAGAAAGGTGCCAGCACGCTTCGGGCGCTCACTGCATCCGCTTCTTCTCGCAGGTTCAATTTCAATTGATGCTCCTCTGCATGCGGAGAGCCCCTAAGGCCCCGCAAACGATCGTCATTGCCAGGAGGACGACCGCGACCATGGCTTCCGTGATGGTTCGACTTCCGACCATGAGCTGGAAACCAAAATATTCTGAAATCGTATCGTATGCGCCTGGCACATTCTGCGTAAGATCAGTCAGAGGAACACCGGCCAGGGGGTTGCGCAGGAGCATGGCCGACTGCGAAAACGGCAGGACGTTGAGCGCATTCACCACCCCATCCGACATGGTTCCCAGCGGAATATAGGCACCAGCCAGGAAACCGACGACAGTTCCCACTATCACGCTCAGCGAGGTGAATGCACCGGAACTGCGGATGAAGGTGACAATCAGAGCCGACATCGAGGAAAACCCCAGGCACATGAGCGCGGTCCAGGCGACAGATGCGAAGACGTCCTTCCATCCAGGAAAGCTGTCATAGGAGACGGACACGACCACTAGTCCTACGATGAAGACGATCAGGCTCATGACAAAGGCGATGAGACAGGAGGCGACCAGGTAGCCGGCGATGAGCTGCACTGGATTAATCGGAGAGACCCTGAAATCCTTAAAACGTCCGAAGATTCGATCCTCCACGAAGGTGTTCAAAGCCGATAGACCCGTGGTCACTGTCGTTATCATCACCATTCCGGCGAACACCCAAGTATAAACGAAAGCATCGATCTCCTCATCACTGGCGCCCGGAAGCGAGGCCTTGAGCGTATCCACCTGGAAGTTACCGAGGAAAAGAATATAGAGCAGCAGCAGGATCAGCGGCGCGATGAGGGAGAGAACAACCTGCCCACGATCACGATAGTAGACACGAATATTGCGTCGGATCAAACCCAGGGTGGTCCTCACGCTTCCTCCTTCTGCGCTGTGAGCGCCAAAAACACATCATCCATCGAACCTTGTCGAAACTCGAAGTCGGCCAGGTGGGGCCGTACTGCGTCCAGGACTCTCAGGGCGGCCGTTGAGTCGGGCACCGCCAGATGCACCGCGCCCCCGACCTCCTGCATCTTCACCCGGACACCGGGGACGAGAGCATGAACCCGATCGACCACGCTCAGACTCTGATCGTCATGGTCTATACTGATTGAGAGATGAGGGGTGCTATACCTCGCCCGTAGCTCGAACGGCGTCCCCTCAGCAACTGAATGCCCGTGATCAATCACAAGAACACGGTCCGCATTCTCCGTCTCAGCCATGTAATGCGTTGTGAGAAGGACCGTCAGTCCCCGACCTGTGCGCAGTTGGGAGATGACTGACCAGACCTGTTCGCGACTCTGAGGGTCCAGCCCAGTCGTCGGCTCGTCGAGAAAAAGCATGGAGGGTTTGTTCAGGAGAGCGCGCGCAATGTCTACGCGTCGCTTTTCCCCGCCGGACAGCACGCCGTATGGTCGCCCCTGAAAGTCTCCCATTTCGATGAGTTCGATCAACTCATTCACGTGGGAGCTGCTCACGCTGTAGAATAATGCGCGGGACTCAAGGTTCTCTCTGACCGTCAGGCGCGGATCGAGAAGCGACTGCTGAAATACGATGCCGATGTCGGCGCGAATCTCACTATCGCGGCGTCCCACCTCCTTGCCGTCAACGGCAATTCTTCCCGATTCAAATTCCAGAAGAGTTGTCATACAGGAAATGGTAGTCGATTTCCCGGCCCCGTTAGTACCGAGGAAGGCGAACAGCGAACCATCCTCAACATAAAAACTCAGGTCGTCAACCGCGGTATTTTGTCCATATTTTTTGGTCAGTCTTTCGACCGTGATCATACTTCAACTCCAGCGTCAAATGAGGTCTATTTCTGCTGACATCATCGTCTACCCAGAACCGCGCGAGGGCGAGCAAGGCAGGGCACACTACACACTCATGGCAGGGACAGAATTTGATGCATCGATCAACAGGGACATGCCGCGCGAACCACGTGCAGCGGTGTCAACGCAAATGCGCCAACACATCTTAGATCAGTTGGCAAGACCCCTATGAAGATTTACCAGAAATGCTCGCGAAAGAGGCACGATACTTCACATAGGGCTGCCAGCGAGAGCCGCTGACCATGGTGGTGAGCGATTCGTCGATGCGGACCGGAGGCGAGGCCGTGAGGACGCACGCCGAAGAGCGCATGAAGGTCTCGAGGAATGAAATGATGGGAGACAGATTCTGGATGAGGCGCGGGACGTCGTGAGATGGACCCTCGACAGCGCCGGGCGGTGCAGATGGCCCGATGACGGGCTCCGCACATCGCCGGTCGCTTGGGCAGTGCAGAAGAACGGCTGGCAAGTGCAGTCCATCGACCTCCCAACCTGCTCGACGGCGAGGTCTCCTCGGTACAGCAGAAGCCCCGCCCTACTTATCCGCAACAGCACGAAAGCGGCGCAGGGCAGACCGGAGACGATCGGCGTCGCCGTGCCGGACATGAGCGACCGGACGCTCCAGGATGCGCCCAAGTGCGTGCGGGGAACGGTGCCCCGGCCAAGGGTGAGAGCCGTCGTGACGGCACGAGTGCGCGCGGCATCGGCCCGGGTGAGTCTGTACGGCCCGTAGGGGACAGCAACCCTCCCGACAACGACCATGCGCCTCCACGGTTCGCAGCCCACCGGGGGGTTGTACCGCATGCCCGCATCAAGCGGGCGGCAGCCGGCGGGGCCGAGCCGATCACTCGATCGTGGTATTGACGGGGCGTCCCCCTCGGGCCAGCGGATCCCAAGCAAAGCGGCAGTGCAGGTCTGCGCCCCGCCTCCCGTCGAAGCTATCGTCACCGCCATAGACGCTCCTGCCACGAGATCCGCTACTAATGGTAGTATAAGTGAAGTACAACGTGTGCGCCCGTCACCGACACGATGCGCACTCCTTACATCGTCCATGAGTCTCACAGGTGGTACAGCGCCCCGCGCAACCGGCGCCGTAACGCTCGACGGTCTCGCGGCGACCCCACATCACGTGCATCGTGCGGACCCCAGAACCGAGCAATCGCCCTCCTTGTGCACCCGGGCGCCCCCGCCCTTGAGGGCCTCATCGCGCAACGACCCAGCACTGGCAGGCGTGCCACGACGGGCGCGAGTCACCCGCTCGGGGCGACCCGCGCACCAGTACTCGAAGGCCCCCGACGGATGCCGGGCTCCGAGCTCCTGGCGATCGTCATCGGCGAAGGAGCCGACAACCCTTACCAGCGCTTGCACTCCACGGAGCGCAGATACGCGCTCGCCCTGCGCAAGATCTCATCGGCCCCCCGCAGCCGGCGGACTTCCCACGCGAGCTCCTTGACCCACTGCACCTCGCCGTCGGCCACGTCGCTCCTCTCGATGAGCACGAAGGCCACGGCCTATGACGCCGGATCAGGACGCCCGCGCACCCAGTCGAAGACCTCGTCGGCCTCTCGACGGCCGCCGTCGCGCACCAGCAGGTGGAAGGTCGCATGGGCCATGGCGTCGCGGATCGGCACGACCGTGCGGCCGGGCATCGGCGCCGAGAGCGAGGGCGCGTCAGTGACGAAGTGGGGCAGCGACGAGCTGCGCGCCAGCTGCTCGAAGACCGCGCGATCCTCCTGCACGACGAACTGCGAGTGCGGGAAGTGCCGGTCGCACAGCTCGCGCCAGAAGCCGATGCCCTCGAAGAGCAGGAAGGTCTCGCCGTCGAGCTCG
>ERZ772993.556-NODE-556-length-17718-cov-3.395176_pt1 | contig 17718 bp, 21 predicted proteins | sample MGYA00580670_ERZ772993 | MGnify/ENA primary metagenome ERZ772993 (study PRJEB29015, sample SAMEA2737936) | human oral metagenome | biome: human oral; feature: human-associated habitat; material: dental | place: China | collected 2136 ... | reverse complement strand
TGATGGAGGGTTCGTTGATGTAGAAAAGCAGCAGCGGCTGGTCGGTGAGGCGGTTTTCGACGAGATAGGTTTCCAGCGCGATATTGGTGCGCGGGTCGGTGTTTTCCTGGTTGTCCACAAATAGCATGATGGGGTTCCTTTATTGTAGTAGGGGGAAGGCTCATGATGATGCGGTATTGAGACGCTGGGGCGTTTTTTTGCGTGTTTTCCGGCTTATCAGCTTAACACGCCACCTCTACAATGCCCGACCTTCCTTCTGTTAGTTATGAGGTTTTTATTATGTTGAACTGGAAAGAATATCGGACTTGGCTCATGGGCAAACTGGGTGGTTTCAGCAAACTCAGCCCTGACACGATGAAGGGTTATCAAACCCTCGCCAAAGCTAACGGCGAGGGTGGTGTGCTGGACGCGAAAACACGCGAATTGATTGCGATGGCTGTCGCAGTTACGACCCGCTGTGACGGCTGCATCACGGTGCATGCCGAAGCAGCACGCAAGGTTGGCGCCACCGAGCAGGAACTCGCCGAAGCGCTGGGCGTGGCGGTTGCCATGAATGCCGGGGCGGCGATGGTGTATTCCGCCCGCGCCCTGGATGCGTTCCAGCAGGGACAGTAGGCTTTACCGCCTGCATGAAGGGCGTGGCACCTGGTGTCGCGCCTTTTTTTGTTGCCTGATGCTTCCTGACGAGCCCGGTATTTACGCTGTCTGGCGGGAAAAAAAACCCACCCTGTGGGACTGGAACAGCTCGCGCAGCGAGAGAGGGCCGGAGTGAGGGCAGCAAACGATTGAAAAAACCGGAATTTCGATTCATGAACAACATCCCTACACCCCCTCCCCGACCCTCCCCCGGGCCCCACGCAAAATGCGCCCGCATTTTGCGTGGGAACCCGCCCGCTGCGGGCTTCGCCCTGCAGGGGAGGGGGATTTTTCAGCCCCTAACTGCGCGTCGGCGGCAGCGACCACAGTTTTTCCAGGGCGTAGTGTTCGCGGGTTTCCGGGCGCATCAGGTGGACGATGATGTCGCCCAAATCCACCAGCACCCAGTCGCGGCTGTCTTCGCCTTCCATGCCGAGCGGCGGCCACCCGGCGGCTTTGCTGTCGTCGTGGATTTTGTCGGCCAGGGCGTGCAGGTGGCGGTCGGAGGTGCCGCTGGCGATGATCATGTAGTCGGCAATGTCGGTTTTGCCGGCAAGGTCGATGGTTTCGATGTTGACGGCTTTGAGGCTTTCGAGGCTGGCGAGGACGAGGGTTTTCAGTTCGCTGGCGTTCATGGGGTTCCTTTAGAAGTTGACGAGCGGGTTGTACGGCGGCAGGTAGGCGATGAGCAGGTAGAGGATGCCAAAGTTGGCGACGATGCTTGCCCAGAAGAAGCCGCGGAAGCGTTTTTGGTTGAGTTTGTGGCGCAAGAGTGGCCGCGCGATGAGCGCCCCCGGCCAGCCGCCGAGGAGGCTCGCCAGATGCAGCGCGCTGTTGGGGACACGTTGCAGGTTTTCTTCGGCGGCGCGTTTGTCGTAGCGGTAGAGGGCGACGGTGAGGATGCTGAGGATGGCGCTGGTGATGCCGAGCGGGATGGAGACGAGGGTGAGGCCGAGGAAGTAGAGGGTGTCGAGCGCGGCGTAGGTGTAGCCTTCGAGTTTTTTCGGCTGGCTGTGTTCGGCGATGTCGTAGATGCTGTCTTCCATGATGGCGTGTTCGTGTTCGCGTAACAGTACCCGGCTCGCCTGCCAGCCGCCCTTGTTGCCGGGGATGGCAAGCACGGTCACGGCGGTGTCGGCCGCCGGGCGGCGGTGGTGGTAGGCGAAGGTGCTGATGTGGAAGAACAGGTTTTCGTGGCCGGGCATGAGCTGGATGAAGCCGTAGCCTTTTTCGTCGTTCCAGTTGATGATGCGGCCCTGGTAGGGGGTGTTTTCTGCGAGGTCGAGCGGGATGCGCCGTTTTCTGCGGGGGGGTACGTAGCTCATGCGGGTTGTCGTTGTTGGTTGTTTAGCAGGTGCTGTTTGAGGGTTTGCCAGTAGTCGCCGTGTTCGGCGCCTTTGGTGATGCGGTCGAGTTTGGCCGCGAGACGCAGTTGCAGGCGCAGTGCGCGCGGCGGGTGTTTGCCGAGCGCCGCCTGGTAGCGGCGCTGCTGGCTGTCGTAGATGTTGTATTGTTGGTAGAGCGCGCCGTGGCGGTGCTGCGGTTCGTTGTGCAGGCCGATGAGCAGGCTGGCGTCGCGCTGCAGGAGCCAGGTAATCAGGGTGGTGTCGCGCGGGTTTTCGGCTTGCAGACGGGCGGCGACGCGGTACGCTTTCGGCCAGTCGCCGCCGAGGATGGCGTCGCTCAGGGCAAAGGTGTTGAACTGGGAGAAGTCGTCAAGAAGGTCGGTCAGCAGGGTTTCGTCGATGATGTTTTCGGCCTGCGGGTGGATGGTGAGGCGTTCGATCGCCTGTTTGGCGGCAAAGAGGTTGCCCTGGCAGTTGGCGATGAGCAGTTCGCAGGCGGCGTCGGTCAGGCGCAGTTTGGCCGCTTGCAGGCGTTGCGCGATTTGTTTGGCAAATTGTGGCGGGTACAGCGTTGTACTCGCGATGGCGAGGTTGCCCTGGCTGAACAGTGCCTTGTACCAGGCGGTGGTGTGCGGTTTTTCCAGGTTGGGGGCGTAGATGATGAGGCGGCTATGGTCGAGGCGCAGTTCGGCGAGGCGGCGCAGGGTGTCGGCGGTCGCCTTGTCGGCTTTTTTGGCGTCGAGGTGGAGTTCGAGCAGGCGTTTCGGCGCAAACAGCGACGGGGTTTCGAGCTCCTGGATGAGGCTGTCGATGCGGCTGTCGCCGTAGAGGCGTTGGCGTTCGTCGTAACCGTCGGCGGTGGCGCGGGCGCGGGCGGCATCCAGCGCTTCGCTGTTGAGCAGTGCTTCGCTGCCGTGGATGAGGGTGATGGCGGGCAGCGGGTGCTGTTTGAGGTGGCGGGGGGCGTCAGGCGCGGCGAGGTTCATCGGGTGCGGGCGTTGGTGTAGCGGATGAGCTTGTCGGCGTTGTCGCGCGCCAGTTGTTGGTGCGCTTCGTCTTCTTCGGCGCTGCTGCCGAGGTAGGTGTTGCTGCGATAGCGCACGTTGCTGCGGCTGCTGAAGGTTTGTTCGCCCAGTGTCGCGCTGTTTTTTTCGAGGCGGATGTGGACGCTGTCGATGAGTTCGATTTCCTGGGTGTCGCCTTTGCCGCCAATGGCGGTGCGGATGCGGTCCTGGTCGGTGGGGTCTATCTGGAGGCGCACCGCAGCGGCATCGTTCAGGGTGATGTGTTGTTGTTGCAAGGCGGCTTCCAGGGCGTTCTGGAAGGTGGGGTCGGCGCCGTTTGGCCAGTGCAGGCTGATTTCGCGCAGGTGGCCGTCGCCGCGTTCGCTGCCTTTGAGGTGGAAGCCGCAGGCGGTGAGGGCAAGGGTCAGCAGGGCGAGGAGCAGGCGTCGTTTCATGGCGGGAGTGTGATGTTCAGGTGGGTGAATGGTAACAGATTTTTGTCGGATGAACGGTTACCCGCGCGCCGCTGCGGGGGGAGAGGCGGGGTTGGGGTGAGCGATATTATTGATGAGCCGAAATTCCAATTTTTCAATTGTTTGCTGCCCTCACCCCAACCCCTCTCCCAGAGGGACTGGAACAGCTCGCGCAGCGAGAGAGGGACTTACTCGCCGAATTGTAAACAGCGCCTAGTCGTTGCGGGTGCGATACAGCCGCAGTTGACCGTCCTGCCAGCGGTAGAGGTGCGGGCTGACCGGGTTCGCTGTTTTTGCGCTGACTTCTGCGACAAGCGTTTGCAGCTCTTGCAGGTTTTCCGGGCTGTCGTCCTTGACCAAAAGCAGCTCGCCCCGCGACGGCGCGGCAATGACGGCGCTGTGCAGCCAGCTCGGCGGCAGGATTTCGTCGAGAATGAGCAGCAGCGAGACGTCATAGACGCCGTCCAGCACCATGCTGTAGGCGCCGCCTTCGAGGCCGTAGATTTTGCTCTGCCCTTTGCGTTTGCGCAGGTTCTTCACGGCGCGGGTGCGCAGCAGGTCGGGGTTGGCGTAGCCCATCGCCTCCGCTTCGCCGGGCGAGAGGTAGCGCAGTCCGGCGTCGCATTCGTAGGTGTAGCAGATGAAGAGGTCGGCGAGGTAGGGCTGAACCATCATCAGCTCTTTCAGCTCTTTTTCCGGCTGGCGCGCGAAGATGCGCCGTTGCAGGTCTTGCAGCCAGCCCGCGCTTTTGATTTGCGGCAGGATGTTTTCCGGGTTGTCCGCCGGCGTCTGCTGCACGTTGTATTCGCTGATGCGCTTGAGTTCAAAGGCAAACAGTTTTTCGCGCTCTTCCGGGTGCTGCTGGTAGTGCTGGTAGAGGCCTTGCAACGACAGGGCCAGCGGTTGCGCGAGGTGGATGTAGAGCAGGGTCAGCTCCGGCTCGCGTTCGTTGAGCTGGATGGAGACGCGCACATGAAACTGGCGGCTGATGGTGGCGGCGAGTTCGCGCGCAAAGGCTTCGGCGGTGAGGAGTTCGGTCATGGCTGATACTCCGGGGCAAGCAGGGCGGTGCAAGTCGCTGGCGGGGTTTTGAGCGGTTTCGGTTTCGGCGGCTGCGGCGGCCTGGGATTCAGAATGGCATCGCTCTGGTCGGCGACCCATTTGTAAAGGTCGGCATTGCAGCCGTCGCCGGGCGGAATCGCCGCCTGCGTCATGCACTCCGCGCTGCCGGGCGGGCAGTTGAGGCGAACGTGGAAATGCGAGTCGTGGCCCATCCACGGGCGGATTTTGTGCAGCCAGCGGGTGTCGGATTCGCTGTCGCACAGATGCGCCTTGATGACGGGATTGACGAAGATGCGGTTAGTTTCGGGAAAGGTGGCGGCGGCGTGCAGCGCGTCGCGGTAGGCGGCCTGCCACAGGCCGGGGACAAGCGTCCCTGCCGCGCCATCGACCATCGACGGCGGCTCCACGTCCTTGTCCGGCTGACTGCCTGCGGGCACGGCGTAAAACCAGATGTCCACGTCCAGCCCGTTTTGGTGGCTGCTGTGGCCGAACGGCATTTCGCCGCCGACCGGCTGGCTCAGGTCGCCAATGAGGATTTTGGCGCCGTGCGTGGCGGCGACTTCATGGCCGACGTGGCGTACCAGTTTCAAGGTAATCGGCTGACTGTAAAAGCGGTTGCGCCAGCGACGGATACTGATGAAGCCGTCGCCTTCGGCTTCAAGCGTCTGCGCGCCGAGCTGGCAGCCGTTGGCGGCGCTGCCGACCGCCTGCGGTGTCGCCCCTTTTGGCGCGCGCACCATACTCCATACATTCACCTTGTCGGGGTCCTTCGCAAGCGCCACAGCGGCGCACAAGGCAAGCAAAAGCGTCAAATATTTCATGGTTACAGAAACGAGTGTTACGGTTCGGAAATCATACACGATTTTCGCCGAAACCGCCGGAATCCGCGCCGTTGTTGCACCGTACTGCGCCTGGAATCTGTTTAGAGTCTGCGGGGGAATTTGAACAGATTCTTAACCATCAGAGCGGGCGCGCAACCTGCGCACCAGCGCCGCAATCGCCGCGTCATCGTCCTCGACCCCGTGAAAAAGACGGTCAAGAATATCGGGATCCTGATACTCCAGCAGCGCGGCGAACGCCTGCTGCTCCGTCGCCGTTGCCGTGGCGTAGTCCTCCTGCAAAAAACCCTGCAACACCAAATCCAGCTCCTTGATACCGCGCCGCGACAGCCACGCCAACCTTGCATCCATCACACACTCCCGGCATAACGCCACAAAACTACCCGCGAAATGCTACAATATCACCGTCCAAACCACAAATATCCACAGGAAACCGCGCGATGAAAGATGACACCCTCATACTGAAAGCCACCGGACCGGACGCCGGGACATTCCTGCAAGAACACCTCGTCTGCGACAAGGACGCCCTCGCACGCGGCTACTGGCACTGCGCCGCCTGCTGCAACCCGCACGACAAAGTGCTGGCCGTACTCTGGCTCATCCCCTGGCCGGACGGCATCCTGCTGCGCCTGCCGCGCTCCGTCGCTGCAGCGGCACTCGCCCAACTGCGCCCACACGCCGGCGCACGCGACATCACCCTCGAAGAAACCGCCCTGCATTTTGCCGCCCTTGCCGGCGACAATCCCGACCCCGAACGCCACATCCACCACGACGACGGCATCGCCCGCCTTGGCGGCATTACCGGACTCATCCCCGTCATCAGCGCACAACCACTGCCAGACGCCCTGCCCGGCGAAGCATGGTATGCCGCACGCATCCGCGCCGGTATCGCCGAAATCCACGCCGACACCGCCGGACACTACGCGCCGCACACCCTCCACCTCGCGCCCCGCGACCACGCGCCACATCAAAAAAAACCGCAACACCAGCTCGCCACCGCCACCGCACCCGGCCTTGCCAGCGGTCAGCGCACCCTCTACAACACGCACCACAAACCCGTCGGCACCCTGCTCGATTACGGACACGACACGCACGGCACCGTCGCCCAGGGTGTCATTGACAGCCATTACCTCAACAAACCTCTGCACCTGCGCGACCATGACCAAACCTTGACCTTCCACCCCGTCACCGCCAAAAATGCCTAAAATTCACGGACACCCATAAACCTACAGGAGACACCATGAGCCCCAGCATCATCGTCGCCGCTGCCATCGGCTTCTTTATCGGCGCCGTCCTCGTCTGGATTATCAAAAACACCAACCAGCACCACGCCGAAGACCTGCAAGAAGAAAGCGACACCTTGCGCCAGGAGCACGAAGCGCTGAAAAAAGCCTTCGCCGACTACCGCAACAACGTCAACGGCCACTTCATCCGCACCGCCGACGCCGTCGAACAACTCGCCGACGGCTACAAAAACGTCTATCACCAGCTCAGCAGCGGCGCGCGCGCACTGATGGACAAAGAAACCCTGCAAAAACAAATCGAAAAACGGCAAAACAAAACCATCACCCTCGGCTTCGCCGCAGACAGCGGCGACAGCGCCCCGGCAGCCCCCGCCGCCCAACCGGCAGAAAAACCCGCGCCCGTCCCGCCCAAACCGGTTGCCAAACCCACGCCGGCGGAGCCACCTGCACCATCACCCGACAAAAAACCGTCAGAACCGGCAGCTTCCGAAGCGGGCAAAAGCGAGACCCCGCAAGAAGCGGTCAAACGCCACCTGCAAAACAACCAGGGGAAAACACCATGAAAACAACACACCACGCCTTTGCCCTCCTCGGCGCCACCCTGCTCGCCGCCTGCCAGGCCGACAGCAACCCCGGCAACATCAGCGCCGGAGACAGCCCGCGCAGCGGCAGCCAATGGGTACTCGTCGCCGGCCAGCTCAACGGCAAACCGCTGAACGTCCAGGACGGCACCGTCACCCTCACCCAGGAAAAAGACGCCTTCACCGGCGTCTCCGCCATCAACCACTACCGCGTGCCGGTAAAAATCCGCGGCGGCAACATCGAACACCCCGAACCGCCGACGACCACGCTGATGGCCGGGCCGGTCGAAGCGATGCGCCTCGAAAGCGACTACCTCGAAGCGATGAGCGCGGTCAAACACCTCAAACGCGAGGGCGACAGCCTCACCATCAGCGGCGACAACAGCGAACTGCAATTCCGCCCCGCACCGCCGCAAAGTGCCCGCTAAACCCGTTTTTCATCCACAGAAAACCCCGCCACCGCGGGGTTTTTTATCGCTTCACGCCAAAGAAAAGCCGTATGCACTGGCATACGGCTTTTATGGCTATCCCGCCTCACGGGGCGCTTCAGTCATCAAACCCTTCCTGTACCGCGCCGCCGCCGTAGCCGTGCGCGAGGTCGCCGAAGCGCAGGTACTGCCCCTGAAAGCTCAGTTTGACCGTGCCAATCGGGCCGTTGCGCTGTTTGCCGATGACGATTTCGGCGATGCCTTTTTCCGGTGAGTCCGGGTTATACACTTCGTCGCGATAGACGAACATGATGACGTCCGCGTCCTGCTCAATCGCGCCGGATTCGCGGATGTCCGACATGATGGGGCGCTTGTTCGGGCGGCTTTCCACCTGGCGCGACAATTGCGACAGCGCAATCACCGGCACGTCCATTTCTTTGGCGAGCAGCTTGAGCGCGCGCGAGATTTCGCCGACCAGTGCGGCGCGGTTGTCGTTGCCGCGGCTGTCCGGCAGTTGCATCAGTTGCAGGTAATCGACCAGCACCAGCCCCAAATCGCCCACTTCGCTTTTCAGCCGCCGCACCCGCGCGCGCAGGTCGGTAGCGGTGAGGTTGGAGCCGTCGTCAATGTATATCGGCGCGTTTTGGAGTTGGCTGACGGCAATGGTGAGTTTGCGCCGTTCGTTTTCGCCCTTGATTTCGCCTTTGCGCAGTTCGGACTGGTCAATGCTGCCGAGCGATGACATCATCCGCAGCACCAGCGCCCGCGCCGGCATTTCCAGCGAGAAGATGGCGACCGGCAGTTTGGCACCGATGGCGACCGCTTCGGCGATGTTCATCGCGAAGGTGGTTTTGCCCATTGAGGGGCGTCCGGCGATGATGATGAGGTCGCCCGCCTGCATTCCGGCGGTCATTTTGTCCAAATCCTTGAAGCCGGTGGGGATGCCGATGACGTCGGTGCCGCGTCGTCCGATTTCCTGGATGTAGGCGACGGTGTCGGCCAGCACGGTTTTCATCTGGTGGAAGCCGTCGCGCTCGTTTTTCTGGTACTGGTTTTTGATGTCGAACACGCGCTGCTCGGCGCTGTCCAGCAGTTGCGCGGCGGTGCGCCCTTCCGGGAAGTAAACGCTCTGCGCGATGTCGCCGCTGCTTTTTAAGAGTGAGCGCAGGATGGACGCCTCGCGCACGATGTCGGCGTAGGCGACGACGTTCTGCGCGCTGCCGTAGGCATCGGCGAGGCTGGAGAGATAGGCGGTGCCGCCGCTGTTTTCCAGCTCGCCCCGCTCGCGCAGCGCATCGGCGACGGTAACAATATCCAGCGGCTGACTGCGCGACGCCACCGTCGCCATCGCCTGAAAGATGAGCTGGTGCGCGCGGCTGTAGAAATCCACCGCTTCCACCCGCCCGGCGACGCGATCCCACATTTCGCCGTCAAGCAATACGCCCGCCAGCACTGCCTGCTCCGCATCCTGCGACTGCGGCGGCTGACGCAGCCGCTCTTCCTGTCCTGCAAAATCTGCCATCACGCCTCCCCGCGCCGTGCTTTTTCCGCCGCGACCAGCCGCGCGCGCGTTTCATTAACCCAGCGTTCCGCCAATTCGTTGATTTCCGCGACGGTTTTCCCCGCCGGGTCAATCGGTTCGCCAACCACCACCTGCACCGTGCCGGGGTGCATCAGCCCGCGTTTCGGCCAGAACTGCCCGGCATTGTGCGCGACCGGCACGGCGGGCACACCCAGCGCCGCCGCCAGCCGCGCCGCACCCGCCTTGAACGGCAACGGCGCATCAAACGGCGCGCGCGTCCCCTCCGGGAAGAGAATCACCGAATAACCCGCCTCAATGCGTTGCCGTCCCTGCTCAATCACCTTCTGTATCGCCCGCCGACCATCCTTGCGGTTGATCGGAATCGGGTGCAACACCGCCAGCGCCCAGCCAAAAAACGGCAACCACATCAGCTCGCGCTTCAGCACCCACACCTGGCGCATTTTCAGCTTCGGCAAAAACGCCGTCTCCCAGGTGGACTGGTGATTGACCAGCAGCACGCAGGTACCGGGCGGCATCTGCTCCAGCCCGTGAATCTCCCAGCGGATGCCGCAGATGAGCCGCGCCAGCCAAATCGTGCTGTAGCCCCAGCCGAAGGCGAGGCGCAGCCGCAGCGGGAACGGCAGCACAATCAGGCAGACAATAAAAATCGTCCACAAAATCGTGACTGGCACAAACAGCACCTTGAACAACACCGTGCGAAACCCGCGCATCACGCCGCCTCCTTTAACCAACTCTCAACCGCTGTTTCCACATTGGCATAAACCGCGACATCCTCCAGCTTGCCGCGCCACTTGTGCGCCACCGCGCGGCCGTTGCCGGTTTTCACCAGCACCGGTGCCGCGCCTGCCGCCCGCGCCGCCTGCACATCGGCGAGACTGTCGCCGACAAACGGCACGCCCGCGAGCGCCACGCCAAAAAACGCCGCCTGATCGAGCAGCATCCCCGGATTGGGCTTGCGCCACGGATGCGCCGCATCGGCGCTGGCGCAAAAAACAATGCGGGCGATGTCGCCGCCGAACTCGCGCGCGACCAACAGCAGCCGCGCGTGAATGCGCGCCAGCATCGCCTCGTCCAGCGCGCCGTGGGCAATCGCGCCCTGATTGGTACAAACGCCGACGCGAAAACCGGCCTGGGTGAGGCGGGCGATGCCGCGCAGGGCATTGGACAAAAGACGCAACTCCTCCGGCCGCCGCACCGCCGCGTTTTCATTCAAGACGCCATCGCGGTCAAACAACACCAGCTTCTTGGAAAAATCAAACATTTACAACACACTCCCGTGGGAAAAACTGGCGCGAAGTGTAGCACACGCCGCTCGCGCCGCCGCCGCCCGCCGCGCAAATCCTGTATCCTTGCGCCTTTACCGTTGCCCTGCGTCCCCATGACCGACACCCTGCAAAACCGCCCCATCGGCGTCTTCGACAGCGGCGTTGGCGGCCTCACCGTCGTCCGCGCGCTGATGGAACGCCTGCCGCTCGAACACCTCATCTACTACGGCGACACCGCGCGCGTGCCCTACGGCGTCAAATCGCGCGCCACCATCGAAACCTACAGCGCGCAAATCGTGGCATTTCTCCTCGCGCAGCGGGTCAAGGCGCTGGTCATCGCCTGCAACACCATCGCCGCCGTCGCCGGCGATGCCATCCGCGCCCAGGCGGACGGACTGCCGGTGCTGGACGTCATCAGCGCCGGGGCGCAGGCGGCACTGCGCACCAGCCGCAATCACCACATCGCCGTCATCGCCACCAACACCACGGTGAACAGCAACGCCTACGCCCGCGCCATCCACGCGCATGACCCGCAGGCGCGGGTACAATCGCAGGCCTGCCCGCTCTTGGTGCCGCTGGTGGAAGAAGGCTGGCTCGACCACGACGTCACCCGCCTCACCGTGCGTGAATACCTGAAGCCGATACTGGCCGACGACGCCGACACCCTCGTCCTCGGCTGCACCCACTACCCGCTGCTGAAACCGCTGCTGCGTGAAGAAGCCCCGCGCCTCGCGCTGGTCGATTCCGCCACCACCACCGCCGAACACACCGCGCGCGCGCTCGCCGCCGCAGGACTCTTGCGCCAGGGCAGCGACAGCGCGCATTACCGCTACTGCGTCAGCGACATCCCGCTGCGCTTCCGCGCCATCGGCGAACGCTTCCTTGGCCGCAGTTTCGATGACCTCGAAACCGTCCGCCTCGGCTAACCCACCACCCAAGGAGTTCCCCATGAAATTGCCCCGCTTCCTGCAATCCCGCAAAAAATGGCGCAAGCATCAAATCCATAACCTGATCGGCAGCATCGGCGCCGCGCTGGGTATCTTCGTCTTCCTCGCCTACATCCCGCAAATCAACGCCAACCTGCACGGCGCCAAGGCGCAGCCGTTGCAACCGCTGACCGCTGCCGTTTCCTGCGCCATCTGGGTCATGTACGGCTGGACGCAGGAGCCGAAAAAGGACTGGATACTCATCACGCCCAACGCCTGCGGTGTCATCCTCGGCCTGCTGACCTTTCTCACGGCGTTATAAGCGCCCGCCAAAAATCCGGTCTGGCACTTGTGCCCGACATTTTTGATGTCGGCCATGAATGGCGGACCTACGTTTGCTATATGAAAAAGCCCCTGCATGGCAGGGGCTCATCTTTTGGCGGCGCGGCTCAGGCGTCCAGCGCGGGCAATTCCCCGCCTTGCAGATAGGCAAAGGTCGTCGGCGGTACCAGCGGGCGCACCGCGTCAAGGTTGCCTGCCGCAATCAGTTCGCGCACGCGCGAGGCGCTGATGTAGGCGCCATCCGCGCGCAGGCGTTCGACGATTTCCAGCGCCAGCGGCGGCGCGGTGGCAAATTCTTGTTGCAGCGCTTCGTTATAAATGGCGGTTGCGGCACTGTAGGGTTCGTGGCCGACGTAGCGTTTCGTGATGCCGAGCGCCGGGGCGATGTATTCTTTGAAGATGCGCGCGTCCAGCCGCGCCTGGATGGTGGTGACGTCGTCGTCTTCGCGGAGGAAGTAGGAGGGGAAGGTGGCGGCAGAGATGATGTAGTCGCCGGTCGGGTGGACGTGAACGTTTTTCAGCGGCGCGATGCCCGCCTGCACCAGCGCGAGGCGCACCGAGCCGGGGTAGTGCGACAGGTCTTCGCTTAATACGAACAGGTGGACGACGTCATTCTCGCGCGCCGCTTTTTCGACGAGGTAGCGGTGGCCGTTGGTGAACGGGTTGGCGTTCATGACGATGGCGGCGATGCGCCCGCCCGCGACGTATTCGCCGCGCAGGGTTTCCAGGTATTGTGGCAGACCGTGCAGCGCGTTTTCGAGGAAATACAGTTTGTCGTCAACGTGGGCGATTTCACGGAAGCCGAGCCAGGCGAAGGCGTCGCGCGCGGCTGCCTTGGTGTAAACGTAGCAGGCGTGGTATCCGGCGCGATGGACGTCGTTCATCAGCGCGCTCATCAGGGTGTTGAACAGGCTGCCGCCCTGGTGTTCGTGGTCAATGGCGATACATTTCAGGATGTTGCGGTAGCGCGCGCCGGTGGCAATGAGCGTGCCGTCGTCGGCGTGGATGCCATAGACGGCGTCCAGATGGCTTTCACCACGGATGCCTTCGCGCGCGAGCAGTGCTTGCCAGGCGGTGCGGTCGGCAGCGATGCGCGCCGGAAAGAGTTGCTGCATCAGAGGTTTTTCCGCGGCGGGTAGATGTTGAATTTGACCCAGCGGTGTTCGTCGCTATGCGGGTCGATTTCGACGATTTTGCCGCAGAGTGTGTCGTGACGATCCAGCAGGCCTTGCAGGTCGCGCGCGTATTCGCTGGGGACGTAGCCGATTTTGTTGTGGTGCCAGAAAATCATCACGGCGTTGGCGTCGTGCGGGTTGTCCGGCTCGTGGCGCAGGTCAAGCAGGTCGCCGCGGTGCATGAGCGAGGCGAGGTCTTCGGCGCGATAGTACGCCAGCCCTGCAACCGGGACTTGTGCGACCACCGGCTGCGGCGCGCGGCGAAAGGTCTTTTTCAGAAATTTCCACATGGGGCGGGTATCCAAGATTAAAGTTTCGTGATTCTCCGTTAACTATAGCGAATATCGTGCCAATTGGCGATACTTGTCATCACCACCTGAACAAACATTTTTTCAAACCATCACCGCCTGCACTCAAAGCCACAAGAATGCACATCTGCCGCCGCGGGCGGTCATTGCGCTTATAATCGCCGCATCATCCATTCACACCAGGAACCCTCCATGAGCCACAAACGCGTCTTGACCGGTATCACCACCACCGGCATCCCCCACCTCGGCAACTACGTCGGCGCGGTGCGCCCGGCGATTGCCGAAAGCCGCGCCAGCGGTGAAGAATCCTTCCTCTTCCTCGCCGACTACCACGGCATCATCAAATGCCACGACCCGGAACAAATCCACCGCTCGACGCTCGCCGTCGCCGCCACCTGGCTCGCCTGCGGCCTTGACCCGGAAACCATCACCTTCTACCGCCAGTCGGACATCCCCGAAGTGCCGGAGCTGGCGTGGGTGTTCAACTGCGTCTGCGCCAAGGGGCTGATGAACCGCGCCCATGCCTACAAGGCGGCGGTTGATGCCAACGTCGCCGAAGGCAACACCGACCCCGACCACGGCATCTCGATGGGGCTGTTTTCCTATCCGGTGCTGATGGCGGCGGACATTCTCATCTTCAACGCCACCCACATTCCGGTCGGGCGCGACCAAATCCAGCACGTCGAAATGGCGCGCGACATCGCCGGACGCTTCAACCACCGCTACCGCGAGCTGTTCGTGCTGCCGGAAGCGGTGGTTGGCGAAGACGTGGCGCTGCTCACCGGGCTGGACGGACGCAAAATGAGCAAAAGCTACGGCAACACCATCGCCCTCTTTGAAGACGAAAAGGCGCTGCGCAAACAAATCATGAAAATCGTCACCAACTCACAGGAGCCGGGCGAGCCGAAAAACCCGGACGAATCCACCATCTTCGAGATTTACCGCTCCTTCTCCAGCCGCGACGAACAGGCGGCGATGCGTAGCCGCTACGCCGAGGGCATCGGCTGGGGCGACGCCAAACAGGCGCTGTTTGAACAAATCAACGCCGAACTGCGTGAGCCGCGCGAACGCTACCGCGAACTCACCGCCAACCCGGCGCGGATTGAAGACATCCTCCAGGCGGGCGCGGCCAAGGCGCGCAAACACACCCGGCCACTGTTGGACGCAGTACGCGACGCGGTCGGCATCCGGCCCTTGCGCTGAAATTCCGGGCGAGAGGCGGTTCGGCGCGAAGCCGAACCGCTTTTTTATGCGCGTCATTTTGCCGGGAAGGGCGGCTGTGGATAACCCGGTGGATAACTCGCGCGATTTCGCCAAAAATCGCAATGCACACCGCCGGTTGCCTGCCATCACACAAACAGCGGTATCACAAAAATCATTGTAAAAACAATATACTGAAAGAAACCGCGGTAAACAAAGCGCTTTTTCTGCTTGCGCTCGCCGCCGCCGCGCCAGTAGCGGATTTGTGGATAACACCGCCCGAATGCCGCCCTGCCCGCCCGCCGCGTTTATCCCCAAAAAATGTGGACAACGCGACAGATAACGCCGCGTAGAGCCTTGTGTGGATTGCGGTAACTGTAAAGAGCGCGTGTGAAGCGGCTATAATGCCGCCCCTTTCAACCAGCCCCGAACCGCCCCATGCTTGAGCGCATCCGCAATTTCTCCATCATCGCCCACATCGACCACGGCAAATCCACGCTCGCCGACCGCTTCATCCAGATGTGCGGCGGCCTCTCCGAGCGCGAAATGGAGGCGCAGGTGCTGGATTCAATGGATTTGGAGCGCGAGCGCGGCATCACCATCAAGGCGCAGAGCGTCTCGCTCAATTACACCTCAAAGCGCGACGGCAAGACCTATCAGTTCAACTTCATCGACACCCCCGGCCACGTGGACTTCTCTTATGAAGTGTCGCGCTCGCTGTATGCCTGCGAGGGCGCGCTCTTGGTGGTGGACGCGGCGCAGGGGGTGGAGGCGCAGTCTGTTGCGAACTGCTACACCGCCATCGAGCAGAACCTGGAAGTGTTGCCCGTTCTGAACAAGATTGACCTGCCGTCCGCCGAACCGGAGCGGGTGATGGAGGAAATCGAGGAAATCATCGGCCTGGATACCTCGGAAACGCTGAAGGTCAGCGCGAAGACGGGCGAGGGCATCGAGGCGCTGTTGGAGCAAATCATCGAGAAAATCCCCGCGCCAACGGGCGACCCGGACGCGCCGGTGAAGGCGCTGATTATCGACTCGTGGTTTGACAGCTACGTCGGCGTGGTGTCGCTGGTGCGCGTCTTCGACGGCACGCTCAAGGTCAAGCAGAAAATGCGGGTGATGAGCAGCGGCGACGAGCATCTCATCACCAAACTCGGCATCTTCACGCCGAAGGCGCAAGACCGCAGCGAGCTGCGCGCGGGCGAAGTCGGCTTTGTCATCGCCGGCATCAAGGACATCAACGGCGCCCCGGTCGGCGATACGCTCACCGATGCCGCCCGCCCCACCGCCGAACGTCTGCCCGGTTTTCAGAAGGTGCAGCCGCGCGTCTTCGCCGGGCTGTTCCCCGTGGAATCGGACGACTACGAAGACTTGCGCGAGGCACTCGCCAAGCTGCGTTTGAACGACGCTTCGCTCTTTTATGAGCCGGAAACTTCGCAGGCGCTCGGCTTCGGCTTCCGTTGCGGTTTTCTCGGCATGCTGCACATGGAAATCGTTCAGGAGCGGCTGGAGCGCGAGTACGACCTCGACCTCATCACCACCGCGCCGACCGTCGTCTATGAAGTCGAAACCACGGCGGGCGAAACGCTGCACATTGATAATCCGAGCAAACTGCCCGCCACCAACCACATCGCGGAAATCCGCGAGCCGATTATCCTCGCCAACATCCTCGTGCCGAAGGACTACCTCGGCGCGGTCATCGGCCTGTGCATCGAAAAACGCGGCGTGCAGAAAGACATGCAGTTCGCCGGACACCAAGTGCAGTTGCGCTTTGAAATGCCGATGAGCGAAGTCGTGCTAGATTTCTTCGACCGCCTCAAATCGGTATCGCGCGGCTTTGCCTCGTTTGACTACGAGTTCCGCCGCTTTGAGCCGGCGAGCCTCGTCCGCTTGGACGTCCTCATCAACGGCGACAAAGTCGATTCCCTCTCCATCATCATCCACCGCGAACACGCGCAGACACGTGGCCGCGAACTGGTGGAAAGAATGCGCGACCTCATCCCCCGGCAAATGTTTGAAGTCGCCATCCAGGCGGCGATTGGCAACCAAATCATCGCCCGCTCCACCGTCAAAGCCCTGCGCAAAAACGTGCTGGCCAAATGCTACGGCGGCGACGTCACCCGCAAACGCAAACTGCTGGAAAAACAAAAAGCGGGCAAAAAACGGATGAAACAAGTAGGCAGCGTCGAAATCCCGCAAGAAGCCTTCCTCGCCGTCCTCAAAGTCGATAACAACAGCAACTAAGGAAAACCGCACATGAACACCCTCCAGAACATCCTCGCCGGATTCATGACCCACTTCGAGCTCATCCTCACCCTCACCGTCCTCCTCTGCCTCGGCTTCTACATCATCGACAGCTTCAGCTACCGCAAAATGCGCCGCCACCTCTACCGCGTCTTCAAACGCGGCGAAGAGACCCAGGAAGACCGCATCACCTACGCCAACCGCCTCGCCACCATCATCCAGAGCGCCAAAGGCGTGCCGCGCCGCCACCAAAAAGCCTTCGACCGCGCGCAGCACAAACTCACCCAGCAGGAGCCGCTCAAGGGCGCCGAACTCTACTGGACCAAGCACCCCGTTTACCCCAAAGAAAAAACCATCGAATTCTTCAGCGGAATGTTCTGGGTGCTGTTCATCGTCTGGTTTATCCGCTCCTTCATGTGGGAGCCGTTCCGCATCCCCTCCGGCTCGATGGAGCCGAACCTCTACGACGGCGACTTCATCCTCACCAGCAAATACAGCTACGGCATCAAACTGCCGGTACTGCGCAGTACCCTCATCCCGACCGGCAGCGTGCAGCGCGGCGACGTCGTCGTCTTCCGCTACCCGAACGACCCCAACCTGCACTACATCAAACGCATCATCGGCCTGCCCGGCGACCACATCCGCTACGACCACGACCACGTCTGGATTAACGACGAAGAACAGCCGCTGCTGCCGACCGGCGAGACGCGCGAAGTGGCGCGCAACTACGGCGAGCACACCTTTCACATCCCCGCCGCCATCTACGAAGAAACGCTGACCGGCTACGGCAACCACCGCGCCCAACTCTACCCCGAAAACCCGAACAACCGCCCCGGCATGGCCGAAGGCAGCCTGACCGTGCCGACGGGACACTACTTCGTCATGGGCGACAACCGCGACGATAGCGAAGACAGCCGCGCCTGGGGCTTTGTGCCCGAAGCGAACCTCGTCGGCAAAGCGACCGTCATCTGGATGAACAGCAACTGCATCCTCGGCAAAGGCGACTGCGACCACATCGGCAAAAGCATCCGCTAATCCGACACCGTAGGGTGGGGCTTGCCCCACCAACAACCCCGCCTTCCCCATCCCCCACAGCTGCCGT
>ERZ772993.555-NODE-555-length-17727-cov-7.159009_pt1 | contig 17727 bp, 17 predicted proteins | sample MGYA00580670_ERZ772993 | MGnify/ENA primary metagenome ERZ772993 (study PRJEB29015, sample SAMEA2737936) | human oral metagenome | biome: human oral; feature: human-associated habitat; material: dental | place: China | collected 2136 ... | reverse complement strand
CAGTCACATATGTACCGCACCTCTAGATGATTGACCTATCAACATGTTCTGTCAGTGGCGTTGCGCTGCTCTGGTCATACCTGTCCGTGAAGCTGTTGAGACCTATCGTGCTTCCTTCTGAGAGGTGCTGCATCGAGTGGGTGAGCCATGTTGAGCGCCCGCTGACATCCTGCTCCTCAAGGCTGGCTGCTCTGGTCACCTCGTTGAGACATGGTGTCTGGCTGGCTGGCTGGCCGTCAGTAACGGCGCCACGTGAACGGTGATAGTTCACTCTCCATCACCAACCTCCTGTACCGCCTCCTGATGAATATCACGTATTTCCTCACCAGTTTCGTCGCTGGCCGATGCTTCTGTATCCAGCATATCGATCGTTTGTATGATGTAGTCGCCTATACGTTTGAAATCATCTACTTCATCTGCCGACGGATCCCGCTGTTCATCGACGCATTGCTTACGTACCAGCTCCAGACGATCGATGCCAAGAATAGAATTGTCAAGCATCTTCCATTTTTTAGGCGGAAGTCGCCGCGCCATGATGATAGCCTGCTCTCTTAGAACGTCGCTGGAGAGCGACCGGCGTTCTGTTCCCCATTGTCCGGATTGCCGGACGGGTGCACTAATGGCGATAATGCGAAGCAACTCGCTACAAACCAGTCGGCGTGCCGCTCGGTGATCGAGTTTACGGCGGTAGACTTCCAAAAAGAAATTGATAGTGGCGGCTCCCACCGCACCAATGATAACGCCCATTGCGCCGATGGCTGCTGTGATCATGTTGGTTCTCCGACAGAGATGCTCGAGGACAGTAGTCAAGATAGCAGCGGACAGATCTCATTTACACTGAGGTTGATCAAGGTTGGTGTAGCAGAATAGAGCGTAATGAAGTCTGGAGTCACGTAAAGGTTCCTAAGTTTGTGTGCGAAGTATCAAATCTTAAAAGTCGCTATTGACATTACCGGCGAAAAGCATATAATCATAATCAGACACAGTTGATCGCCGTGTCACCCGAAATCTCCGGCATGTAGTTTTCAGGCTACCCCGCTGGGGATTTTTATTTGGCATTCTTTAGCGAGATTTCCTGTCAAAGACTGACATAAAATCTTTGCGGCCGGTGCGCTTGTCTTCCTTGACTTGAACACAGAAATAGCTGCCATCTTTGGTGACGCCGTAAAAGCGGTGCAGCAAGATGTTGCGATCGTCTGCATTAAAGGTCGTTTCTGGCGTGATCTGCGAGTGACGCAAGACGTCGAGTGCAGCGCGATAGAACCGCAGGCGTCTCGTGCGCTCCTTTAATCGTTTCTGCATCACGTGATCCCAAAACACCTTTAGAAACACTTTGTTGCCGTTGAAGTACTTCGACTTAACGTACGGCTGCCGCTTCGTGGCGTGTGCTATGGCGTTGTATTCACTCCGAGCCTGCTTCAATGCCCCATTGTAAGATGAGTTGGAAAGACGCGAGTATTTCGATGTGTAGACATTCATTACTCCATTCAGTATACAATGATTACATAGTTATGAGAAGACTACCAACAACACAATTTTCCAAAGAAGACAACTTCGATGGTTATGAGTCCGAATCTTGCCTCGACTGCTCCTCCGCAAACACCCTGAGGTCGTCCAGCATTTGCGTTGCTTCGGTCATGAGGCGTGCGATGTACTCCTGCGGAGTGTCCTTCCCGAGTTCTTCCTCGAGATAGGCCTGTCCACTGCTGCCTGACGAATGTGCCGCAATGCGGGAACGCATCCTCTGGATTCTTTGCAGAAGACGGACATCTCGTTCGGTATGCCGGTATGACTGGGCCGTGAGGAACTTCTTGAGCTTGGCGATGCCTTTGTCTCCCTTGGTGTCTGAGAGGTACGAGGCCACCTGCTTCTCATTGAGGTAATCCACCAAGACAAGTGCGAGGTTGATCAACTGTGCGCGCAGTTCTGCGTCGGTGTCATTGACAGGGATGCGCAGACGCTGAAGCACGCCAGCGTCTTGCCCCTCTGCTTTGCGGTGGAGCCGCCATCCCCAGTGCTCTTCCCATGAGTTCTGTAGTTGGTTGTACGCCAGTTTGAAGCGGTGTTCTGGGTTCTCACTGTCTGCGAACTGACCGAAAAAAGCCCGGCGCACGCCTACGTCGCTCATGCGTTGTGTTGGTGACACGTTGTATGAGAGCCAGTGTGTCCGGTGGCTTGCAGGAATATCGCGACCGATATCGCCAAGGAACACGACGACGCAATTTGGGTTGCCATTGTCGATCTTAACGCCCCACATGGAAGCGCACGATAGACGCCCATCGCTCACTGTGTATAGGTCGGAATCGTCATAGTATCTTTGGAGCACCTCTGGCTTGAAGAATACTGGCGTGAGGTAGTGTGGCGCGTCCGGATTCTTGCCGAAGTAGTTGGCAAGAAGATCCGGGTCGCATGTGTACTTGACTGGTTTGCCGTACTCGTCCTCGTCAATGATGAACTCTGGGTAGTCCGCAGGATCATCCTCGTCCCAGGGCCAGATTCCACAGGTTTCCTGGGGAGGGGCCGGAAGAATGCGCTTGGCGAACACCAATGAGCCAACACGTGCATCACTAAGCGGTGACCTGCCAACACTTCGCGAAAGATACATGAGCTCATCGCCAATTTGTCCCTCAAACTTGAGATCCGAAAAATCCGCGACATCGCCAGCATATTCAACAGACACCCTCGTGTCGATGAATAGCACGGCATCGAGTTGCCGTGCCGCCATATAGCGCTTCAATAGCGGCGTCCGCACTTCGATTCGCTTGTCTTTAACTTTAATGGCAAGCTCTTTTGAGCCGTCATCTTTGATTTCATGGTAGTCACCAGACTTCGGATCCTGCCACAGGTTCATCAGGAGCCTGAACTCTTCTGAAATATGCAACTCGTCAGGAACGACACCGTAATAGTGCTGGTAAATTACGAGAGGCTCAAACTCGGGTAGTTCATCCCCCTTCATGTACTTTATTTCTTCTCCGTTCGTCACAAATCCAGGAAATCCGTCTCCCTTTGTAAAGTCCCAACCAGCGTGCGATAGGATCCTGTCGCGCATCCGTGGCTGAGCAAAAGCCATGTATCGACCGCCGTTGTCATTATTGTCGAAACGCCAGTCGTCATACACAATTGTCCATGGGCCATCGCCGTTCGTGAAGGCGGACTTGATTATCCGCTCTTGCTTGAGTCGATCCCGAATCTGCTCGCGTTGGCTGCTATCAAATTCATTGTACTCTGTCATCGTGATTCCTTTAGATCAGTTGTGTTAATTTTATGATCCCATATCGGCATCCACACTTGCTCCCACTTTTGTATAAGTTCGGCTTGGTTGGCCGCCCAACGTACTGGGTCGCGAAGACTCGTATCGATTTCCTCTTTGTCTGTTTCGGAGGAGTTACTCGATGTCAAGACGACGAGCAGGGCAGCAGTACGCAGCAGCACGGCAGCCTCATAATCCGCTAATTGAAGTTGATGCCCGTGGGCAAGAGCATTGCGCAACTTGGCGACAGGATTGCGGATGCATCGAAGCCAATCGATATCGAAGTTATGCTGCTCAAGTTTCTCGGCGTACTTTTCGAGTGACGGGAAATGCCCTCCGGCGTTGCCCGTTTGGATCCGATACAGTGGGTCACCAAGCAATAGCAGAACGCCTCGAGCTCCTGCTTCGACGAGAGGAAAAGCAGCACGTCCAGCGTCGGTGTAGCGCTCGTCCCAGAAACTAACGATGGCGTGCCCCAGCGCAAGAGCAAGTTGCGAGTCACATCGATAGGTCTGTACCAGATGAGCTGTAATTTGTGTGGGCGTGACGATACCGTATTGATGTTTAATCGCCTTAAGCTCATGTGCAAGCGTCTGCCCGTTAAGCCCTACGTTGATCAGTTCCTGCCGCTCAGTCGCCTCGACGACCGCACTTTCAACACCTGTGCTCGTACGTGTCGGCACGTTTCCGTCGAAAGTGGTTCTGGTTACTGCAGCAATAATAGAGCCATCCATGCTTTTCTTGGCAAAAGCAACGTTACTTTCGTAAGAGCCGGTAGGGGATGGGCCAGCTAGCCAGATGTCAAGCGCAGAAAGTGCATCTCGCGAATGCCTATAGCGAGCCAGCGTTGCATCAATGGCATAACAGGGGATTCGTAACTCAATTGGAAGTGTTTGCATGCCGAGGTCTTCATACGGCACGGCCTGCAACAACTGTACTGCGCGATCTCTTAGGTCGATATACCCATATTTACTTCCTATTCTGGCTGCATCCTCGAAATACGAGGAAGCAATCATCCCCTTCGTGCCTTCGCCTAAAGCGAGGTAGCTCTCTATCAGCGAGCGGCGTGCTTCGTCGCGCTCAGAATCTGTGCTCGCCACTCTGACAAGTAATTCGGATACACCTTCAAGGGTCGACACGTTGGTTGCCGACCGGGAGCGAACCTGCTTTAGTAAAGTCTGCACGTCTTGTCGACTGGGATTGTTAAATTCGCCACACTGCGGGAGAACAGTAATTATTTCAAACGGCTGCAGCAGGATTCCTGTGGGGATTTCAGGTGGTTTGAACATAAGTTGCACCATCTGGTGTGCCATCTGATAGGACGCACTCTTTGCCTGTGCTTCTAATGTATGCAAGCTATATGAACGAGCAATACTCCAACAACGACGTAGGCAGGCGCCTTGATAGTACACTTCGATGTTGACATCTTGAGCGACGGTGAGATAAAGCTCGGCGATCTCCTTAGCGACGTCGCGCCCACGGATTGCGCCACATGATAGTGCTACATCCAGCATGTGTGCTTTCGCTAGGTGATGTGTGCATTGATTTGCAATATCGTACCACACTTGCTTTTCGGCGGGGGAAACGTCTTTAAACTCCAGTGGCCACTTGTTGCTTGCCTCCGATAGACGTACGCCAAGCGTTACAGAACCAGGATTCTTATGATCAACAAAGTTGTAAGCAAGTGCCCGCTCAGCGTATGGAAGCACAGGATTATTTTTAAGGTCTGGTTCATCAAGCTTTCGCTCGCCGAGTCTCTGAAGGATCGTCCACGGCTTGTTTGCTTCGGCGGCGATGATGTTAATGACATCGGCAATCTGCGTGATATCACTCTTTGAGTACTGGTCGAGTTCGCTATAGTCCATGTCTTTCCAACTTACGGTAATACAGATGGGGTGGGTGTTCAATTTAATGACCCACCTAAAGTATACAGTAAAATCATGTAGGGTGACATGTGATTTGGCTCTGTTCTGGCGTCAATTTTTCAAGCATAGTTACTTAATGATAGAATTATTAAAGTAATGCCCAATATAGATCCACCCCTCCACCACCGCCTCCGTCGTCTCAAAGCCGCCCTCCTGGCCGTCTCCTTCACCCTGGCCGGCATCCTCCTCATGATGCTCAACGCCTGGCTGTCTCCACTACAGCTGGGAAGTTGGCAGTGGCTGCATGCCCTGCCGCTGGGCGAGCTGGGTGGGACGCTGTTTGGTGCGGGGCTGCTGTCGACGTTCTTCGAGTACGCCTTCCGGCGCGACCAGGAGCGGGCAGTGACAGAGCGCTTCCGCCAAACGATCCGTGATGAAGCACCAGCCCTGCGCGATGCCGTCATCGAGGCCTTCCGCTTCGACCGCCAGGACGTAGCGCGTATCGCCACGCCTGAACTGCTGGATGATCTGGCTCGCACCAGCCTGGGTCTGCGCTTCGGTGACCCAGCGTTCGGTCGTGAGGTCTACGCCGACATCCGCCACCAAGCCATGGCTGCCGAGGAACGCTGGTACGACGCCCGCGTCGACGCGACCCTTGGTATACCAAGGGGTAGGAGCAGTGCTCCTACCCCGTTCTTCGACTTACGTGTCCGCTGGGAGTACACCGTCACGCCGCGGCACCGCTTCCGCAAGTTCGCCGTCGTCTCCGACCGCCAGCGCTACGACCAGCTGGTGGCCGAGCGTGGGGAGACGAGTGTGTGGTACCGCCGCCCGGTGCCTGGGCTGGCCACCAACGATCCTGAGGTCTTTGCGCTGGAGCAGTTCACCGTCAACGGCACGCCGGTGCCGTTCACGCGGGAGGTGGAGGATGCGGGGCAGATCTATGTCGTCGACCTGGGGACCGAGGTCATCAACGATGACAAGCCGGTCGTCATCGCCTTCCGATTCCGTTCACTGGTGCCACGCAACGGCCATGTCTTCCACCTCAACATCGACCGCCCGACCAAGGGACTGGACGTGGAGCTGTCCTACGACGCCGACGCGATCGAGCGAGTCCGCCTGATGGACTTCGCGTCCCGTGGTGATGGTGGACGCGTCTCTGAGGAACCGCAGTCAGCAGTCGTGCGCTACCGCTATGACGGCTGGCTCTTCCCCAGGGCAGGGCTTGTCTTCGCCTGGACGCTCCACAATGAGCAGGTGGCCCAGCTCGACCAAGGAGCCGATGCGCAGCCGCGAGCCAACGCTTCTCAGAGAACTTCAGCCGGCCAGCGCACCGGCATAGCCAAGTCGTCGGTCAGCGCTGGCAATGACGGCGCCCGCCCAGCGCAGGCCGCTTGACGGACGCCGCGTGGCCCACAGGTACAGCCACGATCGGGTAGAGGCCCCGCTGTACGGGGCCTTCATTCAGCAGCCACCCATGCTGCTCACCTCCCTCCACTCGGCTGTCACCTCTAGATTGCCATACATGTATGGTGGTGCCAAGTTGGTGGCCGCTCGACGCTGGTGGTCGTGCGCGACTCCTCCTCCACCAGCCAAGACGAGCAGTGGTGGCCCATTGCCCGCCAGCTCGGCCTGCGGCTGCAGCGCGCCCGCATCGCCAAAGGTCTGAGCCAAGAAGCCCTGGCCCACGCCGCCGGCATCTCCACCTACACCTACCAAAAGTTCGAGAAAGGCGAGTCCCGCCCCGGCACCCCGATGAACCCGCGCTTGCGCACCCTTATCGCCCTGGCGGTGGCGCTGGACATGCGGGTGGAGGAGTTGGTGGGTGGGATGAGTGAGTAAGCTTCGTCTTCTACGACAGCTGCAGCAGTTCGTGGAACTGCTCATGTTGCAGTGGCAGATACGCTCCATCGTCTTGACTGCTTTGACCGAGATTTCTCTGTAGCGCTGCATTCACTATCGTAGCCAACGCAGTATTATTCTCAAACACTCTATTGGCGAGACTGACTACCGACTCATCGGCGAACCTGTCGAGTACGTCCTGAATTTGCTGCCGTTCGGGCTCATCGACAATCGATGCGTTCTTAAGCGTGCGAAGCTCATGGGCGGCAAGGGCGGCAGCATATAGAAGCGTGGCAAAGCGTTGTTGTGCTTCCTCATTGCTCATTACAAACTCAGGATCAGCCGTCACGGTGGATAGTTCAGTCGACGCATCGCCAGATGAAATTTTCGCCAGAGCTGTACTATTGAACGCCGCTTCAATCTCCTTCTGCTCCTCTTGAGTCTTCTGAGTGAGCAGCGATCCGAGCCTTGCCTTCAATGACGGATACGCCGTGTCGCCCCACCAAGTCTTAATCTTGGGAGCAACCGCTGAGACAAAAATGGTGCCTGCGATGGACACTCCCGCGACTGCCAACATAGCAACTGCAGTGCTCAAATCGGGGGACTCATTCGATTCATCATCCTCATCACGATCAACTTCAACCAGCTCAGCCTGCCCGCTTACCTGGTTGGTCTCATCGTCAAGAACGGCACCTCGGAACGCACCTTCGGTGTTGTTCGAGCGTGCGAGGTGGGTTCCTTCGGGGATGATGGCGCGGTAGAGCGGTTCCTCGTTGGCCATGGTTTTCTCCTAATTTAGTTTGAATATGCAGCGAGCTGAGACGTTGGAAGCTTCGGTGTTCCTGCCGAAGCGGACGCCTTCGCAAGCATAGCGCCATGCACGTGCGACTTAGCACCACTGCTTTTTGTCGCCCATACTCGAGGCAATTTGTCGACCTTTGGGTAGGTGTATCGAAGGTCGCCGGTTAGGACATTAAATTACTGCCTATAAGTTGGTCACCTTGTGTTTGCGAAAGCTATCAGCGACAGAGTGTCCGTGCCGCGTCATCAACTTGTAACTCATCGCCTCGAACCCACGAGAGAGAGCGGGCACATCCTTCTTGGTCGAGGAGGATGTGCCCGCTTTATCGCAGAGATACTGTCGTACTTTGGTGAGGTCAGTTTCAGTTAGCCCTTCGGAGGGTGAGGGTCATTGCCATAGGAGTTGCGCTCACCAATGGTACCGTCTCGCTTCTTGATGATGTGCTCACTATGGAGTTTCTGCGCCATCTCGCGTCCCTTGGCTTGTGCCTCAGCCTTGGTGTCGAATGTGTTACTAGCCCGCTTATTGCCTAGGACGCGATTCTTCCATCGACCGTCCTCGCTGTATGTTTCGACATTGGCTGGCATGATGCTACCTCCTAAGTCGCTTTAGTGTGGCTGAGTATAAAGGAATGTCAAGCGATGCTGAGGTCTGCACCCATGTCCGCAACCAATCTGTTATATGTCAATCGTTCAAATGTCCGATGTCTCGAGTAAGTGCGACTTCGCATGTCTTCTGGAGGATTTCACAAGCGACGACGTAAACTTTGCAACGGTCAAGAGGCCGCAGGTGCCTACTGTGGTAGTTCTATGACGACAGTTCCGGCAAGCGTCAGGACACTCCAAGCACATCCCTCCACAAGGGCGACTCCCACCAGCCGGGTAGCTTGAGCATGGTCATGGTTGTGCCGGAGATGGCAAGTGCTTGGCCGTCTGGCAACTCGAAGAGCTCGTGTGGCTCAAGGGCGTGCCGCAGGGTGCCGACATGGTCAATCGATACGACACTGTTGTAGTGCTGCGCCCACACTTCGAATGAGTCGCCGATTTCGCCGATCTGTTGCCCCTTCATCAGCATGTTGGCGCGTTCCATGCGAAGAAAGTTCTGGTCGCACAGGCCACGGATGCGTGGGTCGACACGCTCAACGCTCCGAGCTCGCCGTGTTGCCGACTCGATCAGGTCGGTCGTTGTGATGCCGCGATGTGGGATGGCTTTGAGCGCTTCGTGATCGACCGTGACGTTCGTGTGGTAGCGGTTGACCAGGGGAGTGAGCTGGGATACACGCTGCAGGTAGGCGGCGTCGCGGTAGCCACCCAGGAGCAACTGGCTGCCTCCCTCCACGATGCCATAGCCCTGGCCAGGCCAGATCGCGTTCATGCGCTCGATGTCTTGCACGCCAAGGACGACCGTGATGCCGTCGCCGCCGGCTGTGGACATGAGTTCGGGCAGGGTATGGATGGGGGCGATGTTTGCCACCTCGTCCAGGGCAAGCATGCACCCGGTTGGGCGCTCTTCTACCGCGGTGGTGCGCCACTGAGTCACCAGCGAGCCAATCAGCGCTGCGACGAAGGGTGCGACGATCTGTGTATCGCTAGAACGTGCCTGCAGATACAGCGTTGAATCACCGTCGAAGAGTTCCGATAGCGTGAACTCATCGCGTCCATCAGGACAGCACCGCTCGATCGATGGCAGGATGACGTTGCCAATCACAGACATCACATTCTGCCGAGTCTCGTCGGAGATCTTATCTTTCGAGAGAAAGTTCGCCAATGCAAGGCTCGCAGGATGTGTTGCTCCTCGCTTCCTCTTGAAAGCATTCTTAAGGGTGCCCATCGAATCAAATACGTCAGTGTCTGAGTCCGAACTGCGTAGCCGCATCTTACGCACCAATTCTGCGAACATGCTAGCAGGCTTACGATTTAAAGCGCATGCCATCATGACTGGTGCCAAAGCCTGGATGGTTGCACCACGGAAGAAGTCGGCGTTGTTGACGGTCTGCTCGCCCACCAGGCTAGCTGACACGAAGAATCTGGCGCGCTCCTCAGCAACCTTCCAGTCTTTGCATCCCTCCAAGAAGTTCCAAGACTTGTAGTGGGTGGGCGATGCCGGATCAAGCGCGACGTGCACCACGTTGCCGCCCGATACGTCCGCCAACTGCTGACGGGCAGACTCGGTGATTTCGATGATGTCTGGGTGCTGCTGCTGTCCAGGCGCCCGTGTGGACGTACACACGGCAAGGCCTGGAAATGCGGTGATGGACTGGACAAACACGCGCGTCGACTTACCAGACCGGGGAGCTCCTAGGATAGCCAGTGTTTGCTCCTTGGGGAGGTAGATCAAGCTGCCGTCGCTATCCTCCCCAAGATAGGCACCCTTGCCGCTCGAGAGTAGGGCACGAGACAAGACGAGTAGATCATTCATAGCGAGAAACCTCCGCTCTCTGAGACGTCATCGTCATCGTCGGCATCGATATCATCGGCATCTATGTCTGTTGCATCTGTATCGATATCAAGACCATCGTTGTCGGCGTCAAGGCCGACATCTGCCGGCTCGTCGAAACCTAGTTCGTCGCCGGCATCTACGGCGCTATCCGGCAAATCCTCCTCATCTACCGCCAAGTCATCCATGGAGAGGAAATCATCATCAACGCTGTCGACGCTACTAGTGTCGTCTGCGTCCAAGAAGTCATCCTGAAGGTCAGTGGTGTCATCGAGAGCCGATGGTGACTCTTGCACTGTCATGTCGTCATGCTCGCCTAGTGATAGAAAGTCGTCGTCAAGCGCCGCGTCGCTATCGGAGGGTGAAGCCTCTAGTTCCGCGACCTCGGCCTCGGACGCGAAGTCCAGCCCGTCATCGTTGCCATCTACTGCGCCCATCTGATCCTCCGTCGCAGGCTCAGCGGACAGCGCAGCATCCAAGTCGATATCGCCGTCGTCTTCTACGCTGGCAGCATCTTCAAGAGCGGCGACGTCCTCGACAGCTTCCTGTTCTTCGACGTCTAGCGAGCCGTCGTCAGCCTCGGCAGTCTCCTCAGTGCTCTCTAGCGATAGGTCGGACGACAGGATGTCGCTTGCATCAGCCTCCGCTCTAAGCTCTCCATCAGCTCCCGCCTCACTCTCCACACCCACGTCATCGCCGTCGTCCATCTCAGCATCAGAGAGGGCATCTTGGGCACCGTCGACGCTTTCAGCTACAGCTACCTGGTCAACGGCGGCAGACTCATCGCCAGAAAGAAAATCGGGGCCAAGCTCCCCGTTGTCTTCCTCGCTGGCTACATCCTCGGTACCCACATCATCTTCAGCCAGGACGCCATCAAGGCTGATCTCGCCGCTTTCGACGGCCTCATACGCCACCACGTCAAGCGCAGACGGAGACTCATCCTCCTCTGTAGAGGGTTCGGCCGCCGCTAGAGCAGTATCGTCATCACCATCGGCGTCCACTTCGTCGCCGGACTCTGCACGCTCGACCAACAAGGCATCAACCGCGCTAGGCTGGTCTGCCGCGCCGACTGCGTCTTCGCATGTCTCGGAAAATTCACTTGTGTGAGGTGTACCCATTTGGGTTACATCGATATCGTCTGCTTCGGAGACGTTAAAAACTAAGTCGGAACTTTCTGCTGGAGTTTCATCAATCGAAGCATCCAGATTTATAACATGGTCGTCCACGTCATCCATGGATTGGACCTCAAATCCGGTTTCGTCATTGGGATTAAGTAACGCATTCTTGGCAACACTATTAACGTCAATCGCCGTGCGAACCGCTGGAGAACTATGATGTTCGGCGCACCCGTCATCGCCGGCTGTGATAGTATCTACGGAGCGATCTTTTCCAGAACCCTCCACGTCGCTACTTGACCCGTTTAATCCAATGTCGCTAAATTGCGTAGCATTCGCTGTGTTATCTGGGGAAGCAAGACTAGCTGCCGTTTGTGTGCTTGGGCCAGAAGGTACACTAGTTGTATCCGTGATTGCATGAGATTCAACGTCATTTGGGCGATGTGTAGGTTCTGAAGCAATAGTGCTGGCTGCAGATCGACTTTCGAAAACTGTGTGGTGTTCCTCAACAGCACTAACTATTTCCGAAATTAATTGCGCACTTCTATGCGCATTTAAGGCCTTCTCGGACAACCGTAGTCCTAGCCCGCTATCATACAGTATTCGAGGCCTCTCCGTCCAGTTGGAGTCTAGTGACCGCTGAAGGTAAATCTTGCCTGGAGTGTTATGTTCTATCTGAAAAAAAGTCGCATCTCGTTTTCCTGGTATGATTTTCTCTGGGATAATAGCTGCGAAGTGTTTCCCGTTGTAACATCCCGTATAAAACCGAGTTCTTCCTCCATTCTGTACGCGGTCTATTATTGCTCCAGGTGCCGTTACAACATTTACGGCACCTTGTAGGTATTCATCTAGCGTCATTCCTGCATAAATGTGATGGGCTTCACGAACTGTCCCGTCTCGCTTTCTGCCCTTTTTCGTTCCGTGTTCGGCAACAGAACGTAAGTACTCGTCAAAATTGTCGGGAATGAAGCAATCTGGCATATCATCGGGATCAAACTTATCTTTACCTGTTGGTTCGCCAGGTTGAGGAATTGTATTATCGGTCCCGTCAGATCGAGGATTCAACTTAAATCACCAAAATACCTGTAAGAGTTAGTTAAACTGTTTAACTAATGGTGCTTTGATACTGCGATTCTGAACAACGATTGATCTTTTCTGACAAAGCGTCTAAACTGTCTCTGGTTGGGAAACCGAGGACGTCTTCCAGCCATCTCCAGTCATCGCTGCTAGGCGCAAAAGATCCCATTGTAAACTCGGTGATAAACTTCATCAGGTCGCTGCACTCTCGCTGAGTAAGTTCGATTCTCACAACCTGGGTGCCACCGATGTTTTCGTCTCCAGGACGATAACTCTTGCTGTTGGTCGGATTGTTGCTACTCATACATTGTTCTCCTATGCTATTACTTCAATAATACGACATATTTAGAAGAATACAAGTATATTATCGAGAGTGCTCTAGAAATGCACTTCAAAGTTTCACCTCAACCCATTCCGCATTTCCAGCAGCGTCAAAGGCAGTATCTTCTCCCAGAATTTTTCCCGCGCAACGCGTCGCTCCTTGATCCTTTGCTTGCGGAGTTCATTTTCTTCTTCAAGGCGATTGTTTGCTTGCTGGATGGAAAATGCAAATTCTGCATTCCTCGACTCTTCTTGTGCTTTGCGAAGATTCAGTTCATCTCGCCGAGCAAACTGCGACTCGCGAGCGATTTGTTCGCTATGAAGATCGCTTGCATCGTTGATACGCTTCCTTGCATCGGCCTCTGCCAGGGCAGCGTTTGCCCTGGTATTGGTAAGACGAGTTTCGGCATCGATTCTGGCGATCTCAACATCCGTTGGTGCCACCGTCCGGGCGATCGCAATCTGCGTCTCGTATTGAATGTGCTCCAGCGTGGCCTTGCTCGTTGCGGCAATGCATTGTTGGACGTCTCGCTGGGTGGCGTGCGGCAAGACATCGAGGCGTTGCATGGCATCGATGAATACCGACAGGAGCTCCTTCCTCGCCTCTACCGTGCCGGGTGGCGTGAAGCCCGCGTTAGCAAATGCCGCCAGGAGTTCGTTGTTGGACAGTAGGCGGTACAGCGAATCGTCGACAAACTCGTCGGCGATGGCATCTTGTGGCCCCAGTAGCCCGATGCTGGCATCGTGGCAAATTTCTTCAATACCACGCAGGCTAAAATGCTTGACTTGGTCAATCTGTTTTGCGAGGTTCTGGACGACCTGTTCGCGCTCTACTTGCTCGGTCATGGTGTTCCTTTCTCAGTTGCCAAAGACGACGGCTAGCGTGTCGCCTTCGTAGGTGGTGCTTTTGGAGGTGACGCGGACGGTGACGTTGTGGTTCTCGATCGTGACGTAGCCACTGCCCTCGAAGTCTGTGATGGATCGCCCGATGTATCTGCCTGGTGGAAGGGCGCTACCAATGGCATGGACGACATGGTGTCCACCCGGCGGGGTGGGCGAAGCAATGGTGGGTGCGTCGTCCATGAGTTGCCGCGGCGCTGCGACTTCCCATTCTGGCGATGGCTGCGGCGCGGGAGGGGTGCGAGAAGGAGCGCGTGCATGTCGCTGCCGGTACGTACCAGGCGCACAGTAGGCGATAGCTACACCGGTCACGATGCCGGCAACGTAGATTGTGCTAATGATGAGAATGAGTGCGTACATCCGGTTAGCTCGTTTCATGGTTCGCGAGGTTTTGTTAGCAGTGATTCATGAGGAATATGATGTTGATGCACACGAAGATGAAAATGATGAAGTAGTCAATGCAGCCATACTTGCGGTGGTCCGAAGTGTCATTGGCTAAACTTGAGGCTACTTGTGGCTCTGGTTGTAGCTCTGGTGGATCAGGCTTGATGGCGATAGGGGCCGGCTCGGTTGGGAGTGGCAGCGCTCTCGGTACGTCTTCTGGGGTAGCAGCGGCCGGGGGAGTGCCAGGTGTCGGACGAACCGCCTGCGTTGAAGACCCGCAATAACGGCAATGGTCGCCATACATGCGGTAATGGCCGCATGTTCCTTGTATAAGACCCTCTAACGTGTCGTTGAGTGCCCTGAGAAGCTCGGTACAGTCCAGTGGGCGTAGATCTGGATTCTGAGACAGTGCGGCTCGCAGACTAGTCCGAAGACGAGGGGGAAGATCGCTCAAGCCGCGAGACTGTGCAATCATGTCTGGCGTGTCGATATCGTCGTCCCAGAACCAACTGCGGTTGGCGTCGATATTATCCTGTGGAATGCCGTTTGAATTCTGTGGGTCAGGCGCATCAAACGGGCCGATACCAGAGAACAGGAGCTTGCTGATATGAAGCCCCAACACGAAGATATCCGATGCAAACGTGAGGCGTTGTGTGCCCTTGCATTCGGGAGCGCGCCAGTTGATGGTAACGTCGGCTCGCTGGCCGTGGGAGCCGCTACCAGCAAGAAGGAATGAGTCGCAGTCGATAATAGCGACATGTCCTTCGCGGTCTATCAGGATGTTTGAGGCCGAGAAGTCGCCAATCACGAAGCCTCGTTTGTGAATATCGGTTACCAGAAGCACCAGGCGAATTGCGGCGATCAGGCTGACTGGCAGTTCGTCGACCAAGGGCATCCTGTAATAGTCGCTAATTGCTATGAAGCGGTCGGTGTCGAGTTGTCGAACGGCGACACCGACAACTTCACCATCTTGACTGTATTTTACGAGGTGCAATGGCGCAGCTACGGCATAATGTGCCTTTTCCCGCATCACCTCGAGCGACTCTCGTTTGAGGTGTGGCCCAATGTACCCAAGGCCGGTGTCGTGCACTGCTTGGATGAACATTTCTATGTCGTCGCGCGGTTTATCGACATACAGTTTGGCTAGTAGAGGTGCTTCGACATCACTACTCGGCGTGGTGTCGATCTCGTAGACCGCGGCATAAGCGCCATGACCGATTTCTTTCCCAAGATAGACCTTTCGATACCCATCAAGTTCAGGGCCGGACAGGTAGATCGCGGTCTTGGAAGGCTGCGGCAATTCCAACGTCGTCTCCCTTCGCACCCTGCTGGTGGATGAGTCCTTGCGAGATGCTGTCTATCAATTTCTGCTTTGATGTGCCGTCACGTAGATCGGTACTATCGAAAGCGGAGAGAAGTGAGTCGTGTACATAGTGAAAGGGTTTCTCATCTGCATCGCTCGTCGGTCTCCTCATCAGGAGGCGCTCGACGCCATCGGTCGTCAGCGCGATTTTGGACATTGTTGGATCGTTTATCTTGAGTTCTCGTGGGCGAGCGCCAGTCTCGATGTTTCCAATAGTGTTGACACTCCCGGAGTCCGACCGCTGGACGGGTAGGAGATTGAGGAACGGGCCGCTGCGCCCTTGCACGAAGAGCAGGCTGTCGCCGATCGATAGCACCGAGACATCGTCGTTCTCAATCACCGCGATGGCGAAGGTTGTTTGGACGTTGTTGAACTGCGGTGCTCGTGCATCAGAGGCTGGCAGCGCGTGTGCCCAGTTGCTCCACTCGTGTGTGACCTGGCCGAATAAGCGACGGCATATATCTTGGGGTGACAGTGAGGACTCAAGCAACTGTGGTGACAACGAGCGAACGAGTTGAATCGCACGGTGGGAGCCAAGCGCGGAATGCCGGTGCGACCCGACGCCGTCAGCAACTGCCAGGACGATGTGACACCCAGTTTTTGTAGCGTATGTTGCATCTTGGCAGTGAGACTTGTCCTTTCCTTTAATTGCAGTGCTGAAGGTTGTCCACGACATCGTCTTGATATCCTATCGTCTCTGGAGATTTTGCCTTAGTAAGTCCCATTTAACGTAGTCTCGGTTCATGTATTCGTAAATTGAATCCGCGTCTGCATCTGAGTCGACGTTGATGGAGTTCGTCATACTGGTGCTGAGGAATTCGATAAGGCGAGCAGCCGATAATTTGTGAAGGTCGAACGACGAGCGTGGTGCGAGCTCCATGAGCCGATCGATGCTCGCATCGTACGTGCCAAGCGCGAAAAAGAGGATGCGCTTTGCGTCCTCAGCGGCACGTAGTTGCCGAGTAGCTTCTGGGATGAGTTCAGGGGTTGTCGCCACACCGTCAGTGATGACAAACAGTGAAGGGCGTGTGATCGTGCGACGCTCGACGTCGCGAATCTCCACGCGGCGCCTTTCGATGACGCTTAACGCCTCGATAATTGCCTCACCGAGTGGCGTCAGGCCAGCTGGCGTCGGTAGTTCGGGTGGCTCCGTGATGTCCACGCCGTAGTAAAATGGCCCGCTCGTTGCACGTGCGTTTGGGAACTGACACCAGTCGACATGCCCCGCGGAGTGGCGACTCGGGAAGTAGCCGAGGGCGAACTCGACACTTCCATCAAATCCTTTTGAGCTGTGCATGCTACTTGAATTGTCTGGGGAGACCAGTCGTTGTAGTCCGTCTTCTAGTGCAGCAATGCGCGTCGTGATTCGTGCGTCCCGTGATGGATCTTCGTCTTTCAGCTCGTTGTTCATAGAGCCAGATAGATCGAGAAGGATGGTCACCATTCCACGGTCATTGCTACGTTCTGGGTCTGGCTTTGGCCAGGGGATCACATTGCTATCTGAGGTCATTTCATACTCCTGTCGGGGTGTGAGAGATATGAAGGCTGAGAGAAGTTGGACGGCACAAAGCACTGTGTGCGGCGATTCCTGCGGAGCGCGATACCTGAATAGACATGTCGCACTCAGGATTGCGATGAGCGACGCGGTAGAGTGCGTGCGTCCGACAGAAGGCGGAGACGAGCCTCGTGGCACGTTGTTGTACGGCGTTGTCGGGCGTTTGGCGATATGCCGTGGGGTGAGAAGCCTGGGACGACTATGTTTGAGGGGCAGAACTGCCGATCATGGCGCTCATGCCTATACAGGCGGGCACGTGGCACATCGCCTCAATGGAGGGGGATCGCTCGCTTATCAGAGCTCTCGCATTATTAACCGTCATTGGTTTCACCTCGAATTGAGCCACAGAGACACTGGGGGAGATGAGCGCATCGCGGAAGTCGCCGGTGATGTGTTCGTGATGTAGCCTGCCAACTGGCTGGCAACTTCACAAGATTGTTTCTGGCGGTTCTCGGCAAGTGCCAATGCTGGAGGTGATTGTCCTGTCAAGAATTTTGCTGCGTTGTCATTGTGGACTATGCGGTTTCTGGCCGCTCGGTGGTCTATTGCTGCCAAGCGATGTTTGAGGATGCCTCCAACATGAGAGCGCTCCGCTGATGCCCGATCGTCTCACTTGGTGAGACGATCTATCCTCACCACTCCCACCCAAACCCACCAAACAGCCCGCCATGCACATCGCGCTGGGTGAGGGTGGCGCGCTGCTGGGCGTCCAGGTGGGTGCGGTTGTACTGGTTGGCTGCCTGGGGGCGGGCGAAGGGGCTGGCCCCGGTGAACTGCCAGATGCTGGCTGGCACCTCCCCGATGAAGCGCACCTGGA
>ERZ772993.554-NODE-554-length-17740-cov-9.742833_pt1 | contig 17740 bp, 11 predicted proteins | sample MGYA00580670_ERZ772993 | MGnify/ENA primary metagenome ERZ772993 (study PRJEB29015, sample SAMEA2737936) | human oral metagenome | biome: human oral; feature: human-associated habitat; material: dental | place: China | collected 2136 ... | reverse complement strand
GAACCCGGGCCTCAAGGCTCCAAAGGCCTGCGTGCTGCCACTACACCAGGGCGGAATGCCGCGACCGGGTCTCATCGGTCCCACGGCTGCGGGTCAGTGTCTCACGGCCCGTCCGTCCACGAGAACCCAGTCGGCTCGCCCGCGCCCTCCTGCGGGTCCGGGCGGCGCGGCATGATTGTGCCCATGGCGAGCAAGGCGAGCAAGCGGACCCGGATGAGCGCGAGTGAACGGCGCGAGCAGCTCATCGACGTCGCCCGGCGCCTGTTCGCCGAGAAGGGCTTCGAGGGCACCTCCATCGAGGAGATCGCCAGCCGGGCCAAGGTCTCCAAGCCGGTGGTCTACGAGCACTTCGGCGGCAAGGAGGGGCTCTACGCCGTCATCGTCGATCGCGAGCTCACCGCCATCTCCTCGACCATCACCGCCTCGCTGCGCTCCTCGGGCTCCCCGTCGATCATCCTCGAGCGCGCCGCCCTGGCGCTGCTGACCTACATCGAGGACTCCCCCGACGGCTTCCGCCTGCTGTCCTCGTCCACCGACCGGGCCGCGCGCACCTACTCGACGCTCCTGGCGGACGTGGCCATCCAGGTCTCGGGCATTCTCGCCTCCCAGTTCTCCGACCACGGGATCGATCCGCGCACCGCCCCGCTGTACGCCCAGATGCTCGTGGGCATCGTCTCCTCGCCGGCGTGGTGGTGGCTGGAGAACCGGGCCATGAGCAAGGAGGAGGCCGCCGCCCACATGGTCAACCTCGCCTGGAACGGCCTGCGGGCCATGGAGCCCAAGCCCGAGCTGCGCGACGGCGGGCCGGACCGGTAGCAGTGGGAGAGGGGCGCGTCAGGCCTCCTCCAGGGCCTGGGCGGCCTCCAGCCAGGCGGTCTCGAGCTCCTCGTGCTCGGCCCGGGCGGCCACGAGGTCGCGCCCGAGCCGGGCGAGCTCGCCCGCGCGCGAGGGGTCCGCCGAGACCGCCTCCAGGCGGGCGTGCAGGGCCTCGACGACCCCGGCCGCCCGGTCCATGCGCCGCTCGATCCGGGCGAGCTCCTTGGCGGCCCGTCGGCGGCGGGCCGCGGGGGCGTCCCCCTCGCCCTTCCCGGAGCGCGCCCCGTCCGGGGCGGCGGGGGCCGCGGCGGCCTCGCGCCGCATGGCCAGGTACTGCTCGACGCCGCCGGGCAGGTCGCGCAGCGACCCGTCGCCGGGCAGGGCCACCTGGTGGTCCGTGACCCGTTCGAGCAGGTAGCGGTCGTGGGAGACGACGACGAGGGTGCCGGGGAAGGAGTCGAGGATGTCCTCGACGGCGGCCAGGGTGTCGGTGTCCAGGTCGTTGGTGGGCTCGTCCAGGAGCAGCACGTTGGGCTCGGTCATGAGCAGGCGCAGCAGCTGGAGGCGGCGCCTCTCCCCGCCGCTGATCTCGCCCACCCGGGTCCAGGCGCGCCGGCGGGTGAAGCCCAGGCGCTCGACGAGCTGGGCGGCGGTCAGGTCCTTGCCCCCGACGCTCACGCGCTCGCCCACCGCGGCGACGGCCTCGACGACGCGCTTGTCCGCCAGGGCGTCGAGCTCGTGGGTGGACTGGGACAGGGCGGCGACCCGGACGGTCGCGCCCCGCACGACGCGCCCCTCGTCGGGCTCCTGGACGCCCTCGAGCAGGCGCAGCAGGGTGGTCTTGCCGGCCCCGTTGACGCCGACGACGCCGACGCGCTCGCCGGGGGCCAGCCGCCAGGTCACCCGGCGCAGCACCTCCCGCTCCCCCGCGCCGCCGGTCTCGGGGTAGCGCACCGTGACGCCCTCCAGGTCGAGGACCTTCTTGCCCAGTCGCGCCGTCGCCATGGCCGTGAGCTGGACGGCGTCGCGCGGGGGCGGGACGTCGGCGATGAGGGCCTCGGCGGCCTCGATGCGGAAGCGGGGCTTGGAGGTGCGCGCGGGCGCCCCGCGGCGCAGCCAGGCCAGCTCCTTGCGCAGGAGGTTCTCGCGCTTGGCGGCGGCGACTGCGGCCTGGCGGGCCCGTTCGGCGCGGGCGAGCACGTAGGCGGCGTACCCGCCGTCGTAGGTCTCGATGCGCCCGGGCACCTGCGCCCGCCCGCCGCCCGGGTCGACGCCGGGGACGACCTCCCACACGTGGGTGCACACGGCGTCGAGGAACCAGCGGTCGTGGGTGACGACGACCAGGGCCCCGGCGTCGGCGCGCCGCCCGGCCAGGCGCGCGTTCAGGTGGCGGGCGAGCCAGTCCACGCCCTCGACGTCGAGGTGGTTGGTGGGCTCGTCGAGCAGGAGGACGTCGGCCGGGCAGGTCAGGACGGCGGCCAGGGCCACCCGGCGGCGCTGGCCGCCCGACAGCGCGGCGACCTCGGTCCCCGGGTCGATATCGGCCAGGAGCCCGGCGTGGATGTCGCGCACCGCGGGGTCGGAGGCCCACTCGTGCTCGGGGGCCCCGCCGTGGACGGCGCGGCGCACGGTGGTGGCGCCGGGCAGGTCGTCGGCCTGGCGCAGCATCGCCACCCGGGTGCCGCCGGCGCGGGTGACGCGGCCGCCGTCGACCTCGCGCGCGCCGGCCAGGGCCGCCAGCAGCGTGGACTTGCCCGCCCCGTTGGGCCCCAGGACGCCCACGCGCAGCCCGTCCTCGATGCCCAGGGTCACGTCGTCGAGCAGGAGGCGCGGGCCCACCGCGATGCGGATGGACTCCAGCCCGATGCGGTGCGCCATCAGCCCACCGCCCTGGCCCCGGCGACGGGGGCGTCGGCGCGCACGGTCCCGGAGACCAGGCCGGAGGCCGTCAGGGTCCGGCACACGCGCATGGCGGTGGCGGCCTCCGGCACGAGCGCGGCCACGGTGGGCCCCGAGCCGGAGACGATGGCGCGCAGCGCCCCGGCCCGCTCCGCCAGGGCGATGACCTCGGCGATGGCGGGGCGCAGGTCGACGGCGGCGGCCTGCAGGTCGTTGTGCAGGGCGGGCGCCAGCGCGCCGGGGTCGCCCGTGCGCAGGGCGGTCGTGAGCGCGTCGGGGACCTCGCGGGTGACGGGCGCGCGCCCGGCGGCGGCCGCCAGCTCGTCGAAGCGGGCGAAGACCACGGGGGTGGACAGGCCCTCGTGGGCCAGCGCGAAGACCCACTGGTAGGTGCCCCGCGTCATGAGGGGGCTGAGGTCGTCCCCCCGGCCGTGCCCGACGGCGGTGGCGCCCAGCAGCGGGAAGGGCACGTCCGCCCCGAGCCGGGCGGCCAGCTCGGTCAGCTCGGCGGGGTTCAGGCCGGTCCCCCACAGCTGGTTGCAGGCGACCAGGGCGGCCGCGGCGTCGGCAGACCCGCCGGCCATGCCGCCGGCGACGGGCACGCGCTTGCGCAGGAGGAGGTCGACGCCCTCGCGCACGCCGGTGGTCCGCGCCAGCAGGAGGGCGGCCCGGACCGCCAGGTTGCGCTCGTCGACGGGCAGGCCCGGCGGGCCGCCCTCGATGGTGAGGGTGACCCGCCCGCGGGCGGCGACGGCCTGGCGGCGGGCGGTGACGGTCTCGATGAGGCGGACCGCCTGGAAGACGGTGGTCAGCGGGTGGTAGCCGTCCGCCCCCCGGGCCCCGCAGGACAGGAAGAGGTTGACCTTGCCGGGCGCCTCGACCCGCACCGAGGTGGCCGACCCGGAGCGCGAGGGCGGCGTCGGGCCGCTGGGGACGGCGCGCAGGTGGCTCACGGGGTCTCCTCGGGCGTGCTCTCGGCGGGGCGGGGGAACAGGTGCTCGGCCAGTCGGGCGAAGGCGGCGACGTCGAGCGCCTCGCCGCGCAGACCCGGGTCGACGCCGGCGGCGCGGATCGCGGCCTCGGCGGCCCCGGGGCCCGCCGTCAGGGGGGCCAGGGCCCGGCGCAGGGTCTTGCGCCGCTGGGCGAAGGCGGCGTCGACGACGGCGAAGACCTCCTGGCGGGCGGCCGCGGTGGCGGGCGGGTCGCGCCGGACGAGCTCGACGAGGGCCGAGTCGACGTTGGGCGCGGGCCAGAAGACGGTCCGCCCGACGGTGATCGTGCGCCTGGCCGAGGCGTACCAGGCGGCCTTGACGCTGGGGACTCCGTAGGCCCTGGTCCCGGGGGCCGCGGCCAGGCGGTCGGCGACCTCGGCCTGCACCATGACGGTGGCCGAGCGCAGGGAGGGCAGGGCGGCGAGCACGGTGAGCAGGACCGGGACGGCCACGTTGTAGGGCAGGTTCGCCACGAGGCGGGTCGGGCGGGGGCCGGCGCCCAGGGCGTCCGGACCGTCGATGGTCAGGGCGTCGGCGGTCACGACGCGCAGGCGGGGGGCGGCGTCCGGCAGGCGGGAGGCGGCGGTGACGGGCAGGGCGCGCGCGAGCCGCGGGTCGATCTCGACGGCGGTGACGCGGGCCCCGGCCTCCAGGAGCGCCAGGGTGAGCGAGCCCAGGCCCGGGCCGATCTCGAGGACGTCCTCGCCCGGCCGCACCCCGGCGCGGCGGACGATGCGGCGCACCGTGCCGGCGTCGTGGACGAAGTTCTGCCCCCGGGCCTTGGCGGGGCGGATGCCCAGGGCCCGGACGAGTCCGCGCACGTCCGCCGGGCCGAGCAGGCCGCGGGCGGGGGTGTCGCGCCGCCCGCCGTGGACGGCGGAGGTCTCAGGCATAACAACAGCGTAGCGGGCAGGGCGCATGCCACGGGCAGTCCCGCCCGCATCGAGGGGCGTCGGTGGCGAGGAGCATGATCGCTGGTCTGATTTCAAGGACGTGCGGCCTCACCGGCTCGAACCGTATCGGGCATGAGAAGACGCGGCCCCCGCCGTCGGCCGGCCCGGACGGACCGGCGCGGCAAGGACCGCCGCGTACTCCGGCGGTGGGCCGCCCCGTCGGAGCGGGGCCGCCGCAACGGGCGGATCATGGCGGTGGCGGACGGGCCGCGGCGCTCGCCTTGCGACCCGGACCGGCCGATCAGCCGGCCGCGCCCGCCGATCAGTACCAGCCGGTCGCCTCCGAGTGCGCCCAGGCGGAGCAGGGCGAGCCGTAGCGGCCGGAGATGTAGCCGAGGCCCCAGACGATCTGGGTGGTGGGGTTGGTGCGCCAGTCCGCGCCGACCGAGCCCATCTTCGACCCGGGCAGGGACTGAGGAATGCCGTAGGCGCCGGAGGAGGCGTTCTCGGCCTGATAGTTCCAGCTGGACTCGCGGTTCCACAGGCTGACCAGGCAGGAGAACTGGTCGTCCCCCCAGCCGTAGGAGCCCATCATGGACCTGGCGACGGCCTGGGCGGAGGCGGCGTCGGTTCCGGCGGCGGCGGTCTCCGCCGCGGGGGCCGACGACGCGGCGGCGGCGGGCGCGGCCGACGCCGTCGCGTCGCCGGTGCCCACGAGCACGACCTCATCGACCCGCTGGGTGACCACCACGCTGGAGACGGCCTCGCGGGAGACCTCCTGGCCGTCGCGCATGGTCACCTGATAGGTGACGCGGGAGACCCCGTCGACGCCGGCGGTCTTGACCTGGGTCTGCCCCTGGGGCAGCGAGTCGGTCTCCTCCTGGGTGGAGGTGTGCGCATCGGTCACGTCCTCGGTGACCGTGGTCATCGAGGACTGATCGCCCTCGACCGGCAGCTCCGGCGATTCGTCGGCCGCCGGGGCGGAGTCGTCGACGTCCGGAGCGGAGTTGTCGGCGAGGTCCTGAAGACGCGCCTGGCTCTCGGTCATCGGCCGGGCGTCCGGGCCCGTGGCCTGGACCGCCGCGTAGGCGCCGCCGGATACGGCCAGCGCCAGGGCGGCCGCGACACCGCCCGCGCGGTACATCGTCGGCGAGATAACGCTGCGTGGAGCCTTCTCCGCCCGCCGGCGCCCACGTGCAGGGCTGGCGGAGGAAGTCAAGCCCTTCTGAACGAGCGCCCCGAGCCCGACCGCCGTCGTGCGCAGGGAACTGCTTTGAGAGTGTCGACCCACTGATCCTGTCCTCACGGTAGTAGTGTTCACTGACGCTAGCGGACCATCGGCGTCTGTGCAATACGTGCAGTCACACAAGCACGGAAAAGCCGCCGAATACCGCTCCGGCACGACGGAAGACCCTACCACATCCCATAGACTGTGTTATTGCTCACAGCTAAGAGCGAACACATCCGCTCCTCGTCGATGCCGCGCAGCCGCGCCAGGAAGCGCACGGTGACCCCCATGAGGTAGGAGGCGTTGGGGCGCCCCCGCCAGGGCTTGGGCGGGAGGTAGGGGGCGTCGGTCTCCACCAGCAGCAGCTCGGCGGGCAGGGACGCCACCGCCCGGCGCAGCTCCTCGTTCGCGGGGTAGGTCACCGGTCCCGCCACCGAGGCGTACCAGCCGTGCTCGGCGCACGCGGCCGCCAGCCGCGGCCCGCCGGAGAAGCAGTGGAAGACGGTCCGCTCCGGGGCGCCGTCGGCCTCCAGGACGGCCACGCAGTCCTCGTGGGCGTCCCGGTCGTGGATCTGCAGCGGCAGCCCCAGCTCCTTGGCCAGCGCGATGTGCGCCCGGAAGGCCTCCCTCTGGACGGCCCGGCCGCGCTCGCCGGCGCGGAAGTAGTCCAGGCCGGTCTCCCCGACGGCGACCACGAGGCCCCGGTGGGCGCGCACCAGGCCCTCCAGGCGGGACATGGCCTCGTCCAGCGGCTCGGCGTGATGGGGCTCCGACAGCGGCTCCAGGCCGTCGGGGCCCACCTCGCGCACCCCGGCGTGCGCCACCGCCTCATTGGGGTGGATCGCCGCGGCGACCCGCACGCCCGCAAGGTCGCGGGCCAGATCGAGGGAGCCCTCCCAGGCGGCGGTCTCGCATGCCGAGGTGATCATGCGGGTGACGCCGACGGCGGCGGCGCGCCGCACCAGCTCGGCGGCGTCGGGGACGGCGCCGGTCGGGGCGTCATCCAGGACGGGGGCGGCGCCGGATGGCCCGCCCACCGGCAGGTGGGTGTGGTTGTCGGTCACGGGCCCGGCCAGGGGGGCGACGGCGTCGGCCGGCGGCCAGGACCTGTCGCGATGCTTGCGGCTCATGGCGCTCCTCGAAGCTCATCCGCACCGCCCGAAGGCGGCGCCGCGGCGGTGTCAGGCGCCGGTGACGTCGTCGGGGACGGCGTCGGCGTAGCGGGCCAGCTCGGCCTCGACAATGGACTCGTCGAGCTTGACGAAGACGGGGGCGGGCTTGGCGATGGGGGTGCCGACGACGACCTCGTGGCGCCGCCAGGCGGGGGCGGTGGTGTAGTCGCCGGTGATGATGGGGTAGCCGGTGCGGCCGGCGAAGGCCTCGGGCAGGACCTGCGGGTCGAGCTCGGCGACCTCCTCGATCCGGGGCATGGGCGCGATCCGCCCGTCCCCGCCCATGACGCGGTCGACGTCGTTGGCGGCGTGGGGGAGGAAGGGCGAGAGCATGAGGTTGAGGTCCGCCACGGCCTGGGCGAGGGTGTGCAGGATCGCGGCCAGGCGCGCCCGCTGCTCCTCGCCCTTGAGCTTGAAGGGCTCGGTGTCCGCCACGTACTTATTGGCCTCCCCGACCAGGCGCATGACCTCGGCCAGGGCGGCCTTCTGGCGGTGGCGGCGCAGGAGGCCGCCGAGCGTGAAGCTGCCGAGCGCGCAGCCGCCCAGCAGGCTGAGCAGAACACAGCTGACACCAAGGACGAGCAGGCTAGCGCCGCTTCGGCAGCGCACACCCAGCCAGCTAGTGAGTCCACGAGCGGGCCGCAGGTGGCCGAGATCGCCGAGGACACGCCCCGGCACGCCCAGCCTGTTAGCGGCGAGCCTACCCTGCCGGAGCCCGCTGATTTTCAGCGTGAGAGCACTGCCGACTCCCCCGCCGCAGATGAGCTGGCGGAGTCGCAGGTAGCCGCTGACGTTGAAACGCACCGGGAAGCTGACACTCCTCCCAGCATCCCCGTTGGTGATGCAATAAAAAGTGAACTGCAGAAGGATGAGCCCGCTCAGGCTACTCCCGCAGCGGGTGCGGGCGAGCAGGAGGGCACCCATGCCGGTTCGCCCGAGCCGGTCGCCGCTGCCCCTGCACCACTCCCCGAGACCGAGGAAAACCAAACGGATACGGTTGATTCTGGTGATTCCCGGGCTGCGCGGCGTGCTGCACGGGACGAAGAGTACGCGCAAGCCTCCACCGAAAAGGGTGCCGCTGAGCAGGTTTCCACTGAACACATTTCTTCTGAGCAAACCTCCCCCAAGCAAGACCCCCCCGCCGCTGAGACCCGCACCGGTGCCACCACAGCCGAAGAGCTGGAGCAGCCCGAACCCGTGAAGAACGCTCTGCGCCGGTTCGCGCAGGTGCGTGAGGCGCAGGAGATGAGTGCATCAAACGAGGGTGCACCCGGTGAGCACATCAGTATTGAGGTGAACGAAAACCTCGACACCCAGGGGCTCATTAAGATTCAGCCGAAGAAGAAACAGCCCAAAGACTACGCGAAGCCCGCACAGAACACCCAGGGTACCGCTGAGAGCACCGCGTCGGCAGCTGAAGAAACCGACGGTGCGGCACAGCACGCCGCAAAACACGCCGCCACGAGCCCCGCCGCCGATGAGGTTCAGAAAGAGCAGGCAGACACAGGCGAGCGGCAGCAGCGGCAGGGGCCCACCCTCAGCGGTGCTGGCGCCGACGATATTATGCCTCTGCCCACCCCGCCTGAGGGTATTGCGGCGCAGGAGCAGAAGTCGGATGCGGCAACCCGCACCTCCGCCGATGACATTATGGGCGGTGACGAGCCTCCCAAGCGCCGCCGCAGGGCAGCCGAAGCGGCTGAGGACGATAACGCCCAACCGTTCGTGTATGAGGGTGAGCGGATGCTCGGCGCGAGCGTTGAGGCACCGGACATTACCACCGCCTCGTCGGTGGATACCGCCGCGAATATTCCCGCAGACGCGGCAACTATTGCGCTTTCCCCCCTCGACGATGATGAGCCGTTCGAGCCGAAGGAAACACCCTCGGTCCAGGATGCTGAAAGTACCGCGTCTGAGGATGAGGATGCGCTGCCTTCGCCGGTGAACTCGCCCCTGATTGAGTTCCACGACACCTCCGCCGCGGCCCAGCACACCACCCAGGATGATGAGGCCCGCGCCGAGGGTGAGGAGCCCTCCACCGAGCAGCCGTCCCAGGTAAAGCCGCGGCACGCCGCGAAAGATACCGCAGAAGAGGCTGAGGATGCGCCCCGCGAGTCCCGCCGCGCTGAGGAATACAGCGTTAAAGACCACAGCGTTGAGGCACACGGTGCCGAAAACACCGGCACCGAAACCGATGGTGCCCAAGATTATGGTGCCCAGGAGTATGGTGTCGAGGCTCGTGACGCTAAAGCTCATGAGGCTGGGAAACACCAGCAGGAGGCCGTGTCTCACACCCCCGAGCCTGAACCGGAACCCCAGCAGGAGCCTTACGGGCTAACTGACGCTGCGCAGCAGGCATCGGGCGCGGATGAGGCCGCTAAACCGGCCTCTATTCTGCCCGCAGCGACCTTCCCCGAGGGTACCGGTGCGGCACAGTCGCATGTGGCAGCTAGCGAAACCGGCAAGCAGTCATACACGGCGGGCCCTTCGGGGGACGGGCTCTCAGAAGAGCCCACCAACCAGCCCGCGGCACCGGCTGCTGCACCCGCAGCATCCGCTGGGGCAGGTTCCGATCAGGCGCCTGATGCCGCAGCACCGGCTGTTCCTCCGATCCTGCCGGAGCCGATTAACCCCGAGCTGGCGGATCACACCTCGCAGATTCCGCTGCCGAACCAGCAGAGTGCCGCTCCCGTGAATTCCGCGAACCAGGGCGGCGCACCAGCGCAGGGCGCCTCGTACGGCACCGACCCCGGCGCGGTGCAGTCACCCGGCTACGGGCAGGATGGTGCGCAGAACTACGGCCAGGATTACGGTGTCTCCGGCTACGGTCAGGACGCCGCCCAGGGGTACGGGCAGGATACGGCAGGCACCGGCTACGGGTATGACCCGCAAAGCCAGCCCGGTGCCCAGCCGGAGAACCCGCAGGCGGGGCAGGCCCAGGCAGAGCCCCCAGCCGATCAGTCCCAGCCGAGCCAGACGCAAGGTACCGGACTGACAGCCCGCGACGTGCAGGCCACCCCGGCTGACGGTACGCAGGGCAACGCCAGCGGCCCGGTCGCGAACGCGCCAGCACCCGGCACCGTGACCCCCGCATCGTTCGCGGCTGAGAACGCCCGAAACACCCAGAATAACGCGCAGTTTAACCCCGCAAACGCTGCCGCACCTGCGGCGGCTGCGGCTGGTGGCGCGGCAGCCAAGAAAGCCTCCGGAGGGGCAGCCGGGGCCGTAAATACGCTGCGTGAAAAACTCACCGCGAATAACGGGAACCAGAACTTCTTCTCCACCCCGCTGGGTTTGGCGAGTATCGCGGGCGTTATTCTGCTGGTGGTGCTGCTGATCCTGGCGCTGGTGCTGTTCATACCGCGCGGTAGCGACAATACGAACAACGCGGAGCCTGCCGCAAGCAGTTCCAGCAGCTCCTCGTCCGCGAGCAGCAGCTCATCCTCCGATTCGGACGACCCCACCGAACTGAAGAAGCCCTCGGGCGACTTCAAGGAGTACACGGGTGAGGGTAAGAAGACCATCGACATCGAAAAGCCCAACGGCAACGACTCGAAGGCGCTGGTCTACTATGAGTTCACTCCCGCGTCCGTGCCCGCAAACGAGAATAACCGGGGTGTGCTGAACGTGGCGGGTAAAACCGACAAAGACCAGTCCAGTGGTTTTGAGGTGCGTGATTCCGGCAGCGTGAGCTCCACGATCACCGGCTCCGCCTGGATGGACACCACCAGCAAAACCACCCGCAAGCTGCAGATTGAGGGCGAAGGCAAGTGGACGGTGCGCGTGTACGATGCCTCCTCCGCACCGAAGTACGGCAAAGGTGAGAGCATTGAGGGCCGGGCACGTAACTACGCCTTCACCTACACCGGCGGCACCAGCTCGTTTGAGGTGAACAGCGAAAGCACCGACAATAACGGCTACTACCACTTCAGGCTGGATGCGGTCGGTAAAGGCTCGGTGATTGGCACCAGCATGGCTTCGTCGAAGAGCACCACCGAGTGGGAAGACAGCAGCAGCGAAGTGTACATGTTCGTTGAGGCACCCTACGCCCGGTGGCGCATGAACACCAAGTAGCCCGCACCCGGTCGCCTCACCGGAAGGTGCCCTGATTGCTAAGGCCCGTCGTGATGCACGACGGGCCTTAGCTGTGCCCTCTTGGGCGCGGGGTGTGTGGAGGGCTACGGTGCGGGGCGTTCGGGCGCACGGAACCGGCCCGAGTCCACCCGCGCATCAATTGCTGCCCGGTGCGCCCAGTAGGTGAGGAACACCAACGCCACCACCAGGTACATGGCGGCGTACGGGGCTGAACCGGCCACCAGCCCGGCGCCGCCCTGCGGCAGGTAGATCATCTCGTGCGAAGAGTACTTCGGGGAGAACAGCACCGCCAGCCAGAACGGGGAAATATACATGCCCACCAGTGCGATCACGCTCGCGAACGCACTCAGCACGTACACTACCGGGCGTGCCGCAGGCATAATAAGCGGGAAAATCTCCAGGCATAACGCAACCAGCAGAACCGGGTACCAGGTGTTGTGGTGCGACCAGCTAATCGGGGAGATCTGGAGCATTAAAAACGCGTTCAACGCCACCTGGGAAAACACCATGTTCGCGCGGATGAACAGGCGCATCAGGGCGGCGGTGGCCACCAGCAGGAATAGGGACAGCGCTACCACCAGCACTGTGGCGATAGGCTCAGGCACACCCTGGTGCGCGAAGATACCGGTCAGAGACACGTTATCGTAGAACGCGGTCACCCCAATGCGGGAGGTGTTACGCACCGCCACACCCCAGTAGTAGGCGGCCTCACCCGGCACCGCCAAAAAACCGAGGGCGATGGTGCCCACGAAGCCGCCCGCCACGGAGGCGACACCGCGCCAGTCTTTGCGCAGCAGCAGGATAAGCCCGAACGCGAGCGGGGTGAGCTTAATACCGCCAGCAATACCGATCAGCGCCCCGCGGGGGACGCGCGTGGCCGGGCGCAGGAAATCAGCCAGCACCAGCAGCAGGATGACCGCGTTAATCTGCCCAAAGTGGGTGGTTAGCCGCCATGGTCCGCTCGCCCAGATCAGCAGCGCCAGTGTTGAGGCGCACCCGGCGGTTCCCAGGTGTTCGTACAGGGGGATGCGCACCCCGCGCCCGCTCACGTACCTGGTGATGACCCACCCTAGCCACCAGGCGATACCGGCGGTGATGAGCATCATCAGGGCCATCCCGACTTCTTTGGGCATGAGCGCGAACGGTATAAAGAGCAGCGCGGCGAACGGCGGGTAGGTGAACGGGTAGTTGTCGAGGCTCACCTCGTACAGCCCGGGCCCGCCGGGCCCATCAGTGATGGTTTCGGCCCCTAGACGGTAAATGTACAGGTCGTTGCCGCCGTCGTTAATGACGTACTGCACCATGTAGATGACCGTGAGCACGAACAGGGCATGCGGAATAAGCGCTGCGGGGTGTTTTTTCAACGGCTACCCCTTTTTGGCCTCGGGTGCCGCACCGGGGGGCGGGGCGATAAACAGGTCGTCTTCTTCTGCGGTGCGCACGGCGGGTGTTAGGGCCGCCACCGCCCAGGTGATCATGACCAGGTACAGGCACAGGATCGGCACGGTGGAGAACAGCAGGGCGTGCTGGTAGATATTGTCAAGGTCGCTGAAGCTGCCCCACAGGGAGGCGCCCAGCCACATGGGCGAAATGTACAGGCCGATGAGGGCCACCCAGGTGAGGATGCGCGCCGCCCGGTTGGCCCAGGCGGGCAGGTGCGCGTAGAACCGGGGGAACGCATCAACGATGAGCGCCATGAGGATCAGGGGGAACATGACGTTGTGGTGCGACCAGCTGATGGGTGAGATGCTGACCATCAGGAACCCGCCGACCGCCACCTGTGAGAGTACAAGTTTACGGCGGTTCAGCTGGTGCAGCAGCGCAGCGAAGAGGACGATGGTGGCGAGCACCAGCCCGTAGTATGCGGGTTTCAGCAGCGGGTCACGCAGCCCCAGGTGCATGAGCCAGCCCTGGATGGAGATATTGTCGAGGAAGTTAATGTTGCCCACGCGGGAGGGGTCCGAGACGGCGCTTGTCCAGAAGGTGAGGGCCTCATGGGGCAGGAAGATGAACCCGATAATGACGGTCGCCGCGAAGGAGGCGCCGAGGGTGAAAATACCGCGCCAGTCTTTGCGCATCAGCAGGATAAGCCCGAACGCGAGCGGGGTGAGTTTAATACCGCCAGCGATACCGATCAGCGCCCCGCGGGGGATGCGCGTGGCTGGGCGCAGGAAGTCAGCCAGCACCAGGATGAGGATAATGGGGTTCACCTGCACCAGCGCAAGCCCGCGCCGCCACGGCCCGGAGAGGATGATGATGAAGGTGAGCACGGCAATAGTACCGTATCTGCCGAGCTTGTCCTGGAAGGGGATGTGGTAGCCGCGGCTGGTGGCGTAGTCGTAGATGAGGGTGGCCATCCACCAGGCCACACCAATGCTGATGGTGTACATGATGCCCACGCCCACCCCGAACGGCAGGAACGCGAACGGCATAAAGAGCAGCGCCGCGAACGGCGGGTAGGTGAAGGGCAGTTTAAGCGCACCGTAGTCGAGCAGGTCACGGGCGTAGAGGTCTTTGTGCATGCCTTCGTTGTCGAAGATGGTCATGGCCCCGAGCCGGTAGACGTTAAAGTCCAGGCCGCCGGTGAATTCGATGTAAATGAGCCAGCCGACGACGGTCAGGGCGAGTGCCGCGAGCGCTATTTTGCCTGCCACGGTGGTGTTTGGCGTGGGGTTTTGCACGGGTGGCGCTGTGGTCATGGTGGGTCTTTCTGCTCGGGGGTGTTTCGCGTGGTGTCGGTTGTGGCCCGCCGGGCGCGGCGGTTGTGGCTGGTTTTCTGTTGCCTGTTTGTCCCAGTCTATCGTGTGGGCGTGTGGGTGTGGGTGTTCCCCGGTGGTGCGGGGGTCTTGTGGTGGGGCTCTGCCCTGCTGCTGGGCGGGGTGCGGCTGGTTGCGGCGAGGGTGTGTGCAGCGGCGGGGCGGCAGGGGCCTGTTAGTCCGTGTCTGTGGTGGGCTTGTCTGATTTTTTTGTGGTGGCTATGAGGCGGTTGCCGCGGCGTACGGGTGCTTTGCGGTTGAGCCCGGCGCGCATCCCGGTGCGGGTGTTTTTTGGGGGGGCGGCGGGTTTTGCGGTGTTGGGGTCGTCGTGCTCGCCCGCTGCGGTGTTGGCCGTGTCTTCCTCGGTGGCGCGGGTCGCCGTGCTGTCGCTGTCTAGTGCGGTTTCGTCCGGGTCGTGCTCGCCCGCGCTGTCGTGTTCTTGTTCCGCTGCGGGGCTGTCGGTTTCGGGGGTGTCGTTGCCGTCGGCGGAAGCCTTGGCGCGTTTGGGGGTATCGGCGATGCGCGCAGCCACCTCAAGCGCGAGCGCGGCCAAGGCCACATAGTACACGATGATGGAGGGGTATAGTGCGGCGATTTTCTGGCTTGACCCGACGAAGGTGAGTGCCGAAATGACCAGCTCGATCGCCATCACCAGTGTGAGTTTCGCTGATCCTCCGGGGTTTTTGAGCATCAGGTACAGCGCCATGAGGGTGAAGAGGACGGGGAAGAAAATCTGCCCTGCCACCGCCATGGCGTCTTGGTCGTAGGAGTAGATTGTGATCGCCTGCATGATGGCTGCGAGTGCGGCAAAGGGGGCGAGGGACAGGTACTTCATAGGGGCTATTCTACCGTTCCTCTACGTCATGTAGCACAGGTCACCGGCACTAAAATTCGTATAGGTGGCGCAATATAATGGGGGTAATTGGACACAGCGAATGAAAGAGCGGTAGCGTGAGCGAGAAACTCAACGGGCCTTCCGCCGACGAGCCTGAACGCGGCGGTGCACAGGGTAAGAACACCCACCATGACGATTCCCAGCGTGCTGGGTCTGCGGGCGCTGGCGCTGATGGTGCGGACGGTCGGGGTGCGGCCGGGCCTAAGCCGGGGTCTGCGCCTTTGGGTTCTTCCGGCAGCAGCGGGCTGCAGATCGGCGTCCGCCCGGAGGGCACCCCCGGTGCGAATCTGACGACTGAGGAGATCGCGCGGCGCGCATCGGGGCGCGGCACGTGGCACCGGCGTGCTTCTAAACCTGTGTCGTACTGGATGTTCGGGATTATTGCCGCCCTGCTGACGCACCGGTTTATTCCTAATGGCGGCTGGCTGATCGTGCACATGGTCACCCTGGGCTTGATTACGAACTCTATCCTGATTTGGAGTCAGCATTTCACTGAGGCGCTGATGAAAATCAAAATCCCGGATGAGGCGCGCGGGGTTCAGGTCACGCGTATTTTCACGCTTAACGCCGGCATCGTGGTGCTCATGCTGGGCATGGTGTTTCAGGAGCAGCTGCCGACGCTGTACATACTCACGCTGGCCGGGGCGAGCGTGGTGGGGGCGATGGTCACCTGGCACGGTGTTGCACTGCTGAAGCAGGTGAAGCAGGCGCTGCCGTCCCGGTTTGGTGCAACTATCCGCTTCTATATTGCGGCCGCGTTCATGCTGCCGTTCGGCGCGGCCTTGGGGGCGATGACTGCGTTCCCGGGCCTTGAGAAAACTCTTCACGCCCAGTTTTTGCTCGCTCACGAGGCGGTGAACGTGCTCGGGTTTGTGGGTGTGACCGTGGTCGGCACTCTCATTACGTTCTGGCCGACGATGCTGCGCACCAAAATGGTGGAGAACGCCCTGGGTATTAGTGTGCGGGCGCTGCAGCTAATGATCGCGGGCGTGCTGGTGACGGCGCTCAGCGCGATTTTTGGGGGTGTGCCGGGGGCGCGGTTTGCCGCCGGGGCGGGCCTGCTCGTCTACTGTGTGGGTCTGCTGATGGTGGCGGTGGTTATGGTGCGCACTATGCGCACGAAACGGCCCAGCGAGTTCCCTCCCATGTCGGTGGGGGCGGGGTTCATCTGGCTGGTGCTGGGGGTGCTCGCCACCGCGTTCATGGTGCTCAGCACCCCGTTCGCTGAGCTTGATATGCGCGCCGTCACCCCCGTGTTTGTGGCGGGGTTCCTGCTGCAGGTGCTGCTGGGGGCTATGAGCTACCTGCTGCCGCAGCGTATGGGCGGCGGCCCGGCGGTGGTGCGCGCCTCCAATAAGGAGTTCAGCCGGTTCGCGGCCGCACGCGTGACAGTGGTTAACCTGAGCCTGATTGTTTTTATGCTTCCGACTACGCTCACCGGTTCGTGGGTGAAGGTTACGGTCTCGGCGATGGGGGCGCTGGGGTTGGCGTCGTTCCTGCCGTGTATGGTGCGCGGGGTGAAGGCGTCGGTGAATACCCGCAAGGAGATGATGGCTGCGCGCGCCCGCGGTGAGAAGCCCTCTTTCGACGGGTCTGGGATTCAGCCTGATCCGGTGAACCACACCCGGCATTCCCTGTTCGGGGTGCTGGCGGTGGTGCTGGCGCTGACCCTGGGTATTGCGGTGGATCCGAGCTCGGTGGGCTTTAACCTTATGGGCGGCTCAACCGCGACCGGCACGGGGCAGACCACCACGGTGAAGGTGAAGGCCACCTCAAACTACCGTTTCACCCCGGACACTGCGCAGGTGCCGGTGGGTAACCGCCTGGTGGTTGAGGTGACGAACGAGGATCAGGGCATGACCCACGATTTGACGTTCAATAACGGCGCTAAGACCGGCACGATTAACCCGGGTGAGACGAAAAGCGTGGATGTTGGCGTGATTACCGCCGACTCTGAGGGCTGGTGCTCTGTTGCCGGGCACCGGCAGCAGGGCATGCTGTTCCATGTGAAAGCCACCGGCTCTAACCTGCAGGCGAATGGGCACCACGGGGGCGGCGCCTCCGGCGGTGGCGCGGGGTCGAACGGTTCGGGGTCGAATGTGATGACGGCCCAGAACGGGAACGTTGATCTGCACGCATCCCCCGGAGAGGGCTATGAGCGGCGTGACCCGGTGCTGCAGCCCGTACCTGCGGGTGAGAAGCGTGACGGGAAGACCGTGCACAAAATAACCATGGACGTGCAGGAGCTTAACCGCGAAGTCGCCCCCGGGGTGGATGTGAAGGCGTGGACGTTCAACGGCTCGTATATGGGCCCGATTCTGCACGGCAAACTGGGTGACGTTTTTGAGATTACCCTTGAAAATAACGGGTCGATGGGGCATTCGCTTGATTTCCACGCGGGCATGGTCTCCCCCGATAATACGATGAAAACCATCGCCCCGGGTGAGAAACTGGTGTACCGTTTTGAGGCGACCGGCACCGGCATCTGGCTGTACCACTGCTCGACTACGCCCATGAGCCTGCACATGGCCTCGGGCATGTACGGGGCGGTGGTGATCGACCCGCAGGATATGGACCCGGTGGACCACGAGTATGTGCTGGTGCAGAACGAGACGTACCTGAGCGACACGGGCCAGACTGCGGAGAACGGCAATAAGCTCACTGAGGTTTCGTCCGAGGGTATCGCGGCGGGCACCCCCACGTTCACCATGTTTAACGGGCACGCCACCCAGTACATCAACCAGCCGTTGGAGGCAAAGAAGGGTGAGCGGGTGCGTATCTGGCTGATGGCGGCGGGGCCGTCAAAGGGCATGAGCTTCCACGTGGTTGGTTCGCAGTTCGACACGGTGTATAAGGAGGGCGGCTACCTGCTGCGGCGCGGTAAAGACCCGTACGGGGTTACCGGTGGGCATTCGCAGGCGCTCGATCTTGACTCGGCGCAGGGCGGGTTCGTTGAGATGCAGTTCCGCGAACCCGGCACCTACACGTTCGTGAATC
>ERZ772993.551-NODE-551-length-17804-cov-2.766015_pt1 | contig 17804 bp, 10 predicted proteins | sample MGYA00580670_ERZ772993 | MGnify/ENA primary metagenome ERZ772993 (study PRJEB29015, sample SAMEA2737936) | human oral metagenome | biome: human oral; feature: human-associated habitat; material: dental | place: China | collected 2136 ... | reverse complement strand
TTCAAGGCAAATGGCCCACAGGACACTCAGTTTTCCACCCCAGGTTCACCCCGCTCAGAGAGCTCAGGGACAAGCTGCACATCACCGACCCGAACGGTGTACCCACCTACTGCGACCCCGAGAATATTAGCCTTAAATCCCTCGAAGACGGCATTATGATGCACTGCATCATCCTCGATAAAACCAAAGGGCTGCTCGCGATCACCGAAGACAACGGCGACCCCAAACCCTACCGGGGAAAATACGTCACGAACTACATTAACTATGTGTTCAGGTACCTCTCCATCGACACGAAAGTGAATATTAGCGAGATGGACGGGTACCCCAACATTAACACCAAAAACGCGAAAAACCGGTCGCTGCTGGATATCCTAGACTTCCTGTACGAACACCAAGACAGCATAGTGCACGCCCTCGGCTTTAACCCGCTGGATGATTTACAAATATGCTTCTTCCCCATCCTGCACCCCGGGTTCAATTTTCCCCGGGACACTCCCCAGCAAATCCTGGACTGGTACACCACATCCTCATACAAGATAGGGCTTTTCAGCTCGCCCCTCGAAAACAAAAACATGGGAATCATTAAAAAACTCAACGACTACTCAAACGTCATTGCCGAAGGCGTTGCCGGCTGCGGCAAGTCCCACATGCTTGAAAGTCTGAAAGACACCACCATCAACGGCGGTTACGGACCCGAAAACGTGACCACCGTGGTGTTCCACCCCTCCACCTCGTACGAAGAGTTCGTGAGCGGGTTACGGCCCAACTTCGCCTACGGCACCGAGACCCCGGACTTCATCTCCCACGAGGGGATCTTCCTGCAAGCCTGCGCCAAGGCGGTGCGACTAGCCCGCAGCTACGCCGCCCACCGTGCCCGCACCGGGGCAGACACCTCCCTGGGGCAGGACCCCGCCCACCGGGAAGCCCCAGCCCATCTGCTCTTTATCGACGAGATCAACCGCGCCAACACCTCCCGTGTCTTCGGCGACCTCATGCTCGTTCTTGAAAAGTCCAAACGCCACAACTACGCCACCGACACCGACGGCGACTGGCAAAACCATATGCACGGGGCGCTCGTGGCAAACTACGACCGGGAAGATTCCTCCAGCAGTGCCCAGCCCGTCACCATCCCCCCGCATGTAACCTACGCAACCTTACAAACCCCCGTGTTTGTGCCGCGCATTCGCGACGACGGCACCCAAGACTGGTCACGCGGGCGCAGCTACAGCCGCCTCGTAGTGCCCGACAACCTGCACATCCTCGGCACCATGAACTCCACCGACCGGTCCGTAGGAACCATCGACCTAGCGCTGCGGCGCCGCTTCCACTGGCACGAGATGGAACCCATGCGCAAAGACGATTTGAAAGAAGCCCTCACCGCCGCAGGCCGGGACCTTGAGGCAGACCCCGAGCTATCGCTGCTGATCGACGCCTACGACAGGCTCAACACCTCCCTCAAAAACGAGGTGGGGCCCGACGCCCGGCTAGGCCACGCCTACTTCTTTGAGCCCAAAGCCAGCGCACCCGAAATTGCCGACGCGCTACTCACCCAGCTCGCAGAAGTCGCCGCGACCTTCAACATTAAAGAAACCCCGCACACCAACCCGGACTTCCCCCGTAAACTTGCCGGAATAAGCGACCTGTGCGGCCGGTACGTGGAATACGTGGGCCACGGGCTGGGCAGGCGCCCCCACATTGGCGGCACCTGGAACCCGATCATGGCGCGACTATACGAGGCCGCATAAGTGGGCGAATACTGCTATTTCCAGGCGGGAGTCGCCGGACAACGCGCCGGGGTAACCGTCGTAACACTCGGCGATAACGGACATATCCGCACCCCCGAGGCAGTGCGCACCCTCGCCGTTCACGTACTCCCCAAAATCTGGTCACCCAACGGGCGGCGCAACATTATTGAGCCGCTGCCCGCCGACCGGCCGCACCCCACGCACCTGCTCGATGAGACCGGCTGCCTGCACGTATACCTGTACGAGCGGGAAATCCTGAAGCTACCCGCCGACTGGCAGCAGCCGTTCAGCGCCGTCGTAGGCTCAGGCAACGAACCCGCCGAAAGCAACCGCCGGGAAGACACCCCCTACGTTGACCTGTGGAACGCCCCCGCGTGGGAGCCGCACACCCGCGACGCAGATTTCACCATCGGACGGGTCATCCGCCCCGGCAGCGACGAAGAATTCACCCCCGTACGGCAGTTTTGGCGCATCCTCGAACACTACCACCAGGCACCGGTTGAGGATGCTACCTCCCGCACCGTACCGCCGCAGGGCCTAGGCATTTTCTCGCGCATCGACTGGCTGCAAGAGCCGACATACCGCAAATTCCTGAACCTGTGCAAAAACGCGCTGGAACACCGCCGCCCACGGTTTGAATCAGAAACCGACGAACTGGGGTTCGTGCGGGGCCGCATGGTGCTCGATAAGCTTATCGACCGGCAAGCTACCCACCGCACCGGGGTGGTGTGCGAATTCGACTCACTCACCACAGACATTCACCTGTGGCAGGTGATCCGCGCCGGGCTGCAGCGGGTAGCGATGCAGGCGAAAGACGCCCGGCTGCGCCAGCAGGCTCTCGGCTACGAAGCGACCCTGCGCGATGTGAGTGTACACAACGCCCAAACCTTGCTGAATGAGCGGCTCTCCCCCACGTTCATGGCGCGCATCCCCGATGAGCAGGCTCTCGCCTACCGGTATGCGCGGGCAATTATTGCCCAGCAGTTCGGGTTCGGGTTCGATACCGACCCGTATGAGGCCGGGGTAATCGCCAACATTAAATACGACACCTCCATTCTGTGGGAGACAATGCTGGAAAAAGCCCTCCTGCAGGCGCTCCCCGCAGGCATGTACACGCTCAATACCCTGCCGAAGTTCAGCTACATTCGCAGGCCCGCCACCAACAGTGCCGTACTGAAACGACCCGCCGAGATCCGCCCCGGGTTCGTGGTACGCACAGCCGACACCGGCGCGCCGGTATGTGTGCTTGAGGCGAACTACGACCCGATACCGCGCAGCTTTGAGCACGTGCGGGAACGCGATTTTAACCGGATTCTGCAATACGCGTACCGGGTGGGGTGCCACGCCCACCTGCTGTTCCCCGACACGAGGGTGCACAACGGCCCGGTTGATATTGTGTATACTGGCTCCCCCACTGGTGAGGATTTTCACCTGGGGATTTTTGGGGTGCAGTTCCCCGACCCTATTGACTCCTCCATCACCCTGGATGTGAGCCATATTGTGCATGGGATTCTGCAGAATAGCTGATTAACTATTTTTCATTTGTCGGCGCCTTATTCACGGTAATTTAGCGATAAAGGCGGTGGCATCATTAATAGCCGAGACGAGCTGCCCCAGACTATTGGCGGCTAAAGAGCGCAGCGGGCACTGCCAGTCACAGTTCCCAATCACATACACCATGAACCCGCCCTACCCGGCACCAGCGGAATACCAGCCCACATCCAGCAGGTACTTCCCGTCACCGTACGAAACCTGCAATAAGTCCTCGACAAGATCCGGCTCCTCGGCTATTTGCGGGTCTTCCAGCGCCCACAAAAGGTTATCGTAGGTGATAACACCGCCCCTGAAATCTACCGGCATGACTGCGCCACCTACTCTGCTGGCCCCGAACCGAACGCCTCGGCAACGATCTGCGGGATATACGCCGGGTTCACCAAATCCGGGTGGGTGCCCTCAACCTGCACCACACGCAAAGCACCCGCGTGGCTTTCCCACCCGTGAGCATCCAGGTACGGCTGATCCTTATGAGGCACCGCGAACATCGTCACCGCGCCCGAAAAGTCCAGTTGCCGTGCCCCGCGCATGAGTGCAGCCGAGGCGCGCATCGACTCCAAGCACACGCCCAGCTTATCCTCAGGCAGGTGCCCCATCGCCGAACCGGCCTGCCGCAGTCGCCTCAAAGTACCGGGAAGATCCAGCACCTCACCGGGGGCAGCCTCCGGCAGGCCGCCCATCCGCAGCAAGGCACGGAAGCTTTCCTGCTCATCCGGGGCGGGAACGCCCTGCCACTGCTCGGCGGGGTACGCATCCAGCAGCACTGTGCGCTCCACGGCGATGCCGGCGTCCTCCGCCAATGCGGCAACCTCTACAGCGGCCGTACCGCCCACCGACCAGCCCATGAGCTCAATACGCGCGGGTAGGTTAGCGTCCCGCAAGGTCTGGCGGATGCGCCCCAAATACTCCTGAGCAAGCTCACGTAACGTGCTGGGGAACTTTGCGTGCGGGTCAGAAAACGCGGACGCCTGCACGGCGTACACCGGCTGGTTCGCGGGCAGATACGCCAGGTACCCGGCGTAGCACCAGCCCAGCCCGCCCGCCGGGGGCAGCACAAACAGCGGCGCGGGGGCCTCGGCGCTCGGTTCCGTGTCGGCGGCACGCAGCGGCAGCACAGGGGCAAATTCCAGCCCCGCATCCTGCTCCAATGCCCGGGTGAGGCCCTCAACCGTGGGATTCGCAAACAGGGCACCGATGCTCACAGACAATCCCAGCTGCTCGCCAATAGCGGCAATAACCTCAAGCGCTGCCAGCGAATGGCCCCCGGCTGCGAAGAAATCTTCGGTGGTGCCGAACCGTTCCCGCCCCAGCACACGCGCGAAAATAGTGCACAGTTGCTGCTCCAGCAGCCCGTGCGGGCCGCGCGCATCGGCAGCGGCGGTAGCGAACCTGAACTGAGCCAGCTGTTTACGGTCCGCCTTACCGGAGGCACTCACCGGCAGCGTCTCCATCGTGTGCCAGAGGGAAGGAACCATGTAGTCGGGCAGGTTCCGCTCGCAGGCTTGACGCGCGTCAGCAATAATCTCTTCACGCTGTTCCGTGCTGAGGGTGCCTACCTCAAGGAACGCGGCGAGCGCGGGCTCCCGCAGCCCCGTGTACAGCAGCGCCACCGCGCCGGTGACTGAGTGAAGCGAAGTGAGTACCGTCTCAATATCGCCAAGTTCGAGGCGCTGCCCGCGCAGTTTCACCTGGTTGTCGGAGCGCCCGCGGTACACGATCACTCCGCGCGGCGGCTTATCGTCTGCGGCCCCCGGCAGTATCTCCCAGGCGGCGAGATCACCGGTGCGGTACACCCTCATGCCGCTGGGGGCGTCCTGCCCGAATGCGGAGGCGGTGGCCTGCGGGTTATTCACATACCCCTGGGCTAGCTGCACACCTGAGAGGTACAGTTCGCCGGTAATGCCCGGCGGTACGGGCCGCCCCGCCCTATCCAGAATATGCGTTCCTGTGTTCCACACGGGCTCCCCGATGGGGATGATTTCCCGTTCTGGGTCTTCGGCGGTATCCCAGAACGTGACGTCAACCGCGGCCTCGGTGGGGCCGTACAGGTTCAGCGGGTACGCCCCAAGCACCCGGTGCGCGCCGAGCACCTGGTCTTTCTGCAGGGCCTCACCGGAGCAGACGAGGTAGCGTAAACGCCGGTCGGTTTCTTGGGGTCCGAACCCGGCGCTTTTAAGAACACGCCGGGCGGTCGGTGACGTAATAAACGCGGCGAGCATGGTCGGCACGAAGTGCACGCACGTGATGTCCTGCTCGGCGGTCACGCGTGCTAAATATTCTGGGTCGCGGTGCCCTTCGGGGGCGGCGATAACGACCGCTGCGCCTTCTTGAAGCGGCCAGTACAGTTCCCACACGTGCACATCAAACGAGATGGGGGTTTTGTGGAGTACCCGGTCACCGGGGGCGACCGGGATTTTTGACTGCTGCCAGCGCAGCCGGTTGTCGATGGCGCGGTGGCTGACGGCCACGCCTTTAGGCCTGCCGGTTGAGCCTGAGGTGAAAAGAATATAGGCGGTGTCGTCAAGCTCCGTCTCGTGTCCGGGCAGAATAGCGGATGCTGGTGCGGCGTCCGCGGGGAGCGGGTGCTGCGCGGTCGGGGTGAGGGCGGTGAAGGGCAGCTGCGGCAGGTTCGTGAACCGTTCTGGGTTTTCCTGGGACAGTTCGGCGGGGGCGAGCAGGCCCAGCCCGGGGCCGTTGAGCAGGGCGGAGCATCCGGCGTCGGTGAGCATGTGGCCGACCCGTTCTGCGGGCAGTTCGGGCAGGATCGGCACGTAGATAGCACCCGCGTAGAGCGCCGCGTAGACCGCAATATACTGCTCGATACCCCGGTTGAATCGTAGACCGACGGCGGTTCCGGGGCGTCCCCCGGCGGCCACGAGGGAGGCAGCGAGCGCGCGGGCGCGGGCATCAAGCTGCGCGTAGGTGAGGGTGTGGCTGAATTCGTGTGCGTGCGGGGATTCAGGGGTGAGGGTGTACCGTTCCCCCGGTGCGGCCGCGATGAGGGCGGGTTCGTTGGGGTGTGCGGCTACAGCGTCGGTGAACCGCTGCAGCAGGGTTTTGTATTCGATGTGGTGCCCGGTGCTGTTGAAAGCGTTAATGGTCTCCAGTTCTGTGGGTAGGGCTGTGGTGATCGCCTCAAGCGGCAGCTCGTTGGTGGCTGCGGTGGCCCAGTTCTCCAGCCAGGCGCCCATATGCCGTGCGTGTGCCTGCACCTGTTCCATGGTGTACAGGTTAGGGTTGGCGTCTAGCTCCAGGTAGATGGGGTTACCGCGCCCTGGCATGCCGCGCAGAGTGACGGTCATGTCGGCGACCGGGCCTGCGCTCACATTGTGGATGCGCGCCACGGGCGCGGGGGCACCGGGCAGTTCGTCGGTGCCAGGTGTTGGTACGCCGAGGGTGAGCACCGCATCGAACGGGACAATATTAATCTGCGCCCCAAAGAGGCGGGAGTCGTTGCGTGCTGCGGCCCGTTCCAAGTCTTCTTGACGTGCCAGGGGGTGCTGGGTGTTGCGGGCGAATTGGTCTTTGACGGAGCTCAGGGCCGACGCGATGGACCCGAGGGGAGGTACCTGCACGGGCAGCACGTTCACGGCGGTGGTTCCGGTGTTTGCACTGGTTTTGCCGAGGGCTCGGGTTGGTTCGGGCAGGGTGGGGCCGAACATGCGGTTCATTTGGGGGATGCCGAACGCGGCCGTATCGTACCCGCCAATACGTCCCAGGTACGCGCCGATGGCTGCGGTTGCGGCGACCGGCCAGGACGCCCCATATTTTTTGGCTGCCGCCAGCATGTTCTGCTGTACCGTGTTCGGGATGGGCAGTGAGGCCCGTAACGCGCGGGGGGCGGGTGCGGCGGTGTGCGCGGCTAGGGAGGTGTCGGGCTGTTCGAGCGCGGTGGCCCCTTCCCCGGCGGTCCAGTACTCGTAGTCGCTGGCGCGGGCAGGTTCAGCGGCATTATCGGCGGCGATAAGTTCGGCCAGCGAGGCACGGCTGACGGGTGGAACCGGGTGCCCGCTGCTGAGCGCACGGTAGATGCTGGCGATGCGGGAAAGCCCGTTGAATGCCGCGAACCCGTCGGCCACTACGTGGTGGAAGCTGTGGTACATCCACAGCCTGTCGGCGTAGAAGGCGACACGGGAACGAACGGTAATACCGGCGTCCGGGTTGAGGGGTTCGGCGATGAGGGATGACGCCCAGGCACGCACCATGGCCGGTACCGGCTCACTGTCCGGTTCTTCCTCATGAGGGTTCTCGGGTACGGGCAGCAGCTCAATGTTTTCCAGAAACTCAGTGTTTTCCAGAAATTCGTCGAGGCCCATCACCTGCTGTTCGGCGCGTCCCGCGTGCAGGCGGGTGCGCACCCGGAACCCTTCGTTTTCCTCGTAGAGATGCCGCAGGGCTTGCCGCAGCGTGTCAAGGTTGGTGCCGACGGGGCATTCGAGCAGCTCTGCCGTGTTATAACAGGGGTTGGTAGGGTCAATTGCGGCGGCAAGGTAGATGCCGCGCGCGTTCACACTCAACGGTAGCCAGGGCGTCGTATCCGGGGTGCTGGCGGGTGCAGGCTCGGTGGTGCTCATGGCGGGCTGGCCTTTCGTGCAGCAGAACTACATGTGGTTTTATATTGCTTGTGGTGTATTAGGCGATGCAGCTGGTGAGGAATTCAACGGTGGGGTTTTCCACCAGTTCGGTAAATTCCACGGTACTCCCCTCAGCGGCGAGATCATCGAGCAGGGCGAAGGCCCCCATGGAATCAAACCCGAGCGAGAACAGGTCGGTGGTGGGCTCGGCGAACGCGGTGTTCAGCGAGTCTTCTTCACGAATGTACTTGGCCAGTAGCGGGCGCAGGGTTGCTTCAGCGCTCATGGCGTAACTCCTTAAATAGTGTTTATCTGATGCGTTTCTATACGGTTTTAGATGCGGCGTCAAGGGTACAAGCCTGCCGCCACCTGGCGGGAGGGGAGGTATAGGGCGCGTGATGACCCGCACCCTATGCCCGCAGCCGCTCCTGTGCTCACGGCGGTGCCCCCGCTCAGGAACACCAACACGCAACTATTCTGTGAGCATCTCTACCAGACGGGCACGCAGCTCACGGCGGGAAATTTTACCCACATTCGTGGTGGGCAGCTCCTTGAGCACCTCCACCCGCTCCGGGATTTTAAAGGCGGCCAGCTTCTTCTGCGTAAAATACTCGTGCATCGTACGGCGCGGGTTCTGCCCCAGCGATGCGCCTTCCTGGGGTACAAGCACCAGGCAGACACGCTCCCCCACCGCCTCATCCGGCAGCCCCAAAGCCACGGCGTCCAGCACATCGGGGTGGGCTAAGGCGAGCTCCTCAATCTCATCCACCGCGATTTTTTCGCCGTTACGGTTAATCTGGTCTTTTGCGCGGCCCACTACCTCAAGGTACTTCCCGTCCACCAGGCGCACCAGGTCGCCGGTGCGGTAGTAGCCTTCATCAGTAAAACTGTAGGTGTTGGCGTTTTCTTCCCTGTAGTAGCCGCGGATCGTGTACGGCCCGCGGGTCAGCAGGTGCCCAACCTCGCCGGGTGCAACGGGCTGGTCGTTATCATCAACAATCAGAATTTCGTCATCGTCGCTAATGGGCCGCCCCTGCGTATGTAACCGGATGCGCGGACTATCCCCGGCACGGGTGTAGTTCACCAGCCCCTCAGCCATGCCGAAAACCTGCTGCACCTGCACACCAAGCACAGATTCGATCTTGCCCGCTACCGTGGCGGCAAGTTTGGCGCCGCCCACCTGAAGAACGCTCAGCGACGGCAGCTGCACACCACGTTTCTCGGCCGATGCCACCCACGCCTGCGCGAGCGGAGGCACCAAAGCGGTGAACGTAACCCCCTCATTCTCAATGAGCGCGAACGCGGTCTGCGGGCTGGGGTCCGCAGCAAACACCATTTTCGCCTGAACACACATCGCCCCCAGAATACCGGGTGAACTCATGGTGAAGTTATGCGCCGCCGGCAGCGCCACCAGCATGGTGGTGTTGCAGGTGAGGTTGCAAATATCCGCCGAACCGCGCACCGAATACAGGTAGGCGGCGTGAGTACGCGGAATCAGCTTCGACACCCCGGTGGTGCCGCCGGAAAGCTGTAAAAACGCCACCTGCTCGCTTGCACGCGGACTATCAGTATTTTGGATAACCGCCGGGACGAACGGCTCGGCGAGCTGCTCGTCGCTAAGCGGCACCAACGGCTCAGCCGCATCAATACCCACGGGCGGTTTCAGCCCTTCAGCCTGCAGCTGTTTGGAAACGTCCTGGTGCAGCGCAGTAAAATCTGTGCCCGGGGTGCGGGACGAATACACGTGCGCGGCCGCATCCGCACGGGCCGCAAAATGCGTCAGCTCACTGGTGCGGTGCTGCGGCAAACAAAATACCGGCAGTGCCCCAGCCCAGAAAATACCCATCAGGTAGATGAGATACTCGGCAGTATTGCCCAGCTGCAGCAGCACACGGTCGCCCGGCTGCACCCCGGCGGCGGCGATACGGGCCGCAGCGGCGCGGCCAGCAGCCTCCAACTCAGCATACGAGTAACGAACCTGCTGCGGCTTACCGTCCTGCAGGTGCGCGTGAGAAAGCGCCACCAGGGCCGGGAAATGCGGTTTAGCCCGGCACGCATCCAGCAAAAACTCGGGGATGGTCTGATCAATCCAGTACCCGGCCTGGCGGTATCGGGCGGCGAACTCCTCAGGGATCAGCGGGGTTACCCCCAGATCGCTACGTTCTAGAGTCTGCTCGGTCATCTGTGATACGTTCTCCTTGGTCGAGGCTACTTCGCCGTTAAAATACGCTCCAAAGCGGGCACAATCGCCCCGCGCCAGCAGGCATAATCATGCCCGCCGTTGAACACCGTGTAGTTCAGATGCATGTCCACACCTTTAAGCTCCTGCACCAGCCGCTGATGCGGGGGCACCAGCACCCACTCCTGCTCCCCCACCTCAACCTCAAGATGCAAATGGCGCAGACGGTGCAGCTCATCGGCTGAACGCAGCTGCTCCAGCCGGTCAAAAACCTGCGGCTGCCACAGCGACGCGGACTGCGCGATTGCCGCCCCGAACGCCTCCGGCCTGGAAATAACCGCCAGCAGAGAGGACAACCCGCCCAATGACTGCCCATTAATAATAATGTTCTCGGCAGGGGTACGAATATTGTGGAATTTAGCGAGGTGCGGCAGCGCCTCATCCACAATATAGTCGGCGATCGGGTGCTCACCGTTTAGTTCCTGCCAGCGGCGCTCACGGCCGCCGGAATGCAGGAAAAACACGTGGAACGACGGGATACGACCGGCACGGTACGCACGGTTAAGAGTGTGCTCCATGCCGTGGTTAAACCACACTTCACCATCGAACAGGATGAACAGGGGGTCCTCCGGGGCCGGGTTGCCGACTTTACCCACCACATACATGTGCCCGTCAGGGGTTTTGAGCCAGCGCGGGGCTGGCAGCGTATCAAGCTCCTGCTGGCTCAGCAGAAACTCGTGTACCGGGGCGTCTTTCAGCTCCACCACGCCCATGCACCGGCCAATGCGGTTACACACGGTTTTAGGGTTGAACGGGTCACCCTCACCAGCGTCAAGAGCGGCCCGCAGCATGACCTGGTCGCTCTCGCTCAGCCACACCGGGCGTTCCCCCGGTAGTGCAGGCACGAAACTATACGAGGCGCGCCAGTTAGTGGCCATCTGAAAGCTCAGCTGCCACCAATCTGTGCCTTCGATACGTTCCATGAGCGAAAGCGGCAGGTTTTTCTCATCAGTGAGACGGTTCACGAAAATAAGCACCTGCTGCGCCTCAGCGTGCCGGTACAGGAACGTGACGATGCGCTCGCCCTCATTCACGGTACCGTCCGGGTTATGCACCTGCTCAATGAGGGGGGTTCCTTCCCCAACGACCTCCAGGATACGCGCATTGAGCTCGTCCGCGTTGATGGCTTGGTCAATGAGTGTGCTGATGAGAGGGCTGCTGACTCGGGGGGCGGGTGTGGGGCGCGGAGTTTTCGGCGGTACCGGTCGATCCATGATCGACGGTTTCATGGTCTGAACTGTGTCACACGGCGGGTTGTCTAGGTTACCCATGAGGGCCTCCTCAGTTACCTTCGCGGGCGGCGGCAATGGCGTCTGCCGCAATCGAGATGTTCTGCTGCTCAGTGGGGATCACGAGAGGGGTGCCCGTGCAAGGGTCATCAATGATAACGGCCTCCAAATCAAAAACCTCCCGGATCAGCCCAGATGTGACAATTTTCTTAGGATTACCTTGCGCAATGATTTGCCCACGCTTCATTAATACCACATGTGTGGCATAACGGAAGGCAAGGTTAAGGTCATGAAGCACCACCGCCACTGTGCGGCCTTGCCTGTGCAGCTTTTTCGTGAGGTTAAGCACCTCAATCTGGTGGGTAATATCAAGGTAGGTGGTCGGCTCATCCAGCAGGATCAGCGGGGTCTGCTGCGCCAACGTCATGGCGATCCACACGCGCTGCCGCTGCCCACCCGAGAGGGCTTCGATGGGCCGTTCAGACAGCTCCAGCACATTCGCCGCCTCCATCGCCTCAATACAGGCTGCCTCATCTTGAGCAGACCAGGAGCGTAAAAGTGACTGGTGCGGGTAGCGTCCGCGCGCCACCACATCCGCCACGGTAACCCCCGACGGGGCTTCCGGGGTCTGCGGCAGCATTGAGAGGATCCGCGCAATAGCACGCGATTTCAGCCCTGAGAGAGGCTGCCCGTCAAGATGCACCTGCCCACCTTTAAACGGGATAACACGTGAGAGGGTTTTGAGCAGGGTGGATTTACCGCAGGCATTCGGGCCGAGGATAACAGTCAGTTCCCCCTCAAGCACACTGAAATCAACGCCGTCAAGCACTTTATGCTCGCCGTAGCCCACCACTAAGCCGGATCCCTGCAAACGGGCGGTGCTGTTCATAGTCTGTGCGCTCACTAGCTCTTTTTCCTCTCAAGATAAATCAAGTACATCAGGTACAGCCCACCAATAGCGCCGGTGACCACACCCACCTGCATACCGCCTGGGATGGCGTACCGCCCAATCAGGTCCGAGCCAAACACCAGCAGCGCCCCCATGAGCGCAGAACTGGTGAACCCCACCCCGGTTGTTTTGGTGAGGGTCTTGGCAATATGCGGGGCGGCCAGCGCCACGAACGCGACCGGGCCGGTAGTGGCGGTCGCCAAAGAAACCAGCAGCACACCAATAAACAGGGCTGCCACACGGTAACGGTTCACGCTCACCCCGAGACCGGCAGCCACATTATCCCCAAACCGGATGGCACCCAGCGGACGCGTCACAAGCAGCAAAGCTGGCACCACAAGCGCCATTGCGATCATGAGAGCAAAGCTGCGTTCCCACACAATATCGTTAAGGGAACCGGCCAGCCACGAGGCAGCGGTCTGTGCTTGGGTGAGGGAGGCACGCACCACCAGCAAAGAATTGAGGGCAGCCAGGGTGGAGCCCACCCCAATACCCACCAGCACCAGCCGGAAACCGCGCAGCCCCGTATGCCGGGTCATGAGCCACACCAGCAGGGAGGTCGCTAAACCACCGATGACGGCTCCGGCGGCAACCTCAACAGGGCCGGAGTTAAAAACAATAATTTGAAGAAGCGCACCCGTGGCGGCACCATTGGTGAAACCGATAATATCGGGCGAGCCGAGAGTATTACCGGAAATCACCTGAAAAATAGCGCCCGATAGACCCAGTGCGGCACCCACCAGCAGCGCCGCAACAATACGCGCAGCCCGCAGGGGTACGAAGATGCGGGATGACCGGGTTCCACCCCCTAAGAGCGTGTCAATCACTTGGAAGGCGCTGTATTCACGATCACCCTGCATGAGTGCCCAAATACTCAGGCAGAGGATCACAGCAACAAGCACAGAGTTCAGAATCACCACACGCCACGGGATTTGCGCGGCGACAGGCCCGCGCAGGGTTACCACAGCTTTCCCGCCGAGGCTGCGGCTGCGGTTGCGGCGTTTCGTTGGGGCCTGCTGTGAATCAGCGGATTTTACGATATTGATAGTGGGCGAGGTGGCCATTAGAGTGCCTCCACCTTCCGCCGGGTCATGAGGAACAGGAACACCGGTGCACCCGCGAGGGTGGCCACAATCCCCACCTGGGTTTCGTGTTCATGCTGAAGAACGCGGGCAAGCACATCGGTGCCCAAAAGCCACACCGGCCCCAGAAGTGCTGAACCTATATTCACCCAGCGCACGTCGTTTCCGAGCAGGGCGCGCACCACGAACGGCACCGCCAAGCCCACGAACGAGATGGGGCCAATGGCGGCCGTTGCGGCACCGGCGAGAACCGTCACCGCCAGCAGGGTCAGGTTCTGGGTGGTCTGTACACTCACCCCCAGAGAAATGGCAGCGTCCTCCCCCATGCTCAGGGCGTTAATAGCCGGGGCTACGAAAAACGCCAGCAGCACACCGGCGGCGATCACCGGGCCGATTGCTGCAGCGATTGCCACCCCACGCCCTTCCAGGGAGCCGGCCACCCACAGGCGGAACTCGTTGTAGGCGTCCTGGTTCACGAGAATAAGGCCCTGGGTGAAAGAGCCCAAAGCCGCAGAGATTGCCACACCGGCGAGGGCGAGTTTGACGATGGAGCCGTCTTTACCGCGCCCTAAAACATACACTGCTGCTGCCGCAATAGCAGCACCGATAACAGCGACTACCATATACTGCCAGATGCCCATCACGCCACCGATGAACACCGAAAGAACCACCGCCACAGCAGCGCCCGCATTGACACCCATGAGGCCGGGTTCGGCCAGCGGGTTACGGGTGAGAGACTGCATGAGCGAGCCTGCCACCGCTAGCGCCGCGCCGCAGGTGATCCCCACAATAGTGCGGGGAATACGCTGCTCAAAAACGATAATACTGGTCTGGGGTGATGCCGTGCCGTTGAAGGCGTCAAGAACCGCTTGAAGGGAGATAGAGTTGTTGGAACCGAAAAGGAGCGAGGCGATAATGCTCGCCCCCAGCAGAGCCGCGAAGACGATGAGCCAGGTGATCCGTTGAGCGGTTTTAGCACCGTGGCCGCTAAGCGCGGTTGTTGGGACTTCGGCTCGCTGAGTGGTAGTGCTCAACGAGACTCCTTGGGAATAGTATTGGTGTGGCTTGTGATGAGTAAACCTGCAGCACCCGAAAATGGTTCTCATACCGCCCTTTGAGTAGCGTATGAAGTGTACGTTTCGGGAGTTGTTCGCAGGTCTTGTGAGATGAGCGCACGCGCCGCAGGGCTGGTATACCGGGGTGCCGTGCGGCGCGTGCGTGTCTTGAGGGGTTACGCCTTACGGCGTACGATCACGATAATGGCTGCCGCAATAGCTGCCGCGGCCAGTACGATCGTACCAATCCACGGGAACTCAGAACCGTAGGTGACGGTCGTGTTCGTGGTTTCGTTCTTGGCCTGCGCCTTATCGGAGGAGTTCGACTGCTTGTTCACCCCGGAAGCATTCGCCTTGGCGGTAGCCTTCTTCTGGGTGGTACCGTTCGAAGACTTCTGCTTCTTCTCACCGTTGGTGGTGGTACCGTCCTCAGCGTTTGAGGTATCGGCGTCACCTTCGGTTTCGGAGTCGCCGCCATTTTCGGAGTTCAGGCGGTCGTACTCTTCCTTGGTGATTGTGTTGCCGTCGGCATCCACGTACTCGGTTTCTCCGCTGTCAGCAGTACCGTCGCCGTTAGCAGAGGGGCCGCCGCCGGAGGTACCCCCGCCGCTGTTATTGGATGAGCCGCTATCACCGGAGGCCCCACCACCGTTATTGGAGGATCCGCCGCCGCCATTATTATTGGAGGCACCGGAATTCGAGGATGAGCCGCCGGAGTTGCCTCCACCGCTCTTGTTTCCGCCGTCGCTACCGCCGGTGACAGTGAAGACCGGGCTCCTATTACTAAACGGCTGGGTGCCTAGAGAATCACCTTTAGAGTTCTTCTTCGAACCAGCAGCCAAGAAACGCAGGGTGTGCTGGCCATTTTCCAGGTCGCTGGGCAGCACGAACGAGCCCGATACGTTGCCGTTACCATCGCTCTTCTGCTGGTGCACCACGCAGGCGCCCTGGGGCGCATCGGCGGGGCAGGCATCACCGTCATCAATCTTGACAGACACCATAGTGTTTGCGGGGAACCCGCTGAGGTTAAACGAGATCACGCCTCCGGGTTTTACCGTGGGGCTCACGGTGGAGCTGGTTCCGGGGGTGTTGCCGCTGGCGCCGCCGGGGGGCAGTGCATATGCGGTACCTACGCTCAGCCCCAGGCTGAGGGTGGCAGCGGCGCATACGGTAGCGGCCTTACTAAAAGGTGTAGAGAAACGCACGGTAGTCCTCTCGTAACAATACTAAATCTTGGGGGCGCCCCCAGTGGCCCTGTGGCAGCGGGGCGGGGCGCCAGAAACGGTGTGTTATAGACACCCTATGAATGGTCAGGAAATCTAGTCGCTGTTCTTTTTCTTGAAAGTCAGCGCCAAGGCAAGCAGCACAATACCGGCCAGGGACATCAACAGGTTATTGGCGTTATTAGCAAACCACTTGGCGAAACCGGTCAGTTCGGTGCCGTTCACCCGGTGCTCGACCTTAGCCTGGGGGCTGCCGCCCTGCGATGCGGTATCGTTGCCGTTGTTGTCGTTGGCGGCCTTTGCCTGCACCGTCTTCTTGGCGGCGTTCTTCACCGGGCCCGTTGACTTTGACTTCCCATTCGCTGAGGTTGCTTTGCGGGCAGAGGCTGCTTTCGATTTGGCGTTAGCAACCACCACGCTCCGGGTGCCCGAAGTAAACGGTGCGATGGAGGCGGGGCTGGTGCCAATGTTGCTGGAGACATACCCAACCCCCGCGTTTTGGTAAGGTGCCGGGGCGGTGGATACCGCATTGCCGCTGCTGTCCCATGCCTGTCCGTCTTCATCAATCGTTACTTCAGGCTCAGCTGAATCGTAGGAAGGCTGGTCAGCGGGTGATACGCTGCCACGGCCCGAGGTACCGCCGTTATCGGCTGCTTCGGCAACGTGCAGCGGGGCCCAGCCAAGAACCTTACCGTTCTCCCCCTGGTTACCGCTCTGCACCACTATGCGGTAGTCTGCGGCGGGCAGCTCCCCACTCATGGTGTAGCTGACGGTGCGGTTCTGATCCAGCTGCACCCACTTAGAAGCCCGAGCCAGCTGCGCTGAATCACCCAGGTAGGGGGTAACCTTCACCCAGGTGCCCGGTTCAGCTTCGGGAACCTTCACGGTCAGCTGCTTGCCGTTGTGTTCAACGCTCACGCCGTGGCGGTCGCCTTCACCCAACTGGCTGGCGGGTACCGATGCAGGGTCGGCCCCGGGCTTGTAGTCGCCAATCACGAACTTGGTATTCACACCATTATCGCCTTCGGGGCCACCGTAGGTGCCGTGACGGTCTCCCTTACGGAGGCTGCCGGTGAGCAGGCGCAGGGTGTGCTCACCACTGGTGACATTCTTGAGCGCTTCCCCACTCAGACCGGTATTTTCGGCGGTGGGCAGGTCAATATAGGTGTCGATATTACCGGTCTTCGCATCGGGTTCTACGATCGCCCAGATGGTGAGGTTCGAGTTCACTTTAGTGGCATCATTGTGTGAGACGGAGCCGTCATCAATCTTCAAGCCGATCTTTGAGACGCGCTTATCGTCTGGGTTGCACCAGCCGCTACCGGTAATGTGCAGCTTACCGCCGGGCTCCACGGTCGGGTTCTCAATCTTCAGCTTGGGGCTGAAGTCCCCGCCTTCAGGTGAGCACACATCTGTGTTCTCGGGTTCCTTGTATTCTGCGGCAGCCTGACCGTTCACGGGAATGGTCTTGGAGGTTGCCGCGCGCTGAGTGTCGCCCGAGGCGTTACGGCCGCTCTGCGCGGTAATGCTCAGGTAGTCGCCTGCCTTACCGGTTTGCAGCTGCTCGGGAACGTCGATCTCAAGATCGAAGGTGCCGTCAGGGTTCAGCGCGTAAAGCCCCTGGGCGGGGTTCGCTTTGCCGGCATCGGGAATCAGCAGAGCCCATGTGGTGGGGTCCGCCTTCTGCCCGTTACCCTGCAGGTACTGATCAATGGCACCGTTACCACCGGCACGCGAATACTGGGCGGGCTTGCCATCCTTCAGGTAGTTCAGCTTCAGCGCTACGGTGGAGCCGCCATCGCCTTTGATGTTCGTCCAGCCGCTGCCTTTAATACGTAGTTTTGAGCCCTTACCGGTGGTGTAGGGCTTAACGTACATTACGCCCGCACTACCCTGCCCGGTTGCGGGGGCATCAAGCTTAACCCAGTTGGACGTATCATTCTCATCCGTGGGCTGCTGAGGCTGCACCTGGGCCTGGTCATTGTCCTTGGAAGGCTGCCGTGTCTGGTTATCGCTCTGCGGGGTCTGTGGCCTTGCCTTAGGCTGCTGGGGCTGTTGCTGTTCCGTCGCTGCTGGCTGCTGCGGTGCGGGAGTCTGTTGGGGCTCTGCTTTGGTGCCGCCTACTGTCACCTCCAACTCAGCAGAACGCACCAC
>ERZ772993.550-NODE-550-length-17812-cov-15.327251_pt1 | contig 17812 bp, 10 predicted proteins | sample MGYA00580670_ERZ772993 | MGnify/ENA primary metagenome ERZ772993 (study PRJEB29015, sample SAMEA2737936) | human oral metagenome | biome: human oral; feature: human-associated habitat; material: dental | place: China | collected 2136 ... | reverse complement strand
GATGCTCGCAGGATAACGGCGCACTGCGACACGAATCCGGCGCGCCCGCCCGGCCCCGGCCCGGCGCGGGCCGTTCCTATGGAAGGGTCCCGGAGCGGGGTCGGCCCGCTTCTTCGCCGAGACGTGCATTCTGCCCTCGAGAATGACGGTTAGAACTGCACGCTCGAGTGCGAAATACACATCTCGGCGTCGAGCGGCGCCCGGGAGGCGGGTGCCGCGGGACGCCTTTGCAACAGATTCGGACACGCCCCCGCCCCGGACCGCCCCAGAAGCCCCACCCGCACCACCCATGCGGTGAACAATGAACCCGACGCGCCTGGGAGCGCGCCGATGGCGCCTATAACACCGTCTTCGTCCCCGACCCGGCCTCGGGCTCCTCCGGTGGTTCGCGGGGCGGCTCCGGGTGAGCACCACTGAGGACGACGCCGGCGACGGGGACCGCGACGATTGCGAAGACGGCCGACGCGACCGCCACCGCCCGGTGGAATCCGGCGAGAACGTCACCCACGGCGATCATGCTGCCGAGGACCGCCACGCCGACGACACTGCCGGTCTGCCGGGCCGCGTTGATGATGCTTCCGGCGACTCCGGTGCAGCCCACCGGCGCGGAGCCGACGGCGGCCGACGTCGCGGCCGGCATGGTCAGTGCCGTGCCGAATCCACCCAGGAAGGTCAGTGCCGCAATGATCGGGTACGGCGTCGAGGTCGTGACGAGGACAAGTCCGCAGAAGCCGGCCGCCCCGGCGAGCAGCCCGGTCAACATCGTCGGAAACGCCCCGATCCTGGCCGTCATCCTGCCTCCCAGAGGGGAGGCGAGGACGGCGCTGCACGCCTGCGGGACCAGGGACAGGCCTGCGAGCCAGGGTGAGTAGCCCAGGCAGCGCTGCAGGAACAGGGCCAGGACGAAGAGCTGACCGAAGAAGCCGATGTTGAGCGCGAACCCGACTGCGACGGCCACGGCGAAGCGCGGCCGGGAGAGCATCGCCATCGGCAGCATCGGTCGGCTCGCGGCGCGCTCGACCAGGACGAAGACCGTCAGCAGGGACAGACCGGCAAGAATCGAGAGGATCACGGCGAGGCTCCATCCGCGCTCACCCGCGGCGATGATCCCGTAGGTGGCGGCGGCGAGCCCCGCGGCGGACAGGGCCTGCCCGGGAAGGTCACCGCCTGCCCGCTGTCGCGCTGGACGCGCCGTCAGCCCGGGCAGGCAGTGGGCGGTGAGCCACAGAGCGACCGCGACGAGGGGCAGGTTCACCCAGAACACGAATCGCCAGCCGGTCCAGGTCACGAGCAGTCCCCCGAGCACGGGGCCGACAGCCGCGGCGATCCCGCCGGCTCCTCCCCACAGTCCGATGGCTCGGGCCCGGTCTGCGGGGCGATCGTGGATCAGGGAGAGTATCGCCAGGGAGGCCGGGACGATGGCGGCGGCGCCGACCCCTTGCAGCGCCCGGAACGCGATGAGCCACCCGCCGGCGGGGGCCAGGGCGCAGGCCGCCGAGAGCAGACCGAAGACCGCCAGGCCGAGCAGGTGGACGCCTCTGGCCCCGATCCGGTCGCAGGCCGTCCCCGCCGACAGCTGAAGGGTGGCGAAGGTGAGGGAGTATGCGTCGACGACCCACTGCAAGGAGGCGACCGGGGCGCCCAGGTCCGCGCCGATCCGAGACAACGCCACGTTGACGACCGTCGTGTCGAGCATGACGATGAAGAATCCGAGCAGCGCCGCAATGAGCGCGCCGCGTCGTAGGCATCCACTCACGAGGCAGCTCCTTTCCCGTCTGTTCCGCCGGCCGCGGACAGTCGCTCCGTCGCTGCCGGTCACCGGCAGGCTAGAGCGGCCCTCGTTCGGTTCAGACCGAACCGACGCGGGCGCATACTGGCCGCATGTCACGGTTGCCAGAGCGCCTCTTCCCCGAGGCGGCCCCCGACATCACCGGCGCGGCGGCGGCGCTCGCCGATCCGTCGCGGGCGGCCATGTGCGCGGCGCTCATGGACGGTCGGGCCTGGACGGTGGGCGAGCTCGGCTCGTACGCCGGGGTTGCGCGGTCGACGGCCAGTGAGCATGTCAATGTGCTGGCGGCGCGCGGTCTCGCCGCCAAGGTCCGCCAGGGGCGGCACTGCTACGTCATGCTGGCGGGGCCCGAGGCGGCTCGGGTCATCGAGGGTCTGGGGGTGATGGCCGTGTCGACGCTGCCCACGGCGCGCAGCCTCAACGCGTGGACGGCGAACAGGCGGCTGCTTGCGGCACGCACCTGCTATCACCACCTGGCGGGACGGCTCGGCGTGAACCTGGCCGAGCAGCTCCAGGAGCACGGCTATCTCGACACCTCTTGGCGGCTGACCGATTCCGGAGGGGATCTCCTGGTCGCCTGGGGTCTGCCGGAGCAGCTTCGCACTCCCGGGGAGGCGTGCATGGACTCCACCGAACGGCGGTTTCATCTCGGAGGAGCACTGGGGGCCGCAGTGACGCAGGCCTTCCTCAAACGCTCCTGGATCACGCGCATCGGGCGGACGCGGGCCGTCGCGCTCACTGATGCGGGCCGCGAGATCTTGAGGCGGGCGGGTCTGGAGAGCGCGCTCGCGCGCCTCGATGAGACGCCGTCCAACGACGCCGCCGGGTAATCGCTGAGCAGGGCCGGCCGTGACGAGCGCAGGATCTGCGCGACCTCGCAGCCGTGTCTTGCAGCCCGGTTTCTGAAATCCCGAGGCATCCGTGGTCCCACCGGCCGACCCTCAGGCGGCCAGCGCCCGCACCCGCTCCACCACCGCGCAGGCGCGCAGCACCGCGGCGGCCCCGGGCCGGGCGGTCACCTCCTCCAGGGCGGCGGCCAGGGTCGTCAGCTGCATCTGGTCGGCGGCGCGGGCGCGGGTGGTCAGCACGTGCGCCGTCATGCCCTCGGGGGCCGGCGCCCCCGAGGCCGCCAGGTCCGTGAGGGCCTCAAGGGCATCGGCGCACAGGGTCTCGACGGGCCCCCGCTCGCGCCCGGGCGCCACGGCCACCGCCCGGGCGCGCAGGCCCTCCAGGCGCTCGGACAGCCGGCGGAAGAAGCGGTAGGAGTCCGCCTGCACCGAGGACAAGGAGGGGGCGAACAGCTTCAGCGCGCCGTCGGAGTGCACGAAGACGCCGGTGGGGCGCCCCGCCTCGACGGTGAGGGCGACGACGGGCAGGTTGCGCGCCAGGAGGGAGGCCACGAACCGCGGCTCCGCCCCGACCGGGTCCAGTCGCAGCAGGTGCGTCCGGCCGTCGACGGCGCGCACCGGCCACACGTACTCCTGGTGGACCTCGTCCAGGTCGATGCGCCCCAGGCCGTCTCCGGCCACCGGGATCAGGCGCACGCGCGGCGCCGGGGCCTCGAAGCCCGCGGCCCCGGGGCCGCTCTGGAGGGCGTCGAGCTCGGCGGCCAGGCCGGGCAGGTCGACGCCGTCGAAACCGCCCTGGCCGACCGCCGTCGTACGGCTCGAGGGCGCCAGGGTCCCGTCGGCGCGCCGGGTGGCGCCCTTCAGGCGCAGCGGGGCGGACAGCAGCGCCCCGATGGAGGCGTTCCACAGAAGGACGGCGCCCTCGGAGCGCTGGAAGCCGGGGTCGGCCCCGGCGGCCCGGCCCGTGGTCACCGACTCCAGCCGGTGGCGCTCGGCGTCCCAGAAGCGGGCCGTCACGCCCCGCGAGCCCGACGGCGTGCGCCACCACACGGCGGACAGCGGCACGAGCAGGCCGGGCTCGGTCTGCCGGGTCCCGGCCCGCCCCAGCAGCACCGGGTCGGGGGCGCCCGGCGCGGCCAGGACGGCGCGGGCCAGGGACCAGGCGGCGGCCAGCGAGCCCAGGGCGCGCGCCTCGTCGACCGCGTCCTCGCGGCGCGCCACCGCGCCCAGCGTCCCGGCGGCGGAGGCGAGCAGCCGGGAGGGGCGCGGCATCTCCTCCAGGCGGGCCGCCTGGGCCAGCCGCTCCAGCTCGCGGGCGCTGCGGGCCCCGGCGCGGGAGATCCCGGCGCTCACGACGCCCTCGATGGCCTTGGCCGCCGTCTCCAGGACGTCGCGCCGCCCGTCGCTCAGGCGGGCGCTGCCCTGCGGCCAGGGCCAGTCCCGGCCCCTGGCGGCGAAGATCCGCACGACGGCCTGCAGGCACCAGGCGGCGCGCGCGACCCGGGAGTGGCGGCCGGAGACGACCATGCCCCGCGGTCCCAGGCCCGCGACGATGACGATCTCGGGGGCGCCCGGCCAGGTCGCGGTCAGGCGCCCGGGCGCGCCGTCCAACTCCAGGCCCTCGGCCAGGTCGCCGGTCCCGATTCCGGCCAGGGCGCAGGCGACGCGGCGGGCGGCGGGCGCCCCCAGGGCCTTCTCCACGGCCGCGGGCTGCCAGGACAGGACCTCGGCGAGGAGGGCGTCGACGGGCCCATCCGCCGCCGCCCCGGCCGCATCCGCGCCCTCGCCCGCGCCCGGGCCCTCGGCCCGCGGGCCGCCGTGCGGGCCGGCCCCGGCGGGAGGCGCCCCGGTCCGCTCCTCCCCCGCCGATCCCGCGCGCCCGTCGTGCGGGACCGCCCCGGCGGGGAGCGCCTCGGCGGCCCCGCGCAGCCACAGGCAGGCGGCGACGACGTGGATGCACACCCCGGCGACCGGGCAGGGGCAGCGCGCCAGGGCGGGCCCGCCCGGCGGGAGCACGACCTCGACGGCCGGGTTGCCCGCCGCCGCGACCACGGCGTCGTCGTCGATCCTCACCGGGCGGACCCGCCCGGCGGCGACCTCCGCCCGGCCGCGGCGCACCAGGCCCCGGTTGGCCAGGGCCGCCAGGGCGACGTCGTCGAAGGCGGCGTAGACGCCGGTCCACTGCGGCAGGCCCCCCGCCGCCGGCTCCTCCATCTCAGGTCACCTCCGCCAGCCAGACGGCGAAGCGGTCCGGGGTCATGGCCGCCACCCGCATGCCCGCCCCGGCCAGGCGCTCGGCCACGACCCGGTCGTACCAGGGATCGCCGTCGTCGTTGAGGGCGGCCAGCCCCAGCAGCCTCACCCCGGAGCCCGCCAGCGCCGCCACCTCGTTCACGAGGGAGGACACCGAGCCGCCCTCCTCGAAGTCGGACACGAGGGCCACGACGGTGCGGGTGGGCCGGCGGACCAGGCCCGAGGCGTAGGCGACGGCCCGGGCGATATCCGTGCCGCCGCCCAGCTGGCAGGTCATGAGCACCTCCACCGGGTCGCCCGCCAGGTGGCTGACGTCGACGACGGAGGTGTCGAACAGGATCAGGCGCACGCTCAGGCCGGGCAGGGCCGCCAGGATGGAGGCCATGACGGCGCTGTGCAGCAGGGACGAGGCCATGGAGGCGGACTGGTCGACCAGGATGATGACGTCCCACTGCAGGTTCTGGCGCCGCCGGCGCGACATGAAGCGCACGTCCTGGACGAGCAGGCGCCCGGTGACGGGGTCCGCATTGCCCAGGTTGGCGGCGATGGTGCGCCGCCAGTCGAAATCGCGCGCCGAGGCGCGCGGGCTGCGCCGGTCGCGCCGGCGGGAGCCGGTCAGGGCGGTGGTCAGCGGCCGGCGCAGGCGCTCGACGGCGTCGGCGACGATCCGGGCGATGAGGGCGCGCAGGCCGTCGGCCAGCTGCGGGCAGATCGTGCCCTTGATGCGCAGCAGCGCCGCGCCCAGCTCGGGGCTGGTCTCGATGGAGTCCACCGCGGAGGGGTCGGCCAGCAGCTCGGTGAGCCCGTAGCGGGTCAGGGCGTCGGACTCCAGGCGTTGAAGGGTGGAGGCCGGGAACAGCCGGCGGGCGCCGTCGAGCCAGTCCACGGCCCGCAGGGCGGAGGCCCCCAGCCCGCCGCCCGAGCCGACGCCGCCCGGGCCCGCGCCGCCCGAGCCGACGCCGCGCCCGTGGCGCAGGCCCCGGCCGGTGTACTCGCGGTCGTAGAGGTAGCCCAGGGTCTCGTCCAGCCCGGCGTCGTCGTCCCGGCGGGGCAGGGCGGACTCGGCGTAGCGCCCCAGCACCATGCGCCAGCGGCGCACGGCCCTTTCGGCGTCCAGGGGCGGCGGGTCGCCCTCGCGGTCCGACGACGCCCGGCGGTCCGACTGCGGCGGCGTCGTCGCGCTCATGCGACCGCCCGCTGCCCCGGCCCGTCGCGCACCGGGATGATCAGCGGGACCGCCCCCGGCGGACCCGGTCCACTCCCCCAGCCCGTCGCGCACCAGGCCGGCGACGAGATCGGCCTCCAGGCGCCGACCGGCCTCGGCCCACTGCGGGTCGGTGCGCCACACGACGTCGATCTGGGAGGCGCGGGCGCCGGTCAGGGCGGCCACCTGCTCGGCCAGGCGGTGGGTCTCGGTGGGGCGCAGCGCGGTGAAGGCGCGGCGCAGGTCCGGCAGGATCGCCAGGAATCCCGGCTCGTCCAGCCCGGTCAGGACGCGGGTGACCGCCTCGAGGGTGTCGGGGGCGTGCAGGACGAGGTCGGGGCAGGCGCGCACGAGGCCGACGAGGAAGTCGGCCAGGCGCCCCGGGTCCGCGCCGGCGCTCAGGTGGGCGACGACGGCCGCGGTGACCCCGGCCCGGCTCAGGGACCCGATGGAGGCGGCGATGCCGGTGGCGCAGCCCACGAGGATCGGGGCGGCGTCGCGCCTGCGCCGCAGGACGTCGACCTCCCGCGCGACCGCCCGGCGCCCGGCGTCAGAGTCGGTTCCGCCGGCCGGGTCGGCGTCCATGCGGCCCGGGTCGGCCGTGCCGTCCGGATCCGCCCCGCCGTCCGCACCGGCATCCGGGCGGCCCGGGTCGGCCGGGCCGCCCGGGGCTGCCGCGCCGGCCGGATCCGCCCCGCCGCCGTCCAGGCGCACCAGCAGGTCGCGCACGCCGATGAGCGCGTCGACGGCGTCGGCGGCCTCGTCGTCCTCCAGCCCGGCGGCCTCGGCCACGAGCTCGGCCAGGCCGGCCACGCCCCGGCGCACCATGGCGCGCAGGCGCTCCGCCGCGCCCCCCAGGCTCAGCCGGCCGGCGCCCTCCACCAGGTCCATCAGGCGGTGCAGGACCTCCGCGAGGGCCCCCAGCCCGCTCAGGTCTGCCAGGACCGGCTCCAGGGCGTCGCACACGGCCCCGGCCAGCTCGTGCTCGCCCATGACGATCAGTTCGGTGAGCAGGGCGGCCAGCGCCTCGGCGCCCGGCTCGGCCTCCAGCCGCTCGGCCAGGCGGACCCGGATCAGGATGTCGAGGGTGGGGGCCCGCTCGGCGGCGCGCACGAGCTCGGCCTCCACCGCCGGGGTCCAGGCGTAGGCCCACTCCTCGACGAACTGCCCCGCGCCCGTGCCCGCCACGAGGTCGGCGCCCCCGGTCTGCCAGGCGAACCCCGAACCGACGAAGCGCATTGCGGCCAGGAGCTCGCGGCGCTCGCGGTGGCGGGGCTTGCGGGCCGTGTCCAGGGCGGTGCGGTGCTCGAGCGCGTCGTCGAGCATGAAGCGCATGGCCGCCAGGCGCTCGCGGACCTCGGCGACCAGCGGCGGGGCGCAGGTGCCGGCGGGCACCTCCCCCGGGCTGGAGTGGGCGAAGACGGAGGCGACCGCCGCGCCCAGGTTGCCCGACAGCCCCGCGTCGTCCTTGACCAGGCACGAGCGCAGGGCGTCGAGCAGGTCGGTGCGCCCGGGCCAGGCGCGCCCGCGCAGCTCGGCCAGTCCCAGGGCCTGCTCCACGGCGGCCTCGACCTGGGCGGTGCCGAGCGGCTCCCCGAGCCCGCGCAGGGCGGCGGCGACGTCGAGCACCACCCCGGTGGCGAAGTCGCGCCCGTCCGTCCCCGGTCGGGTGCGGGCCCGCCAGGCGCGCCGCCACAGGCCCGGGGAGGGCATGCCGGCCCCGTAGCCGCGCAGGGAGTCCAGTCGGGCGAAGTCGTAGCGGATGAGCCAGCCCCCGGCGCCGGGGCGCGGGTCGGGCTCGGGCGGCCGGGCCGCCCCGGGGGCGGAGTCGAGGACGTCGAGGAGGGCCGGGGTGTGGAAGGCGCCGGTGACCACGACGATCGGCGCGTCCGGCGCGTTGCCGCTCTGCCCGTCCGGGGCGTCGCCCGTCCCGTCCGTCTTCGCGCCGGGCAGGCGCTCGAGCACGGCGGCGGCCATGACCGCCTCGCGGGCGCGGGTGCCGTCGGCGTCCAGGACCTCTGGCTCGGCGTCCAGGCGGGCCAGGCCCGACCAGGCCAGGGTGTCGGCGAAGAAGCCGCGCCAGTCGCGGATGTCGGCGGTGGCCCGGTCCTCGAAGAGCTGCTCCCAGACCTCGTCGTGGTCGCGGCAGCCCAGCCGGGACGCGAGGGCGTCCAGGGCGGCGGAGCGGGCCAGATGGTACTCGGCCTGGAGGGTGCGCCCGCCCGCCCCCGCCCCGGCGCCGTCGTCGTCCCCGGGACGGACTCCGCGGTCGATGAAGGCCGCCTCGGCGCCGTTGGCCCCCGCCCACCGCAGGGCCACCCACTCGGGCGAGAACTCGGCCAGCGGGTAGTAGGAGGCGGCGCCCTCGCCCAGGGAGAGCACGGCGACCGGCGGGACGGTCGCCGCGTCCTGGAGGGCCCCCAGCAGCGCGGTGTACTCGGCGGGCCCCTCGATGAGGACGACGGCGGGGCGGACCTCCTCCAGCAGGGCGGACAGGGCCAGGGCGCAGGCCGGGGAGTGGTGGCGGATGGGGACCAGGTGCACGCCCCGCCGGCCCCAGGCCCGCTGGGCCTCCAGGGCGCGGGCGAGTCCGGGCGGGACGGGCGCGGGCGGGCCCGGCGCCGACGACGGGCCCGCCGCGCCGCGCCCGGCCCGCGGCCCCGCCGTCCTCATCCCCACAGGTCCTGGGAGGCGGAGAGGAACTCCTTCCACGCGGCCGAGGAGCGGGCGCGCTCGCGCACCACCGAGTCGACGTAGAAGCGCATCCGCCTGGCGTCCTCGTCCTCGCCCTTGAGGGCCACGCCCACCAGCTGGCGGGCGACGTCGGCGGCCCTGACGGTGCCGTCGCCGAAGTAGCGGGCGCTCATGGAGGCGGCCACCCCGACGTTGACGGCCTCGGCGGTGGACATGACCGCCTCGGGGCGCTTGACCGGGGCGCCCGAGGCGGTGGCGCCGGTGCGCAGGTCCGCGAAGGCGGTCACCAGCACGTCGAGGACCTGGGGGCTCATGGGGGCGCGTCCGGGCCCGAGCTCGGCGTCCAGGGCGCGGGAGATGAGCTCGGCCTCGAAGGCGCGGTCGGAGACGGGGCGCACCGTCTCGAAGTTGAAGCGGCGCTTGAGGGCGGCGCTCATCTCGTGCACGCCCCGGTCGCGCAGGTTGGCGGTGGCGATGACGTTGAAGCCGGGGGCGGCGGACACGCGGAAGCCGTCGCCCAGCTCGGGGACCATGAGCTGCTTCTCGCTCAGGACCGACACGAGGGTGTCCTGGATCTCGGGCGGGCAGCGGGTGATCTCCTCGAAGCGGACCAGGCTCCCGGACTCCATGGCCTGGTAGACCGGCGAGGGCACCAGGGCCCGGCGGGTGGGCCCCTCGGCGATGAGCAGGGCGTAGTTCCACGAGTAGCGGATGTGGTCCTCGGTGGTGCCCGCCGACCCCTGGATCGTCAGGGTCGAGGCCCCGCTGACCGCCGCGCTCAGCAGCTCGGAGAGCATGGACTTGGCGGTGCCCGGCTCGCCCACGAGCATGAGCCCCTGACGGCCCAGGAGCGTGACGACGGCGCGGTCGACCAGGGGGTCGTCGCCGTAGAACTTGCGGGTCACGCCCAGGGCCTGGTCGCCCACGATGAAGGCGCGCACGGAGCGGGGCGACAGCCTCCAGCCGGCGGGGACCTCGGCGCCGGAGGCGGCGTCGGCGGCCGCCAGGGCCTCCAGCTCGGCGGCCCAGCGCTCCTCGGCGGGCGGGCGCAGCTGGGCGGGGGCGGCGCCGGGCCCGACGGCGTCAGACCGGTCGGGGGCGGCGGCGTCGGTGTGCCTGGCGGTCATCGTTCTCCTTCGTCACGCGGTGGGGGTGGGACTGGCGACGGCGGACTGCTCGACCGCCCGGTCGGGGTCGAGTCCCGACCCGCCCAGCAGCCGCAGCCGCTCCGGGTCCGGGAACCTCATGCGCCTCAAGTCCCCGGCGTTGACCTGCGTGTGCCCCGAGAACACGCGGAAATAGGCGTCCACCCGCCCGGAGTTGAGCCACGTCACCAAACCCGCCGCCACATCCTTCTCCAGGCCGTGCCCGGCCCGGTGGATGTAGTTGAGCTTGTTGTCGAAGGCGGCCGGCCGGTCGTCCGACCACAGGGCGGCCACGATCCGCCGCCTCTCCTCCTTCGCGGAGAACCTCTTGACCAGGACGTAGGCGCCGGCGGGCACGAGCAGCCCGGACGAGCGCGCCGGGGCCGCATTCAACCACTGGGGCTTGCGGAGCGCCCCGCGCGGGTGGACCACCCGCCCGCCCACGATATTGGCCGGGTAGACCATCGGCGCGAAGCGCTCGCCGGGGGCGGCCGCCAGGAGGTCGCGGGACCGGAAGTCCACGACCCTTCCCGTGGACACCGACAGGCCGAGGTCCGCCGGCGTGCACCGGGCCCGCTCCATCCACGACACCGCGGCGCCGTCCTCCTCGGAGGCGGGCACGAAGACGAAGTCGTCGGTGACCACCTGCGAGTAGGGGACCGTGCGCACCGCGGGGGCGTCCCGGTGATCCACCGAGGAGGACAGCCGGACCGCCGACGGCGCCGCCCCCCGCGTCACGGCGACGACGATCGTCTCCTGGAGCACGCCCAGGTCCCCGAAGACCTCCGAGCGCGACCGGAAGGTGTGGATGGAGTCGATGGCGCACCGGGCGAGCAGGGCGCGGCGGAACGCCGAGAAGTACGCGCCGTTCATCCACGAGCGGGGTGTGATCGACACCTGCTGGCCGCCCTCGTCCAGGAGCAGCGAGCCCAGCGCCATGAAACCCGCGTAGATATTGGGCACCGCGATGCCCGCGACGCGCAGGTCCCGGTCGAGCGCCGAGCCCGAGCGGATCTTGCGGTACGGCGGGTTCTGGATCACCAGGTCGAAGCGCTCATCGGTGCGCAGGGCCCAGTCCACGACGTCGCCCCCGACCAGGCGGGTGCGCGCCCCCGCCGCCTCCAGGTCCCCCAGCGTCTCGGACAGCACGCCGTGGAGCCTCTCATCGACCTCCACCGCGGTGAGCGCGACCTCCAGATCCGGCGCCTCGCGCCGCACCCGATCCACGACGGCGGCCGACAGCACGCCGGACCCGGCCCCCGGGTCGAGCACGCGCAGGACGCCGGTGCGCGGCAGGCGCGGCAGGCCGGCCATGAGCGAGGCGACCGCCACCGGCGTGAAGAACTGCCCCAGATCGGCCCGACTCGCGGCATCGAGCCCCGCCAGGGCGGCGTCGCGGCGGGCGGCGGCGAGCGGGAGCAGGTCCATGCGGTCAGGGTAGCGCCCGGGTACGACGCTTACGGCCCCGGCCCGTCCGCGCCGGCTCAGCCGCGCAGGCGCGCCAGCTCGTCCACCAGCTGGGGCACGACGTCGGCCACGTCCCCGACCACCCCGAAGTCCGCCATCTCGAAGATGGGCGCCTCGGAGTCGTCGCACACCGCCACGATGGTCCCGGCCCCCTGGATGCCGCTGGTGTGGTGGATCGCCCCGGACACGCCCAGCCCGATGTACAGGCGCGGCGAGATCGTCTCGCCGGTCTGGCCGATCTGGGCGCTGCGCTCGATCCAGCCCTCGTCGCAGGCCACGCGGGTCGCCCCCACGGCCGCGCCCAGCGGGTCGGCCAGGGAGCGGACCAGGTCGAAGTCGCCGTCGACCCCGCGCCCGCCGACCACGACGGTGCGGGCCTCGGTGAGGGGCGGGCCGGCGGCCGCCCCGACGCGCTCGCGGGAGACCACGCGCACCGCCCGCGAGGCGGGGGCCGCCTCCACCTCGAGCGCCTCGACCCGGGCGGCCCGCCCGGACCCCGGCTCCCGGCCGTCCGCCTCGGCCCCGAAGGCGCCGGGCCGCACGGCGAGCACCGGAGTCCCCTCGGGCGCCGGGGTCACCGACATGGTGGTCGACCAGGAGCCCGAGAGCACCAGCTTGGAGGCCCGCAGCTCGCCGTCGACGACCTCCAGGGCGGCGACGTCGGACACGCAGGCCGAGCCGAGCAGGATCGCGGCCCGACCGGCGATCTCCTTGCCGCGGTAGTCGGAGACGACGAGGACGACGCCCGGGCGCACCCGGCGGGCCGCGGCGACGAGGGCGTCGGCGGCGGCGCCGGCCAGGGACTCCAGGCCGTCGAGATCGGCCGTCAGGACGCGGTCGGCGCCGGCGGCGGCGAGGGCGTCGGGGGCGCCGGCGTCGCCGAGCACGAGGGCGACGACCTCGCCGCCGGTCAGGCGCCGGGCGCCGCCCAGCAGGTCCAGGCACGCCCCGGCGGGGGCGGGGGCGGCGCCGGTCGGGGCGTCCGGGTCGACCAGGACGAGGACGGGGGCGGTGAGGTTCTGGGACATGCTCTTTCTCTCCTTCTCGCCGCGCTCAGACGAGCTTGTTCTCGACGAGCCAGGCGGCCAGCTCGCGCCCGGCCGCCCCGGCGTCGGTGCGGATGATGCCGGCCTGGCGGGCGGGCCGGGCCTTGGAGTCGACGACGGCGATGGCGGGCCCGGCGCCCGGCTCCAGGCCGAGGTCGGCCAGGTCCCAGGTGTCGACGGGCTTCTTCCTGGCGGCCCGCATGGCGGCGAAATTGGGGTAGCGCGGCTCGTTGGCCTGGTCGGTGACGGACACCAGGGCCGGGGTGGGGGCGGCCAGCGACTCGCGCAGGGTCCCCACGGCGCGGGTGACCAGGACGTCCCCGGCGTCGGAGACCTCCAGGGAGGAGGCCAGGGTGAGGGCGGGCACGCCCAGGGCGGCCGCCAGCGCCCCCGGCAGCATGGAGGTCATGGCGTCCAGCGAGGCCATGCCGGTGATGACCAGGTCCACGTCCCCGGTCCCGCCGTCCCCGGCCCCGCCGATGCGCCCGATGGCGGCGGCCAGGGTGCGGGCGGTGGCGACGACGTCGGCCCCGGCCAGGGACTCGTCGGTGACGAGCACGCCGGAGTCGGCGCCCATCTGGAGGGCGCGGCGCAGGCCGTCCTCGGCGTCCTCGGGCCCCATGGTCAGGGCGACGACCTCGCCGCCGAGGTCCTCGACGAGGGCGACGGCGGCCTCGACGGCGTTCTCGTCGAGCTCGTTGAGGACGTCGTCCTCCCCGCGCACGAGCCGGCCGCCCTCGAGACGGCGCTCCGACTGCACGTCGGGGACGTGCTTGATGCAGACCACGATTTTCATGCGCCCAAGATTGCCATATCGCGCCATCGCCGCCGCCGGTCGGAATCGGCTTGAGACGGAGTGCACGCCGCCCCGGCTCATGTGCCGCGGGTCTCACCGCACCGGCGGCGTATGTCTCACTCGCACCGTTGGAGTTGGTACCGGCCGGGCCCAGCCGGGACAATGGCCCTCATGCCGTGCACGCTCGAGCTGCAACCCGCGGTCCTCAGCCCCGAGGACGCCCGCGACCGTACGCGCCTGGGGGCTACCCCCGTGGGGGACGGCACGAGCTTCGTCGTCGTCGCCCCGCACGCCTCCGCCGTCGACCTGTGCCTGCTCCAGACCGACGGCGCCGGCGCCGTGGTCTCCGAGCGGCGCGTGGGCATGCACGGGCCCCAGCGCGGCGCCTGGGGCGCGCACGTGAGCGGCGTGGGGCCCGGCCAGCGCTACGCCTACCGCGTCCACGGCGAGTGGAACCCCTCCGAGGGGCTGCTGGCCAACCCCCGCAAGCTCACCCTCGACCCCTACGCCCGCGCCCTGGAGGGCGCCCCCGTCCTGGGTCCGGAGATCTTCGCCCACGAGGTCGACGCCGACTACAACCCCCTGTACGTGCCCTTCACGCCCTCGGCCCTGGACTCGGCCGGGCACGTGGCCGTCGGCGTGGTCACGGGCCCCTCCTTCCCGGTGGTCCCCGGGCCGAAGGTGCCCGAGGAGCGCACCGTCATCTACGAGACCCACGTCAAGGGGCTGACCCTCAACATGTCGGGCGTGCCCCCGGAGCTGCGCGGCACCTACGCGGGCCTGGCCCACCCGGTCACCGTGAACTACCTCAAGAACCTGGGCGTGACCACGATCGAGGTGCTGCCCATCCACGCCTCCTTCTCCGAGGTCTTCCTGCTGACCAGGGGCCGGACGAACTACTGGGGCTACTCGACCCTGTCCTACTTCGCCCCGGAGCCCTCCTACGCCACGCGCGCCGCCCGGAGGGCCGGGCCCCAGGCCGTCCTCGACGAGGTCCGCGGCATGGTCTCGATCCTGCACGAGGCCGGCCTGGAGATCATCATGGACGTGGTCTACAACCACACCTGCGAGTCGGGGATGAGCGGGCCGAGCCTGTCCCTGCGCGGCCTGGACGACCTGGAGTACTACCTGCACGCCCCCCACCGCCCCGCCCAGTACATCGACGTCACCGGCACCGGCAACACGGTCGACTTCCGCTCCACGCGCGCCGTCCAGCTCGCCCTGGACTCCCTGCGCTACTGGGCGGGCGACGTGGGCGTGGACGGCTTCCGCTTCGACCTGGCGGTCGCGCTGGGTCGCAACGCCACCGAGTTCCACCCCCACCACCCCCTGCTGGTGGGCATGGCCACCGACCCGCTGCTCTCGGGCGTCAAGCTCATCGCCGAGCCCTGGGACGTGGGCCCGGGCGGCTGGCGGACCGGGGAGTTCCCCGCCCCCTTCCACGACTGGAACGACCGCTACCGCGGCACGGTGCGCTCCTTCTGGCTGGCGGACGTGTCCGAGATGACCAGGGGCCGGCCCGGCTCGGGCGTGCGCGACCTGGCCACGCGCCTGGCCGGCAGCGCCGACATGTTCAGCCACGGGGAGTACCCGGGCGGGCGCGGGCCCCTGGCGAGCGTCAACTTCGTCACCGCCCACGACGGCTTCACGCTGCGCGACCTGGTCAGCTACGACCACAAGAACAACCTGGCCAACGGCGAGGACAACCGCGACGGCACCGACGACAACCGCTCGTGGAACCACGGGACCGACGGGGACGTCCCCGAGGGGATCGACGCCGGCCCCCTCGAGGTGCTGCGGCGGCGCAGCTCGCGCAACGTGCTGGGCACCCTCCTGGTCTCGGCCGGCACCCCCATGCTGCTGGGCGGCGACGAGATGGGCCGCTCCCAGGGCGGCAACAACAACTCCTACTGCCAGGACTCCCCGATCTCCTGGTACGACTGGGACCTGGCGCCCTGGCAGAACGACCTCATCGCCACCACGCGCTTCCTGCTGCGCCTGCGCGACGAGCACCCGGTCATGCGCCCGGCCGCCTTCGCCTCCGGCCGGCCCGCGGACGGGGACGAGATCGCCGACCTGGCCTGGTACCGGGCCGACGGCGAGCCCATGCAGGGCTGGACGTGGCACGATCCGGCCACGCGGGTGATCCAGATGCTGCGCTCGGGCCGGACGCTGGGCGACGACGACCTGCTCGTCATCATCAACGGCTCCCTCGACCAGGTCGACGTGGTCCTGCCCGACGCCCACGGCAAGGACTGGCACCTGACCTGGGACTCGACCTGGCCGGTGCCGCGGCCGCACAGCTCGGCCTTCGCCCTGGCGCGGCGGGTGAAGCGGGGCCCGGCGGCGCGCTGGCGGGCGGTCAACCCCGAGGGGGCGCGGGCCGCGCGCACGGGCGCCACGGACTGCCGTCAGGACCGCCCCGGGGACACCACGACCCTGGAGTCCCTGACCATGCGCATCTACCTGTCCGGCGAGCGCCTGGAGCCCGTCGTCGAGCCCGACCCGGCCCCGGTCCCCGCCCTCGCGCAGGACCGGTAGCGCCCGCCCGCCGCACCGGCCCCCGTCTCCTCCCCCGGCCCTCTCCGCCGGGGCGCGGGCGGCCGCCGGCGCCGTCGGCCCACCGCTCCCGGCCTCCGGCGGAACCGCTCCGAACCGCCGGGCGAATGCGTCAGACCCCCGCAATAGCCTCGGGCGCATGAGATCATTCACCGCCCCCTCGCTGCTCGACGAGGCGGGACTGGCGCTGGAGCTCGCCCCCGCGCTCACGCCGCAGGGACTGACCGAGACCCCCGGGTTCTTCTCGGGGTTCGCCGCCCAGCCGCTGGTGCTGGCGCGCGGCCTGCTGGTGCTGGCCGACGTCGCCCAGACCCGGTACATCCGGCCCAGGCCGGCGGCGTCGTACGACCCCATCTGCACGGCCAACGGAGACCGCATACGCATGGAGGCCTTCTCCGCCTGCAACACCGTCGCGGTGCGCCTCGACCTGCTGTCGCAGGCCTTCGACGGCGGGGACATCCGCCACGGCACGACGAACGTCGACCTCAACCGGCCGCTGCGCGAGGCCCTGGCCCAGATCCGCTCCTCGGAGCTGATGCACCTGAGCATAGGCGCCGACGAGCTGCGCGTGTCGACCCCGCAGGCCACCCACGTGGAGCGCAAGGTGGACCTGCCCGAGCGCTGGATCAAGGCCCTGGGCTCCTCCCAGGAGCTCAGCACCGGCCTGGAGCTGATCGGCGAGACCCCGGCCGCGCCCGCGCGCCGGTTCCTCGCCTCCCTGACGGACGGACCGGGGCGCGCGGGGGCGTGGACGGTGAGCCGCACCGGCGTGCGCCCCGCGCTGCGCCCCGGGCCGGGAACGGTCCACGCCGAGGGCCTGAACCGGCTGCGATCCGCGCGCCGCCTGATCCCCCAGGTCACGGGGCTGCGCGTCTACGGCGCGCCCGGGGCGCAGAGGGCGGCATCGGTGTGGGAGATCGGCGTGCCCTTCGGCCGGCTGACCTACACCCTCACCGCCGAGCGCCACCGGGGCTTCTCCGGGGAGGGCGCGCTGCTGACCAAGCTCGCCGCGGGCACCGCGGCGGACGACGCCGCGCTCGTCGGCGCGCACCTGGCCTTCGAGCCGCGCATCGACGGGGAGGACCTGGCGCGCCGGACGGGGCTGAGCGTCCGGCGGGTCGGCCGGGCGCTGGCCGCCCTGGCCGTGGACGGGCGCGTGGGCTACGACCTGTTCGAGGGCGCCTACTTCCACCGGGAGCTGCCCGATGACTCCGAACGGGTGCTGAGGGACAACCCCCGCCTGAGGAGCGCTCACAAGCTCGCCCGCAACGGGGCCGTCCGCCCCTTCGAGGGGGCGCCGGGTGCCTTCTGGGTGACGGGCGATCACGGCGAGTACGTCGTGCGCACCGACCCGCCCAGCTGCTCGTGCCCCTGGTGGCTGCGGTACGACGGCGGACGAGGCGCGTGCAAACACGTGCTGGCCGTCCAATTGACGCAGCAGCACCGGGCGCAGGCGGTTCCCGGTCGCTCCCCGCGCGGGCCTGGCGCCTGAAAGGGGCCCGGGCATCGAGTCCCTTCGCTCCGCTCGTTCCCCGCGCGGGCCTGGCGGCGCTCGCGGCGTGCTGGGTGCTGGGTCGGGCGGAAGCCTGGTATCGCCTCGCCTGCATGTCGGTGGCGGGGGCCGTCCCGCCCCCGGGGGAACCGAATACCGGCCCCGGGGGAGCCGAGTTAGTGATGTCACCCGGGCTCGCATTGTGCGAGGTGGACTCGCGCGGATTCCGTCGCGCTGGGCTCGCATTACGCAAGTCGGGCCCGGTGAGCGCCGGTCTTGGCAGTCTCGGGATCGGCCCGTGCCAGCCCGAAAGTCGGCGGGTTCTGGTCGTGGCGACGGGGTTCGGTCGTGATGGCGTAAATCGGGCGCACGTTGTCAGGGCCGGAGTCTCGCCGCCGCGCCCGTGTGGGTCCCTTGGCGGGCGGCCGGTTTGCGTTGGTATGACGCGGCTCGCCGCCGCGCCCGTGCGGGTCCCTTATCGGTGCGTTCGTTCACGTCGGCCTCGCGGGAGGGGGCGGG